>Ga0209415_10018782_pt1 | contig 10890 bp, 11 predicted proteins | sample PeaSoiSIISIP2007_FD_187696 | JGI IMG/M metagenome (GOLD analysis project Ga0209415, IMG submission 187696) | Peat soil microbial communities from Weissenstadt, Germany - SII-SIP-2007 (SPAdes) (version 2) | ecosystem: Environmental > Terrestrial > Soil > Wetlands > Peat | place: Germany... | reverse complement strand
AATGAGCAGCCAAACCATTCCACGTGAGTTTGATGGAAAGCCAGGAACTTCCAGAAAAGACTTGTGGGGTAGGCCTCGGCCACGCGCGAGAATTGCAGCACCTCCGCCATCATGAGCAACATGACCAGGCCGCGATAAGCATCGACGGCCGCATTGCGGCCCGCTATGGAATCGGCGGTGAGCGTTTCTCGAGTGCGTTGTTCCACATCCAACTCCAGGCTTGGCACGCTCATGGTCGCCAACCCCCTTGCAGAATTGGACCAAGCATACACGGAAATCGTTGACGTGAACCCATGCAGTTCAGGATCACGGCCTGCTTGGGGGGTCCGCCCGTGCTCTGCCCTCCCCGGAGGAAGGCAAGGCTCTGCATTTGGCGCGACTCCCGGCCCGCTGGCGTGGCGAAAAGCCAAAACTGGTCAACCTTTTCTGCTGGGAGGCATCTTACCGATAGGGGCACCCAAGCTCTAGAAACGTCTTGAATTTGGCTTTTGACCGCGTTTCGGCCGCATGGGATAATTTACGTTTCTGGGGCTACGATGAACCTTCGACAGATTAGTCTTGCCTTAGCTTTAATCGGCGTTTCCGGGGCGGGCGATGCGGCGCAAGCGCCACCAGAGCCGCCGACCGATTCGAAAACTGCTCCGGCCGCCAGTGAATCCCCGCGCGCTGAGGCCTATTACAACTTCACGATCGGCCATATCTACGAACTGCAGTACGAAGCCACCAGCAGCCCCGATTTCGCCACCAAAGCCATCGACTCCTACAAGAAAGCCTACGCTCTGGATCCCAAGTCCCAGGTCATCGGCGAGCGCCTCGCGGAGATGTATTGGAAAGCGCAACGGATTCACGACGCAGTAACCGAAGCACAGGAAATCCTGAAGCGCGACCCGGACAACGTGCAATCCCGCCGGCTGCTGGGCCGGATCTATTTGCGCGGCCTCGGCGATGTCAGCGCCGGCAACGGCCAATCGGAAACGGTAAGCAAGGCCATCGAACAGTACCGCGAAATCAACCGGCTCGATCCTTCGGACACCGAATCGGCCCTGTGGCTCGCCCGGCTCTATCGGTTGAAAAACGACCATGACCAAGCCGAACAGGTTTTGAAGGGCATCCTGAAGAGCGATCCGGAAAACGAACCCGCCGTCGAACAACTCACCCAGTTGCTGATGGACGAGGGCAAATCCACGGAAGCGGTGACTCTGCTGGAAAGCATCACCACCCACTCCTCTTCGCCTGTCCTCCTGGATCTTTTGGGCGATGCGTACACCCAGGCGCATGACCTCGCGAAGGCCGAAGCGGCCTATGCCAAGGCTGCGGATCTCGATCCTTCTGAGCCCAGCCACCAGCGCGGGCTCGGGCAGACCCTGTTGGCCGAAGAAAAATATCCCGAAGCCTTGAAGGTCTACGAGAAGCTCTCGGATGTGATGCCGGACGACTCCGACATCTATTTGCGCATCGCCCAGATTTATCGCGAGCTGCACCAGCTCGATAAGGCCGAACAGAATCTGGTGAAGGCCCGCCAATACGCCCCGGGCAGTCTCGAAGTCATGTACAACGAAGCCATGCTGTATCAGGCGCAGGGCCGCTATGAAGACGCCATCCGTGTTTTGTCCAACGCCGTAACGGACATCAAGGAGCAGTCTCCGGCCCTGTCCTCGCGCCGGCGTTCGCTGTCCATTCTGTACCAGCAGCTCGGTCAGCTCTATCGCGACACCCAGAATTTTCCGGCTTCGATTTATACCTTTGAAGAATTGGGACATCTTGGCGAGGAAGAAGATCGCCGCGCGCGCATGATGATCATGGACACCTACCGCGCCGCCAAAGATTTGCCCAAAGCCCTCCAGACCGGCAAGGAAGCGCTCGCGAAATACCCGGCCGATCCCGCCATTCGAACCGGCCACGCCTTGCTGCTTGGCGAAAACGGCCAGACCGACGAGGCCGTCAAGATTCTGAAAGCCCAGCTCCACGGTGATGCCGGAGATCGCGACACGTATCTGAACATCGCCCAGGTTTACGAGCGCGGGCGTCATTACAAAGAAGCCGAACAAGCCGCTCGCGCTGCCGAAATGCTCCCCGGCCAGGCCCGCGAAAACGAAATGGTGTGGTTCCTGCTCGGAGCGATTTACGAGCGGCAAAAGTTTTTCGACAAGGCCGAGGAGCAATTCAAGAAAGTCCTCTCGGTGAATCCGAAAAATGCCCCGGTGCTGAACTACTACGGCTACATGCTCGGCGACCTGGGCATTCGGCTGGATGAAGCCGAAGCCCTGGTTCAACAGGCGCTTAAGGAAGATCCCTACAACGGGGCCTACCTCGACAGTCTCGGTTGGATTTATTTCAAGGAAGACAAGCTCAGCGCTTCAGAGATTACCCTCCGCAAGGCCGTGGAACGCGAACGGCACGACGCGACAATTCATTCCCACCTCGGCGATCTCTATGCCAAGACCGGCCGCGTAGACCTGGCTGCTGCCGAGTGGGAAAAGTCCTTGGTGGAATGGCGCCGCTCTCTGCCTGCTGATCTGGAAACCGACAAAGTCGCGGAACTCGAAAAGAAGCTCTCGCAATCGAAGCATCGCGTGGCGCAAAAATCCACCGCCAACGTAGCAAAACCTTAATCCAGCGCATGCCCGAAGTCCGCATTCCCGCGTTCGCAAAAATCAATCTCCGCCTGGATATCCTCGGGAAACGCCCCGATGGTTTTCATGAATTGCGCACTATTTTTCAGACCATCTCGCTGCACGACGAACTCTTCTTGCGCTCCTCAAGCCGGCCAGGAATTGCACTTGCCATCAAGGGGAACCAGCCGCTTTCTGCGGAGGCGCCTGCGAAGAATCTCGTGTACCGCGCCGTGGATGCTCTTCGCCGCGAGTTGCGAATCCGCAGCGGGGTGGAAATCGAGCTGAAAAAAACGATTCCTGCCGGCCGCGGCCTGGGCGGGGGATCGAGCGATGCTGCTGCGGCGTTTCTGGGGTACCTGCGGCTCACCAAGAAGAGATTGCCGCCGGCACGGTTGCTGGAAATGGCCGCCTCGCTGGGCGCCGACGTCCCCTTTTTTCTGTTAGGTGGCCGCGCGCTGGGCGTAAATAAGGGCGATGAGATCTATCCCCTGCCAGACATTCCAAAGCAGCACGTCCTGGTGGTTTCTCCGCAGGAGATTCGTGTCCCGACGCCAGACGCCTATCGCTGGTTGAAGGCCAAGCCGCTCGAATTGACAAAGTCCGCCATAACCTCTAAACTCTTTGAGTTCTGTGCTCTATGCTGGAGCGCGCAGGGAAGCGGCCTTTCGAACGATTTCGAGGGACCCGTTTTCCGGCGTCATCCTCGCCTCGCTAAAATCAAGCGCGAGTTGCTCCAAAGAGGAGCTGCAGAAGCCTCGCTGGCGGGTAGCGGTTCGGCGGTGTTTGGAGTTTTCCCGAGCACAGCGATGGCGCGCCGAGCCGCTGTTGGGTTTCCGCACGATCAGACCTTCGTTTGCGAGACCATCTCGCGCGACAGGTACGTTCGTTGGATGCGCACCGCAGAGTAGTCTGCCAGCGTGTCGTGGATTCTGCCTCAGCGTCTCTTCGTAATCATCTTTGTTAAATGCATCTTCCCGGTTCCTTTGCATTGCAAGTTGGTGTGGCTGCTGAGTGGTCACACGGAGCGCCAGCGTCGTGAACGACGACCGATTTAAGATTTTCTCTGGGACCGCGAATCCGGTCCTGGCGGAAAGCATCTGCAAGCACTTGGATGTGCCGCTGGGCAAGGCGCTGCTCGGGCGTTTCAGCGACGGCGAGATTTATTTCCAGATTCTGGAAAATGTTCGTGGCGCGGACGTCTTCGTCGTTCAGCCGTGCCATGCCCCGGTGGACAGTCATCTTTTGGAATTGCTGTTGATGATCGACGCCTTCAAGCGCGCGTCCGCTTGGCGGATTACCGCGGTGCTGCCGTACTACTGTTACGCGCGGCAGGACCGCAAAGACAAGCCGCGAGTTCCGATCTCCGCGAAGCTGGTGGCGGATTTGCTGGAAACTGCTGGTGCGAGCCGGGCATTGACATTGGATTTGCACGCGCCGCAGATTCAGGGCTATTTCGACGTTCCGGTGGATCACTTGTATGGCTCGCCGGTGTTGGTGGAACACTTCCGCCACTTGAATTTGCCGAATTTGACGGTGGTTTCGCCCGATGCGGGCGGTGTGGAGCGCGCGCGCTTTTTCGCCAAGAAACTCGATGCGCCGCTGGCCATCGTGGACAAACGACGCGTGGATGTGGACGTCAGCGAAGTGATGAACCTGATCGGAGACGTGCGCGGGCGCAGCACGCTGGTTGTGGACGACATCATTGATACGGCGGGGACGCTGGTGAAGACCGCGGACGCGCTGCTGAGAGAAGGTGCGACGCAGGTTTTTGCGGCCTGCACGCACGCGGTGCTTTCCGGGCCGGCCATCGAACGGATTCAGAAGTCGAACATCACGGAAATTGTAGCGACCGATTCCGTGCCGCTCAGCGAAGCGGCCAAAAAGATGGGCAAGATCAAGGTGCTGAGCGTCGCGGATTTGCTCGCGCGCGGCATTCGCTCGATTCACGAGGAGACTTCGATCAGCGAGCTCTTTATTTGATTTTGTGGGACAGACGTTCTTGTCTGTCCTCTGAGAACTAGCAAGAAAGCAGGCCCGCCATGGCGGGCCTGTCTTACACGGAAGGGAAGAAGGACATGGCAGAGAAGATTGTAGTCGAAGGTGCGCCGCGAAGCACGCGCGGCAAAAATGAGGCGCGGCGGCTCCGCCAAGCGGGCAAACTGCCCGCGGTGTTGTACGGCGGCAAGGGCGAAGCGATCACCCTAGCTGTGAACGCCAAGCAGGTCGGCGCGATTCTTCGTTCCGAGAGCGGCCACAACACGCTTTTTCAGGTAGACCTTGGCGGAAAGCACGAGCCCGCGATCCTGAAGGATTGGCTTGTCGATCCCGTAACGGGCAACCTGTTGCACGTGGATCTTCTCCGCGTGGCTATGGACGTTCGCATGAAGGTGAAAGTTCCCGTGCACACCTTTGGCGAGCCTTCCGGCGTAAAAGTGCAGGGCGGCGTGTTCGAGGTCGTCACCCGCGAAGTGGAAATCGAGTGCTTGCCCGCGGACATTCCCACGGAGTTCCGCGCGGACGTCAGCGGCTTGATGCTCAACGCGCAGTTGCGCGCCAGCGATTTGGCGATTGACAAGGCCAAAATGAAGTTGCTCACCGAGCCCGAGCGCGTGCTCGCACACGTGGTCGCCCTCAAGGTGGAAGAAGAGAAGCCCGCGGAAGTTGTGGCCACGGATGCGGCAGCTCCGGCCGAACCGGAAGTCATCAAGAAGGGCAAGAAGGAAGTCGAAGGCGAAGAAGGCGCCGAGGCGGAAGCCAAGCCCAAGGCGGAGAAGAGCGACAAGGGCGAGAAAAAGAAATAGCGCTCATCGTTCGAATTGCAGGCTGGAAAAAGGTCTATGCGGCTCATTGTCGGACTTGGGAATCCCGATCCGGAGTATCAGTGGACGCCGCATAACCTGGGTTTCATGGCGGTGGATGAACTCGCGAATCGCAGCGGGATTCGCGTGGAACGGCCCGAGGGCAAGGCGCTGGTGGGCCGCGGAAAAATTGCCGGGCAGGAAATGCTCCTGGCGAAACCGCAGACGTACATGAATCTCAGCGGTATCTCCGTAAGGGAGCTGCTGGGCAAGTACGAATTGGATGTCAGCGACCTGCTGTTGATGTGGGACGAAGCGCAGTTGCCCATGGGCACGATTCGGATTCATCCCGATGGCAGCGCGGGAAGCCACAACGGTGCGAAGTCGGTGATCAGTTCGATCGGCACACAGGAATTTGCAAGGCTGCGGCTGGGTTGCGGACCGGATCATCCCCTGAGCAGCCGCAAAGAATACGTGCTGCGGCCGATGAAGAAGGCGGAACTGGAAGTCGCGGCCGAAATGATCGGCGAAGCCGGCGATGCCGTGGAGATGATTCTGACGCAGGGTCTCGACGCGGCGATGACCAAGTACAACCGGCGGAAGCCAGCGGAACCGGGAGAGCCGGAAGAAAAGTAAGACCGATTTTGCCGGGCCGCGTGCCCGGAACAAAGTTTGCAGCGACGCCGGCTCGTCCGGCGTCAAAAGAAAAAGAGGTCATTATGGAAGAGCGTTATTACGATTTGGTTTTCATCGTGCGGCCGGCGACTCCGGAAGACGAGATCAAGAAAGTGCTCACCGTCATCGAGCACACCGTTGCGGAAAAGGGCGGCAAGATCGAAAAGACCGAGCACTGGGGTACGCGCAAGCTGGCGTACCGCGTGGCCAAGCACCGCGAGGGCATTTATGTCCACCAGGAAATCCGCACCACGCACGGCGAATTGATCGCCGAGCTGGAGCGTCGCCTGCGCGTGCAGGACAACGTGATCAAGTATCAGACCGTGCGCCTCGACGAAGATTTGAAGCGCCAGAAGAAACTTTCGCAGAAGCGCGAGAAGCGGGCCGCGCGGCGTCCGCGCCGCGCGACGGCTCCCGCTCCAGCCGCTCCAGCGCCGGAGCAGGCCGCGGCCGCGAGCTAGTTTCGCTTGCGGCAGGATTTTTTTGAATTCAGAAAAGTGATTCCGGCTTGGCCGGTTTTACAGGCAAATTGATCCCGATCCGATCGGGGCGATGAGTGAAAGGGTGGCAGGTATGGCAGAGGAACAGAAACAAGCATCAGCGCCAGGCGGAGCACCGCGGCGTGAAGGCGGCGGTGGCCATGGTGGCCACGGACCGGGCGGCGGGCACGGTGGCCCCCGGCGCGAAGGCGGACCGGGTGGCGGTGGTCCGGGCGGTCCCGGCGGACGGCCACGCGGCAAGCGCCAGTATTTCCGCAAGAAGAAAGTTTGCAAGTTCTGCGTCGAGAAGATGGACTTCATCGACTACAAGCGCGCGGACATCCTCTCGCAGTTCGTGCAGGAGCGCGGCAAGATTCTGCCTCGCCGCATGACGGGCGTTTGCGCACGCCACCAGCGCTGGCTGGGCGTAGCCATTAAGCGGGCGCGCAACATCGCTTTGCTGCCCTTTGCGGGCAGCGCGGCAGGCACGCAGGCGCCGCGCGTGGTCGTCCCGGGTGCTCCGGTTCATACTGCCCCGGCAGCACCAGTAGCTGTCGCGCCAGCCACGGTTGCACCGGCGGCTGAAGCGCCGAAGGCGTAAGCCGCAGTTTTAAGTTTTTAGTTGTAATTTTTTAGTGAAAAAAAATTTGAGAAATTTGAAAACTATTTCTCGCGTTGCCCGCGACAACAGTTTTCTGGCCGGGCCGCGAATCGTTCGGGAAAGAGTTTCAGGAGCTTAGAGAGAAGACATGCAAATTATTCTTCAGGAAGACGTAGAAAAGCTGGGCCACCGCGGCGATGTCGTCACGGTGAAGCCGGGCTATGCACGGAATTTTCTTTTGCCGCAAAAGCTGGCCGTCGAGGCGACCGCCGGCAACTTGAAGGCCATCGAGCGCATTCGCACTTCACTAGCCAAGAAAACCGCCACGGAATTGGAGGCCGCGCAGAAGCAGGCCGAACTGCTCAACGGTGTAGCGCTGAAGTTCACGCGCAAGACCGGCGAGAACGATCAGATGTTCGGCTCAGTGACCACCGCGGATATCGCGGAAGGCCTCGCCGCGCAAGGCTTCAAGATCGACAAGCGCCAGGCGCAGCTCGCCGAGCCGCTGAAAACCATCGGCGAATTTCCCGTGACCATCAAGGTGTTCCGCGACGTTACCGCGCAAATCAAGGTTTCGGTCGAAAAAGAAGCATAGTCGCCTCTTCTTCGCTTTTTCCGGTGCCGCTACTCTCTGTGAGTAGCGGCGCTTTTATTTGGCAGGCCTGGAATTGACGCTGGAAGCGATCCCTAGGACAATTTCAGCGAGCTAAGGAGACCTGAGTGAAAAGTGTCCTCACGGCCGTAGAAAAAGGACTCGTCGAAGTGTGGACCCAGGTCTGCGGCGATTTGGGCGGCGTGAGCGTGCATGAGGGCTCCATTCTGGATGTGTCTTGCGAGGCTGTAGTGAGTCCTGCCAATGGTTTCGGCTTCATGGACGGCGGGATCGACGCAAGGTACTCAGAGTATTTTGGCTGGCATGGCCAGGATCGGTTGCGCAAATTAATCCTTGATCACCACCATGGTGAACTGGTGATTGGAGCAGCGGAGATCGTCGAAACGGACGATGTGCGCCTTCCCTAGCCCATTGCTGCTCCCACCATGTGTGTACCGATGATATTGGGGCCAGAAACCATCCACCAGTACCTGGCAACACGAGCCGTCTTGCTTCTCGTAAAGCGCGGCAGCTTTGCGCATGGCGAAAAGGCGGGAGAAAAAATCTCAGACACGTGCAAACCATCGCGTTTCCGGGGATGGGAACGGGAGTGGGAAAAATCTCCTTCATGGTATGCGCCCGCCAGGTCAGGGCGGCTATCGAGGATTTCCTGTTGGAAAAATACACTCTTCCCGAAACCTGGGCTGAGGCCAGTGAGCGGCATCAGTTGCTTTACACCGACCGCCCGCGGCGACTTCAACGTTAAAGCAACCGGTCTGTTACATCGTTAGCACGACGCGAAACTCGGCGTGGCCGCTCATCATGCGGGCGTAGGCTTCGGCGGCTTTTTCCAACGGGTACTTTTCGATCATGGCGCGGACGCCGGTCAACTCGGAGAAACGCAGAGTGTCTTCGGAATCGGTAGGAGTGCCAGAGGCCCAGCCCTGGAGGCGTTTCGTCCCCATGATCAACTGAATCGGGGAAACCTCAATCGGACCTTGTCCCGCACCAACAACCAGAAAGGTTCCATTCACGCTGAGACCGCCGAAGAGCGCGGACATGGATTTGGAGTCCGGGGCGGTTGCCAGGATCACGCGGGCGCCGCCAAGTTTCTGAAGTTCCTGCGCGGCGTCGGTGGCCTTGCTGTCAATGTAAACGTGTGCGCCGAGTTTCTTCGCCAGAGCGGCGTTTTGGGGGCCGCGGCCGACGGCGGCCACTTTATAGCCAAACTTATTGGCAAACTGAATTCCGAGGTGGCCGAGGCCACCAACGCCTTGTACGGCAACGAGGTCAGAAGGCAAAGCGCCGCTGTGGCGAAGAGCATTGAAGGTGGTGATTCCGGCGCAGAGGAGCGGAGCGGCTTCCGCGGCTTCGAGGCTTTCTGGCATCGCCGCGAGCGCTTCCACGGGGGCGAGCATGTATTCCTGATAGCCGCCGTCAAAGCTGATACCTGAGATTTTCAGGTTGCGGCAGTTGACAAAATCTCCACGGCGGCACGCGATGCAAGTGCCGTCCTGGCCGCCGTGCCAGCCGACGCCGACGCGCTGGCCCTTCTTCCAGCCAGTGACTCCAGAGCCCACCTCGTCGATCACGCCGGCGACCTCGTGGCCGGGCACGCGCGGATATTGAATGCCGGGCCAGATCCCTTCTTTCACGAGGAGATCGCTGTGACAGATGCCGCAAGCTTGCACGCGAATGCGCACGTGACCTGCGCCGGGATTTGGAATTTCACGCTCGACAATTTCAAAATCCGCGCCGGGTTTCGGCACTTGCACGACTTTCATCTTAGCCATCGCAACTCTCCATGTTTTATTCTGAATTCAAGCCCAGAACTTGGATGCACGTCGCGCATAAACCGACACATGTTGCGGCGCTGCAGACCCCGAAAGTGAAGCCAAAAAATGCGGAGCAGGACGGCCGGTGGTCACCTTGGGGTTTTTTCGAACAGTTCGCCAATCGTTTCTACGTCTTCGGCCGTCCAACTGGGCGCACCGTCATAGTTGCACACCAGCGCGACGACCACGTGTGAATCGGGATAGAGGATCAGCTGCGACGTTCCGCCAACGGATCCTCCGCTGTGCTCGAAGACGCGCTTGCCGCTCTTGGATTTTCGGATGAACCAGCCAATGCCGTAATTCGTTGCCTTGCCGTCCACGGTCTTCTGCGGTGTGAAAAGCAGCGCCAGCGAATCCGCGCGGAGAAATCCCGGCTGCATCATCGCCGAACCGAAGCGCACGAGATCCTCGGCCGTCGAAAGAAAACCTCCGCCAGCCCATTTGTAGCTGTTGTCCACGTATGGAGAATTCTCCACGGGCTGATCTTTTTCGCGCGAATAAAAGCGCGAGCGCTGCTCAATAATCGACCGGTTTTGGTCCGGGGTTGTGCCGCGCAGCCCCTGCGCGTCAAACACGTGCGCCTGCATGTAGGCGAGAAAATTTTCTCCAGAAGCAGATTGAATCACCGCGCTCAGGAGGTTGAAGCCATAGCTCGAATAGCTGAACTTTGTTCCCGGCGGCGCGACCAAAGGATCATCCTGGAAAATTTTCAGCCCATCGAACACGTTGTCGTAGTGCTTCTGCATCTGGAATTCGTCACCTTTGTAATGACGGATGCCCGCGAGGTGCCCGGCAACCAGCCGGGGCGTGATCTTCGCGCCTTTGTCCGGAAAAGAAGGGACGTATTTCTGAATGGGGGCGTCGAGATCGACTTTGCCTGCTTCGACGAGCTGCATCAGCGCCGTCGCGGTCAGCGGCTTCGAGATGCTGCCGATGCGGAACTTCGTGGCCGGCCACGCGGGCACACGCTCTTCCAGGTCGGCATAGCCAAATCCCCGGGAATAAACGATGCGGCCGTCGAGGGCGACGGCGACAGCCAGACCTGGAATTCCTCTGGCCAGGAGTTCGTGGCCGATCTTGTCGGCTGCCTCGCTTGGAGTTACGGCAGAGATGGTTGGCGCGGCCGTTGCCGCGGGTGCTTGAGCCGGCGCCGCCTGTGGTCTTGCCTGCGGCAAAAAGAAATGCAGGTTCAGCAGAAACAGCACCAGGAATCTCGCGGAGCAGTGGGCTCCGTTTATGAATGAAAAGTTTCCGGATTCGCGCATATTATCTCCTCAAGCGCAGGCTGGACGATC
>Ga0209415_10018781_pt1 | contig 10890 bp, 8 predicted proteins | sample PeaSoiSIISIP2007_FD_187696 | JGI IMG/M metagenome (GOLD analysis project Ga0209415, IMG submission 187696) | Peat soil microbial communities from Weissenstadt, Germany - SII-SIP-2007 (SPAdes) (version 2) | ecosystem: Environmental > Terrestrial > Soil > Wetlands > Peat | place: Germany... | reverse complement strand
GAACCTTTCAGGCTCTCCGAATCTTCGTAAACCGTGAACTGGACGATCTGAAAGCACTGCTGGAGGCGGCGCCCCGAGTGCTGAAGCCGGGCGGGAGGCTGGTGGTGATCAGCTTTCACTCGCTCGAAGACCGGATCGTGAAAGATGCGCTTCGCGAGGGCGGGAAGCAAGGCTGGTACCGGCTGCTGACGAAGAAGCCGATGACAGCGAGCGAAGAAGAGATTGATCGCAATCCGCGGTCGCGCAGCGCGAAGATGCGGGCGGCGGAAAGAGTTTGAGTTGGTCAAGTTCAGGTACCCGGTTTGAGTTCGCTCGGAGAAACTGCCGGGCTTCCCGGTGCGGTGATAGTAAGGCGTGCCGGGTAAAGATTTTGTGGTGGAGTTTCCCCGGAGCGGCCAAGAAAAAAAAGAACAAGGCCGCGTCCGGGAAGAAAAACTGGAAGATTTCAAGATGACATTTACGGGCACCCTTATTGAGGATCTGATGGCCACGGTCGAGCGCGCGGAACAGAGGGCGCAGCTGGGCGGAGCTTTACCGGTCGAAACTTCCGGGGTCGAAACATTGCTTGCCGAACCCTGGCTCGCATCCCTGCAGGAAAATACAGAATACAACTCCAAATTTCTCGGGGTGGCATAAATCATGAGCGCGGTGGCCATGCAAAGCGCAGTTGTTTCGAGGCGGCGTCAGTCCTGCTGGCTGGGGACGCCGGAGATTTATTTCCGCAAGACCATCGATAACTCGCGCCTGGTAAAAGTGGAAGACCCGCGACGCGAACGGGAGATGAGACAGTTTGGAATGGCGCTGTGTTGCCTGTTCCTGCTGGTGATGGGATACGGGGTGCAGCATTTCCGCGCGATTGAATACGGATACAAGATCGAGGGTCTGCGGTCGCAGCGCGAGGGCCTGACGAACATGAACCGGGCCTTGCGGCTGGAAGAGGCGTCGCTGCGCGATCCGGAGCGAATTGACGCGATGGCACGCAATCTCGGCCTGCAATCGCCGCAGCCGGGGCAGGTCCAGCGCATGGATGTGGCCAGCGATACTGCTGGGGCAGTCATGGCCAGCGTGGCTCCGGTGGCGTTCGTTCCCGCCCGGTAGTTTCGAATCGCAGCTCAGCACGCGGGCGGGGCGCCCGCGCCACACAATTTTCGCGGCGGCCCTCCGGGGCCGCCGTAGGTTTCTGAGGACAGGAAGTGGTTGCGAGCACCCCATCGAATGGCGCACGATTCAGGCTCTATGCCTTGTCTGGATTGCTGTGCTTCTGGCTGCTGATCATTTGTGTCCGGCTGATCTACCTACAGATTTTCTGTTACGGCGATTTCGAGCATCGCGCCTTGCGCCAGCAGCAGCGGAGCTTTGAACTCTCGCCGAAGCGCGGGGTGATCTACGATCGCGCCGGGCGAGAGTTGGCGATGTCGATCGAGGTGGACTCGGCCTTTGTGGTGCCCTCGGAAGCCCCCGATCTCCCGAATACCATCAGCCTGATTACGCGCATTACGAAGGAAGATCCGCGGGTGGTGCTGGCGGATTGCACGGCCCACAAGTTCTGCTGGGTAGCGCGCAAAGCCGATGCCGACGCGATTGACCGGATCCGGGCGCTGAATCTGCAAGGTGTTCATTTGCAGAAGGAACCCAAACGCTTTTATCCAAAACGCGAACTGGCGGCGCAGATATTGGGTTATGTTGGCACCGACGATCACGGCCTAAGCGGACTGGAGCGGCAATTCGACCAGCAATTGCGCGGCAAGGCGGGCCAGCTGATGATCTCGGTCGACGCGCGCAAGCGCTGGTTTGCCAGCGTTGAAAAGGAGCCCGAATCCGGCAACAACCTGATCCTCACCATCGATCAGAATATCCAGTACATTGCCGAACGCGAACTGGAGCGCGGGATGGAAGAGACGCACGCCATCGCCGGAACAGCGATCGTGGAAAATCCACGCACCGGCGAGATTCTGGCGCTGACCAACCGGCCTACGTTCAATCCGAATATTCGGAAGGAAATTCGGAACGAGGCCCTGAAAGACCGCGCGGTGAGCGATATTTACGAGCCCGGTTCGACTTTCAAGATGGTGACCATCTCCGCCGGCCTGGAAGAGAAAGTCACGCGTCCCGACGAAATGTTCGATTGCCAGATGGGATCGATCGTCATTAATGGCATGCGTATCCGCGACAGCAAGCCGCACGGGATGCTATCGGTGGCCGATATTATCGCGGAGTCGAGCGATGTGGGCGCCATCAAAGTCGCGCTGCGGTTGGGCGACGAGCGGCTCTACAAATACATTCGGGCCTTCGGATTCGGCCAGCAAACCGGGATCGAACTGCCGGGTGAGACGCGCGGGTTGACGAAGCCGGTGGAGCGCTGGTCGAAAGTTTCCATTGGGGCGATCTCGATGGGGCAGGAGATTGGCATTTCTCCGCTACAGCTTATTTCCTTGATCTCGACGATTGCGAATGACGGAGTGCACGCGCCGCCGCGGATCGTGGCTGGGACAATCGCTGGGACACCCAGGGCCGGGACCAGCGCGGCGGGGAAAATCACGTCGGGCACGGCTGCCGCGGAGGATACCCCGCCAACGATCGCCTTCCAGCCGGCGGAGGGGACGCGGGTGATATCTTCGCTTACCGCGGCTGAGATGCGACAGATGCTGCAGGGGGTGGTGCTCCACGGCACGGGGCGCAAAGCCATTCTCGAGGGCTACAGCTCGGCGGGAAAGACGGGCACGGCTCAGAAGGTGGATCCAGCAACCGGCGCGTACTCGAAGACGAAGTATGTGGCGTCTTTCGCCGGGTTTGCTCCTATCAACGATCCACAGATTGCAGTGGTCGTGATCCTGGATTCTGCGGTTGGACTGCACCAGGGAGGGCAGGTGTCAGCGCCGGTCTTCCAACGGATCACGCAGCAGGTGCTGGAATATCTGCACGTTCCGCATGACGTTCAGCTTCCGCCTAACCGCCAGGTTTTGCTGGCTCGGCGCGATGTTCCGGAGGCCAGTCTGGAAGAAAGCTCGCCCGATCGCCTGGGCGCCAGTTTGGATATGTCGGACGCTAATGAAACGCCCGCGGCTCCAGTTGCGGTCAAGCCGGGCGCAATTGCCGCGCAGGTTGTCCCCGCGGCGCTTAGCGCAAGGGTGGCGGATCGCCCGGCGGCGACTGGTTCAGCGAATGGGATTCCCGCGGCTGGGAGCTTGCCGGCTCAAACCGAGAATACGCTTCCGCAGAAACAGCCGGCCAGCGGCACGGTGGTCCTCGACGTGGAAGAGGGAGGGATTGAGGTGCCATCGTTTCTGGGCAAGAGCTTGCGCGCTGCCATGGTCGCGGCGCAGGATGTGGGGCTTGATCTCGACGCTATCGGCAGCGGCGTTGCCCGCGAGCAATTGCCACAGGCTGGGGCGAAGGTGGCAGCGGGCTCGCGGGTGACCGTACGTTTTGGTAGATAGTCCATTCTTCCTCGTGTACCTCGGTGTTCCCCGCGACTGAGAAAAGAGCTTTTACCACGGGGAACACGGAGGTACACGGGGGAACCAATACCACGGGGGAACCAATACCACGGGGGGCCCACAGACCGGGCTATTTATAATCACTGCAATGACGTTTCAACAGCTCCTGGACGGCGCCGAGGTCCTTTCTCAGAGTGGAAACCCGGCGGTTGCTGGGGTGGAATATGATTCCCGGCGGGTGCGTCCGGGAACGGTTTTTGTTGCCATGAAGGGCGAGACTAGCGATGGCAATCGGTTTATCGATCAAGCCATCGCTGCCGGTGCGGTTGGCGTGGTCACCGATTCTGCCGTCGAAGCGCCGCGTCCCGCGGTGGCCTGGGCGCAAGTCGTGCACGGACGACGCGCGCTTGCACGGCTTAGCGCCAATTTCTACAAACGTCCGGCGGAGCGCATCGCGAATACTGGAATTACGGGCACCAACGGGAAGAGCACGACTGCATTCCTGATCGAATCTATATTGCAGGCGGGGGGACGCAAGACGGCGCTGGTTGGAACCATCGAATATCACGTTGCGGGGAAAATCCTTCCCGCTCCGCACACTACGCCGGAAGCGCTGGAGTTGAATCGGCTCCTGTCGGAAAGCTTGGGTCTGGGAGTTACCGAGGCGGTTATGGAGGTGTCCTCACACGCGCTGGAGCAACAGCGCGTCTTCGGGATTCCTTTTGATGTGGGTGTATTCACCAATCTCACTCGCGACCATCTGGATTACCACGGCACGATGGAAGATTATTTTCGCGCCAAGACGGTGTTGTTCGAAGGGTGCGGGACGGAACCGCCGCGCGCTGCCGTTCTTAATACTGACGATGAATACGGCCGGCAGCTCTGGAAACTCTGCAAGAAAAAGAGCTCGCTGGTGCTTTCGTATGGCCTGACATCCGGTGATTTTCATGCCGAGTCGGTCGAGATTACGCCGCGGGGAACTCGTTTTGAAATGGTGACGCCATCGGGGACGATTGCGATTTGGTCTCCGCTGATCGGCAATGTGAATGTATATAACGCGCTTGCGGCTTCGGCCGCCGGGTATGCCCGCGATTGTTCAGGCGAAGCCATCGCAAAGGGAATCTTCGATCTTGCCAGCGTTCCCGGGCGCTTTGAGCGCGTGGATTGCGGGCAGCCTTTTACGGTTGTCGTCGATTACGCACACACCGACGATGCGCTGCGCAACCTTACGGCGCTGGCCCGCGATTTTGCCGCCCGCGCCGGGCTCAAAGGCAAGGTCATCACGCTTTTCGGATGCGGAGGGGACCGCGATCGCAGCAAGCGTCCGCTGATGGGCGAGGCTGCGGGCAAGGGGAGCGACTTGGTCGTGCTCACTTCCGACAACCCGCGCTCCGAAGATGCGCTGGCCATTATGAACGATGCGCTGGTTGGATTGCAGAAGTCGGGCGCAAAGTATCTGATGGAGCCCGACCGCAGAAAGGCCATCGCTTCCGCTTTGCAGGAGGCAGACCCCGGCGACATCGTGCTGCTGGCGGGCAAGGGACACGAAAAAGTGCAGATCAACCGGGAGGGGACGATTCCGTTCGACGATGTGGAGGTGGCGCGCGAGACCTTGAAAGCGCTTGGCTATGAATGCGAGAAGTACGCAAAAGCGGGCATCGCGGGGACGACCGCATGAAACTTCCGCTCTCTCGCATTGCCGAATTTATTGCTGCGTCCGGACAGTACGACGGCCAGGCGATGGCTCAGGGATATTCCATCGACTCTCGCACCGTGCAACCGGGCGAACTCTTCTTTGCGGTGAAAGGCGAACGGCTGGACGGTCACGATTTCGTCGAACAGGCGCTGAGCCGGGGCGCGATTGCCGCGGTGGTCGAAAAAACAAAGCTGGCGCGGTATTCGAACCCTGCTGGACTGATGGTTGTTGACGACGGGCTTATCGCGCTTCAGACGCTGGCGACGGCGGTGCGAAAGATTTGGGGCAAGACCGCTATTGGGGTCACAGGTTCGATGGGAAAGACCACTACCAAGGAGGCGATGGGGCATTTTCTCGCGATCAGGTACCGCGTGCATCGCACCCGGGGAAATTTCAACAATCATTTTGGTTTGCCCCTTGGGCTGCTGACGCTCGAGCCGGAATACGATCTTGCCGTGGTTGAGATGGGGATGTCGCACGCCGGCGAAATCGCCGCGCTCGCCCGCATCGCGTTGCCGAACCAGGCGGTGGTTACCAACGTTGCGCCGGTACATCTGGAGAGCTTCGACTCGATGGCGGGAATCGCGCGCGCGAAGTATGAACTTATTGAAGCTCTTCCGCACGGCGGGACAGCCGTGCTGAATGCAGACGACGAATATGTGTGCCAGTTTGGCCGCGACTTCAAGGGCAAGGTTGTGATGTTCGGATTGAAACACGCGGCATGCGTTCCGGCGGATGTGCGGGCGGAAAACATCGAAGTTCTCGGGGCTGACGGAACGCGCTTCGACCTGGTCAGCCACGAAGTGCGGCAGCCGGTAGAGAGTCCGTTGCTGGGCACGCACAACGTGTACAACGTGCTGGCGGCGGCTGCCATGGCGCTTGAGCATGGCGTCACCCCTTCGGAAATCGCAGCGGCCCTGCCCTCCCTGCAGGCTGCCGACAAGCGCGGACAGGTCGTCCAAGTGGGTAACATCGCGGTGCTGTACGATTGCTACAATTCAAGTCCGAAGGCGCTTATGGCCGCGGTGGATATGCTGGCGGCCATGCCCGCACGGCGCCGGATCGTGGTTGCGGGCGAGATGCTGGAACTAGGCGCGACGGGCGAACAACTGCATCGCGAGTGCGGGCGCTACATGGCGGCGAGTGGAATCGACTTTCTGCTTGGAGTGCGCGGTTTGGCGAAGCCGATGGTGGAAGCGGCTTGCGACTCGGGAATGAAGGCGGAATTTGTCGCCACACTTGAAGAAGGCGGCGAGTGGCTGGCGCGCGAGACTCGCGAAGGCGATGTCGTATTGTTAAAAGCGTCGCGCGGCGTGAAACTGGAAAGGGTGTTGGAGGTGTGGCGCAAAAGAAGCGGTATTCCCAACGATCTCCCGAATGCTCAGGGAAACTCTGATTAGCCGTCCGAAGAAAGTCTTGAACCACGGTGGACACAGGGCTCCACAGGGGCCCACCGGGTAAACTGAGAGCTGACAGCGGAGAGCTGACAGCTGTTGTTGGAGGCGGATTGCTCTACTGGCTGCTCTATCTGAAGCTCTACCATTATTTTCCGCCATTCCGCATTTTTCGTTATCTGACGTTTCGCACCGCCTTCGCCAGCCTTACCGCGCTCTTCACTGGCCTGATTGTTGGGCCGATCGTGATTCGGAGGCTGCGCGATTTTCAGATCGGGCAGTACATTCGCGAAGAAGGTCCTCAGGCTCATCAGAAAAAAGCGGGCACGCCGACCATGGGTGGATTGCTGATTGCGATCGCAATCCTGGTGCCGACATTACTGTGGGCGGACCTGGGCAATCCGTTTGTGTGGATCGCCGTGTTCGCGACAGTGGCATTCGGTGCGATCGGTTTTACCGACGACTATCTGAAAGTGGTGCATCGGCGCAATCTTGGCCTTACGGCCCGCGCCAAGCTCGGCTATCAGATCGCGGCCAGCATCGTGATCGCGATTGCGCTGATCGCATTGCAGCACCGTGGAGAATACTCCACCAGGCTGCTGGTCCCATTTTTCAAGCAGTTCCATCCGGACTTAGTGATCCAGAGATATGCGGCTCATCCCCAACTTTGGCCGCTGGCCTTTGTGCCGTTCGTGGCCTTCGTTGTGGTTGTGATTGTCGGATCAAGCAATGCGGTGAACCTTACCGATGGGCTCGACGGGCTGGCCATCGGCTGCACGGTGATCGCGGCGGGAGCGCTGGCGGTTCTGACTTACCTGAGCGGCCACGCCACGTTTGCGACTTATCTGGAGTTGCAACGCATGCCGCAGATCGGTGAGCTTACGATCTTTTGCGGAGCGATGGTTGGTTCGGCCATTGGATTTCTCTGGTATAACGCACATCCGGCGGAAGTGTTCATGGGCGATGTCGGATCGCTGGCGCTGGGCGGCGCGATCGGGACGGTTGCCGTTATGATCAAACAGGAACTGCTGCTGCCGTTTATCGGGGGGATTTTTGTTATCGAGGCGCTGTCGGTGATTTTGCAGGTTGGGTCCTACAAGCTGCGCAAGAAACGCATCTTCAAGATGGCCCCGATCCATCATCACTTTGAGTTGCTGGGCTGGTCGGAGTCGAAAGTGATTGTGCGCTTCTGGATTGCATCGCTGGTGTTTGCGCTGTTTGCGCTGACGACTTTGAAGCTGCGATAAGAGAATCTACCACGGAGGCACGTAGACACGGAGGAAACCAAATCCTGTTTGCTTTTTCTCCGTGTCTCGGTGTCTCCGTGGTGAAATGAACTTCATGGAACTGAAGAACAAAAGGGTGCTGGTCGTTGGTCTCGGCAAATCCGGCGTGGCGTCCGCGCTTTTTCTGAAGGCTCGGGGGGCGCGGGTGACGGTGTCGGACTCCAAGCCTGAGGCGGAACTGCGCGATGAGATCCTGCTGCTGCTGGAGCATGGCATTACGGTTGAAACCGGCGGCCACGGCGACCGCACTTTTCGCGGGCAGGACCTGATCGTCGTGAGCCCGGGCGTGCCGGTCGATGCGCCGCAACTGGCGCAGGCGCGCAATCTGGGAGAGCCGGTCATCGGCGAAATCGAACTCGCGGCGCAGTTTCTCACCGGCCCGATTGTGGCCATTACCGGAGCAAACGGCAAGACGACTACCACGTCGCTGGCCGGCGAAATTGTTGCCGCCGGCAAGTTCCCTACACTGGTGGGCGGCAATATCGGGACGCCAGCCATCAGCTTTGTGGATCAGGCTGGGCCGGCGACGTGGACGGTGCTGGAAGTATCGAGCTTCCAACTGGAAACGATTGTGGAATTTCGTCCGCGGATCGCGGTGATTCTGAACATCACGCCCGACCATCTCGATCGCCACAAGACTTTCGACAATTACGTAAACGCCAAGGCGCGCATCTTTGAAAACCAAAGTGCGGACGATTTCACCGTCCTCAACGCCGACGATGCCGCGAGCGCTGGATTGTCGGACCGCACGCGGGGGCAGTTGTTCGGGTTCAGCCGCCAGAAGGAGATTGAAAAAGGCGCCTTGGCGCGGGGCGCGCATATTTACTTTCGGGATGGCCAGAGCGAACGCGAGATCATGCCGCTGACGGAGGTGCCGCTGAAAGGCGCGCACAATGTGGAGAATGTGCTGGCGGGAGTCTCGATCGGCATGCTGGCCGGCTGTCAGCCCGAACAAATCCGCCATGCGGTGCGGCACTTTAAAGCCGTCGAACACCGTTTGGAGTTCGTGGCGCGTTTGGCAGGCGTGGATTACTACAACGACTCGAAGGCGACGAACGTGGATGCGACGATGAAGGCGCTGGAAGCGTTTCCACCAAGCATTCACCTGCACCTGATTCTTGGGGGCAAGGACAAAGGGAGCGACTACAGCGTGCTCAACGACTTGCTGCGACAGCGAGTGAAGCGTGTGTACACGATCGGAGCGGCGGCGGCCAAGATCGAATCGCAGATTGAGGGCGCTGCCGAGATCGAAGGCGCAGAGACTTTGGAAAACGCGGTTCGACGAGCCAGTGAATCCGCGGTAGCTGGAGATGTGGTTCTGCTGGCTCCGGCTTGCGCCAGCTTTGATCAGTTCCAGAGCTATGAACATCGCGGCCGGGTGTTCAAAGAGATTGTGCATTCGCTGGCGATGGCGCGATCGACACGATAGATCGAGCTTGAAGAAAGCCGCAAACCAGGCTCGCACAATCGTTCCTGTAGACAGAGGGAGGAGAGTATGTCAACAGGCTCCGTGGTACTCGTAGCACGCTGGATTGCTCGTGTATGGAGCATCCTCAGCATCCTCACCGTGCTGTTCTTCGCCGTTAACGAGCTTCTGCCAAGCGTTGGCCCAGCCCCCACACTCCAGGAATGGTTGGGACTAGCCCTCTTCCCCATCGGCGTTGGTGTGGGATTGGTCATGGCATGGTATCGAGAGGAGTTGGGCGGGATCCTCGCGTTGGGATGCCTGGTCGCATTTTACGTCTGGAATCTGTTCCACTCCGGACATTTGCCTCGCGGTCCGTTCTTCTTTTTAATTGCAGCACCAGGCCTCTTTTTTCTCTTCGCTGGATTTCTGTCGCATCGTGGCGCTGTTCGGGAGAGCTAGTCGCGCAGGAATCTGAGCTGACCCTGTCCCCGCAGCGGCTGAAAGCCGCTTTTAGAAGGCTTGGTCCCGGCATCGCTAAAGCGATGCCCTGGTACGAACCAGCCGTAATGCGAATCCCGCGATTGGAACCAACTCAGTTATCCCCGGCTCAAATTCTCTATGCGAAACTCGTCCGCACCTCCGCGACTCCGTGGTGAAATAGATTCTTTATGGCCAAGCGGGTTAGCGTCGATCGCTGGATGTTTACGGTGACTGCGATCCTGGTTTTTGTCGGGCTGGTGATGATCTTCAGCGCTTCGGCGGTGATGGCCAAGGAGCGGTTCGGCTCGGCCTATGAATTCCTGTTGAAGCAACTGGTATGGGCCGTGGCGGGGTCCGCCGCGATGGTGGTGGCGATGAAGGTGGATTACAAACGCCTGCAACCTCCGGCGCTGGTTTTCTCGTTTCTCGGATCAACCGCGCTGCTGCTCATTTCGGTTTTCTTTCTTGATCGCTCTCATGGCACGCACCGCTGGTTTCACGTGGGTCCGGTTTCGTTGCAGCCTTCGGAGTTGGCAAAGCCGGCGCTCATTTTGTTTCTGGCGTGGTTTCTGGAAAACAAGACCAAAACCATGGACGACTGGCGTAATGCGCTGATTCCCGCGGTGGTGCCCACGCTGGTTTTTCTTGCGCTGATTGTTTTTCAGCCCGATCTCGGGACCGCTATTGCTTGCGCCGGCATTACGGCTTGCATGCTATTCGTCGCCGGGATTCGCCTGCGCTACTTTGGATATGCTTTTGCGGCGGCGCTGCTGCCGCTTTATTTTTTGATCTTTCACGTTTCTTACCGGAAAGACCGCATCCTGGCTTTTCTGAATCCTTATGCCGATCCGAAAGGGTTTGGGTTCCATATTATCCAGTCGCTGATTGCGGTTGGGACGGGCGGCGTCACCGGACAGGGTTTTATGGAAGGCAAGCAGAAATTATTTTACCTTCCCGAGCCGCACACCGATTTCATCTTCGCCGTCACCGCTGAAGAGCTGGGACTGGTGGGCGCGCTTGCCGTGGTTATTCTTTTTGCCATCTTTCTTTGGCGCGGGACGCGGGCGGCGCTGCGGACGCAGGACAATTTTGGACGTTTTCTGGCGGTCGGGATCACCAGCATGATCGTGCTGCAGGCCTTCATCAACATCAGCGTGGTGCTGGGGCTGATGCCTACCAAAGGGATTCC
>Ga0209415_10018780_pt1 | contig 10891 bp, 10 predicted proteins | sample PeaSoiSIISIP2007_FD_187696 | JGI IMG/M metagenome (GOLD analysis project Ga0209415, IMG submission 187696) | Peat soil microbial communities from Weissenstadt, Germany - SII-SIP-2007 (SPAdes) (version 2) | ecosystem: Environmental > Terrestrial > Soil > Wetlands > Peat | place: Germany... | reverse complement strand
CGCCAGCACATCAGGGTCGCCATCTCCGGCGTCAGCGGCGGCTCCTTGCCGGTGATGCCGGCGACGAGCGCGGCGAGTCGGCCCATCGTCTTAAGCAGCCACGGCGGCGCTACCTTGGACGTGAGCGGTACGCCGAGCTGGGCGGCCATCATCCGTGCGGCGTCCGCGATCGGCGCCACCTCCCCGGTCAGAATGTAGTTTTCACCCGTTCGACCCCTGTCGACCGCCGTGATGTGGGCCAGGGCGACCGAGCGGACGTGATTCCACGTGGCGGTCCCGGGCGGCAGCATCTTCAGTCGACCCGCCTTGATTTGCGAGAACAGGCTCGCCCAGCCGTGCGTGTCGCGTGGACCCAGAATCGCACAAGGATTGATGATGACCGCGCGCAGGCCGCGGCCGACCGCGTGCCGGACTTCCTCCTCGGCGAGCCACTTCGTTCGCACGTAGTTGATCGACGACTGGCCGGCGGTCGAGACCGTCTGCTCCGACAACGGTACGGCGTCCAGGCCATATGCTGGAGCCGTTGATGTATGCACGAGGCACTTCGCGCCCTTGCGCAGCGCCGTCTCGACGAGATTGCGGGTTCCACCGACATTCACGGCGGTCTGACGCGCGTCGTTGCGGGACCACGTGCTTAGGTCTCCGGCGACGCCGAATACGGCATCGACCGCCTCGGGCATCGCCTCGCCAAGCCCGGCCAGGTCCGTAATGTCGCCGGCCGCCAGCATCGCACCGAGCCGCTTCAGCTCGGACACGTCGGAGGACGGTCGATGCAGCGCCACTACCCGCCAGCCTTGCGCCAGCAGTGCCTCTACGAGGTTGGATCCCACGAATCCGGTGCCGCCTGTGACGAAAGCTACTCGCGGCTGTATCGCGTTGCTCATCGTGCTTATGCTCCTGCCTGGCCGGTGTGCCGCTGCTGCTTTGGTCCTGCGTTGCGGGGAATCAGCGCGGCACTACGATGCCCGCCTTTTCCCGGTCCCAGGTATTCTCGTTCAAAGGGTTAATGCGCAGCTCCGCCTTGCGGACGTGTTGCGCGGCAGCGGTGCGTGGCAACGTTGTCACGAATTCGACGTAGCGCGGTACCATGAACCGCGGCATGCGCGGAATCAGGAAATGAACTAGGTCGTCGGCGCTAAGCTGCGAGCCTTCCTTGCGGATGCAGACGACTTTCACTTCGTCCTCGCCATGCTCGGACGGCACACCAATCGCCGCGACGCCAGTGAGGTCTGGGTGCTGTGCCACGAGCGATTCCACTTCGAAGGACGAGATGTTCTCGCCGCGCCGCCGGATGTAGTCGCGCTTGCGGTCGACGAAGTAGAAGTTGCCTTCAGGATCGCATCTGAACGCATCGCCGGTGTGCATCCAGCCGTTGCGCCACGCTTCCAGGGTCTTCTCCGGCTTGCCGTAGTAGCCCTGGTTGCCGGTCCAGGGCTCCGAATTGCGAACGATGAGTTCGCCTACCTCGCCCACTGGCACCTCGTAGTCGAGATCGTCGACGATACGAACCTCATATCCGGGCCGGGCTCGGCCACAGCTGCCGAAGTTGTCGGTGATGTAATGACGGCAGAGTACTGCGCCGACCTCGGTCGCCCCGAAATGCGTGTGCACGGACGTGCCAAATCGTGCGCGGAAGCGCTCGATGTCGCTGATCATGATCACGTGCTTCAGATGGTGGTCGCGATCGTTTGGCTGCCGGTCAATGGCGAGTAGCCACTTCGCCATGGCCGGGAGCAGGACCGACATCGTGCACCGGTACGTATCGATGTCGCGCCAGAAGTCCTGTGTCTTGAACTGCTCGCGAATCACGATGCGCCCGCCTAGCAGGCCCATCGCCAGCAGAGGCACCTTGCCCGTGCCGTGGAACATCGGGAACGGTGCGTAGAAGCAGTCATCCGGCCCCAGGTAGCTCACCGTGGAAGCGGAATTTGTGTAAAAGCCCCAGGGGATCATGACTCCCTTGGACGGCCCAGTTGTGCCGCCGGTATAAAGTATGCCCGCGAGGTCCCAGGGCATCGGCGGATCGAGATCTTCGGTCGCGCGCACGCTCGCGAGCAGCGGCTCTGCGCGCAGGACAGGCTTGGTGAACGCGGGCAGCTCCGTAGGGGCGTCGACGGCGATCACCTTCTCGAGAGCCGGCAGCAGAGCTGCGAGCCCCGGCAGGCGATCGAAGTATCGATCGGCGATCAGGAGCACCTTCGCGCCGCAGTCCGCGAGAATGTACTCGAGCATGTCGCCGACGTAGTTGGTGTTGATCGGAACTTCGAGTGCCTTCAGCCACGACATCCCGATCCAGGCCGCCGCCGTGTCGACCGAGCCCGGCATGAACACCGCAATGCGATCGCCTTCCTTGACGCCCTGCGCTCGGAACGCCGCAGCCCAGAGCAAGGCGCGCGCGTGAAACTGGGCGTAGGTCACCGACTGGCCCGCCACTTCCTGGATGAATACGCGGTCCGGAGTCGCCCTGGCGCGTTTCGCAAGCGCCCTCGGCAGTGTGTCCATGGTCGCGATGCCGACGTCAGCCTGAGTCATAGCGATGTGCTCCGGGCGTGGGCCAGTTTGACGGGGACGAAGCGCGGTAGCACGACTGCCGGCGTAACCCGGTCGTAGGTCACGCGCATGTCGATGCCGCAGACGAGACCACGGGCTTCCCCGCGGATCGACGTCAGGAGCTGCGGGCCTTCGCGGACGCGCGTAAGCGTAACCGTATACGGCACGTGCTCGAGAAGTGCGGGGTTCAGTGCATGGTGGACGACCGTATGCGCGATCAACGTACCCATTCCCTGGGACTCCCGCCACGACAGCAGGTGCGCGACCGCACAGTGGGTAAGGCGCGGATGAAACCAGGTGGCACACGCGTCGCAGAAGCGTAGCAGCAAACGACCGGACTGCGCGGCCTGCCAGTATTCTGCTGTCGTCGCGGATGGCGATGGCAGGATCATTTCGGCCGCTCGCTGGAGAACAAGGCGAGGCCTTGGCACGCTGCGACACACATCGCTCCGATGCGCGCACCCGGCACCTGGTTGCAGGAGGCTCCGCGCAGCTGCCGGACGATCTCGATAACCTGATTCATGCCCTGCAGGTACGCTTCCGCAAGCAGGCCGCCGCTGGTGTTGACGGCCGGCTTGAGGGCCGAGATGTGATCAGCGATGGTGCCGGGCTCGCAGAAGCCGAGGCTTTCGAGATCGAAAACGACGACCGCCGAGCAGGCGTCATAGATTCCGAGCACGTCAATGTCCGCGTGCGAGAGACCGTTGTCGCTAAGCAACTCTGCCATCAGGTGGGTGCCGGGTCGTGGCGGCAGGTCGGGAACGTCAAAGAAGAAGTTGCCGTAGTTCGGTACCAGCCGCTGCCGCGTGCCGAGCAGGTGAACCGGCCGGTGGCGCGCCCGCGCGATCCCGGTCGCGCCGGCGACCACGAACGCACACGCCCCATCGGACTCGAGACACAGGTCGGCCTTGCGCAGCGGCGAGGCGACGATCGGGCTGGCCAAGTACGTGTCCATGTCGAACACGGGTCGGTTGTGCATGAGCGCGCGCGGATTGCGGCCTGCATAACGGCGCTGCCGCACGACAACTTCGCCGAGTGTCCGGGACATGCGTTCCTCGGAGATGCCGTACCGGTCCATGTAGGCACGCACCCACATGGCGAACGCACACGCGGGTGCTACCATTCCGTAGGGCCCGGTGAACTCACCGCCGAACGGGCTATTGCCTGCTACGAGCACGTTGCCATCGGCGTCCTGTGGCGGTATCGGCAGATGGCCTAGCCGCAGCATGGAGCGGCCGTTGAACGTCCGGTAGCAGACCACGACACTCGCCTGGCCTGCCTCGATTGCCGCCGCGGCCGCCGCGATCACGCTCACGGCCGATGCCGCGCCACTTGCGCTGTCGAGATTCACGCGCAGGTACTCGATCTGCAGCAGATCGGCGAGCTCGTTTTGGGTCGAAGGGCCGATAGAGAACTGCACCATGCCGTCGACGTCATTTGGCTCGAGGCCGGCGTCGGCGAGTGCCGCCCGGATGGCCGTGAGCGCGAGTGCAACCTCGGTCTGCCCCGACGCCCGGGAGTACTCGCTTTCGCCGACGCCGATGACTGCAGCTGGCTCATTCATTCGGGGTGGCCGGTGTCAGGTACGGCGGGAAAGCCCCGCCGCCTTCGAATCGAAAGTGCCGGCGGCGAGCGGTCGTTGCTTGAGCTTCTGCTTTTCGATCTTACCCACCGCGTTCCGCGGGAGCTCGGTGACGACCTCGATGAAACGCGGCAGCATGAAACGGGCGAGGTGGCGCGAGCAGTGCTCGAGGATGGCGGCAAAGTCCGCGTGTGCGGCCGCGTTTGGCGCGACCTCGATGAAAGCGCGGATCTCCTCGTCCGACTCCGGCGTCGCCTGGAACCCAACGACCGCCGCGTTGGTGACGCCGGGAAACCGCAGCAAGACGTTCTCCACCTCCTGGGTCGATACGTTCTCACCGCGGCGCTTGACCATCTCCTTGACGCGGTCGAAGAAATGCAGTTGATCGTAATCGTCGACCCAGGCGCGGTCACCCGTCTTGAACCACTCTCCGCTAAAGGCGGCCATGGTCTCGGCCCGCATATTGTAGTACCCGAGCATGCGGTCGTAGGGCTGGCGCGCGCGCGACCAGATCTCGCCAACCGTCCCGCGCGGAACGTCGGTGCCGTCGACGTTGACGATGCGTACTTCGTGACGGTCGCGGATACGACCTGCAGTGCCCAGGCGCGCCGGCTGCGCGGCGCAAATCATGCCGCTCTCCGTGGCTCCGTAGGCAGAGTACACCGGGCAGCCGAAGCGACGCTCGAACTCCTCGACTTCCTGGACGGTCGTCCCCAGGGCCAGTGTCCAGCGCAGGCGATGGGCATTGTCATCGGGTTGCTCCGGACGGCCAAGGAGCCCACGAAGCACATACGCCACGGCTGTCCAATGGGTCGCGCCGGTGGCCTTCAGGTCTTCGAGCAGCTGATCTCGCGGAAAGGTGTGGCGCACGACCGCCTTCGAGCCGCTCAGGATTGCGGCCAGCGGACCGAAGACAATAGCGTTGAGGTGGAATGTCGGAAGAAACGTGTAGAAGACCGAGGACTCGTCCAGTTGACCGTCCTGCATGGCGTCCCAGGCGGCCGAGGCGACCTGCTGGTGCGGTAGCACCACGCCCTTCGAGGCACCGGTCGTACCGGACGTAAAGATGATGAGCCACGGCGAACTCGGGACCGCCACGACGCCGGCGAGCTCCGTGTGGCCCGGCTCGAGAAGCGCCTCGAAGGGCTCGGTCCGGACGTGCGGGTCAACGGCCGGCGAGCCGATGTGGATAACGTGCTCGATGCCGCCCCAGCCGCCGCGGGCCGCTTCAAGTCGCGGCAGGAAGGCGGCTTCAGCAATCGCGACACGTGCCCCGAGAATATCGAGGACGTGCGCGAGGCTCGCGCCGTTCAGCTCGAAGTTGACCGGCGCAGCGACTGCTCCGAGATGGGCCAGGGCGAACATCGCTATGAGCAGTTCGGAACGATTGCTGATCGCGAGCAGCGCGACGTCGCCGGACCGGACCCCGCGGCGATCAAGAGCCGAGGCAACGCGCCGCGCGTCACGGTCGAGATCCCCGTACGTCAGGGTCCGGTCGTCGAACACGACCGCCGTGCGATCTGGGTGCGTCGCGGCACGCTCGCGCAGGATTTGGTGCATCGGTGCGGGTTGCGGGGGCAGCGTCCGCGAGGCGTGCGAATTCATGTCGGTGCGTTCACAAAGAGCGCGGACGTCAGGCACAGGGGCTCGTCGCTGCCGTCGCGCGTGATGTTGACGTCCCAGATGTCCATCCGGCGCGTGCTCAGGCTGCGCGCTGCGATGCACTTGAGTGTCTCGCCCGCGAGTGGCGGAAACAGGCGCACGGATAGGTCCTTGAGACGCCATTCGCCATGGGCAGCGCCAGCGGCATCGCGAAACACGCTTTCGCAAGTCCAGACGATGACCGCGGGGATTGCGGCCGTCATCTGATGGTTGCCCTCGAGAACCGATGAACCGAGACGTGCGCGCGCGCGCTGATGTTGGCCTCGCCGCGTGCGACGATCTGGAATCGCCATTCCCGCACCGCGTCGAGCCGCGCGGCCCGTGCGACGACGCGACGCGGCAAGCCGGCTCTCTTGTCGGCTGGCCCGGCGGTTCCGATGAGGAACGCCAGGATTTGCGCAGCAATCTCGTCGGCCGAGGGCGGGCCGAACGGGCGGTACCAGTAGGGAATCTCGTGCATGACTCGTCAGAACAAGTGCTTGAGCACCTTGGCGAAGATCTCGTCTGTAACCTAGCCGAGCCGCTGCCCATCCTCGATCGCCCGGTCGAGCAGCACGTCCTGCTGGTGCCACCTGTCGTGGAGCTTCTTGCTATAGGGAATGCTAGCGTCCCGCGCACTGTTAAGCGCGATGCGCAGCGGGTGGGCGAAGTAGCGCGTCGCCTCGAGATGCGTGCGGATGGCGCCTTCGATGCGCTCGAGCGGCGATGCGTCTTCGGGAATTTGGGTGAGCGCGATCCGGTCATGAAATCCGACCAGCCGCTCGTGGATTGCCTCGACCAGTTCGGCCTTACTCTTCGCATGCGCGTATAGCGTCGGGCGCGTAATGCGGAGGGCGTCCGTGATGTCGCTGATCGACGTTCCCTCGTGGCCTTGCTCGGCGAATAGCTCGGCGCTGACGTCGAGCAATCTGTCGCGTGTGAGACGGCGAGGTGCGGCCACTTTCCGACTTCTTTTCCGAACGGTTGGTGACGAACGCGTCGAAGCATACTACATAGGCAGACAACGGCGCTTATGCTACTGATGAGTAAGATATAACTTTGGCGCAATCGTGCTCAATACGGAGCATTCTGTCCGCGCGCCGCAAACGGGAGAGTGGCCCGTTCCAGGAGCTAAGCGGCGAGGCGAGTTCCGCCGGTCAGTCCGGATCACCGAATTGCCACCCACGAATCCGAAAGGTGTACAGGTGCTCGTCGCTCCATCCGAAACCGACTTGCACGGTCGCATGGAGTCCTGCCAGAGATGTTTGCTCAGTGATCAGAACTCTGGGCGCGACCGGCGGCGATACGCCCAGTGGGCGGACACCCAGCTGCACCGCATCAACCGACTTCGTTCTCCGCCTCCATGAGCCGAAGTTAGTACCGCTGCCGCAGAACTCAAAGCGTACAGTCCAGCACCCGGATCATGCCCGCCGCAATGCACCTACGCGCGATATGAGGGGCCGCGCCAATTTCGTTCCAGTTCCCCCAGGCAGGCAGCGTGCCAGGAACTGACACGCAGAAAGGCACAAGCATGCCGATCTACGGACAACGACACTCACAATCAATGATGTCCGCAAGTCTTTCCGGATCGGAATAAAAAGGCGAATGGTCTGTATCAATCGTGAGCTTCTTTACGTCGGGGACGCGCGCGCAGAACCAGTGCTGGGTGCGGGGCGGCACAGCACGATCTCTTGTGCACACGATGTAGGTCTTCGGAATGGCGCCCCAGCGAGCAGGCGTAAGCCGCAGGGGCGTTGCAAGCGGAGCTATCGGCTGGGGGCGAAGGCGCTTGGTCGCTCGCGCAACAACATCCTGTGGCGATGTGTTGTAAAACGTTTCGGCAATGGCTTCGGCGGCGAATTCCAGTGCATCCCCGTTCGCGGTTGGCCGACTCGACTCTCGTGCGGACCGCTCACCAAACAGCGGCATGTTCTGCAGGATCGCCAGCATGGACTCACCGTCGTTAGGCAGCATGGCGGCAAGATAGACCAACTTTGCAACCGCCTCCGGCACATCCTCTGCCGCCTGTGAGATCGGCGCGCTGCCCAAGGAGTGGCCGAGGAGTAGGACCGGCTCATATGTCGCCGTCACGTGAGTGACTACCCGGTCAACGCAGCTCTGAAAAGTCACGCCGGCCAGCGGAGTCGGATCGTCGCCCATCGCGGGAAGGTCGAAAGCGTCGACGCTGTAACCGGAGTCCTCGAGGAGTGGCACGATGCGCTCCCAGCACCACGCGCCGTGGCCACCGCCGTGGACGAGAACGATGCGCTTAATTCTAGGCAAGCGTCAGATCCGGCATCGCGCGCGCTCCCTGCATTCGCGCGATCGCGCTCTGCTGACAAAGAAGAACCCGAGCACTGCTGTCAGCGTCGTGGCGTCATCGTATCTGCTCGCGATAATGTAATTGTCCGTCAGATTGATTCCCGTGCATCTCCGCCAATCCGGCAAGTGATGCGGTCGTTGGATGCATTTCGAGTGACGAACTCGACTGGTCGTGACGGCAGTTATCACAAGCACGTCTGTGGCGGCGACGCTTTTACCCTGCGTGCGCTGATACGCTCGATCCCGATTCGGAAATCTTCATACTGTCGAGGCGGCGGCAGAACGCCGTCATCCTGATTAGGATAAGACGGGTGTCGATTCCAGGCAAACACTTCGTTTGGAGAGCAGCGGTGAACCCCGCGGCCGGCCGCCCTCGAGAACCGGCCGAAGAGCGTTACACCATCCGGCTCCCAGCCTGAGTCATCCACGGTGGCGATGGGTAGAGGTGATGAACAATCCGCACACATGGCGGGCAATGGCCGACGACGCCCGCGCGCCGCACGTTTCACGGGCTATAGCCATAGCGCTATACGGTCTGAGTCGCAAGATCATGTTGTCGGTACCGTTGTCAGAAATCGACGATTGTCTTGTTAGGAATCTCCACGGGATCGTTCAAGCTGGTCGCTCCCACCTGGGCCCTACCAAATTAAATCCGCTGGGCAACGCGCGGCGTGAATACGCAATTATCTGTACCGACTGCACTCCAAAGCCACGCATTTCGAAGATTTCATCGGAACAGCATCAGCTCTCCCGCCCTACTACGTTGGACACCGATAGAGGCTCCCATTTAGGCGACGAAGTCTTTCAGCACCGGTGTGTCAAAGCGCATAAACGTCCCCTGAAATACCGCGATGAGTTCACCGGTTTGGCTCGTGACTCGGACGGTGCATGCGTTCGCGCGTCGCCCGTCCGACTCGATCTGCGCCGTGGCAGTCACGATGTCACCCAGGCGAGCCGGACGCACGAAAGCGATGCTGGCCCCCAGGGTCACACCCGTGCGGTTGGTCGAGCAGCTCGCGTATACCATCGCCGCGTCGGCCAACGCGAAAAGAATGCCTCCATGACAGATGGAGTGGCTGTTTACGTAGTCCGCTTCAACTTTGATGCGGCACGCGGCTTGCCCGGGCGAAACGCTGACGAGCGAGATTCCTAGCAGCTTGTTCACGCGTGCGTCGGCTTGGAACAAATGCGCAATGACAGCTTCGGCCATTTGCTGTGTCGCCATGCAGTCTTCCTCTCCTACACGCAGTGATCCGACATTGGAACGCTCGTTCGAGTGTCGCGCGGAGCGGGGCGACGCACAAGGCCGCCGGTGGGACGCGGAGCTTGGATCATCAGAAAGCGCCTACAAATGCGCTGCAACGGAGCATCACGCCAGCTCCGCTGCGCCGCAGCATCTGTCGTGCTTGACGAACTAGAACGTGCGTTCTATACAGCGGCATGGCCATTGCCCGCCGACGCTTTGCTTCCATGCATACTCGCGCCCTGGCACGCGGGGAGGCGAATGGTATGACGCAACGTGGCGAGCGGCAGAGGGATGAGCTTCTCGAGGTGGCGATCGAGCTCTTCGCGGCGAACGGCTACGCCGGTACCTCTATCCGGGACATTGCGAAGCTGACCGGACGAAGCGTTTCGAACGTTTATCACTACTTTCAAGACAAAGAGTCGCTGTGGCTTGCGATTCTCGAGTACTCCGTCAAGGGAATGCCGGATCGGTTGCGGGCCGCGCTCGAATCATCCACGGATCCGGTAACGCGGTTCTGCAACCTGGTTCGTGCGCACCTGAAAGAGGCAGTGACGCATCGCCGTGAGGCAAAAATCTTCTTCATCGACGAGGAGCGCCTATCCCTTAGCGGCAAGCGCCTCAACAAGCGCTTGCAGAAGGAAATAGTCGGTATCTATCTGACAGAGCTCGAGCGGCTGAAAGCGAATGGCCTTACCGGGACAGCCAACCTTCGTGTACTGGCATTTAATGTGCTTGGAGTCATCAATTGGCACCTGCGATGGCAGGACCATGTTACCGGGGTGTCACTCGCCGAGACATATGAGGAGATCCTCGAGTTCGTACTGCACGGAGTTCGAGGAGCCCGGGCGGCTGTGGACAGCGGAGAGACTTAGGGCGGTACTAGGCAGCCAACTCTGACGAGGGGGCATGGGCTACACGATCGACATCGACACTGGTGGGACTTTTACCGACGGCATCGTCGTGCGGGGGCAGGACGTCCGTACGGTGAAGGTGCCGACTACACCGCACGATCTGACCCTTTGCTTCGCGGAGTGCATTCGGGCCTGCGCCGATGCATTCGAGATGCCCGTCACGACACTGCTTTCGCAGGCCGACATCGTGCGCTTCTGCAACACGATTGGCACGAATACGATCATCCAGCGCGACGGCGCCAAGATCGGCCTGATCGTGACGCACGGGTGCGAGCACCTCGCGCCCACCGTAGCGGGCGAGGCGCCTGCGCCGCTCGTGGCGGCCGATATGGTGGCAGGCCTGCGCGAGGAGATGAGTGGTAGCGGCGAGTCACGGGTTGTGCCCGAGGCCTCCGATATTCTCGCGGTGGCTCAGTCACTGATCGACCGAGGCGCGCGAGCGCTGGTGGTCGCCCTCGCGCACTCGGAGCGCAACCCGGCGCATGAGCGGCAGGTGCGCAACGTCGTCAAGCGCGAGTATCCGCGCGATTATCTCGGCAGTGTGCCGGTATTCCTGGCGTCGGACATCTCTACCCGTGCTGGCTATGGTGAGCGCATCAACACAGCGGCGGTCAACGCGTACATCCACGCCAAGCTCGC
>Ga0209415_10018779_pt1 | contig 10892 bp, 8 predicted proteins | sample PeaSoiSIISIP2007_FD_187696 | JGI IMG/M metagenome (GOLD analysis project Ga0209415, IMG submission 187696) | Peat soil microbial communities from Weissenstadt, Germany - SII-SIP-2007 (SPAdes) (version 2) | ecosystem: Environmental > Terrestrial > Soil > Wetlands > Peat | place: Germany... | reverse complement strand
TTCCTCGGCATCTCGGTGTGACTGCCGGGGCCTCTGATGGGAGTGGGAATGAAGCTGCGCAAGGAGCCCAACCGAGGTAGGCACGGTCCCCAGGCCGAGACACCTGCCAGCCCCGCCCCCGACACCGCCGCCCGTCCCATGGCTCCGATCACCGGGGGACGCGGCCAGCTCGGCGAGCTCCTTGTCGGCGCCCAGATCATCAGCCACGAGCAACTGGCCGAGGCGCTGATCCAGCAGTCGTCGTCGGGCAAGCGCATCGGCAGCACGCTGGTCGAGCTGGGGGCGATCACCGAGCGCGACCTGGCTCAGGCGCTGTCCACCCAGCTGCTCGTCCCGCTGGTCGACCTGTCCCAGCAGACGCCCGACCCCGACGCCGTCGAGATGCTGTCCGAAAGCGTGGCCCGGGCCCATCTGGCCGTGCCGATCACCATCGACGACAGCGGCGTCACCATCGCCGTGTCGGACCCGAATCCCGAGCTGGCCAAAACGCTCGCCAACGCCTGCGGCCGGGTCGTGCGCCTCGTGCTCGCCCCGCGTTCGGACGTGCAGCGGGCCATCGACACCGCCTACCGCGCCCTGGGCAACATCAAGGAGCACGTGCGCGCCTTCGAGGAGACGACGGACAATTCGCGCCGCCTCGCCGACACGGCCGTGCAGACCGTCACCGCCGCCGACGCCCCCGTGGTCCAGGTGGTGAACCTGCTCATCACCCAGGCCATGCGCGACCGGGCGTCGGACATCCACATCGAGCCACAAGACGAGCACCTCCGGGTGCGGTACCGCATCGACGGCGCGCTGCACGACGCCGTGCAACTGCCCATCGCTATGGCACCGGCCCTGGTCAGCCGGCTCAAGATCATGGCCGACATGAACATCGTGGAGCGCCGCCGCCCCCAGGACGGGCAGATCACCATGTCGGTGGACGGACGCGAGATCGACATCCGGGTGTCGACGGTCGCCACCATCTGGGGCGAGAGCTGCGTGCTGCGGGTCCTCGACAAGAGCCGGTCGGTGTTCCGCATGGACGACCTGGGGATGCCGGTCGACACCCACGAGGTGTTCACCCGCCAGATCCGGGCTCCGTTCGGGATGGTGCTGTGCGCCGGGCCGACCGGCAGCGGCAAGACGACCACCCTCTACGCCGCCTTGACCGAGATCGACGACCCCAGCCGCAACATCATGACCATCGAGGACCCCGTCGAGTACGTGTTCCCGTCGATCAACCAGATCCAGACGAACGAGCAGGCGGGGATGACGTTCGCCAACGGACTTCGGTCCATCCTCCGCCAGGACCCCGACGTGATCCTCGTGGGCGAGATCCGCGACGTCGAGACGGCCCGCATCGCCGTGCAGTCCGCTCTGACCGGACACCTCGTGCTGTCCTCCCTGCACGCCACCGACTCCGCCGCCGCCCTGCACCGCTTCCTGGACATGGGCATCGAGTCGTTCCTGGTGGCGTCGTCGGTGCTGGCCGTCGTGAGCCAGCGACTGGTGCGGCGGATCTGCCAGACGTGCAAGGCGCCGTACGAGCCCAAAGACGAGGAGCTGGCCTTCTACCGCGAGAGCGGGGGCCTGCCCAAGACGCAGTTCTTCCAGGGCGAGGGCTGCAACTTCTGTGCCGGCACCGGGTACCGCGACCGCATCGGCGTCTTCGAGCTGATGCGCATCACCCCGGAGATCAAGCGCCTCATCGTCGGCTGGGCCACGCAGGAGGAGCTCCAGCGGATGGCCATCTCGCAGGGGATGCGCTCGCTGCGGGACGAGGCCATCCGCCTCATCACCGACGACGTGACCACCATCTCCGAAGTCGTCCGATCGATCTACACGGCCTGAGGCAGCGTCACCATGTCGAAATTCAGGTTCAGGGCGATCACGCCGGAGGGGATCACCGTCACCGGGATCGAGGAGGCCGTCACGGCGAGCATGGCCCGCCGCGCCCTCGTCGAGCGGGACCTGGCTCCGATCGAGGTATCCGAGAAGAAGAGCATCCTCCAGTTCGAGATCACACGCGAGAAGGTACCGCGCAAGGAGTTGATGCACTTCTCCCGCCAGCTCGCCGTGTTCATGAAGGCCGGGATCCCCGTGCTCGAGGCACTCGACGTGCTGTCGGAGGAGGTGGGCAGCAAGGTCTTCAAGCGGATCCTGGCGGAGATGGCCGAAGCGCTGCGGTCGGGCGAGACCTTCGCCAGCGCCGCTGACGCCCATCCCGAGGCGTTCCCGCCCTACTACCTCGGAATCCTCCGTTCAGCGGAGCTCACGGGGAACCTCGACACCGTGCTCGAACAGCTGGCCGAATACATCGAGCGTGACACCGAAGCCCGCCGGAAGATCACCTCGGCCCTGATCTATCCGGCCATCGTCCTCGTGCTGTCGATCGTGGCTGTGATCGTCATCACCGGTTTCGTCCTCCCCCGCTTCAAGGTGTTCTTCAGCTCACTGCACGCCAGGCTTCCCCTGCCCACCCGGATACTCATCGACGTCGCCAACGTGTTCGTGAACGACTGGTACGCCTTCGCCGGAGCGGCCGCCGTCGTCGTGCTGTTCGCCATCCTGAGCGCCTCCACCCGGCGGGGCCGTGAGGCCCGCGACGTCGTCCTGCTTCGGGTCCCCGTGCTGGGCGACGTGATCAGGACAGCCATCCTGGAGCGGTTCTGCCGGATCCTCTGTTCGATGGTGGGGGCCGGTGTCCCGCTGCCCGAAGCCCTCCAGGTCACGGGGAACGCCACGACCAACGCCGTCTTCCGGCGGGGCCTGGGCACGGCACGCGAGGCCATGCTACGGGGAGAAGGACTCGCCGGCCCCCTGGCCCAGACCGAGCTGTTCCCCGTGGCGGCGCGACGCATGTTCCTGGTGGGCGAGAGCACGGGAACGCTCGACGCGCAGCTCGACACCGCCGCCAATTATTTCGATCGGGAGCTCGACTACAAGTTGAAGCACTTCACCAGCCTGTTCGAGCCGGCCGTGATCCTCTTCGTCGGTCTCATCGTGGGATTCGTCGCCATCGCCCTGGTGTCAGCCATGTACGGCATCTACCGGCAGGTCCACGTCACATGAGCCCGACGCCACGACGAGCCGATTCGAACAGCCACCCCCGGGAGGTTTCCGCGATTCGAAGGCTTCTCCACATACCGCACATCGATCTCGACGAAGGGAACACAGATATGACCGAGGAATCGACACCCAACATTCTCCAGAGGATGGTGGCCAAGAGGGACGAAGGGGGGTTCACCCTGATCGAGCTCCTCATCGTCATCATCATCCTGGCCATCCTGGCTGCCATCGTCGTCTTCGCCGTTGGCAGCACCAACAAGAACGCTGTGGCGTCCTCGTGCAATGCCGATGCCAAGAGCGTGGAGACGGCCCTGGAGGCCTACAAGGCCCAGATCGGGACCTACCCCGCGGCAGCCGCGGCCTCCACCGTGCTCATCAGCCCAACCTCCACGACGGTGAACGGTGTCAGCGAGTCTGTCGGGCCGTGGCTGAAGGAATGGCCTTCGACCAGCAACTACACCATCGCCGTCGACAGCAGCGGCAACGTGCTCGTCGACGGGAACACCTACGACAGCACGACAAACCCCTGCGACAACATTCCCTCATAGGGAAGGTTGGTCGTCGCCGAGATCGGATGTGATCCCGGTGCCGGACGCCCGCCCGAACGGTCTTCCGGCACCGCCTTCGTCGACAGTCGCAACGCGCCCACGAGAGCATCGGCCACGATGGACGATCGCGGGATCCGAGCCAAGCCCGACGTAGGGTGGCTTCTCGCCGTCACTGCTCTGGTGATGGTGACGGGCATGGCCTACACGCTGTGGTGGCCCGCCGTGGTGCGGCACCATTCCTTCTACTGGCTCGTGCCCGGGGACGTGTGGGGAACGGTCCGGGCCGCACACTGGATCGACTGGGGCGGACTGGCGTTCATCTACAGCTCGAGGACGGCCCTCGTCACGCTGCCGGGTTTCCACGTCCTGCTGGCACCGGTCGTGGCGCTGTCCTCCCATCTGAACCTCTCCGAGTCGGCTCCGGGAATCGTCCCGGGCGTCCCCAAACCGACGGCCTGGCTGCTCGTGGGTCCCTTCCTGTTCGCCTGCAGCGCACTCGTCCTGTGGGCTGTCGATGCGCTCGCCCGCCTGCTCGGGACCGACCGGCGGCACCGGCGCATTCTGACGCTGGCAGTCGGAGCGGCCGTCTGGCCCACCATCGCCATGTGGGGTCACGCCGAGGACGTCCTCGCTCTGGGGTTCGCCACCTTTGCGCTCGTCGCACTGCTCCGCGGCCGGTTGGGCGCAGCCGGCTGGCTCCTGGGCGCGGCGTTGGCCATGCAGCTCTATGCCGTGGCCCTCATCCCTCTGTTCGTCGCTGTCGTCGGCCGACGGAAAGCGGCCGCCCTCCTGGCCCGCGCCTCCATCCTGCCGGGCTTTCTGCTCGTCGCCGTCCTCATCCCCAACTTCCACGCATCGGTGCACGCGCTGATCGACCAACCCAACTACCCCACCGTCGACCACGCCACGCCCTGGATGCTGCTGGCCCCGAAGCTCGGGCACGGTGTCGTGGCGGCCGGGCCGGGGCGCATCGTCGGACTCGTGTTGGCGGTGGCGGTGGGGATCCTCGGCGTGCGGGCCCGGTCGGACACCCGCCGCATCGTCTGGCTGGCTGCCGTGGCACTCGGCCTCCGCTGTCTGTTCGAGTCGGTCATGGACCCGTATTACGTCATGCCGGTCGTCGTGTTGGCCCTCGTGGCGGCATCGGACCTGCCGCTGCTCCGCATGACGGGTGCGGCGGCGGCCGCTGCCGGCCTCACGGTGCTGACGTACTTCCGGCCCAACATGTGGGTCTACTGGGCGGAGATGGCGGGCGTCATCGTGGCGATGCTGGCGTTGACGTGGCCGGCGAAGTTTCCGAAGCCGGTCGGTGACCGGCACGACGTGGGGATCCCCGAGCCGCCTACTGTCGACATGCCCTCCGCCGTACCCCTGCCTGTCTGAGGGGCTCGTCTCCCCTCGACCGGTGCCGGCTATCGCACGATTTCGATGCGGAGACCCTCGCTGTCCCATTCGGGATCCTCCGGCAGGTGGACGATGCCGCGAGAGACGACCCGCCGAGCGGTCCACAGGCAGGCGGCCGCATCGAGGAGATGAGCCTCCGACACGCCGGTGATCCTCCCGTCGATGATGCGTTCGACCCCAGGCATGCGCCCGTAGAGCAACGCCCTTCTCTCCGCCCTTCCGGCATAGGAGTGCTTGGAGAATCGGACGGGCTGATCGTCGTTGAGCTGAAAGAAGCTGAGCTCGGGGTGGGCCTCGAAGATGGACCGCTGCCAATAGGGCGCCATCTGCTCGTGCACCTCGGCGATCTTCCGAAGCATTCGCCAGCCCACGACACTCAGACGGCCGCCGTTCGCCGACCTGGCTTCGGCGTACGAACGGCTGCGCAGGACGGCGCGGGCCGGGGCGGGAAGCACCGCGCTCGAGCGGGGGCTGCCGAGTAGAGCCCGCGCCTGGCGGTCGCAGATCCTCCCGCGGGGGTCCGGCTCGTCGAGCAGGCCGACCGGTGAGAACAGCGCCACGACCTGGAATGCCGGCTTGTAGTCGAGCACCTCCAGGAACGTCCGCAGCAGCTGGGGCTCCTCGGGTGACATGGTGATCCCCTGCAGCTTGGCCGAGGCCATCACCCACCCCTTGGGGCACGGCACGACCCCGGCCAGCGTGCGGTACGGGAGGTTGGGCCCTCGCTGCGCCCTCTGTGGGTTCATGGACATGGGTGTGAGGTACCTACCACTCGGTCGCTACTCAGGGAAAGCCGACGACCCGGGCTGATCAGGTGTTGGCGTTGTGGACCAGCCAGCTCTTGATGCTCTCGATCTGGCCGCACGCGCCGAACGAGGCGGCGGAGCACGTGGATCCGTCCTGGAAGTCGACGGTGGCCCACACCGTGTAGTTGTTCGGGCCACATCCCGAGCTGCCGCAGGCGTAGACGTTGATCTCGCGGGTCACACCGGTGTTCGGAGGGTTGGCAACGCTCGAACAGGTCACGTACACCGGCGGGTTGCTCGGAAGTGCCTGCCCGATCTGCACGGTGGGTGAGCCCCCTGCGAAGCAGCTGCCGCCGTTGTAGGTCATATCGGTGTAGCGGACGGTTTGGATGGCCACCTCGACCGCTCCTTCGCTGCGGTACTCCAGCGACTGTTGCTTGAGGAGGTTCGAGGTGTTCAGGAGGCCGTTCCCCGAGAAGGTGAGCAGGGCGCCGAGCACGAGGGCGATCACGACCATGAAGACGAGAGCCAGCACCAAGGTGGCGCCCTCCTGGTCACGAGCGACACGGTCGCGTGCCATCAGAAATTCGCCTTCGGAGAGCCCGACTCTGTCACCGGGGTAGCGGCGCAGGGTGCGCCGGCGGTGTTGGTCGCCGCGTTGCTCGGTGTCCACGTCAGCGTGGTGTTTCCCGCCACCGCCGAGATGCTGCCGCTCGACTGCGTCAGCATGATCGTCACCACCGACTGGCCGCTGGCATTGGTGGTCATGGTCATGGTGGCGGCGAGGGAGACCGTGTTCCCGAAGATGCTGCCCGCGATGTAGTGGGAGGCCCCGATGTCACCGAGGGCGACAGTGCCCAGGTTGGGGTTGTTGCAGCGGAAGCCGGTGCATTGGATGGCCAGGGACGTCGCCCCCATCTGGCGCGTCAAGGCGGCGGTGACGCTCACCGAGGAGCCGTTCCACCCGTTCATGATGGAATTGGCCGACATGGCCTGGTTGTAGGTGTAGGCGATCTTGTCGCCGCCGGCCGCAGCGCCATCGGGCTTGTTGTCGGCTGGGTTCCCGATGGTCTGGATGTCGAAGCCGGCCGGGGCCAGCGTCACCGCCACCTGGGTCTGTCCCGAGGCGCTGTTGTAGGCGGTATTGCCGCCGTAGGCGGCCGTCACGGTGTACGTCCCCGCCACGGTCGGTGTCACCTGGCACGTGGCCTGACCCGCAGGCGACAAGGTGCTCGGCGGGCACGTGGGAGCCCCCCCCGACGGAGGGGTGATCGTCCACGTCACGGTGCCCTGCGGGGTGATGGAGCCGTTGCCCTGGACCGTCACTTTCACGGTGAAGGGGGAACCCACCTGCGAGCTCGGTGGCGACGTGGAGAATCCGAGCGTGGCCGTCCCCTTGCTCACGCTGATCATCGCCGGGGGCGACGAGGACGAGGAGGTGTAATTGGTGTCGCTCCCGTAGCGGGCTGAGGCCGAGTACGTGCCGGTGGGGGCGTTGGTGGGCAGCGTGAACGAGCACGTCGTGGAGTTGGTGCCGGTGCCGTTGTTCATGATCTGCTGTGTATCGCCGCCCTGCCCGGTGCATGTCGGGGCCGCGCCGGAGGGGGCGGTGATGGTCCACGTCACCGTGCCGCTCGGTTGGGGGTCGTTGGCGTCGGCGGGACTAGCGCCGACCGTGGCCGTGAACGACAGCATGGAACCCGGCTGGGCGGGGGTCGGCGAGGAGCTGGTGGTGATGATGGTGGTCGACGAGACGGCTGCCACCACGTTGGCGACGCCCGACCCGTTGCCGGTTCCGTAGTTGCCCCCGGCGAGGTAGGTGGCCGTGACGTTGAAGGGGCCCGCCCAGGGGGTGGGCACGATGCAGGTGGCCTGCGATGTGTTGGTGCCGGCGATCTTCGCAAGTGTGGAGTTGGGACACATGGGGTTGTTGGGGCCGACGATGCCCCACTGCATGGTCCCTTGCGGGTACGGGGTGGTGCTGTTGGGGGGGATCACGGTGGCGGTGAAGGTCAACGAGCATCCCAGCACGAGCGTGGGCGTGCAGTTTGACGGATCTCCCGGCGAGGGTGCCGCGGCCACGAGCACGGTCGTGGCGGCGGCGTGCAGGACGACAAAGCTGAGGGTGCCCGACGCGCCGTTGGGCCCCTGGGCGAAGGCGGTGAGCTGCTGGGCGCCGCTGCTCGGGCACGTGCCCGACCTAGCGGCCACCCAGTCCGCGCCCTGGGCGTCCCACTGCTGCACCGGGTCGACCGAGATGGAGTACCCCGTGGGCGTGGTTCCCGCCACCTCACCGCTCCCACCCACGACGAACGGGGTCGGGGAGGTGGTGCTCGTGCCGTCGCTGACCGACACATTTTGCCTGCCGAGCGCGACGTTCGGCACCGCGAACGTCACCGCCGCGTCACCGTTGGCGTCGGTCGACCTTCCACCGGGATTGGTGATCGTCGCGCCGACCGAGCCGACCATCACGGTGAGCCCGTGACTGGCGGCGAAACCGGTGACGAAGACCGTCACGGACGCGCCCAAGGGCCCCGACGACGGCATGGGGGCGCTGATCAGCCTGTAGGGCGATGGCGTGCAGTTCTGAAATGCCTGCTGTGCCTCGTACTGGGCGCTCTGGGCAAAGCTGTTCAAGACGGCGTCCACGGTGGACAGGCTCTTCTGCGTGGTGGAGCTCGACAGGGCGGTCACGAGGGCTCCCAGCAGAGCCGTCACGGTCAAGGCGATGATGACGATGGCGATGAGCAGCTCGATGAGCGTGTCGCCTCGCTCGCTGCGCTGTGCACGCCGTCGCAGGCGGCCGAGCACCGTCGTCACGAGGGTCGTCATCAGGCAGGGCTGACCGTCAACGTCAGGCTGTTGAACGCGGTGCCGCCGAACGCGAGCTTGTAGGCAACGATGTCCTGGGTGGCCACGTTGCCGCCGTAGCCGTTGATGAAGACCTGGGCCGACGGGGCGTAGATCTCACCGGCCAACGAGTTGGTGGCGGTGGCGTTCGGGCTGGCCAGCACGACCTGGTCGTTGTCGCCGCTGTCCTGCCAGAGCAGGACGGGGGTGCTCGAAGGGACAGCCGCCAGCTGGATGCTGGTCGACGAGTCGTAGTTGCCGAGGTTGGTGCTGCCCCCCTTGACGTAGAACAACACCCCACCCCCCGGGGAGTGGGGGCAGGCACTCGAAGCCGACAGCCCACCACACAGCGCGCTGCCAGAACCGGCCACGTCGATGCCGTTCAGGTACGTGTAGCTCCCGCTCCCGAAATTGACCGTGTCGTTGCTCTGGATGCAGAGCGACGTCTGCGTCCCTGAACAGTTGACGATGCCACCGAACTGGTAGGTGCCCGGCTGAAAGGTGACGGTGGCGTTGCTCGGGATCGACAAGCCCGACGCGTACAGCCCGGCCGGACAGCTCATGTTGGAGCTGGGTGGGCACGAAACCGTGGGTGAGGTGATGTTCCCCACGGCGTGTTGGATCGCCCAAGCCGCCAGGGGGTCCGTGATGCCATTCACGGCCGCCCCCGTGCTGATCTGCACGGGAGGATCGGGGCTCACGGTGACATCGTTGACAGTGGCGTGCTGCCCGCTCACAGGGCAGGCCTGGAAGTTCGTGCTCGCCCCGCTCGAGCTGGTGTTGAGGCAGTTGTACACGCCGATGGCATCGGCGGAGGGGACCGTCGGACACGACGACGTCGCCGTTGCGGCGACTGTGACGCTCGAAAAGAGGGAGAACGACGACGTGATGGCGGCGGTATTGGCACCGCCAGTGTTGTAGCCCGAGTTGAGCACGATGGGCCCCTGGGCATTCAATTGCTCGCTGGCGACGAAGGAGCCACCCAGGTTGACGTCATTTTGCGGGCTGAGGAGTGTGAGCACTCCGCAGGGCTGGGCGACGGGCTGGATGGGCACACCGGACTGCGGGTCCCCGTTGAGCGCGTACTGGTAGGAGGCGCACGACGGGCCGGTCAAGGAGCACCCCTGGGTGACGTTGAGAGTCACGTTCGACACCAGGTACGTGGGCACCCATCCATTCGCCAGCGCGGTGACGCTGCACGTCACCCCGGTGGGGATGCTCGTCGGGGTAGGTGCGATGCAGCTCACGGTCGGCTCGGGAAGGTTGGTAGAACTGAGATTGTCGGACAGGATCTCACGACTCTGCGCCGATCCGCTCGAGCAGAACTCCCGCACCAACTGAGGTGCCGCACGCAACGACGGGGTCCACGTGTAGTACGACACCAAGGCGGGCGGAGTGGGCGGGGTCGTCCCCTGGAGCTGCAGGCCGAGGAGGAACGTCGTCGATCCGGAAAGACCCGCCGCGCTGCACGGTGCAGGTGAAGCGCCGACATCTGTCGTCACGCTGCCAGCACTTTCAACGTCGCGAACGTAGTACGAAGACGCCAATGTGGCCGCGTTCGAGTCCGAAACGGTGCTTTGCACGGATTGGTCGTCCTGGAGGGTGGTGATGATCACCATGGCGATCGCCCCCACGACGAGGGGCATGATGACCAGGACGATCAGGAGCTCGATGAGGGTGAAGCCCTCCTCCCCCCGGCGCGGTGGCCGGCGGGGTCGTCGAGGAACCGATCGCGCGCATGAGCCCGGGCGCTCCCTGCGCGACCACCTGCCCGCTACCCCGGCCATCTGCGTCCCTCTACTACGTTTCTCCGTTGGTCTTCGCCTCACGAACGACGGAGCCCTGCGCCGTTCAGGACCCTGTCGAAGGCAGGAATCGTCCGGCGATCAGAACGACGTCACGCGAGAGCCCTCGCGGGCCAATCCCACCGAGTGGGCCCCCACCTTCATGAAGTCGGAGGCCGAGGCGAAGCGCGACGGCTTCTCCAGCTCCTTGGGGTACAGGCTCACCCGGAGAGCCGTGTCGTATTCGATGAGGTCCTCGGCGGTGAGCGCGTTGAGACCCATCTCGAGGGTCTGCATGCCCTCGGACTGATGCGTCGAGATGATGTTGCGCAGCTGGCGGGTCTTACCTTCGCGCACCAGGTTGCGCACGGCATGGTTGGCCATGAGCACCTCGTAGGCGGCTACCAGGCCGCCGCCGATACGGGGAACCAGGCGCTGGTAGACGACGCCCTCCAGGGTGGAGGCCAGCTGCACCTGGACCTGGTCGCGCCGGTCGGAGGGGAAGATGT
>Ga0209415_10018778_pt1 | contig 10893 bp, 12 predicted proteins | sample PeaSoiSIISIP2007_FD_187696 | JGI IMG/M metagenome (GOLD analysis project Ga0209415, IMG submission 187696) | Peat soil microbial communities from Weissenstadt, Germany - SII-SIP-2007 (SPAdes) (version 2) | ecosystem: Environmental > Terrestrial > Soil > Wetlands > Peat | place: Germany... | reverse complement strand
GGGAACAATCGCTTGGATGCGAGCATGAACAGGCTTTCCGATCGGCCTCAGGGGGCTTGGCCACGACGATCGCCGGGGCGATAGAAACATTGAACTGCCAATGCCCGATTAATCGATGCAAAATCGGGGTTTATACGTACCCGTGACGCCTCCGCGTCGGGCGCCGCAGCGCGCCGGCGTGGCCGTCCGTTCCGCGTGGTCGCCGAGGCGTTACCCGGCGCGCTCAACCAGGAGTTTTCTCGGGATTGGGGGAGGCCGGCGCCAGGCTGACGATCTCGCCGAGCCGCGCATAGGTAGGGCCGGCGACCCGCGCGATCGGGTCGAGGTCCGCCGTCGCGATCTTGCCGTTGCGCACGAGGCCGTCGCGGAAGTGGAACACCACCACCTCGCCGATGATCAACCGGCTCTTGGTGAAGCCGAACTCGATGCAGCTGCGGAACCGGCACTCCATGGCGACCGGCGCGTCGCGCAGCCGCGGCACCGCGATCTCGTCGCTCGCAACCGTGGCGAGGCCGGTCGCCTCGACCTCGCTGACGTCCGGCGGATATTCGGTCGAGCTGTGGTGCAGCGCTTCGAGATGGGAGAAGTCCGCGATGTGGATGACATATTCCTCACGCGCCAGGATGTTGCGCGCCGTATCCTTGTAGACGCCGGCGTTGCGGCCGACGCTGATCGCCATCAGGGGCGGCTTGGGCGACACCGACGTGAACATGCTGAACGGCGCCAGGTTGACGCCGCCATTGGGGGCCAGGGTGGTGACCCAGGCGATCGGCCGCGGCACCACGATGCCGGTGATCAGGCGGTAGGACGCCTCGGTTTCGAGATCCTTTGCGGCAATGCGCATGCGCCCAATCCCTTAGTCGACCTGTGCCTGATTGACACGGATGGCGCCGCGCTGGCAACCGACGCGGGGCGCGTTCACGGGGACGCTGCGGCATGGCTCCCGTGCCGCCGGCGCGATTGCGCTTGGCGCCCGCCTGTGGGACAGACGCCGCCATCCATGTCCGCTCCTCCGCCGTCCGCCCGTCCGCCGAAACGCTACGCCGCCGCGTATCTCGACGGCCTGCGCGCCGCGTCGGTGTCGGTGTTCCTGATCGTGCTGGTGGGCAGCTACATCAGTATCGGCGCGCTCGCCCACGACCTCGGCTTTCCGGTGGTGTGGACGGCGCTGTCGACCATCCTGATCTGGGCGGCACCGGCCCAGGTGATCCTGATCACGTCGCTCGGCGCCGGCACGGCCCCGCTCGAGGCCGGCATCGCGGTGGGCCTGAGCGGCATGCGCCTGCTGCCCATGGTGGTGGCGCTGATGCCGGTGCTGCGCACCCACAGGACGCGGGCGAGCGAGCTCATGCTGCCGGCCCACTTCACGGCGGTGAGCATGTGGATCGAGGCGCTGCGGCTCGCCCCGGCGCTGCCGCGGGAAAACCGCATCGCCTTTGCCAATGGCCTTTCAACCGGCCTCGTCTGCGCCGCGCTCGCGGCATCGATCGTCGGCTACTATCTCGCCGGCGTGCTGCCGCCCGCGCTCGTCGCCGCGATGCTGTTCCTCACCCCGATGTCGTTCCTGACCTCGGCACTGCGCAATGCGCGGCTGTGGTCGGATAAGGCCGCCTACGTGGCCGGGGTCGTGATGGCGCCGCTCCTCGCCTACGAAGAGGTCGGTCTCGACCTGTTGTGGACCGGCCTGATCGGCGGCAGCGCGGCCTACGGGCTTCATCGCCTGCGGGAGGTGCTGCGATGAGCGTCGTCGGCGACTTGTGGCCCTATCTGGTGCTCATCCTCGCGGGTTTCCTGCCGAACGAGGTATGGCGCGTGCTCGGGGTCGTCGCCTCGCGCGGCATCGACGAGGGCTCGGAGCTGATCATCTGGGTGCGCGCGGTCGCGACCGCGATCCTCACCGGCGTCGTCAGCAAGATCGTGGTGTTCGCGCCGGGCGCGCTCGGCGGCGTGCCGCTCGCGGTCCGGCTCGCGGCCGCCGCCGCCGGCATGGCGGCATTTTTCGTGATGCGGCGCTCGGTGTTCGCCGGCGTCGTCACCGGCACGCTCGCCATCCTGGTCGGCGTGTGGGCAAGGGGAGGGTAGTGTGTCTTAGCCTACATCGCGGCCGCGAGCTTCGCGGCGTGCTCGGCGAGCTCGGCGGCGGGGGCCTTGTAGGTCTCCGGCGGGCGGAGTTCGACCTTGTCGCGACGCGGAATGACGTGGATATGGAGGTGGAACACGACCTGGCCGCCGGCAGGCTCGGAGAACTGAAGCAGGGTGACGCCGCCGGCATTGAAGACCTTCATGCCGGCCTTGGCGACCCGCTGCGACACCTTGATCAGGTGGGCCAGATCATCCGGCTCGACATCGAGCAGGTTTTGCGCCGGCGCCTTGGGTATGACCAGCGTGTGTCCGGGCGCGCGTGGCATGATGTCGAGGAACGCCAGAGCCTTGTTGTCCTCGTAGACCTTGTAGCAGGGCGACTCGCCGCGCAGGATTTTGGCAAAGATGTTGTTGGGATCGTAGCTGATCATGGCTTGCTCCGGCCGGGGTGGCGCCAGGGGATCCTGGCGTGGCCGGTTTTGCGTCGGCCCTAAGCGGCTGTCTCAAAATAATATTCTAAGGAATCAAACGTTAAAAATTATGTCAAAATCCGGCGTCTTCGCCGGCTAAATCGTCGTCCGTTCCATGCCGCGGCCCGCTGTCCTTGCGGAACGGGCTCGCCTCCAGGAGTTCCCGCCCGGCCGCTTCCACATAGGCGCGCTCGCGCTTGAGGTAATCGTCGATCGCCCGCCGGAAGGCCGGATCCGCAATGTAGTGGGCCGAGTAGGTGGTGTTCGGCAGGTAGCCGCGGGCGAGCTTGTGCTCGCCCTGGGCGCCGGCCTCGACGCGGGCGAGCTTGCGGGTGATGGCGTATTCCATCGCCTGGTAGTAGCAGATCTCGAAATGCAGGAACGGATGGTGCTCGATCGCGCCCCAGTGGCGGCCGAACAGCGTGCCGTCGCCGACGAAGTTGATGGCGCCGGCGATGAAGCGGCCGGCACGCTTCGCCATGATCAGGACGGTGTCGTTCGCCATGGTCGCGCCGATCCGCGAATAGAATTCGCGGGTGAGATAGGGCCGTCCCCATTTGCGCGATCCGGTGTCCATGTAGAACGCGAAGAACGCGTCCCAGGCGGCCTCGGTGAGGTCCGCGCCGGTGAGGCACTCGACCTCGATGCCGTTTGCGAGCGCGTCGCGCCGCTCGCGCCGGATCACCTTGCGCTTGCGCGACGACAGCGCGGCGAGGAAATCCTCGAAGGTCGCAAAGCCCGCATTGTCCCAATGGAACTGCTGGTCGGTGCGCAACAGGAAGGAGCGCTCGCCGAGCGCGCGCCATTCCGGCTCGGTCATGAAGGTGATGTGGACCGAGGAGGCGTCGCGCAGCCTCGCGAGCTCGACCAGGCCCTGCGCCAGCGCGGCCCGTATCGTCTCGACATCGGCGCCCGGCGCCACCATGAGGCGGCGCCCCGTCGCCGGCGTGAACGGCACCGTGACCTGCAGCTTCGGATAGTAGCTGCCGCCGGCGTTCTCATAGGCCTCGGCCCAGCCGCGATCGAACACGTATTCGCCGCGCGAATGCGATTTGAGATAGCACGGCGCGACGCCGACGATGCTGCCGTCGGCGGTCTCGGCCACGAGATGCTGCGGCTGCCAGCCGGTGCGCGCGGTCGCGGACTTCGACACTTCGAGGGCGGACAGGAAGGCGTGGCGGGTGAACGGATTGGCGCCGGCCCCGCCGGCGCAGCCGTCCCATGCGGCCGCCGCGATATCGCCGATCGACGGCACGGCGCGAATGCGCAAATCCTGGCCGGCTACGGTCCCGGGGCATGGAGCGCCCTTTGGCGCGCCCGTGGAGGCGTCCTTCGGGGCGTCCTTTGGGTCGGTCCTGCGGAACATCCTAGGCTCGAAATCCCTCGAAGATCATCTGGTCGGCGAAGCGCGCCGCCATGGCGCGGTCGTCGGCGCTGCGCACCGTCCAGGTGAGCAGCGGCAGCCCAAACATAAGCCGCGCCGCCCGCGGCGCAACGGCGGCGAGATCGCCTACCCGATAGGCCAGGAAGGCGGGCCGGCTCCTTGGCGCATGCAGGAGAAATGCCAATTCGCGCCGTCGTGCCGCGTCGAGAAAATCCCATTCCGCCGCCCCATAGTGGCGCTCCGCCACGATGCCGCGCGTGATGTTCGGTGCGATGCGCCGCAGCTCCGCGATCGGCGCCGGGTCGAACGACATCACGGCGAACGGCCCACGGTAGGAGGCGAGCACCGCGGCGGCCCGCGTCGCCAGCCGCAGGTCGCCGTCGAACCGGCTCTTGAGCTCGATCACCAGCGTCGACCGCCCGGCCACGAGATCGAGGAGGTCGCCGAGCGTCATCATGCGGTCGCCGGTCGAACGGAACGGCACGCGCTTGAGATCGGCGGCCGCAAGCTCGCGCAGCGCGCCGGCGCCGTCCGTCAGGCGGCCGAGCGCTGAGTCATGGTGCACCATCGCTTCGCCATCGCGGCTGATCTGCAGGTCGGTCTCGATGCCGTAGCGGCCCGCAATGGCGGCCGCCGCTGCGGACGCCGTGTTCTCGATGATGCCGTTCGCGGCATCATGCAGCCCGCGATGGGCGATCGGCCGGGCCGTCAGCCAGCCGAGGCGGGAGTTGCGTTGTCGCGCCGGGTTCGAGGCGCTCACGACACTTCGAATGTGCCCTCGACCTCGACGGCGGCGTCGGCCGGCAGCACCGCGACCCCGACGGTGGTGCGGGCATGGCGGCCCTTGTCGCCGAACACCGCCACCATCAGGTCCGAAGCGCCGTTCATCACCTTGGGGCCGTCGAGGAAGTCGGGCGCCGAATTGATGAAGCCGCCGAGCCGCACCACCCGCACCACCTTGTCGAGATCGCCCAGCGCGGCCTTGACCTGCGCCAGCAGGTTGACCGCGCAGGCGCGGGCGGCGGCCTGGCCCTGCTCGATCGTCACCTGCGGGCCGAGCTTGCCCTTGGCCACCAGCGTCCCGTCGGCAAGGCATAGCTGGCCGGATACGAACAGCAGGCGGCCGGTACGCACGAAGCCGACATAATTGGCAATCGGTGCCGCCGGCGTCGGCAGCGAAATCCCCAGCTCTTCAAGCTTCTTGTCGATGGTTCCTGACATTTGGCCTCCCCTCGCCATAATGGCGGACCGCGGGCGGGACCTTGGCTGATACGCAAAGGCCTTGCAAGCGGGTGCAAGATCGGCCGCGCGAGGCCCGCAACAACGGTTGCCGGCCCGCAAGACCCCGGCAATGGCCCAAAACATGGGCATCCGTGTATTCCACCACCTGCAATTGCCCCATTATCGTGGCAGGACTGCAGTTGCGCCGCAATCCCATGAATCTTATGGTGAGAACCGGTGGGCACGAATCGCCGGTGCACTTTATCGGCGCTGTATTGGAGGTTCGATGACGCGCGTTCATTTCGCCACGCAGGTCGCCGCCGCCGGGTTGATCGCCGGGTCGTGCCTCGTGCTGTCGGGGCCGGCGCCCGCCGAAGGCACGCCCGTGCTGGCGCCGCATCGCGCCGTTTACGATCTCAAGCTTTCGAAGTCGCGCGGCAAGCGCTCCATCGAGATGGTGCGCGGGCGCATCCTCTATGATTTCTCCGGCAATGCCTGCGAGGGCTACGCGCTGCAGTTCCGCCAGGTTTCCGAGATCGACAGCGGCGAGGGCAAGATGGCGTTGAGCGATCTGCGCGCCGTCACCTGGGAGGAGGGCGCCGCCAAATCGTTCCGCTTCAACTCCGAGAACAAGGTCAACGAGCGCGTCGTCGACGCGGTCGACGGCAATGCGGGACGCGACGGCGCCGGGGTGTCGGTCAAGCTCTCCAAGCCGAAGGCGAAGAACTTCGATCTCGACCCCAAGACCGCGTTCCCGACCGAGCATATCAGGCGCGTGATCGAGGCCGCCGAGGCCGGCAAGACGCTGCTCGAGCTGCCGGTCTATGACGGCTCGGAAAGCGGCGAGAAGGTGTTCTCGACCCTGACCGTGATCGGCAAGGTCATCGAGCCCGGCGACAAGAAGCCCGATGACGCCGCCGCCGACAATGCGGCGCTCGCCGGCCTCAAGCGTTGGCCCGTCAACATCAGCTATTTCGAGCAGGGCGCCGCCAGCAACGGCGAGCAGACCCCGGTTTATTCCATCGGCTTCGAGCTCTACGAGAACGGCATTTCGCGGGCGCTGACGCTCGACTACGGCGACTTCGTCGTCGCCGGCGTGATGTCGCAGCTCGAGATGAAGGACGCGCCGGCCTGCAAATAGGTGGCGGGGCGGAGCCGCTCCGATCGGGAAGCGCCGAAGCCTGTCCGCAAGGCATGAACCGCATCGAACGGGTCGTCGTCGATGAAAACGTCGGCCCGGAATCCCCGCTCGTGGAGCAGCTCCTGCGGCGCTTGGGTCAGCACTCGGTCCAATTCGTATTTCTCGCTACCGAGCGTCCCGGAATTCCCGACATCGAGAGATCCTCGATAAGCTATTGGATGCACGTTCCGCGCTGCTGACGCGGGATCGCGTGTTGCATAACCTCGCCGTCGGCCGGGGCTTCCAGTCGTTCGTCCATACTCCGGAATCCGGCCTGACCGACCGCCGTCTCGGGCACGTAACGGTGCCGGACAAGAAGCACTGGCGCCAGCGGCGCGATCGGTGGGCGAAAGGAGGCTGCAGATGGCGTTCGCATTCACCGTGGCGGACATCATTCCGGCGGGCCCGCAGCAGATCTACGATGCCTGGCTCAGCAGCGCGGGTCACGACAAGATCACCGGCGGGCAGCCGGCGCAGATCTCGGCGCAGGAAGGCGCCGCGTTCACGGTGTGGAACGGCTACATCACGGGGCGAAACCTCGAGCTCGAGCCGGCGCGCCGCATCGTGCAGTCATGGCGCACGACCAAGTTCACCCCGGCCGATCCGGACTCCCGGATCGAGGTGCTGCTCGAGCCGGTTCCGGGCGGCACCAAGGTCACGGTGCATCACACCAACGTGCCGGACGGCCACACCAGCTATCGCGACGGTGGATGGCAGAACAGCTACTTCGAGCCGATGAAGAAGCACTTCGGCCGCGACGCGTGAAGGGCGGCGGTGCGGCGGCCGCTGATCGACGCCCGCTATTTCAGCCTTGTGACCGGCAGGCCTGCGACGTCCCACGCCTCCAGCCCGCCGCGATACCATGAGACGTTCGGGTAGCCGAGAGCGACAAGCTCGATCGCAAGATTTCGGGAATTCCACCAACCAGCGTTCCAGGCGAAGGTTATCACGCGTCGGGTCTGATTTCCGCGCAGCAACCCGTCGACCAAGAGCTTGAGGGCTTGACGTTTCGCATCGTCCAGCACCCCGCTCCGATACGCGTTCGGAACAAAATTGGTGCCCGCAATTGCGATGTCCAGGCAGTCGCTGCAGTCGGTCGAAAGCAGGAGCGGCGGCGTTTCGCTTGCGCTGCCTTCGCCGTCACCGATCAGCGCGCGAAGCTCGGCTGTCCTGATCGTCGAGACTCCGGGCGCGCCGGTCGGCGTCGTCCGGCCCACCAGGTTGGCCGACCGCACCCCTTCGGTCGTCGGCAATCCGGGATCGGCGTCCTCCGCGGCGTGGTCGAGCAGGCCCGCGATGACGAGCCCGTCGACCTCGCGAGCGCGCTCCTCGACAGTAGCCGGGGTCGCGCCTCCACTGCGGAGCGTCCACACGGCGTGACGCATCCTTCGTGCCGTGGGCAGCCCACCCATCCGCTTTCGGAACGCCACGAGCTCGCGCCGCGCGTCCGCGATTTTTCCGGCATGCGCATAGGCGACGGTGAGATTCCAGGAGATTTGCGGACTGGAACCGGAGGACGCCTCGTTGGCGGCACGCAGCCAACCGATTGCTTCCTCGTACCGCCCGATGCGGATGAGCGCGAGGCCGAGTGCGTTATACCTCGTATATAGCGCCGACGCGTCGCGATCGAGCCGAATGGCCTCTTCCAACAGCGGGACCGCTTCCGCCGACCGCCCGAGCGCGATCAGACACCGGGCGACAGCACCGCGGAAACGGCCAGACGACCGCATCAGCGCCGTGTAAGCCGCGAGCGCCTCGTCGAAACGTCCTTCGGCACGCAGGATCTGCGCCTGCAGGGCGAGCATCGCTTCCGAACCGGCTGCGCGCGCGCGCGCCCGGTCGGCGAGGGTGCGGGCGCGAAGCAACCGCTCGTCGATGGCTTTGCGATCGTTGAACTCGAAGAGCGGACGAAGGATTTGATTCGCGAGGCTGATCATCACCTCGGCCGATAAGGGGTCGAGCGCCAATGCACGTTCAAGCAACGCCATGCTCTCTGCGTTCTTGGCCGGGGTGACCGGCAGATGGTTGTTCAATGCATCGACTTTCAAAAGCAGGTCGTCGGCCGTCAGCGTTGCGTCCGGCAGGCTGGAGATCCGGCGCGCCTCCGCATCCATGAATGCCGTCCGCAACGGAGCTAGCAAACTCTGCGCGATCCGAAGCCGCAGATCGCCCGGTTCGTTCGCGGCCCCCTTGAATTGCGTTGTCCAGATGCTGGTGCCGCTTGCCGCCTCGCTCAATTGAAGATTGAGCTCGATCCCTTCCGACGCGCGCCTGATGCTGCCTTCCAGCGCATAGCGCACGGCGAGCTCGCTGCCGACCTTGGGCAACGGCAGCTTTCGCCCCGCGATCGCCTGCGCCATCGAACGCGCGACCACCGACGCGCCGCGCATCTGGGCGAGGTCGGTCGTGAAGTCGTCGGTCAGCGCGGCGGCGAGTTCCTCGTCCTTTGGCGCACCGCCCGCATTCGCGAACGGCAGCACGACGATCGAGAGCCGCGGTGGCTCGGCGCGCTGGGTGGGTGGCTCGGCGCGAAATCCCTGCCAGGCGAAGCCGACCAGGGCCGCGCAAAAGAGCCCGACGGCGCCCGCCCCGTAGAGGCGTCTGTTTCCCGAGCCTCGGCCGCCGACGGCGGCCGGCGACGAGACCGCAGCTACGGATTGCGCCGACGGATGGTGAGCGTCCGGCGACGCGCCGGCTCCGGCCGCAGCCGGCGCATCGGTGACGGAACGACCGGCCTCCACCGGGTCGTCTCCCACGATCGGCGCGGTGAACCGGTAGCCTCGCCCGGGAACGGTTTGGATGAGGCTCCCACCGTCGCGGCCATCGTCTAGGGCGCGGCGAAGCGCCGACATCTGGACCGTCAGGTTGCTGTCCTCGATCGCCATGTGCGGCCAAACCGCATCCATGATCTCGTTCTTGGAGACGAGCTCGCCGCGCCGTTGAAGGAGGAGGAGCAGGATTTCCGCGGCGCGGGATCCGAGGGCAATCGGCGTCGACGAGCCGTCGTCGCCGATGCGCAGCAGTTCGCGCGTGGGCACGATGAACCGGAATTCCTCGAAAATCACGGATCGCGATGCAGACAGCATTCGCCGCCCCCGGTCAGAGTGATTCACGATCGCCAACGCTAGCGAACGGGTCCCGAAAAAGGCACCGCTTGCCGCGCCAACCCGGTACCGCCGGGTTGTTTCCGGTACAATCTTACGTTGCTTTGGAACTTTTATCAAGAATTCGGGCAATTTTGGATCGGCTTCGTAGCCGCTTCCGTTCTTATTGCGCACATTCGGTTTACCGCTGCGGCGTCCCGAGGAGGAAGCATGCGCAAGATCTGGCTCGGACTGGCTTTCGTCGCAATCGTTGCCGCTCAATCGGCGCCCGCCCAGGAGTACAGGAAGAACTCGGCAACGAATGCTGCCCCGTTCGGGGCCTACGCGGGTGGCCCGGGAAGCTTGATGCGAGCTTGCCGTCCCCCATGCGGTGTCCAGAACAATCTAGACTTCGTACCGCCGCACGCGCGCAAATGCGTTTTCACATGCATAAACGCGAAGTTGGCCGCCCAACGGTAATGCCGCGCTAGAGCGGATTCCGATCATATGGAAGCATAGCCCGCATGCCGGAGATAGTTGGCGCATTCTTGAGCACTGAGGGACGGGATGAACGAGCGAATAGCCCGGTGAAGCCCTGGGACGGTGCGCTCAGCAATCTTGCGCAGGTATGTCTTGAATGTGCTGAAAGCATTCTCGATGGGGTTAAGGTCTGGCGAATACTGAGGCAAATATCGAAGCGTCGCGCGTGCGGCTTCAATTGCCTCTCGTATACCGGAGACTTTGTGAGCTGCAAGATTGTCCATCACGACAATATCGTTTCGCTTCAGTGTCGGTACGAGGCATTGTTCGATATAGGCAAGAAACATTTCTCCGGTCATCGATCCGTCGACCACCATCGGGGCCACCATTTTGTCGTGCCGCAGCGCAGCCACAAACGTGATGGTCTTCCAGTGCCCATGCGGCACGCGATCAACCAGCCGCACGCCACGTGGTGCGCGACCGTAGAGCCGCACCATGTTCGTGCTGACTGCCGTCTCGTCGAGAAATACCAGCCGGGCGGGATCAAGCAGGCCTTGCTCTCGAATCCAGCGCCGGCGCGCCAGCGCCACGTCCGCGCGATGCTGTTCCGCCGCCCGCAGGCTTTTTTTTAACAGTGATGTCATGACGGTCAAAGAACCGCCAGAGCGCGCTCCGGCTGCTTCGAATTCGCCGCTTGCGCAACACCGCGAGGATTTCATCCAAGGTGGCGTCCGGGTGCTCGTCAACCAGGGCAAATATCAGGGCCGCATGCTTCTCCAGCCGAGAAGTGCTCCCCCCGCGCGGTTTCGGCGCCGAGCTACCAGTCTCGCGCCAGCGCTGCATCCATTTGACCGCCGTACTCGCAGCGACTTCGAAAACTTCCGCAGCAGCGCGCCGAGACGCCCCAGATGTAACCGTTTCGATCACGCGCTGCCGCAAGTCATCAGAATACGACCTCGGCATTGCCCCGCCCCTCCAAAGGAGAATCAATGC
>Ga0209415_10018777_pt1 | contig 10893 bp, 8 predicted proteins | sample PeaSoiSIISIP2007_FD_187696 | JGI IMG/M metagenome (GOLD analysis project Ga0209415, IMG submission 187696) | Peat soil microbial communities from Weissenstadt, Germany - SII-SIP-2007 (SPAdes) (version 2) | ecosystem: Environmental > Terrestrial > Soil > Wetlands > Peat | place: Germany... | reverse complement strand
CGCCGACCTGTTTGATCGTCTTACCGACGCGCCGGGGACGTTCGGGGTCGCGCACTACCATCCGCAGTTCCTGGGACGAGCATGCAGGATGCGGCTCCGCCTGAGCAGGAGACGGCGCCGTCCGGCGCGCGGGACGGCGCACCGTCCGGTTCGTAATCAGGTGCTGGCCCGGTCTTGGCCGGGCTTGCCTGCTGACGGTCTAGCCGGGCTGAATGCCCTGTCCACCCCGTGAACTTCCTCTGCCCGCCCGGGCCTGACCGGCTGGGAATCCGGCGGCGCAGGCGCAGGGACTTGGAAGTCATCTGGTTGCCTCAGTAATGGGCGGTACGGCCTCGTTGCCGGTCGGCGCAGGCGGCGCATGGTGGCGGCGCAGGTTGCCAGTGATCACGCGCAGCGTGACGGCGGGGCGCAACAGCCGGGTGGGCGGGTCGAGTAGCCCGGTCACGCGCAGGAATTGCTCGGTGAGCGCGGGATCGTGTTCGGCCGCGGCTTGCAGCCAGCTGATGTAGGCGTTGATGGCACGTACCGGTATCGGGCGTGGCCCCGCAACCTGGGGAAGGGCCAGGTCCGCCCCGACGTTCAGCTGCCAGGCGATGTTGACCGGCTTGGCGGCGGCCCGGAAGAACCGGCGGGCTAGCTCAGGCTCGCCGCCGGCCAGGCTGTCCCGCAACGCGGCCGCTTCCAGCGCGGCCACGGACATGCCTTGCCCGTAGATCGGGTTGAAGCTACAGATCGCGTCTCCGACGACCAGCAGCCCGGCGGGGAACCTGCGCAGCCGCTCGTACCGCCGCCGCAGATTGGCCGGGAAGCGGTGGGCGTGGATCTCGCCGAGCGGTTCCGCGTCGCTGATCGCGGCGAAGACGTGCGCGGGGGCCAGGCGCTGCGCGAAGGCGAGGAACCCGTCCGGACCGGTCGGCGGGTGATGGCCTGCGTACCCGGCCAGCGTGAGGATCCATTGGTCGTCCTCTTGCGCGATAAGCGCCATGGCGGCGGGCCGTTTGGGTTCGGCGCCGATCAGGACCAGCTTTTCGTCCCCGAGCGCTCCGGCGCGCAGCCGCAGATACCGGCTGGCGTATTTGATGTCCACCCGGAGCTGCTCCTCGGGCGGCGGGTCGTAGCCGATTTCTTTCAGCCACGCCGTGCTACGCCCGCCCCGGCCGGTCGCGTCGACGACGAGATCGGCGGCGAGGATCTCCTCAGCGCCACCGCCTGCGCGCGGCAGCACGCGGGCACCGGTGACCCGGTCGCGGGCCGGCGTGGTGATTAGGCCAGCCACGTCGCACCGATCCCGGATCGAGACGTTGCGCAAGGCCCGGACCCGGTTGCGGACCTGGCGTTCCAGGTACGGCCGGCTCTGCGCATACACTGGCTCGCCGGGTTCACCGTCCCGGCACAGCAAGTGGCCCCCAAGGACGATCCGGAACTCCCACGGGGCACGCAGCACCGGGACACCGTCCGCCACCAGGTCGGCGAGCAGTCCCGGAAACAGCTCGTCCAGGATCTGCGCCCCGCGCGGCAACAGCGCATGGGCGTGTCGGCCCTGGGGAACCCCCTTACGGTCCAGTCCGGACTCCGGCAACGGGTCCCGTTCAACGATCGTCACCCGCCGGTACGCATCAGCCAGCACGCGAGCCGCGAGCAGGCCGCCCATGCTGGCACCCAGAACCGCGGCGTGATCACCAATCTTCCGCATTCCCGACCTCCTCCGTCGGCTGTCATGCGGCGCGGTCGGGCGCTGCAAAGACACGGAGGCCGCCGCTGCGTCGCTGATACATAGATCGCACGCCACTCCTGCCGACGAGGAGAATAGCTGGTCCCGAAGTGGCGCATGTGGGAATAGTGGAGTTATGTGCAAACGCAGCAGCGCGAATCTTTCCTTAGTGGCCTGTGTGGCCAGGTATATTTGACAGTTCAATCTGGGTATTGACCCAGAAGATATTTCTGTCTTCCGTCTTTCGTGATCTTGGCTGGATATGCCGCGATTCGACGGGCGATTCCTCGGGGCCGAACCGGCCCCGGTGAAGAGCGGGCCCAGCAACGGGTCGGAGGCAGTGAACTCAAACCTTACCTCGTGCTTCTAAGGAAATAGCCCTATACACTTAGTGGTCATGCTGATCGGCAGGCGAGCCGAGTGTATGCGGGTTGCAGTACTCTTCGATCGCGCTCGCGACCAGATGAGTTCTTCGCTTGTCATCTACGGCGAGGCCGGGATCGGCAAGACAGCCTTGCTCGACTACGCAGCGAGCATCGCGGCGGACTTCCTGATACTGCGGGCGACGGGGGTCGAGGCTGAGTCAGAGATCCCGTTCGCTGGCCTGGCCGAGCTACTACAGCCGGTCCTGCACCACCGAGAGGATATTCCGGCCCGGCAGGCTACGGCACTGGCCAGCGCATTGGCAATTGGGCCGGCCGTGCCTGGCGAGCGCTTCGCGGTCGCGGCGGCGACGCTTAGCCTGCTCGCCGCGGCCTCAGAAGACCAGCCCGTCCTGTGTCTGATCGATGACGCGCAGTGGTTGGATCTCTCATCCGCGGAGGCACTGGTCTTCGCCGCCCGTCGTCTGCACGCCGAGGGTGTCGTCATGCTCTTCGGTGTGCGCGGGGATACGCCGGCCCCGCTACGTTTCCGCGCACTGGAAGCTATGACGGTGCCGCCCCTCGGTTCCGATGATGCACGGCAACTCCTTGAACAGGTCACCGGATATCGGCCGCCACTGCGGGTGGCCACGGCGGTGCAAGCGACGGCAGGCGGCAATCCGCTCGCGCTGCTGGAGCTGATCCATCAGCTATCCGAGCGCCAGCTGACGGGACGGGACCCGCTTGCGGACCCATTGCCGATTGGTTCGACGCTGGAGACGGCATTCATCGACCGAATCGACGGCCTGCCGCCCGAGGTCCGGCGCATACTGCTGGTCCTCGCGGCCAGTGACATCCTCACGCCTGGACTGATCAGCATGGTCAGTGCGGCCATGCACGTACCGGTGCGCGAGCTGGCCGTGGCGGAGTCATGCGGGTTGATCACGCTGGACAGCACGACTTTCGCGTTCCGCCATCCGCTTATCCGGTCGGCGGTCTACCAGCGGGCTAGCCCAGCCGATCGCCGCGCGGCTCACGCAATACTCGCCGATGTGCTGTCCGAGCTCCAGCTGCCACAGCGGTCCGAACGGCGGGCATGGCACCTGGCCAAGGCCACTTTCGGGCCGGACGAGAGCATCGCCATCCAGATCGCCGAGGCGGCCAGGGGCGCAGCCATGAGGCACAGTCCGGAGGTGGCCGCTCTGATGTATGAGCAGGCAGCCCAGCTCTCCGGCAGCACCGAGCAGCGACTGCAGCGGCTGCTGGCGGCTGCCCAGGCGGCGGTGCCAGCCGGGAGGATCGAGGATTGCCTGCGGTGGCTGCATGACGCCGCCATGCTGACCACCGACCCTGACCGGCGAGCCGTCATAGACCTGGAACAGTGCCGGCTACAGCTATGGACACAGCCCCCGGCACACGTTCGCGACCGGCTGGCCCGGCTTGCCGCAGACGTCGAGAAGCGACAGCCCCATCTCGCAGCCGACATGCTTCTTGCCGCGGCACAGGCAAGCCTTCTTGTGTACGATGCGCCGAACGCACTGGACAACTCCACGCGGGCGGAGCAACTGGCGGCAGGCAGCGCACGGCTGGTCGCCAAGGCGACCATCATGCAGGCGCTGGCGTACTCGCAGATCGGCCGACCGGCGGAAGCCGAGGCTCTGCTGGCCGCGACGCGGACTGTGCTTGAACGGGAGGACGACCTTTCGGTCGACCAAGTGGTCCTCACCGCCGGGCTGTGCTACATGGCGCTGGAGCGCTTTTCTGACGCGCGTGCGCTCATCGAGCGGGTGGTCGCAAGCGCCCGCGCCGCGAGCGCTGCCGGTCTCCTGGCCGTGCAACTGACCTGGCTCGCCGCGCTAGGCATCCTGGACGGGAAATGGCGGGCCGCGCTCGCTGATGCAGACGAGGCGGTGCGGCTGTGCGAGGAGACCGGATGGGAGGGGTACCGCATATCAGCGGCCATCGCACGAGCACGGATACACGCCTACCTGGGTCGGCCGGAGAGCGTTGAGCTGGTCGGATCCGTCCGGCGCAGCGCGGTCGCCTTCGGTGAGCACCGGATCGCGGCGGTGGCTGTCGCCAGCCTTGGGGTACTACACCTAGGGCGGGCAGAGCACAGCGAGGCTGTGGTGGCGCTGGAGGACGCGATGACACTCATCGGCCACAACGCCCCGCCGCAGTTGCGTGGCCAGCTTCTCCCTGATCTGATCGAGGCGTACGCACGAGTCGGCCGGACCGCCGACGCGCAAGCCTCGCTGGAAGAACTGCTGCAGCTGGCAGCGGCCCAGCAGCGTCCATCCTGGCAGGCTCGCATTGCGCGCTACCGCGCCCTGCTCGGCGACAGCGACCTAGACGGCCGCCTGGCCGAGGCGCTCACGTGGCACGCCAAAGGCGCCATGCCGTTCGAGCTGGCCCGCACCCAGCTGTGCTTCGGTGAGTTGCTCCGCCGACGTCGCCGCCGCGCCGACGCGCGGGACCTGCTGCGCCAGGCGCTCGACGAATTCGAGGCGCTAGGCGGTGCGCCCTGGGCCGAACGGGCGAGGCAAGAACTAGCCGCTTGCGGGATGACCGTCACGGCGCACGCCTCAACCAGCCCTCTGTCGCAGCTAACGGCCCAGGAACTGCAGGTGTCACTGGCCGTTGCTAAGGGGCTGACCAACCAGGAGGTCGCCGCAACACTCTTCCTGAGTGTCAAGACCGTCGAGTACCACCTCAGCAACGTCTACCGCAAGCTTGATATCCGCTCACGTGCCCAGCTTGTCCGCAAGCTTGCGTGACGAGCTTGACCTCACCGCGGAACCCCGTCGATGGCGTTCTTGGATAGCCGACGCAGCCACAGTTGATGCGAGAGATGAAGGCTCCGCTGCAGACCCGGCCGGAGCAACCGGGGCAGCAGGCCGATCTGCGTCTCCTCGGTGACGACCCGGCTGCCGTACGGCTGGGCTTCAATAGACCAGATGTGGTATCCGCTGGCCGCGCCGGCCCAGCCGCGACTGCGCCACGTCCAGCCAATGGTGTCTGGCCGGTCACACGGATCGACCTTTGCGGTGATGGGCAGTCCGAACGTGATCCAGTTGAACTCCGTCTGGCTCCTCAACCGTTCGCGGCGGCTGACCCTGCCCGTCCTGGCCAGGATCTCTACCCGCCACGAGTTCGGGTACCAGTGTGGCCACTGACGGGCCCGGGACAGCCATTCCCAGATCCGGTCCGGTGAGACTGGTACGGCCAGCTCGTTATGCGCGTAAACCCAGGCGTCCGAGGGTGCGTTTCCGGCTGGCCAGTCGGGGAACTCGCTTGGCTGTCGTTGCTTTCCCCGGCTGGCCTGCCGACTCATTCGCGCCTGGCCTGCGAAAAGGGGTGCCGGCTGCTCGCCTGCCTGGCCCAGCACGGTTTCGATCGGCGTGGGCCGGTCCTCGGCGTGGGTGGCGGTGTGGCCATACACCTGCCATAGCTGACGCAGGAAGAACTGGCCGAACCCGGCGAGAGCCCCCAGGCCGCCGCCGATTCCTGGGCCTGGCCGGAACGTGAGCAGCTCGAGCAGGAACGCCGGCGTGGTCAGCCGCAGGATGCCTGCACACACGACCGGGTTCGCGTCATCGACTGGTTCGCCGCTGACCGGATCGAGCGTGACAGTACCGTTCACGATCCGCGTGTACAGGGTAGTGGTGTCGGTCCAGATCCGCAGCGGCCCGTGCCGCCTCGCGCCGCCGGGATCGTTGGTTACGTACTTGACTCCGACCAGGGTGAACATGTTGTCATTGGGGCCGCGGAACGGGAGCACGTAGACCATCTGCTTACGGCGGGGATCGCGGCGGTACACAAACAGCGAAACGTGTCCGTCGTGGATGTCGGCCTTGCCGCCGTCGAGCTGATCCCACAAGACCGTGCCCGTGACGGCGGCACGGTGTCGTGGCTCCGCCGCGAACCACGCGACGTTGTCGATATCGGCCGTGAGCCGTACTGAGAGCCGCTGCCCGAGCTGGTCACCCAGCTGGGCGCCGAGCACGCAGTCGCGGGTGCCAAACTGGTATGTCCCGCTCATCCGCTCGGTGAACCGCAGACGGATCTCAGGGCCGTAAACGCCGCTGCGGTCTATCTCGTCCGGTGGCGGTGCCGCGAGGCCTGGGGCGCCCCGGCACCAGCGGCGGCCTTCGGCGACGCCCCGTTCCACGGCCTCGCGCATCCCGGCGCGGGTGAAGTCGAACAGATAGTGCAACGGCACCTCGGCCGCCAGGCACCTGACCTCGATGTGCCGTTTCCACTCGGCCCTGTCGGGATCGCCGCGAGCGATCGCCTCGTTGCTGCGGACGATCCGGTCAAGGGCGGCGAGCAGACGGCTGTTCGCGCTGGCCTCGATCACCTGGAAGTACTGGGCGATCGGGCCGCGCCGCCACTGACCAGCCTGGCTCACGGTCCAGATGAGCCAGATCTCATTCGCCCCGCGCTCCAGAACCTCCTCCAGGTTGGCGTCGGTCGCGTAAACGGCGTCAATGTACGCATCGCCCTGGCGCCATACCGGCGGATACCAGACGGGTAGCGAGACGGCCGAGATCAGCTTGTCCGGACCCATCGCCGCGGCCGGCACGACTTCCAGCTCCTGGCGGCTGAAGTTGTAAAGGTTGAACCTGGAACCGCCCGCCCGGCACCGTTCGAGGGCTTTCCAGTCGAGCCGCCAGTCACCGGTGGGGCCCGCGACATTGCGCAGGAACCGCTCGTAGGTGAAGACCGATGCCGGCACAGGCACCCAGTGACGCCAGTTGAATGACAAGCCGCGCAACGGCCGGAAGCCCCGCCAGCTGTCGGCGATCTGCTGACCACTGCGCCCATGGCACCACATGGCCAGGTTGAATACGCCCCCGCTGGCGCCATCCGCGAACTCGAACGCCAGCGGCTGCCCGCTCGCCGCGATCTTCGCCTCGTCTAGCGCCTGCATGACCCCGGCCTGGTACGCCACCTTGAGGCCGCCGCCGGCCAGGATCAGGGCGCGGCGGGCGGGTTCGGCGTTCACGACTTCAACCATTCGTCGCTGAACCGGCTCGCGAGCGCGGCGATCGTGAGCGAGGGGTTGACCCCGAGCGGACCGGGCAGTACCGACCCGTCGGCAATGAACAGGTTCTGGTAACCGCGCACGCGACCGTAGCAGTCCACCACACCGTTGTTTTCCTGGCCCATCGGGCACCCGCCGAGGGGGTGAACGGTGACCATGCGACTGAGCAGGGAGCTGGGCCCCTTAATGAATCGAGCGTTCATCGCGTCGGCCATTTCCTGCGCTATCTTCTGTATCGCCTTGAAGGCAGGCTTGGAGTAGGCGTTCTCCCAGTCGATTGCCAGTTCGCCGTCTCGCAACCGCATGACGCCGCCGGGGATGTCGTATCCCATCCCGAGGACAGGAAAGGCGTGGGAGAGAGGCACCGGACCTAGTGCCTGGTTGAGCTTGGCGCTGACTCGCGTTCCTGGCGCACCGATCAGGTGGGCGCGTACTAGCGCGAGCGCCACACGGCTGAGCCGCCGGACCATACTCAGGCTGATCGCTTCGCCCAGCCAGTCGGCCAGCACCGGCGCTCCGCCGTCTTGCAGCAGGATCGTCCGGTGAGCGGCATGGCCGTGATCGCCTTCCTGGCCCACCACCATGCCGGTGATCACCGGAGCCCGGCTGCTTTCGATCGTGTTATCCCCGTGCGTGAGAAATCCCAGGAAGTCGCCATTGCCACTGAACCGGTGGCCTAGTTCAGTACTGAGAAGCGGGAGGTTGGCACGGTTGCGCAGGAGCAGGTACGTAGTGCCCAGGGTCCCCGCCGAGAGCACGAGCCGCTTGGTCTTCAAATACTGAACCTGCCCTTTTGGTCCGTCACCCCGGTAGTGCCGGGACCGGCGCGGCGGCGGATAGCGTACCGCCTTGACCCACCAGCCGTCCCTGCCGTCAGAGGCACCCTCGGGCCAGATCCATTTGGCCTCGCACAGATGCACGACTTTTCCGGCCAGCTTGCGGCCGCTGAGGTAGGTCAGATCGATCGTGTTCTTGCTGCCTGAGTTGCATCCGACGTCACACTCACCGCAGAGCCGGCACGTACTGCGGGGAGCCCCGTGCATGTTGTCGCCCGGGGTGTCGAACGGTTGGCCTACCGGCTCGTCTTTGCCGCTGAACCTGACCGCCAGATTGGCGGGCTCCCAGCCGAGATTCGCCTTTACTGCGGCGTCCCGGAAGCGCGACGCCTTGGGCGTGTTCCGTACATACGGGAACTGCTGGGTCTGGTTATCGTCCGCGAGGTAGGGGTACAGTGTGCCGCCTAGTTCACGTTCGACTCTCTCGTAGTGCTCCTCGAGGTCCGCAGGTGTGATCTCGCGGGGCCAGCCGTGGTCATACGAGTCGGGCTCTTTGCGCCGCAGCACGTTCGCGTAGATCAACGAGCCGCCCCCGACGCCGCTGGCCACCACCGCCTCAAAGCTCCGGAACGACCACAGGTCGAACAGGCCGTAAAGGTCGTTGCTGGGATCCCAAAAGTTCCTGGACATCTGCAAGGGTGTCCGGGGAAAGCCACCCGGCGGGTACAGCCCGCCCCGTTCCAGGACCAATACGTCTTTGCCTTTCTCGGCCAGCCGCGCTGCGGCCACGCCGCCGCCGAACCCCGAGCCGATCACGATGTAATCGTAAGATTCGCCATCGGCAGGCTCATTGAGCAACTCGTTTGTTTCGGGCATCTCCCACCCCATGTGCAACAACTTGACCGCTGGCGTCAGGTCGCTTGAAGCCAGGCATCGTGCAATCTGCAGCCGAGCAAACGTATTTGCCATTTTCTACTCGGTCGGCGCCAAAGTCACCTGCTTTAGCACACCGGGAGGTATACCGGTGGCCCGTGTCCCTGGCCGGCCAGGGGTGGCCCCGGATGAGACAAACATAGAACGCGCTACGTACACCCTGAATCAGGGAAATCCCTAATCGTGTCGCGGTTGCGGTCACACCTGAAGGCTGGGGATTCACCTGATCTCTAGATGTATCCGGGTCTCCTATGGTGTCGCAAAGACTGGCCAGGTCCCCAGGCATCTATTCGCTGGCTGGCACACTGGCCCGGCACTCACAGGAGAACCAGATCATGACCGCTGAGACAGCCCGCGACCCGGAGAATTGCCCTGCTGCGAAGGCACCTGGCCCGGCGCGGCACCTGCGCAGCAAGCACACCAGCCGCGGTACCCGCGCACATACGCAGGCCCACGCAAACCCGGCACGCGATGCCCCGCCTGTCACGGAGCTGCTGATCCGCGCCACAACCGGTGATAAGCAGGCGTGGGAGGCGCTGGTGGAGCGGTACTCCCCGCTGATCTGGTCCATCTGCCGCCGGCACCGGCTGGGCGACGCCGACGCTGAGGACGTCGGCCAGAGCGTGTGGTTGCAGCTCGTGAACCACCTTGACACACTCCGTGATCCGGCCGCGCTTCCTGGCTGGCTGGCCACCACGACCCGGCGGGAATGCTGCCGGGTCCTGCGCGCAGCGCGCGGACCGCAGGCGGCCGTGCAGCTGCTGGACGCCGACCTCCTCGCGGATGAGCGGACCAGGACGGCTGAGCAGGAGGTGCTGGCGGCAGAGCGCCGCGCGGCGCTGTACGAGGCGTTCACCCACCTGCCTCCGTCGTGCCAGCAGCTGATTGGCATCCTTATTGAGGACCCTCCCGTGCCATACGCGGAGATTAGCGCCAGGCTGGGCATGCCGGTCAGCAGCATCGGACCGACACGTCGCCGGTGCCTGGACAAGCTGCGCCGTTACCCGGCCATCGCAGCGCTGATCAGCGCGGAAGGCGGCACCGAGCAACGTGAGACGCATGCAAGGCCGACGCAGTGATGACGGCCAGCAAAAATGGTCGCCGCTCGCAGCCGGTCACCCAACGCGACGGAGCCTCCGATGGACCACGCGCGCCGACCGGGATGGGAGGCCGCGGTCACCGGCGCGCGGGCCAGCTGAACGCTAAGATTACACCATGGTAGAAATTTGGTGTAACCTATTTACGTGGCACTCAACATCAAGAACGACGAAGTTGAACGGCTCGCCACCGAGGTGGCACACATGACCGGAGAGTCCAAGACTGAGGCCATCCGCCGTGCGCTCGCCGAGCGACGCCAGCGTCTGGCCTACCGGATCAACCCTGGCGACAGGGAAGCGCACGCGCTACGGTTCCTTGAGCGTGAGGTCTGGCCGCGGATACCGGAAGACCAACTCGGCCGGCGCCTCAGCAGGGGCGAAGAGGACGAGATCCTCGGTTACGGACCGGAGGGCGTGTGATTGTTGATACCTCGGCACTGGTCGCCGTGACCTTCCGGGAACCCGGGTACCAGGACCTCGTCGCCAGACTGGCCGGCGCGCCCACGGCAGGAATCGGCGCCCCGACCCTTGCCGAGACCGGGCTGGTGCTGGCGTCGAGGCTAGGCCGGGACTCGCGTGATCTTGTCATCCGCCTGCTCGACGAGTTCAGCATCGAAGAGGTCTCGTTCGGTGACCAGCACTGGCGGGAAGCTGTGGACGCCTATCTGCGGTTCGGCAAGGGGCGGCACAAGGCTCGGCTGAACTTCGGCGACTGTCTGACCTACGCGGTCGCCCGGCTGGCAAACGAGCCCCTGCTATTCGCCGGTGACGATTTTCGCCAGACCGACCTCGAACTGGCATAAGGAACCCGCTGACGGTACCGGGCATCAACATCCCCGGCTTCACGATGCGCCCGACCGGCATGGCACTGCGGGCTGGGACGACGGGCGTGTGCGGCATCCCGGCCGGGACGGTGAACGCCTGCCGCGGGCCGAACTCAACGGGTCCCGGCTATCGCATCGCGCCG
>Ga0209415_10018776_pt1 | contig 10893 bp, 6 predicted proteins | sample PeaSoiSIISIP2007_FD_187696 | JGI IMG/M metagenome (GOLD analysis project Ga0209415, IMG submission 187696) | Peat soil microbial communities from Weissenstadt, Germany - SII-SIP-2007 (SPAdes) (version 2) | ecosystem: Environmental > Terrestrial > Soil > Wetlands > Peat | place: Germany... | reverse complement strand
CTATTGGCGAAAGCGGGACGAGGGCGTCCCGCGCGGACCAGGGGGTCCGCCCCACAATTAGTGCAGAATCGCAAAGTAAGTGGCGCACGCTCTCAGCGTGCCGCGGTGCCCTCTGGGCCGGACACTCATGTCGACGCTCTTTCTTGGTGGGGCAGGCTTCAGCCTGCCAGGCGCCGAGACTTGTCTCGGCGCTTCCTTGAGCCCGTCGAGGGCCGGAGAGCGTCGCCATCTTGTGGATTAGCGAGACGCGACATGCCACAGTTGCCGGCGGAAGTGCACTTACTTTGGCCGCGGGCAGACTACTGAGACCTATTAGGAAGACTATTTGAGCCGGAGACCAAGCTTTTTGGCACGGTATCACTTCCGGATGCGCCGTGATCCAAGAGCAATCCGCCGTCCGATCGGATACACTTAGCTCAATCACGCCTATGCCCCTTTCACCAGGCGACAAACTCGGCCCGCATGAAATCCTTGGTCCCCTCGGCGCCGGAGGCATGGGCGAGGTGTACCGCGCCCGCGACACCAAGCTCCATCGCGACGTCGCCATCAAAGTCCTGCCCGCGGCGCTGGCCAACGATGCCCAGTACATGGCGCGCTTCGAACGGGAAGCCCAGATGCTCGCCGCTTTGAATCACCCCAATATCGCCACCGTCTATGGCATCGAGCAGGGCGCGCTGGTGATGGAACTGGTGGAGGGCGCCGAACTGAAGGGGCCGCTCCCGCTCGAAGAAGCCCTCGCCATCGCGCGGCAGATTGCCGCCGGTCTGGAAGCGGCCCACGAGCGTGGCATCACCCATCGCGACCTCAAGCCCGCGAACATCAAGCTCACGCCCGCCGGCGTGGTCAAGATTCTCGACTTCGGCCTGGCCAAAGTGGCGCAGGCCTCCAGTCCTGTGTCTGGCGATCCCGCCTCACCCACCCTGTCGCCCACGCTGTCGCTCGAAATGACGCGCGCGGGGATGATCTTGGGCACCGCCGCTTACATGTCCCCCGAACAGGCTCGCGGCCGGCCCGTGGACAAACGCACCGACATCTGGGCCTTCGGCGTGGTGCTGTACGAGATCCTCACCGGCAAGCGGCTCTTCGAGGGCGAGGATCTCACGGAGACCATGGCATCGGTAGTGAAGGAACGGCCGGACCTGAGCGGCGTTCCCGCCAATGTGCGGCGGCTGCTGGAACGGTGTCTGGAAAAGGATCCGCAGAAGCGGCTGCGGGATATCGGGGATATGGACTTGCTTCTGGCGGACGCGCCCGCTCCGGCGCCCTCGAAACCCGCGACGCCCGCAAGATCGCCCTGGATTGCGGCGGCCGCGCTGCTCATGGCCCTCGGGGTCGTATCTTTCCTCCATTTCCGCGAAACACCGGCCGCCCGGGAGGTGGTGCGCTTCGAGATTCCCGCGCCCGCCAGCGCCACGTTCATCACCAGCTCCAGTCCTGTCGTATCGCCAGACGGCCGCAAGGTCGCCTTCCTCGCCACCGGCGCCGACCGCAAGCCGATGGTTTGGGTCCGGTCGCTGGATAGTGAGCAAGCCCGGCCTCTGACCGGCACCGAAGACGCCAGCAGGAATCTTTTTTGGTCCCCGGACAGCCGCTCCCTCGCGTTCGGGAGCGGCGGAAAGCTCAAGAAGATCGAGGCCGCCGGTGGCCCCGCGCAAACTCTGTGCGACGCTGCGACTGACGGGGGCGGAGTCTGGACCTCGGACAACCGAATTCTCTATGGAACCTTGGGGCCGTTGCAACTGGTCTCAGCCGCCGGTGGAACGCCCACGCCGCTCACCACCCTGGACCGCTCCCGCAATGAGCTTGCGCACGGGGGGCCCTCGATGCTGCCGGACGGCCATCACTTCCTCTACCTGCGATTCTCCATTCCCTTCGAAAATAGCGGCCTTTTTATCGGCTCCCTGGACGCCAAGCCGGATCGGCAGAGCGCCACGAAACTGCTGCCCGGCTTCACTTCCGCGGTCTACGTGCCATCGCCGCTCACGGGCGACGCTCCCGGCTTCCTGCTGTTCCTGCGTGGGCTCACAATGGTATCGGACAGCGGCACGTTGATGGCGCAGCCCTTCGACCCCAAGCGGATGGAGTTTGCCGGCGATGCCGTGCCCCTCGCCGAACAGGTCAGCTCCTTTTCGGCGTCCCCCAACGGCGTTCTCGCCTTCAAAACCGCCGGGCCAGGCAACCGGCAGCTCACCTGGTATGACCGGAAAGGCAGCGTTCTTTCCACCCCGGGCGAAGCCGGCGACTACAGCTCGCTGGCGATTTCACCGGATGGGACGCGGGTCGCCTATGCGCGCACCTCCGACCTGTGGCTGTTCGAGTTTGCCCGCGGCGGCGTGCCGGCCAAGTTCACGTTTGGGAACTTCGCCGAAGGCCCCACTTGGTCCGCGGACGGAAGCCGCATCGTGTTTGTCTCGATTCGCGGAAGCGGGATTGGTATCTACCAAAAAGCTTCCAATCTCGCGGGTCAGGAGGAGTTGCTGTACCAATCCCCGGACTTGAAAGGCCTTCCCAATTGGACCCATGACGGCAAGTTCCTGATGTACACTGCCTTGGGTTCGGACGGAAAGGGCGGCCTGTGGATTCTGCCTGCGGCCGGCTCCGCCACGGATCGCAAGCCGCTTCCCTTCTTGCGCACCGGGTTTGACGAAACCTTCGGCCGCTTCTCTCCCGACGGGCGTTGGGTTGCATATCAGTCGAACCAGTCCGGGAAGAATGAGGTGTACGTGCTGCCGTTCGACGCTGCGAACCCCGGATCTCCCTCCGCCGCTGGTCTGCACCAGGTGTCGAAAGATGGCGGAACTTTCCCCCGTTGGAGTCAGAACGGCAAAGAACTGGTCTACCTGGCGCCGGACGGTAACCTGATGTCCGTGGAGGTAAGGGTCACGGGCTCCGCGTTCCAGACCGGAACCGCGCAGCCGCTCTTCAAGCTGCCGGCGGCCAGCCCGTGGGACGTCTCCGCGGATGGCCAGCGATTCCTGATCGCCGCGCCGGCATCCTCCGGCGCCGCCCCCGCTTCGGCCCCCTATCACGTCGTGATGAATTGGACCGGGCTGCTGAAGCGGTGATTGTGGGGCGGACCCCCTGGTCCGCGCGGGTCCCCCTGGACCCGCTCTTTGACCGTCAAATCAACCCGATGTGATCCGCGAGAGGCCGACGAGGGATGGTGCTGCGATTCGGTTTCCGGGAATGGAACCCGTACCACACCCAGAGTGGGCGTCCCCAATCGAGGTTGGCGTGCCGCGAGGCTTCTGCTCGGCGCTACCTGAGCGGCCGGCCAGAGACGTCCTTCAGGCTCTCCGCGGCGATCCGAAGCTTCTGGGGTTCCTTGAAAAGCACCCACTTGGACGGCTGGAGTTTTCGGGCCAACTACCACACCCGAGTTGGATGGGGTCGGTTGATCGGCACTCCCGAGATCTGGTTGTCAATGCGTTTCGGGCCCCGGAAAGCTACGGCCGAGAGCTTCATTCCCCAGAACTGTCCTCGGTGTCCGCCGCTGGCCCGGAATCTGGTCGAGGCGATGCAACGCAGCCTTTACCATGAGCGTGGCCATTCTGGATGTTGCAGGGCCGGAAGTCGAACGTCGGGTCGGGAAACTCCTCTGGAGTGGACGCGCGACACCGGTTTCGATTCGAGCAAGAAAGGAGCCGATCGAGTATCTCTACGAGACCTTCGCGGCTTACCGATTTGAGGTCGGCCTCGCAGACCGGGACTCGGAGGGCTACGATATGGTTGAATCTATTCTCCGGGATGTGTGGTGGAAATGACCATGCAGGAACAGCAACGGGACGAGCAGTTTAATGCCATCGGGCGGGAACTGTTCGAGGGTTCCCAAGCCGAAACCCTTGATTTTGAGATGTTCCAGTCGCTCCTCCAACGCGCCATTGCGGCTGTCGGCTCGGATAACGAGCACCTGGAGATCTTCTGCCACTACTCCACCGGCGAAGGGTGGTGGGACTGGATGATGCAGGAGTTCCGGAAGCCGCCTTCCCGGCGCATCGCCTGAACGATCTGATTTTCTTGCTCGATGACCCCGCTCTGCCCTGATCGCCGCGCCGGCGGCCTCCGGCGCCGCCTCTGCTTCGCCCCCGTATCACGTCGTGATGAATTGGACCGGGCTGATAAAGCGATGACCGGCGATCCAGGGCATCGTTGCTCCCTGACACCGTCCAACTGATCGGTAACCAGATAGCGGCCGAGAGACTCAATGCCCAAAACTCACCAGCCCTGCTCCACCAGGGCGATGATCCACCCGATCTTCCGGGACCGCCAGGCCAGACGCGCTCGCCATTGAGAAACTTGAGAAATCCTTGGGGCGTGGCGCACCTCTACGTGTGGGGCATCAAAGGACAACCTCACGTCGTGACCCGACGAACAGACCGAAACAGGCTCACGGTCCAGTTTCTCCGTGACCGGCGTGTCACGGCACATCTGGGAGCCCGGCAAGGAAGCGAGCGCCGTAGGCGCTTTGGCGTGCAATAGAGTATTCCAAGATCCCAAGGTAGAAATCCTAAGGCGATATCCCTGGCAGCTCCGGCCAGAATGGCATATCAAATGATAGAAATCTTTTTAACAGCCTATGACCGCTCCGATCTGCCAGGATCCAGTATCGATCCTCTCGGCTTTGAACGCGGATATTTGCTCCTTGCCGACAAAATTCTGCCTGGTCTTACCAATGCTGCATCTCACCCTCGTTACTTTGCCCTTATTTGTGCCGGAATAGACCTCAGCGGTGACACCGTCGATCCCAATCGACGCGAGCTGGTTCGCAAGCATCGCCAGGAGACAATTCTCCGCTTGGAGCGTTTCTGGGGTTTGGCCAACGTGCTCGCCCGGCCAGACAATTCAGGTGGCGTTCGCGGCGTCACCTATGCGCAGGCCTGGGCCGAAGAACTTCTGCGCTCGGGAGCCACTCGGACGACCGCGAAATACCCGCTCCTGTCTCGCCAAAGCCAATACGGCGCGATCGGCATGTATGCCAACGTCGCCAGCGGCATGCGCTTTCTGAATCGAGAAGATTTCACCTTGACCCCTGCCCTCGGCGAAATCGCAGCCGAGGCCTTTCAAGACGAAACCAAACTACCACCAACGTTGCGGCGCGCAATTCTGGATGACGGTGATGTGTCTCTGGCAACTCTGAAAGCATGGGGCGAGCAGGCTCACGTCGAAGCCGAAGTCAAGATCGGCGAGGCTAGGTGTCTCTTCGATGCTCAACATTCTAATCCGATCCGGTCCCGTACAACTGGACTTCTTCGCCGCCATCCACGGAAGAACGATCAGGAAACCGAACTCAGCCGTCTCGCCAGAGTGGTGCAGTTCCTGAGAGGAACAAGTCAAAACCAGGATCTTCGGGAGGCCATTGAGTGCATCCTCGAATTTGAATCTTGTTACCAGATCGTCACACTAGCCATGGAGCGCCTCCTCTGGCTCTGTCGCCACCATGCTGCCGCTGCGGTCACGTTTCGCGAACTGAACAGTGACCCTATTCTGGCAACCGTCATGAAAGAGATACCCACCCGCACGGAAAGGTTCCTGAACACCATCAACAACGGAACCGAAGCTGCCTTTCGCCATGACCTCGACCGCCTATCTGATGTGCGCAGATTTCTGGAAGATGCCAGCATCGCCTGCGGCAACGCAAGGGAATTCATCGAGGTAGTGATCAATCGCCACACCGACATCCAACGCGGGAAATTTGATAGGGGCCGGCGGAAGATGCCGTGGCTTGAGTGCGATGATACGCGGATCAATCTGACGATGACTCGCGCTGGAGGAAGAAACTCGGAGACCACTTTGCCCGAACAGATCGAGCCACACCCCTATCGGGTTCAGGCTGCCGACGCACTCAGCTTCGCGTCCGCCAAGGCGGCACAGCTATGAAGGACGATCGGGACGTCAGCTCTCGCAAGCTTATCGACCGGCTGGTCCCCGATCCAACCTGGGGCCAAATCCAAGGTCTTTTCGGCACGACGTACGAACTGGACCCGGATTTCCTCGACATGGACTTCCTTCCCTCGGTCTTCGGCCTCGGTGCATGGGACGACCGCACTTGGTCCACACGCGTCGCCCTCCAAAAACAGCTCCTCGAAGTCGCTCCGGCTGCCATCCTGACCGAAGCCCGCCGTTATCGTGGCCGGCCCCGCTCTCTTCCGCTCCAAGTGCGGCCCGCGGTGAGCCCTCGGGGCTCGGCCTTGCACGCCAAGGTTACGCTCCTTCTTTTCGATCATGCCGTGCGCTTGATGGTCGGTAGTGCCAACCTGACGGATTGGGGTTATCGCCGAAACCGCGAGGCCGTCGCCGTGCTGACAGCATCGCAAGCGTCCAGGAAAAATGCAGCCCTCATTTCTGAGGCTCTTGCCGGCGCTGACGCCGCGCTAGACCCATGGCTCACCGCCGAAGATCGCAAACTGATTCGCCGCTCTCTTGATACTCTCCGTCCGTGGGTAAACGGAGCTTCCGACCTGGACACTACTTTCGTCTGGTCCTATGGACAGAAGAAGCTGTGGCGCGTGTTCCTTGACCGGTGGCCGGCCGGAGAGGTCGTCAAGCGCGTGTCTATTGTTTCCCCCTTTTGGTCCGGAGACGCCGGCCTCACCCTCACCGCCCTGCTGACAGAGATGAGGAGGACCGGCTCCCTGGCTGTTGACGCTGAAGTTCGGCTTATCACTGACGCCTTCGAGGGACCAGACGGACAAGTCTTGCCAATCCTGCCGCCCGCATACGCCATCCACGACTGGGCCGCTCTCGGGGTGAAAGCCACTGCTCAGGCAGCGAGCTCAAAAGTCCATCCGGCAGAATTGGGTGGGATGGAAGGCTTCACCGGCACCCGGGCCCTCCACGCCAAGGTAGTTATCATGGAAGGTTCAAGAAACGGCCTGGCATACCTCGGTTCAGCTAATTTCACGGCGCATGGCTGGGGCTTCCTAGACAATCAAACTGCCGCTAACGTCGAGGCGGGGTTGGTCCTCAGGCGTTCCTTGAAGGATGCCGTCTTCGACAGTTTGATGCCCGATCTTGTTGGCGAACCGATCCTTCTTACCAATGGCAACTTCCATGACCTCCGAGCGCCTGAGAACGGCCCCGGCGACGACCCATGGCCCGCATTCATCCGGAACGTTCTCCTTGCGCCTGCGGCCATAGATGAAAATGCGCTGGAGCTTCTCATAGAAGTTGAGTCAGCAGGCGCACCTCTCCCATGGTCCGCTAAGCTACGGGATAAGGCAGGAGTCCTGCCCGAAACTCTTGTTGTCGTCGAAAGCGCGCCGGAGGCCTCAAAAGCGTCTCTTCGCCTTCCTCTGGCGCCGCAAACGCTCACGCGATTATTGACCGAGCAGGAAGTGCTGATTTGCTGGAGCGAATGTCCGTCCGGCAGAGCCGTTCCGCTCAACGTCGAATCCTCTGCGCGCTTGCTGTTGCCCATTTTCCCCGGTAATCAGCGTATCGAAGAAACCCACCTGCTCCTCTACTACCAAGGCAAGATTCCGTGGGGGCCGGCCGATCCCGACGCTGCCGCCGGCCGACCTGATAGCCAGCCGGTTCAAGCAACCACCGCCGCTGCAGTGGACAAGTCGCGAATCCAGTCCTATCAAATCCGCGAATTTGTCGAAGCTCTAACCGGCATCAGCCAGGACCTTTTGGCAGCCGCGCGGTCGGAGCCATGTATGCGTTTGGCCCTGCTCGGCCCCGTCAGTCCTTTCGCACTCGCTCAGACTGTGATCGAAGCCGTGAAGTCCGGACGCCGAACGCCAACGGCGGCGGCTTTTCAACTCGTAGAAATCCTTGCTTGCCTCAACTCTGCTCGTTCTTTCGCGGTCCCGGAAAAACTCATCCCGATATGGGAGCAACTCCTGGAAGTTACCGCCAAGAAGATCGCACACATTCTAAGACAGCTTGTCGCATCGCACGGCGAGGACCTCGCTACGGACAGGGCCTTCGGCCACTATCAAAGAGCGGTGCTGACAGCCAGCCCCGAGGCGTAAACAATGATCATATGCTCCAAAGATTTCGATCTCGGCCGCGACCGCACTCGCATCAGCGACCCCAAAGACGCCGCTCGCCAGCAGTGCACCGTGGATGCCCTGCTCGACCGCTTCTTTAACCCCAGATCTACTCAGCGATTCGAAATCCAAATCCTCGCAGACGAGGTCGGGATGGGCAAGACATTTGTTGCCCTCGGCTTGGCCTACTCCATACTGGCCCACCTGAAACAGGGGCGGATCGAGGCGGATCTGGAAGGCTGTTACCAGCGCGTTCTGGTTCTGACACCGAACAACCACGCTCTTTACCGTAAGTGGGTCCGCGAAGTGGACGAATTTAAACGTCGCTGTGTACTTCCGGAGTCCCAGTCCAATAATCTTAGCTTCGCCCCTCTAGAGGTTGACCGCTTGGACGACCTGGCCGTCGCCCTGCGCAAGCCAGGGCGGCAGCCTCAGATCGTTGTGGCCCGTATGGGACTCTTCGGCGGCGGTAAACTCCTGAATTACAAACTAAAACGGCGTCTCCTTCTCGGAGTCCTGTTCCGTTTCTGGGGCGTAAGGTTCAATTATGAATGCCGCCACCGCCTGCTCAAAGGCGCACCGCCGGATTGGCCGAATAATCACGAAGGGCTTACCGTGCTCACAGAACAGGAGGACCAGATCCTCCCGTTTACCGAAGACCAGCTTCTCAGCATCCTGAATTCACTTCGAGCGGCAGACAGCGAGACTCTGGACTCTCTGCTCGCCGTCTGCCACAAAATAGCCGAACCTTTTTATCGTGACCGAGCGGGCGCCTTCGCAATCATAGAACGAAAGCTGATCGATATATTTACCGCCTCGCCGTCCATCGCAGTATCCAGCGCGATTTCCCGCTCCTCATTGTGGACGAGGCCCACAATTGGAAAAACGGTCCGCTTGCCGGGACAAACGGCTTCGAAAATTTCAGCAAACACATCGCCCCTCACGTCCGTCGCGCCTTGCTTTTAACTGCTACCCCGTTTCAGCTTCGGCCCGAAGAGATGATCGAGATCCTCAAAGTCGCGGATTTCATCGAGCCCTGCCCCACCCAGGTCGAATCGTCCATTCGACGTGAGCGCCTCACCACCTTCCGTGAGGAGACCTTACGCCCCGCACTTCATAATTCTGAAATTCAGAGTGGCACTTTCAGTCGGGCCTGGGTCCGAATCCCCCACGGTGTCACCGCGGAAGCCCTCGTCGACGCCTGGAATTCTCCCGATTTGGCGGCAGCCCGGAAGAAGGTGCGGGCCCAGGTCAACGCAGAAGGGGACACCACCTCTCTCACGGCGGAGATGACAAGACTAATCTCCGGTGCCATCGCCGGAGCCGACCCGGACATCCGTCAGTTCCTGAAAGAGGCTCTATACCTTGACGCGTACAATGCTGGCCTTTCTCGCGAACTGGGCAAGCTCGTGGTTCGGCACCGCCGCCAGACCGAACACCGCTTTTTTCGCGTCGGTCTCGAATACGGACAGACGCCCCAATCCTTCCTTTCACGACCGGACGGCCACATCCTCCACGCAGCGCCGGGCCTGGACATCCGTGGCGAAGCCGAGTTGCCGCAGTTTCTCCTGATGCGCTGCGTTTCTGAAATGAAACAGGGCAAAGGCCGCTCCTCACTCGGTAGCGATCTCACCGGCTGTTATTCCACCCTCCACGAAAGTGCCGAAGGACGCCGCGTAAAACAGTCACTGAAGGAATCGCCCACAGGTCGCCTCTATCTGGATCTTCTGTTTGGAATGGTGAACAAACGCCATGACCCCAAACACCCAAAACTGTCCTGTGTCGTTAGTGAAGTGCTCCAGCACTGGAATGCCGGAGAGAAAGTCCTCATCTTCTGTTTCCGCATCAATACCGCTGAACGCCTCCGAGATATTATCAGCAATAAGATCCGCCGTGAACTGGAGGCCCGCAAGAGGAAATGCCTTGGCGGCGAGGGCCAGATTAAAACCCTGCGCGCTCGACTTACTGGGCGCGACCGCGACCTCATCGTCCTCGGCTTGGATCGCATACTATGGTCCTTTGTCTGGGCTAGGCGCGGACAGCTCCCTCTCGATCCCCGGCAGTTCATTCTCGAAGATAACGAACTGTCAGAACTAGCATACCTGTCCATTGTTTTCGGAGTCGACGTAACAGGTGAGCGCGTAGACCGCGTGTTCCTTAATCGCGTGACCGAGCACCTCCTCGCCACGCGCTTACTGAAACTCGACACCCATGATCCGGACCTATGCCGGCTACTCAAACGCATGAGCCAACGAGAGTGGATCGCCGATCCTTACGGCCTTCAGTACCGCGGCGAGCAGGACGACCAGAGCGAAGAAACGTCGTCCTTCGATGAGCGTGGCTGCCACACCAAATACATAGCCAGTGAGAATGAGCCAGATGCCGCTGAAGTTAGTGGGCGTGCAGATGCGCTCAGGTCCACGCGCCAACGAGCCCGGACCCAGAAGCAGATCCCACTGCTGGACTCCTATGCCCTGTCTCCCAGCCTCTGGCTCGGTGCAGATCCACAGGGCCTTTGGCAGGAACCCGCCTCGACAAGATCCACGGCCACACTCCGGATGCTCCACACGTATCTGTGGCAACTCACCGATCCAGGCGAACTCGACGAACGATCCAATGATTCGGAGCAGGGCGGACTCGATTGCAGAACCAGGGCGCTGGTTTTTCAGGCGCTGAGACGCGCGCTACTCCGCGAGTCTGTTCTCCTGCGCCTCCTACCACAGCGCAGCGATCTCGATGAAACCGGCTGGGGGGAGCTCCTGGCTAGGTCATTTTTGGCCGACCTTCCCAACCAGCACGAAAGTATGGCTCACCGCGTTGCCATCTTCCTGGAAGACGTCAAAGCCTGCAGTGGTAACATTGCCGTCCCCAGTTCCGCCAGAGGTGCCCTCTATGAGGC
>Ga0209415_10018775_pt1 | contig 10894 bp, 8 predicted proteins | sample PeaSoiSIISIP2007_FD_187696 | JGI IMG/M metagenome (GOLD analysis project Ga0209415, IMG submission 187696) | Peat soil microbial communities from Weissenstadt, Germany - SII-SIP-2007 (SPAdes) (version 2) | ecosystem: Environmental > Terrestrial > Soil > Wetlands > Peat | place: Germany... | reverse complement strand
CCACTACCGAAGACAAACTGTAGTGTTTCTTCACGTGCTCTCGTCCAGTCAAGCCCATCGAGCGACGCGAATCCGTTGATAGTTCTTCGATTTGTCGCATTGCTTCCGCTAACGCCACGGGGTTTTTCGCTGGTACCAGCGTTCCACTTATTCCGTCTCTTACGATGTCATGATTTCCTCCGACAGAAGTGGCCACGATTGGCAAGGCTGATGCGCTCGCTTCGAGTAGCCCCATGGGCAAACCTTCCCACGCCGAAGACATAACGTACGCGTCGGCAGCTGCCATCAGTTCAGGTACATCTGTGCGGACACCCAAAAAACGGACCTTGCTCGAAATGCCGAGTGTAGCGGCGAGGTGTTCCATCGATGGGCGCAACGGACCGTCTCCGGCAATGAGCAAAATATTATGGGGCGCCGAAATGTGGGACATTGCATTTAATAAGTTCGGGTAATCTTTTGGTGCTTCGAATCGTCCCACGGCTAGCCAAACGAACTTGTCCGCAACCTTGAGTTCAGTTCGAATCCGCTGGCGTACGTCGGCGCTGAATCGAAATTGATCAACCGGTATTCCATTCGGAACCACCGTCAGCCGGCGCGCTGGAACTGCTCCCACGCTGATGTAGCGCTCAGCAGCGGCATTGCTGATGATGGTCGTGATGTCCGTGAGCGAGTCAGATAGCCGGTAGCAAATGTCGGTCCATCGTCTGCCGTCTGTCGAGGTGTGAACCGTGGAGATTACGACGGGCACCGAGGCGAGCAATCGACAGAATCTTCCCAGCAGATTGGCATGCACCATGTGCATGTGCAGAATTGCCGGGCGCTCTTCCCGCAGAATTTTCAGCAGGCGGGTAACACCTCTGGGGTCTGGAATGCCACGCCGCATGTCTAGAGAGGAGACCTTGATGTGACGTTTTGAGAGATCTGCCCGCAATGCGCCATCCGGCAACATAGTGACGACCTGTACATTCCAGCCCCGCGCGACGAGAACCTCCATTAGCAGAACCAATTGCGTCTCGGCTCCGCCACGATTGAGGCCGGTGATCAGACACACCATGGATTTCGGGTCATTCTGCAATTGCCGGGAAATAGCCCTGGTTGAACCGGTCCCACAAAGAGGTTCGAAACAATCAGTCGCAGTTTTCTGTAAAGCAGCGGTATCAGTAATGTTCACTGAAGATTTCATCTTCCGGCGCTCTTGACACAGTCTGCTTCATCATGGGGGCTGGTATTCGTTCGATCACACTTTTCACGCGCTCAACGTACGAGTTGCCACGCATGTCCGACGAACAGGGAAACTCTGTAAGCGCCCGACGTTCATATTCCTGATAGCTTCCAATGATGCGGGCCGGTACGCCACCGACAATGGATCCCGACGGCACCGATTTTGTGACCACGCTGCCGGCGGCGACGATGCAACGGTTCTGAATTTCGACGCCGGGCATCACGATCGAGTTGACGCCGATAAAAACGTCATCGCCGACAACAATGGGGGCGTAACGGAAACGACGGCCCCGGTCATCACGTATCAACCATGCTGTCCCGTCATGAGTAATGAACTTGACGCCTGAGGTTACAGTGACATTATTCCCAATGCTGATAAGCCAGGGCTCGCTCCCGAAATTAGCCGTGTAAATGCGACATCCCTCCCCGACCTTGACCCCCAACTTTCGTGATGCGAAAACTGCCCCCCTGAGAAATGCGTAGAAGTACCACTTCAATTTGCTATTCACAATCCAGCCCCTGGTTCTCTCTCACTCAAAATGCAGCCGCCTTCGATTGCCCAAGCATGAAGCCGCGCTGGCTGAGGAGCCGAAGATAAAGTTGCTGGTGGTTGTTCACCATGAAGTCGAGGGAGAAGGTTGTGACTGCACGTTGTCGTGCGGCAGCGGACATCGTTTTGCGTAACTCCGCGTTTTGCACCAGCGATTTAGCTGCTGCAGCAATCGCTTCGGGGGCATGGCGAGGAACCAGATAGCCATCAATGCGATCGCGCACGGCTTCCGAATTGCCGCCGACTTCCGTCGCAATCACTGTCTTGCCGCAAGCCATGGCTTCCAGCACCGAGTTCGAGAACCCCTCGGTTTCAGATGAGCAGACGTAAACATCGATCAGAGGGTAGACGGTTCGTGCGGGTTCATCGGATGTTGTAATGTGAAAGGCGTCTCGCAAGCCTGCATTCTCAATCTGCTTCGTGAGGCGAGGCAGTTCCCCGCGATCGTGTCCGCACATCACAAAACGAGTATGAGGAAACTCTCGGTTCAGACGCGCCGCAGCGCTGACAAAATCAGCATGCCGCTTGCATGCACGAAAATTGGCGACGATACCGAAGACGACATTCCCGTCGGTCCATCCGAGCGCGCGGCGTAGTACGGTTCCACTCTGGGGTGCAAAACGCCTGGTGTCGACGCCGTTGTATATGGTCGCGGTTTGCGCTGCCGGGTAAGAATCGAGATCGACAATCTCTCGCGCAAGAGCAGCGCTGTTCGCAAGCATGAAGTCTGTCTGGCGCATCGCATAGCGTTCTGCGGCCGTAAGAAATCGTGAGAGCCGATAGAAGCTCGCTGAACCTCGCCGGCTGGCGACGATCAAAGGAACCCCGGCCGCGCGAGCCGCAAGCGACCCTATGATCGTGGCCGCTTCCGGCAGGAATGCATGCAAAACGTCAGGCTGAATGTTGCGTAAGAGGTCTCGTGTTCTGAGCAAAAATGAGGGGAATTTGAGGAGATCAGATCGATCAACTAACCCGGAGGTCTTAGGCTTTCCGATCGAGTAAACCTGGTCTACCACACCTTCGGCGCGAGAACTTGTATCCGGACGAAAAAGGATCAGGCTCGGATCGAAAATGTGGCGATCCAGCCCGCGCAGCAACTCGAGCAATTGGCCTTCAGCACCGCCTGTCCGCAACGATCCAATGATGTACGCAATTTTGATTCGAGCGGCCACTATTACGCTCCTGCCGCCCGAGCTAGATTCTGATGCCTGCCGCGAGACAGCCGGTCGCGAAGAACCATTCGACTGCGCCAGAATGAATCGAAGATACAATCTCCAAGACTTCGCCGCCGACGTGACCAACGCTGTTCTATTTCTTCCACCGTTGTGAATTGGGTATGATGAGCCGCAAGAAAATTCCGGAGTTGTTCGAATGACCGATCCGCAAAGGTATTCGGGTGATAGCAAACGGTCCAAACTCCCTGGGCCATCTCTCTAACATCCCAAAGTTGTTGCGGAATCCACAAAGTCCCATCACGCCGGAATGGGTAACGCGCAAAGCCGTCGGAAATCGTATGGATGCCGAGTTCTCTGAGCACCTTGACTGTTATGTGGTCAAATCCGTGACGAGGCGCAACCCAAACTCTAGGGGTGAGACCGTGAGATTGCAGAATGCGAATTCCCGACTCAAGTTTGCAGCGCTGCTCGGCTTCCGAGGCTCCGGCAAACTCGGTAAAGCCGTGCAACGGAACTAGGCTGTGACCGCGAACGTGGCAAATATGCTGATACCCATGGAGCGCGACGACATAGCCGTGCGCCTGCAATTCATTCATGCGATTCCAGAATGAAGGATCTTCGGGAGCAACTCTGAGCGAGGGATCCTGGTTGTCGGGCACGACTGCGACGATCGGCTTAATACCGTATTGGTCGAGCAGATCTGCCAGCTTCTTCCATTTGTCGTGATCCATCGTCGGGCAAAAATCGTCGAAACGCAGCAGGTATTCAGACATGAGAAACACGCTTGCCCCAGCTGGATTTCAGTTTCAGGGCTACTCTCCCCAACAATGTAAGTGCAACTTCGCCATAGTAAGTGGGGACAACAGTTCCACCGAATTCTTCTTTGAAGCGATTAATTCGTAGTTTGTCAGGATCGTCGGTGCCCGAGTACCAGCCGCCGAAATCATAGGTTCGGAATCCGGCTTCCTTGAGCTTCAGAAAATCGAGCCAGTGATGATAACGATTTGCGCGACCGACCAGTTGCCGGTAAGCGCTACTGTCAGCGGCTCGAAACAGGGAAGCCGAATGCAACAAGCGAACCCGGTCCGTGCCGCAAAGATATGAGTGCCAAACAAGGTCTTCTCCACCTGCCGTTTGCACATTAGTCAGAATGAGTTTCCTGGCGTCCCGCATCGAACGCATGTGCGCTTGGTTGATATCGGGCAGTCCCGTCGCCCCAGCAAACTGGCGGTAAAAAACCATGAAAGATTCCATCGCTTCATCGACGGGCTGATCGTGATAGCTGTAGGTGAGGTCGTCCTTTGCCGCCGCACGGCGAATGGCATAACGCGCATCGGCTTTGATCTTAGCCTCAATCGCAGCAGCTTCTTGCACCAAGTCCACAATCAGCGTGTACCATTCCACGCAGTGACCTTTTTCTGGAGGTGTGCTCCGGTTACGGAAACGCACGATGTCGGGGCGGTCGGCTTCGAAATCATCGTCGAACCAAATTTCTGCAATCCGCACAGGTCCTTTTGTCGTCAGCATTTTTGACTTTGTCCTGAGAGCTTTTCTGCAGACACCTGAGGGATGAGCTTGTCCAGCAACGCATTCCACTTATCCATAAAGTTCTGCATTCCGAAACGCTCGACGATTTCGGGTCCACGGGCAGCCATACGCGCGCGAAGTTCGTGGCTGCTCATGAGTAGCTCCATCGCCGACGTTAAGCCCTGTAGGTCTCCGGAACTTACCAAGAGCCCGTCTACGCCATGCCGAACGATGAACCGCGGGCCGGAGGGACAATCGAAGCTGATGACCGGTAGTCCACATGCCATCGCCTCACAGAGCGCGCCGGGAAAGCCTTCTCGGGAAGAGGACAATACAAAAAGGTGACAATCGCTTAAAACCGCGTTCGGATTCTCCAGTTTGCCCAGCAGGTGAATTCGGCCCCTTAATCCCAATTCGTCTCGCAGCCTTTCCAAAGGAACACGTTCCGTACCTTCTCCGATCAGGATGAGAGACCATTGCGAAAACTGCGAACTAAGGCGTGCGAATGCACGAAACAGTAACTCGAATCCTTTGACCGGATGAAGGCGTCCCATGGCCGCCACACGATATTGTCCGGGGAGTTCAATTGAACTTTGCGTTGACGTCGTGCTTGCCAAAACGGGGTTGGGGATGACGGAAACAACACCGGATACCAGAGGGCGCACCCAGCTCGCTACGTTATCGGTTAAGCACTGCACAGCTTCGGCATTGCGATAAGTTAGGCGACGTAGGAAACTCCAGAACGGCCCCACATGCAGTACTTGCGGATCGGTCCGCTCACAAATGATCCGGGGAATTCCTAATCCAGCCGTGGCCAGCAGCACGCGAATGTTGGTGTGAACCGTGAAGCTTACGACGACGTCGGGTTGCGTCTTGCGAATGGCAGAGCGAAGTCTGAAGATGCGGACCAGGTTCGCCGTGGTAGCTGCAACAACGCTCTTCGAATCAGACTGCAATCCCAGAGCGACGTGCCGGATATCCGCGCCAAGACGAAAGAACGGCAAATCCGAACTAAGCGTGACAATTGTGACCTGGTGACCAATCTCACTCCAGGCATTCGCCAAAAGAGAAATGGTTCGTTCGGCCCCCCCGCAATGGAGGCCGTAGTTGACAAAAGTTATGCGCAAGCGGCGCCTCGCGCGATGGGTGCAGACGCCCCCGACGTCATCCATTGCTGAAATACCAGCAGCCCCCACAACTGGGGGCTCCAGTCCCACTGCCCTTGCAAATGTTCGTGCCAGAGCCGCTGCACAGCCTTAGGGTGGAAGATTCCTTGGCTTGACAATCGAGATTCACTCAGGAGTTCCTCGGCCCATTCGCGAAGTGGCCCCTTCAACCAGGCAGCCAAGGGAATTGCGAATCCCTGTTTTGGCCGCTCCACCAAATTCTTTGGAACGTATTTGTACAACACCTGGCGTAGCAGCCATTTTGTCTGGCCATCGCGAACTTTGTAGTGGATGGGTAATTGCAATGCGAACTCAACCACTCGATGATCCAGCAGGGGGACGCGTGCTTCTAACCCAACCGTCATGCTTGCCCGGTCGAGTTTCGTCAAAATGTCCCCGGGGAGATATCCCTCAATGTCATCCAACATCATGTCCGTAAGATTGTCGTGTCGATTGCCATTGCTGGGAAACGGATCCAGCTCATCTTGGAAGCCGGCCATGAGTGTGGAGAAATCGAAATAATACGACTGGAACGCACGCTTGAATTGCCGAATATCGTGTGCTTTGAGGACAGCCTGAACGCGAGCCAAGTGTTGCACGGCCGCCTCGTGCGGACGTTTTCCCAAACCAACGCGAGACAATGGACGAATCTTGAACAGTGAAGTTCCCAAGCCCGCACAAGACGCCAAAAGATTTCGCAAAAAAGGCGGAATCCGGTTTCTGCGAAGCCAGATACTATCGAGCTTTGGGTAAGATCGATAACCGCAGAAAAGCTCGTCGCCTCCATCGCCTGAAAGCGCGACCGTGACGGAACGCCGCGCAAGCATGCTGACCAGGGTGGTTGGAATCTGCGAGGCATCGGCAAACGGTTCGTCGTAAATGGCAGGCAATCGTGGAATCAGGTCTAGAGCATCGCTCGGCGATATATATTGCTGCACATGATCGGTTCCGAGAGACGCCGCAACTTCTCGTGCATGCTCACTCTCGTCGTATGCTCCTTCACTGAAACCAATGCTAAATGTCCTGACTGGCCTATTGCTCAGGGACTGCATCAGGGCCACTACTGTCGTTGAGTCGATGCCTCCCGAGAGAAACGCGCCAATCGGAACATCGGAAACCATGCGAAGTCGCACCGCGTCACGCAATAAATCGTGCAATTGCGAGATGACCTCCTCATCGGTTGCAGGAGCAAACGGAAGATCGGGACTTCGAAGGTAATCGGAAGCTGACCAGTAAGTCTCGAGAGAGGAGGCCCGAGGATTTCCCGAGCGGACGGTGAGAATCGTTGCCGGCATGAGTTTGCGAACGTCGCGATAAATGCTGAGAGGCCCAGGAACATGGTTGTGGCGGAGGTACTGGGCGAGACTGTTGCGGTCGATAACTGCCGCGAACTCGGGATGCGCGCGCAGGGCCTTCAATTCGGATGCGAACAGAAACGTACTATTCGCACAACCGTAGTACAGTGGCTTGATGCCGAGTCGGTCCCGCACCAGGTACAGTTTTCTTTCAAAGCCGTCCCAAAGCGCAAAGGCAAACATTCCTACGAATTTCTGCACAGCTTCGCGCAGGCCCCACTTTTCGATGGCAGCTAACATCACTTCCGTGTCGGATTTTCCCCGCCAATCAAAACCCATCAACTGAGCGCGAAGTTGCAGAAAATTGAAGACCTCCCCATTGAAAACCATCCAATACCTGCCACTACGGGACACCATGGGTTGGTGTCCTCCGGGCGATACATCGATAATTGCCAGCCGACGATGGCCAAGGGCAAGACCCACTTCTGCATCTACGCGATGGCCTTCGTCATCTGGGCCGCGATGCTGAATCGTTGCCGTCATCCGGCGCACGATTTCTCGCATATCCGCGGCAGATCTCGCATGGCGGAGTTCTGGCGACCAATATCCCGCTATTCCGCACATAGAGCGACGTCCTTTTTTGTCAGCAGAAGTGTGAAACTATGCCTCTGCATAGGTGAAAAGCGACAAGGAAAGAGGAGCACTACGATGCTGATCCGAAGACAGCAGCAGAAGCTAACCTACTCGGATTTTTCTCCGCGCGTTGCAATAGAACGTGTACTGCCGTTCCCATGACGAAAAAGGAAGCAACATAAAACAGCGAAGTCGAAAGAGCAATACCCGCCACTCCAAAGAATCGCATGCAGACCAAATTCAAGATCACGTCCAGGACTAGATTCAGCCCAGCGCTATACATGATGATGTCATTGCGTTTCATAGCGGTAAGCACGCGAACGATGAGAATATTTACTGCAAAAAAGGGCATTTGCAAGGCATACATGGCTTGAACGCGGGCCACGATCGTAACGTCGGCAGCGGTAAACGCGCCACGCTGCAACAACACTCGCACAATGAAGTGTGAACCCAGAATCAAAAGCAGAGTAAGTGGAATCGAAAGGCCCAGGAGCAGCTTCGAGTAAGTGTTCAACGTCCGGCGACAGCCGCTCCAGTTTTCAGCGGCCGCCATTTCTGAAAGATACGGAATGGCCGCAGTTGTAAGTGAAATCGACATCAGATTAAGCACTACGCTGATGATTTTGTTTCCGTAGTTAAGAGCGGCAACACTGCCGGGTGACAGCATGGCAGCCATGGCTTGATCGATAACAATGGCACCGCTTCCCAGAACACCTGCAGCGATCAAGGGCAAATACTGTTTTCTGACCTCCGCAAGTCCGGTGGCCGCGAAGGGATCTCCTAACGTTAGATGAATGTCGTAAGTCCTCAATAAGACGACCAATACAGAGCACTCCACAAATGCCCCGAATAATATTCCGCATGCCAACACCCACGGTCCGAGCGCAGGAGCAAGAAATAAGACTCCGGCGGTCACAGCGATCGGAGTAATGATCGGAGTCAATGCCGCAAAAGCGAATCGCCCTTTGGCATTCAGCACCGATGAACAATTTGCGCTAACGCCTCCGAGGGCGACGATCGGAAGAATGGCGTAATACAAATGAAGTGTCAGCGCCAGCTTTGCGGCACTGAAGCCCGAAGCCAGATGGGGGAGTATGAGACGTCCTAGAACTGCGAGCGCCAGGCACACGGAACTCAACAGCCCCGTGCTCTGGAAAAGAACACTCGTGAACAACTGATCCGCTGCCTTCTGGCCCTTGGTGTCGCGTACCTGAACGTACGTCGGAACAAGCGCCTGATTCAAGGAGCCAGCCAGAATAGCAACAAAATACGACGGTACAAGGTAAGCAAGAATAAAAGCATCTACCGCATCTCCACGCCCAAAGGCGCGGGCGACGGTCGCTTCCCGAAAGGTAGCCAGCACTTTGACCCCTAGCGAGAATGTCGCGACGGTCACGGCGGCTCTGAATATTTTGTGATTCGCCGTCGTGGGCGACTGGAAAGCCGAGAGTGCACGTCTCAATGACATTTTTGGCTATGGGCTGAATCCGATACCGTCCAGGCATGGAAATCGAAGTGCAGGCTGAGCGAACAATGTTCTGTACTTGTCAGGACACAACCCTGAATTGAAAATCTGATTGCCAGGTTGTGACACCGCTTGCACAGAGAGCAGAGCAATCACGGCTGTGCCGGGGAAGGCCACCCATCCCCAGACACAACTTCAACGTGCCAACAATGCGCAAAATAGCCTTCGGCATCTACGTCCTGACTCTCGTCGGAGTTTCTTGGTTTTCATTGAAGTATCCCACGCTGGATTTTGATCTCGTGCCGTACATTGGCTTGGTAGAGTTGAACCAGACTGCGGATTACCACACGGCAACTCTCAACGCGATCAAACTTATTAGTGGCAAGCATCATGACTATTTCTACTCAAACAGCTACCGGCGTGACATTTTGGAAAACCGTGATCATTTTGGGGCGGTATTGCCCTTTTACAGCATCAAGCCGCTGTACATCTACTTTCTTAGGTTGACTGCTGCCATCACCGGAAATCTAGTTCTGTCAACAGTGATTCCATCCGTCTTTGGATATTTAGGAATTGGAGCGCTTTTGTGGTTGTGGATTGGACGGCAGAATCCATGGTTGGCGGCTGTGCTGGCGGTTCAGCCAGTCCTGATTGCGGCCGCTCGCGCCTCTGCTCCCGACGCCTTCGGAACATTCGTCATATTGTTAGGAGCATATTTATATTGGCGGCGGTGGGCATTTCCCTCGGTTTTGGCATTCATGATCTCAATATGGATTCGACCGGACGCGCTGGTCTATGTTGGATGGTTTTTGCTGGCTATGCTGCTTGACCATCAAATTAACTTGCGTGATTTCTTCATCACTTCCGCGCTTGCTGTCTCGTCCTGGTTCACCATCAATCATTTCGGCTACAACTGGACCGCTCTTTATTACAACTCTTTCGTCGAGGGGTTGACCGACCCGGGAGCATTAACCTTTCATGTCACTGCCACCATGTATCTGAAACAATTGTTCAGCGCCGCAATGAGCTTGTCACTCGGGTATCTGACTTTGTATTTGCTGGTTGGTATTCTGGGCTGGAAGAACCAATGGTTCAAGCGCGTATTATTGCCCATGCTGCTTGGTGGCGTTTGCCATTTCTTTTTATATCCCTCAAATGAAGAGCGACTTTTCCTTCCTGTGTACCTAGTAAGCTCGATTGCTGCAGCACTGGTTCCCTCGTTAAAACCCACGCACTCAGAGAATCATGAGTTCCCACAGCAAAACACAACAGGTACTGCGATGGCTTAGTAAGTTGAATTCAATTAACGAGTGAGTTATCGTGTCCTCCACTATTTCAACGGAGGCATTTGGAACAGTCGTTCGCCGTCGACGATCGCATTTTGCGTTCCCTTATCGACGACCTTAGTACCTACGAGCGGCGTGAAGATGTCATTGTGTCTACTTCCGGCGTCGAACTTCACGTCCAGATTGTTTGCTTCGTAGCGTACCCCATATAAACCCACCTCAGCGGCATGGGAACCGAAATGGTAGGCTACGTCCCAATTCTCCAGGTCTCCCCCAAGTATCACATCCTGTCCACACTGGACGAGGTCCACGCCTATGCTGCCAGGATCCCGCATGCCCACAATATGGGGATGGATAACAGTCAAGTTAGCGACGGCAAAGTTCTCTCCTACTGCAGTCAACTGCAGCCCGACATGCCCGTTCATGAGGTAAGCGCTTTCAATCACGCCCCCCGTGTAGTTGCCGGTCCCGTCCAACCGCAGCAGCACCTGGGTGTTAGGCTTGTAGAAGCCAGAAATACGGCTTCGGTAAATGGTGAAATCGATGGATCTTGCCAGGTTGATTCCCATTGCGTTC
>Ga0209415_10018774_pt1 | contig 10894 bp, 4 predicted proteins | sample PeaSoiSIISIP2007_FD_187696 | JGI IMG/M metagenome (GOLD analysis project Ga0209415, IMG submission 187696) | Peat soil microbial communities from Weissenstadt, Germany - SII-SIP-2007 (SPAdes) (version 2) | ecosystem: Environmental > Terrestrial > Soil > Wetlands > Peat | place: Germany... | reverse complement strand
AGCGAGGAGCATATCCCCGATCTGTGACGAGCGAGCAACGCCGCCAGCCGCCAAAAGAACCAGTCAAGTTGTAAAGGCTATTTCTTGACGGCGACTAAGCTACCGCCCACCCGGGGCTGTCCTCTTGGCCGACACGCGGTTCACTTGGCCGGCTACCTCGCTAACTGCTTTCTTCTGGGACTCGGTGAGGCTCGGATTATTGGCTAGCGTCTCCAAGGCCAGGCCTGCCTTCGCCAGTTGCCAGGTGCGGCACTCCCTCTTTATTTCCTGCACCACGATCTGCAGCTCAGGGCTGGCGTTTTGGAACTCCTGCTCCAACCTCGGCAGATCGACGTTGACGCCCAACATTTGCAGGGCGCCCGGCGGCGGGGGCGGTTCGGCCTTCTTGCAGCCCTGCAAAGCGAAAACGCCGCCCGCAAACAAACCGAGCACCAGGACTTTCGCTCTTCTGGCTAGGTTCATGGGAATTACCGCAACAGCTCCGAATGTTCTTTGAGCCAAAGTCTGGCGTTGGCGAACTCCGGGCAAAGCCGGGCGACCTCGTTCCAGAAACGGCTCGAGTGGTTCATCTCGCGCAGGTGGGCCAACTCGTGCAGAATCAGGTAGTCGCGCACGAAGGCTGGCGCCTGTACCAAACGCCAGTTCAAGGACAGGCTGCCTCGGCGCGAGCAGGAACCCCAACGGGAGCGCTGGTTGCGCACGCTCACCCGCGGCGCGGGAAACCGATGGAAGGCGGCCAATTCAAGCGCGCGGGCCGGCAATTCCTGCGCCGCCAAGGCGCGGAGGCGCCCTTCCACGGCCGGCCGCAGGTCGCCGGTGGCATCCGGCATCGCCAGGCTCTCCTGGCCAAAACAGACCAGGCCCCTGCAGCCATTGGCGCCCGGCTCGAGTCGGACGAGTTGGCCGCGAAAGAGGATTTCCGTTCCGAGCAGCCAGGCCCTGGGCTTCGCCGGCCGCGCGGCCCGCCGCAGCAACTCCTTTTCGATCCAGGCCGCGTTGTGCCGAGCGAACCGCATGGCCTCGGCGACGGAACCGCCGCGCGGAAGGGTCACTCGGGCGGAGCCGTCGGGGCTGAGGCGCAGGATATACCGGCGGGCGCGGCGATTGCGCACGAGACGCAACGGCACGCGCCGGGCACCCGCCACCAGCCAAGGTTCGGTCGGCGCACCCAGCGGGGCCAAGCCGAAGGGCAACTCGATTTGTTGGGCAGGGCGCAGCCGCCGCGAGTTTCGCGCCGTCTCCGCGCAGGTACTCGCAATTTGGCGGGTGGAGTTGAACGTTGGCGCCTTCGTAAGTACGTGCGATCATACCCGGCCCGCCAGGAAATCTCAAGGGCGAATTCTGCAGGCAAACCTTGCAGAACCAGCCTGGGAAGGGTGTAATCGGGACCGATGAAACGCTCGCGCGCGCCGCGCCTGGGCCTTGGCGTAATCAGCCTGGCCGTGATGGGTTTGTGTCTTTGCTCTTGCAAGACCCCGCCCCCGCCCGCACCGCCAGCGCCGCCGGCCTCGCCGCCGGCGGCGGCGCACCCGGCATTTCGTCCCGACAAGCTCGCGGAGATGGACGCGGCGATTGCCGAGGCAATTGCCGCGAAAAGCTGCCCGGGCGGGGTCTTGTGGTTCGAGCATCGCGGGGCGGCCTACCACAAGGCCTACGGCCAGCGCGCGTTGGTGCCGGCGCCGGAGCCGATGACCGAGGACACGGTTTTCGACCTGGCCTCGATGACCAAAGTGGTGGCCTGCGCGCCGGCGGTGATGCTGCTGGTCGAGCGGGGCCGGGTAAGACTCGAGGAGCCGGTCCAGACGTATCTCCCGGAATTCAAAGGCGAGGGCAAGGAGGCCATTACGGTGCGCCAACTGCTGACCCACACCTCGGGCCTGCGAGGGGACATCGAGACGGGGAGCGGCTGGCGAGGGCAGCGGGCCGCGATCGAAAGGGCCTGCGCCGAAAAGCCCTTGAGCCCGCCCGGCGCGGCTTTTCGTTACAGCGACATCAATTTCTTCGTGCTCGGCGAGATCGTGCAGCGGGTCAGCGGGACCCCGCTGCAAGAGTTCGTGGCGCGCGAGATTTACCGGCCCCTGAGAATGGCCGACACCGGGTATTTGCCGGCGCCATCCAAGGCCGGGCGCATCGCCCCGACGGAGGTAGTCAACGGCCGGCCCTGGCGCGGAGTGGTGCATGACCCGACGGCGCGGCAGATGGGCGGGGTGGCCGGGCATGCGGGCTTGTTTGCCACCGCGCCAGACCTGGCGCGCTACGCGCGGATGCTGCTCAACGAGGGCGCGCTCGAGGGGACGCGCATTCTCAAGCCGGAGACGGTCCGGTTGATGACCAGCGTGCAGACGCTCGAATCCATGCCGGTCCGCCGCGGGCTGGGCTGGGACATTGATTCTCGGTACAGCGCGCCCCGCGGGAAGCATTTCCCCATTGGCTCTTACGGCCACACCGGCTGGACCGGCACCTCGCTCTGGCTGGATCCCGTGTCGCAGAGCTTTGTCATTTTCCTCTCGAACCGCAACCATCCCAACGAGAGCGGGAATGTCAATGCCCTGCGGGCCACGCTGGGGACGCTGGCGGCCGAGGCGATCAGCGATTTCACCTTTGCCAATGTGGCCGGCTCCCTGGCCGCGGGCCCCACTCTTACTGGAAACGGCGATCGTATTCCCGGGAGACCCGGACCAGGAGCGCGCCGTACTCCCTGACCGTCCTTTCGTAGTCCAGCCAACCGAACGGAAAAGGGGCGATGTTCGTGGCCTGAAAAGGGAGGATTTGGAACTCATCGAAGGCCGGCGCCGCCTGACAGCAGACGCCTGCTCGCTGCCTCTCAAGATGGGAAAGTCCGGCTTCGGGAGCCGCTGAAGCTTGATTCCCGGACCCGGCCCCCGCCGGGGATCTGTTGTCCTAATCCTAATCCTAATCCTAATCGTGATCCCCTCTGGTCCCGGCCTCCGCGGGGGATCTCTAGATTAATTAGGTCTGCGAAACTTTCAAATGTATTTGCTTTATAGATGGGTGGCACGAATAACCAAACCGCCATGAACTTAGCGCTAATTGACCAATCCCTGACCGGCTTCCTGCCTGATACCGAAATCTCGGCGCCCTTGAAGAGTCAGAGCCGCGCTGGTGCGGCTTGCGCAACTCGAGCGGCCGGCCTCTCCCGGGTGGAGCAGGCGCAGCCGGAGGCGAGAGCCCGGCGACTGGCCCCTCGCTACACGTCCGCCGACCGAATCGAAAGGGCATTCTGGTGGGTTTGCTGGCCTTCTGTGCTTGGACTCATCCTGTTCTCCCTGCTTGGGACCTGAACCCGCCCTGCATGGGCGCGAGCAGTTGCTCGGGGCAATTAAAAGCCTTCCGGCCTCGACGGTCCGTCGTATGGTCTTGCGCCGTGGGGCCCCTGGGGGCTGGGGCCCACGGTGAGCAAAGCCGGGTCGGTGGCGCCAGGGGCTTCGATGAAGCCGTAGTAGCGGCCCATCCAATAGGCCAGGAGCCAGGCAGAAGGTTCCACGACATCACGTCCGCCCGCTCCGCCGTCGGCTTCCATGGGCCAGTGATCCCAGCGCATCGGCTCGGTTTCGCGCGGCGAAAGGGCGCGCGTGCCGCCTTTGCGGGCTTCATAACCGGCGGGCGTCTTCAAATCGGTTCGGTGCGAGTTCTCGTAGGAATAGATGACCAGGTCCAGCGGCCATTCGCGCAGGTGGGCGACGGCGGGTTGCACCTCGCACTCGCTGCCGGTCAGGGCGCCATACACGAAGTTGAACCAGGGCACGTGTTCGATGCGCAATAGCTCCCAGGTTCGTTCCAGGCTCCGGCGGTAGGTGGAATGGAGCGCCGGGTCCTTTTCGAAGCGCAACAGGTTCGGATACGCCCAGAACGCCAGTTCGTCGTCGAAGTGGGCGACATCCTCGAGCGGGAAAGTGTTGCTGAGGCGGACGGTGTGGGCGGGGTAACCCAGCGCGACGAGACCCTGGTAGGCGTCGTTGAATCTGGCTTCGCCGGTGAGGGTCGCAGCGCATTTCATGAACGACAGGATTTCCAAGCTCTGTAATCCGCGGTCGGCCCGGCCCTCCTCCGTATTGAAGTAGAGGGGGTCCCAGCGGCCCCAGCGCGTCGGTTTTCCTCCGAGGTCGATGAGTTGCCAGTGGTTGTCGAGGAGATGGGAGGCGATGCGGGCGAGATGGTTCCTGGCTTCGGACCTTTCGCCGCCCTGGGCCGCCAGGTCCAGGAAAAGCGACACGGAGTGAAAGTGGGAGCAAATCTCGTCGCTCGAGGTGTCCCCCTTCCACTCGAAGCGGGGGTCGGCGGCCTGGTTCCACTTGGCGGGCAAGCCGCCGGAAGTCGCCGCGGATTTGTGGCCGCGCTCGCCCTTGGCCCAGATGGCTCGGGCGGGCAGGCCGGGGATGCCGGTGATGGCTTCGAGCCAGCGCATGGTTTTGAAGGTGTTGACGGCCTCCTGGCGGGCGCGGGCTTCCCGGGTCACCGCATAGCGGTAGGATTCGGCCGCCAGGTAATTGCCGCTATAGCCACCGTCGTTGTCGCTCGCTTCGCGGACGTATTCGCCGAGGGCGTCGTCCCACTCGAGTTTGTGGGTCAGACCCAGGCGTTTCTGTCCCCATTCTTCAAGGTGGCGTTCGTAATAGGCCGCCTTTTTCAAGAGGGTGTAGGGTTCGTATTCAATGATCCCCAGTCCGCCGGCGGTCGCGACGTACACCGCCCCTTCACTGGCGGCGATGGCGGACACACGATCATCCGACAGCCAGCGCTGCCCGGCGAAATACTGGAATTGGCCGCCGCTCATGCGAATCGTGCCCCGCGTGGTGCCAATCCAGAGGTCGTTGGTAAAGCCCCGCGCCAGGCAGGTGGTGTCCTCGTAGCAGAGCCCTTGCTCACCCCGCAGCGCGGACATCGACATGCCCCGCAACACTCCCAGCCCGCGGTCGGTAGCAAGAAAAAGACTCGACCCGAGGCTGAGGGCGTCGCGCGTGCGCGGCGACGGGGGCTCGCCCCAATCCCAGGCTTGTTGCGGGTAGCGGCCGGCCTGGTCCTCTCCGGCCGCGAGTGGATTGCCGAGGAGGGTGACCCGTCCCGCCCCAACCAGGTAGAGCGTCTCGTTGAATGAAAGAAGTCGCAGTACCGGGAAGGGAGCTTCCGGGGCGGGAAAAGGCTCGAGGGCCTCGCCACGCAGCCGCCATAGCCGCGTGCCCTGCACGGCGACGATCTCTCCGAGGTGCTCGCACAAGTCGGTCATCGGCTGCTCTGAAATCTTTTCCCAGCGATGGCCGCGCAAGCGGCTCACCCGGTCACGAGCCAGCACCCACAGGTTGCCTTGTGCCACCACCAACCGCGCCACCGGCGTTCGGATGTCTCCAACCGCGGCCAGCGTCTCGCCCTTCAATTCCAGCAACCCCGCCTCGGAACCGGCAAAAACCTGGCCGCCATGACTTGCCACGCTCGTCAGGGGTTGGGTGGTGGGAATCTTTCGACCGACCTCCTGCAGGTAAACCTCATCCGGCGCCGGGTGCCAGCCACGGGGTGAGTCGGCGGGACCGACGGCGGCGGCGACTTGCCAAGCGGCCCACGGCGCAATCCGGAGCACGGCCCTCGAAGCAGTCTTCATCTGGCTTGACGTTTAAGATGAACTTTAAGGACGCGCAAGCGCAAAAAAAGCGCCGGGCTCTCGTGCAGGGCGCACGACGGATTTCTTCCAGGGCCCCCGCCTGCCGCATAAATGCGGCGTTCCGGTTCGCTTCGGAACGCTGCATTCATGCGGCAGCGAAGAATCCTGTCGTCCGCCCCCTCGTGGAATGTGACGCGAAATCAAGCTTGATGGATGGTGAAAAGACGTTAAAATGACTTGGATGAAAACATTGCCCAAAATGGACATCAGCGATGAACTTAACCGGCAAATCAGCGAAAGCGTTAAGCTATCCGACTTATGCAAAGCCGATGTCATCCGGCAAGCTCTCCGCATCGGCTTGCCGCAATTCGTTGCCCGATTTCAACCGCCTCCACTGTGGCTGGAGGAACGGATTCGTGAGGCTCTTGCTGAACGCGCCGAGCCGGTGACGCCGGCGCAATTTGCAAAAAACATGAAAGCCATTGCCGATGGCCGCTAACCTGCTTGTTCACCCCGCCTTTTATCGGCGTGTGCGCCACTATCGAGACCGCATAGGAATTCACGATGGGCGTCCGCAAGTTGCCATCCAGTTCGCGACGGCAGCGCAAGAATTGGTTCTGCGACTGTTGGAAAATCCGCAGCGCGGCCATGCCGCTCGTTTTGAATCTTCCGATCTGGCTGACATTCTCCGCGTCGCAGTGCCTGGTTTTCCCGTGTTTGCGCTCTTCTATCGTTGGGACGGGCGCACGCTCACAGTGATTACTTTGGAACATACCGCCCAGGATTTGCCCTCCCGACTGGCTGGCCTTCTTTGCGCCCCCTGATTTTCCCTTTGCACAGACTTGTTCTCCGCCACAGGCCGCGCAAGCGCAAAAGAAGCGCCGAGCCCTCGTGAAGGTGACGGTGACGGGCCGCTCGTCCCTTCTACGGCTCGTCCAAACGGAAGAACATCTCGTCCTCGAGTAGCGACACGTCGAGCACCAGATTGTCTCCCGACTCGACGGGCAGGCCTTCAACCAGGAACCAATCCGGCGACGCCAGGGAAAACGTCGCCCAGGCCGTGAGATTCGCCGCCCAGGCCGGCCAACTGAGCTCGACGCCGTCGCCCACGAGCGTCGCGCTCAACGGCACGGTGATAGCCCGCTGGACGGTCACCTGGACGCTAGCGGTGCTCTGCTCGCCGGCTGAGTCCGTCGCGGTCACCGTGAAGACGTGGCTGCCTTCGGAAAACTGCGCCGGGTCCAGCACGAGCTCGCCGCCCGTGCCGAGGCTGCCGCTAACACTGTCCGTCCACTGGAACTGCGTGGACGCCAATTCCCCGTCTTGCATGTCCCAGCCGTCGGCCCGCAGGATGACGGGCTCCTGGCCGGTGATGGTGTCGCCCGGGACGGGCTGCACGATCTCGACTTGCGGCGCCGGCTCCGGCACGGTCAGGGGCCCGGTCAGGGCGCTGGCCTGGTTCATGCCGTCACAAGCCGTGACGCGGAGGTAGGCGTTGGTTGAGCCTTGGAGGGTTTCCGAGGCGATCCTCAATGCGTTGGTCGCTATGTCGAGCGCGACGGTCTCCCAATTGGTTCCACCATCGGCGGTGTATTGGAGCAGGTAGGTCAAGGGCAGGCCATTGGCGGCAGAACCGCTCCAGGCGACCGGAATGGGGTCGGTGGTAAGAACCGCGCCCGGCGAAGGACTGGTGAAATTCACGACCGGGGGATGCGGCGAGGCGGTGCGGTTCGTCAGCGTGACGCCTTGATAGAGGATTTGGGCGGCGGCCACACCGGTCATCTGCCGCACGTCGAACGCGAAGTAGGCGTAGAGCAGGTTCGTGGTCTCATCTTCTTCGCTGACCGGGACGGTCGGCGCGAACGGCACGCTGGCCAGGGCGTTGCCGGCGCTGTCCAGCAGCAGGAGTGTGTACGGCCCGGGGTCGGGCGGCGTCGGGGCGTCCGGGCGAACGACCGCCACAAGCGGATCCCAGTTCAGGGTGTTGGAAGTCTCTTCCACCTGGCCGGAGATGACCCAGCACGGAACGGGTCCGGTCTTGGGGATGGCGCGCAACTTGGCGGCCGGACCGAACCGGCGAGGCAAGTCTGCAAACAGATTCGTGTAGGTGTAACTGCCGGGCCATTGCCAGATGCTCGTCCACTTGCAATAGCTCATGAGGTCGGCGGTTCCGAAGGGGCTGATCCATGTTTGGTCGGACGCGTCCCACGCGTACACGTAGCGGTAGTTGCCCAGGCCCATCGGGCCCAGCGTGGGCGCCAAGGCATCCGTGAGGTGCTGGTCCATCGGATAATCCGGCGCGGTGATCAAGGCGTCCTCTGCGCAGAGCCCCGTCTTCAACTGCAGCGTGGCCTTCACCGCGATGCCGAAAGCGCTGTTGACGTCGTGGCTCTGGCCCAACACGTGCCCCAGCTCGTGCGGCGCCACGTTCTTGAACGCCCCCATCGGGTCCTGCGACATGTCGGCATACGAGGTGGTCCCGGGAATACCGCCGGCCTGGGATCGCATCTTCGTGCCGGTAACCACGCCGTGGTAAACCGTCCGGCTCCGATCGGGGGCGATTTCCTCGACCCGCCGCAAGCGGGCCAGGGCGCCCTGCAGGTTGTTCATCAGCTTCTCCTCGTCCGGATCGCCCTGGATGTTCGTCGGATCACTGGGCGGGTCCCAGTTCAAGGCGTGCGTATTATTCTGGCCCGGCGGGATGGAGATGGTGGGCAGGGCGGCGAGCAACCGCCGCCGCTGGAGGGTGAGATTCGCGTCGGTCGCCTGGCCCTTCGCGTCACCAAAGGTCCAGTTCACCAACACCCACTTGATGGGCAGCGCGGGCGTTTTTTGGAACTGGACCGTCGTGGCGTTGTTCCGTACGGCGGTCTGCTGGCCGGCAGGATCCATGTAGGTCGTCAAAACGCCCCCGGGCCATTGCAGGGTGAAAGTGATCTGGCCCGAGGTCCACGCGGCGGGCACATCGAAAGCCAGGCAGGTCTTCGGGCTGTTGCGCTGTTGCGCGTAATTGGGCGTCGCGGTGATCGGCCAGCGGGGGTTCACGCTGGTCGTCCCGCCGGCGTTAACGGCCATGAGCTTGGCGTTGTTGATCGGCACAGGGTTGGTGCTGCTCCCTGCCGGCTTGAGAAACGCGCGCACCAGCGTCGGTTTGCCCGCGACCAGCGGCATGTTATTCTGCCAATCCTGGCAAACTTGCACGACTTCCAGGGCGACCAACTCGACCGCGTTCAAGGTGCCGACGAAGATGGCATAGGACTGGCAGGCATTCGCGTTGCCCACCCAGAGGTTGGCGCCCGGCGGGTTGAACGCGAAATTGGCTTGAGGCGGCGCCGGCACGGCTTGATAGAGACCGGCCGCCAGGTTGTTGATCACAAACACGCCATTGGCGTCGGTGGTAGTCTTCTGCTGGTTCTGCATCGGCAGCGGACCGGTCAGCGTAACCTGAACATTCGCGAGTGGAGCGCGGCTCCGATCCAGCACCCGCCCGCCGACCGAAGTCCCCTGCGTGCCCAGCAGATCGGCGGACGCGTTGCCCGGCCCCAGGTTGACCTGCTTGGGGTTGAACGTGAACGTCGGGTGCGTGGCCGTGAGCGTGTAGGCGCCGGGCGGCAGGTTCACGAAGCTGTACGAACCGTCGCTGCCCGACATGACGGTCTTGAGATTGGGGAATTGCGCCGTGCCCAAGGTGACGGTGGCGTACGGAACGACCGGCCCGTTGGCCACGCAACCGCGAGTTCGGCCGCTGATCTTCAGTTGGCCTTGGACCACGAAACTGGCGCTGGGTGGACAAGACGTCCCGCCCGCGCCCACGGTGACCGTGGCCTTCGCGGGAACGAAACTCAGGCCGTTGACCGGCGGCGTCGCCGTGACCGTATAGGTGGTGTTATCGGCCAATCCCGTGATCAGAAACGTCCCGTTTTGGTCCGTGTTCGCGGTCTTGGTAATGGTGCCGTCGGCCGAGGTCGCCGTGACCGTCACGTTCGGGTAAGGCGGACCGCCGGGGCCGAAAGTGATCTGCCCCGCGACGATCGCCCACGACGACCACGGAGTCAGAAATCCTGTGTCCGGCCCCACTACCACGGGTTGCTGGTAAACGCCGATGCCGGAGGTTGGGTCCGCCGGCTCGACCTTCAGCGTGTAGGTGCCCGGCAGCAGATTCGTGAGACAGAACGCCCCGCGTGCGTCCGTCGTGGTCGTGAAGCTGCCCGCGGTCAACAGGCCCGTCGGGGGAATAAGGGTGACCTTGGCATTGGCGTGCGGGGGCCCGCCCAACTGGCATAGCGCGGCCGCGCCGCACGCGGCGTAACCGACGAACGTAGCCGGCACGCTCGAGGTGTTGTTGTTCAGGTTCGGATCGGGTGTTTGGGATGCGAGGATCGCGGCGGTGTTGGTGTACGCTCCGCCGCGCAGCGGCAGCGCGGCGACCTGGAGGGTCACGCTGGCATTTGCGGCAAGCTTCGTAATCGTCCAAGTGCGCGAAGGGGGGTCCCAGCTCGTGCCCGCGGGGGCCTCCGGCAGCCCGGAAATATACAGGTAGGAGGCCGGAAGCTCCTTTACGGTGATGTTCGCCGCATCGTTAGGGCCCAGGTTCTCGACGGTGAGACTGAACGTGATCGCGTTGGTCACCTCCGCGAGGTTCGTATTGGCGACCTTGGTCAGCTTGAGGTCCGCCATCGGCGCCGCGGGCACGGCCAGCACCGCCAACAGGCTCGAGTTATTCGCGGGGTTCGGGTCCGTCACGCCCGGCGGCGGGACCACGGTCACCAGGTTGCTCAGCCAGCCCGTGGCCACGGCCTGCGCCTGGAGCGCGAGGACTTCCTCCGCGTAGGGCGGCAGACTCAGGATCGTCCATTGCCGGCTGGCGAAGTCAAAGCTCGCGTTCGGCCCGTTGGACACCCCCACGAAACTCCAGCCGGGGGACAACGATTCCGGCACCAGGACATTGTTCACGGCCGCCGGGCCGCCGTTGCTCACCACGATGCTGAACGTGACGAGGTTGCTCACGCTGACGGTAGATTGGTCCGCGAACTTGGCGACTTGCAGGTCGGCGGTTACGACCGTTGGGTTGACCGTCACGGTGAAGGAGCACCGGTTGGTGTTGCCGCATTGGTCGCTCGCGGTAGCGGTGACCGTTGTGGTGCCCCATGGGAAGATGCTGCCGCTGGGCGGCTTGAGGGTCACCGACGGTGCATCGCAGCCACCGTAGGCCGTCACCGAGAAGTACACCACGGCGCCGTTGGGACCAGTGGCAGAGGTCACGATGTTCGAGGGGCAGTT
>Ga0209415_10018773_pt1 | contig 10894 bp, 11 predicted proteins | sample PeaSoiSIISIP2007_FD_187696 | JGI IMG/M metagenome (GOLD analysis project Ga0209415, IMG submission 187696) | Peat soil microbial communities from Weissenstadt, Germany - SII-SIP-2007 (SPAdes) (version 2) | ecosystem: Environmental > Terrestrial > Soil > Wetlands > Peat | place: Germany... | reverse complement strand
TCGGCGCACGGACCTTCCCAATCTGGTCTGAGAATATACCAGTCCGCTTGGCGGTGTGTTCTTCGGGGTTGCCCAGCGGACGACTGGTCTGGCCGAGCTTGTTCTGAGACGGCGTTTGAGGATGTGAGCGCCTTTACGCGACGGACCGTTGTCCAACATTGTCGGAATCGTCGGTGGTTAGAAAAACGCGCGCCAGCCAGGGGAGGCACTTCTTCGATTGCGGCGATTGTGGGCACGAATACTCAGGCCACGGCAAAATCGGAAGGCAGGAGTCTTTTTAAGTCGGGCGACAAGAACGCGGCAGCGTTGGTTGCCCCGAGCGCCTGTGCAGCTCTCGTCATTAAGGTCGCAACGAACTTAGCGGTCGCGCGGACTGCCGACTTGTGATCGATTGGCGGTCTCCCGCCCTTAGCCTAGACTACTTGAAGAATACTGGTACCTGCGTCTGGAATGCGGAAAGGTTCAGCGCCGCATCGAAGCCCGGGACAGCGCCCAAACTGTACGGGAGGGCAAAGGTGGAGACCGCGATGGTCGGCAGCGCGTTCGGACCGGTGGGCATGGCCAGCAGGATGGAGGGCGGGATTACGAACTGTCCCGCCGAAGTCGGCGCTGCACATTCGAAGCCAACGAAGTACGTCCGCGCGGCATTCTGCGCGTAGCCTGAGACATCGACATAACCGTTCGAGTCCCCTCCAGACCACGTGACCGTGAGCGGCTTGGTCCGGTCGAGACCGCTACTACCCGGGCCACTCTGGCCACTATAAATGTCGGCTTGGTTGGTCCACGCGACCTGCTGCGGAACTGTGAAATTGAAGCTCAAAGAACCAATGTCGGCTCCTCCCGCGCCGTTCGAAAGGCTCCAGGCTCCGCTGGAAAGCGTCGTCGAGCTGTTGTCTGACTGGTAAGCCCCCGGGGCTTGCGCAGCGAGAGTGAGCGCTTTCCCAGAAGGAGGAGTTAATGTCACCGAGGTTCCCGCATCTAAGAGAGTACCGGGGGGCCCATTTCCACCGCCACCACCGGAATTCGTCGCAATGATTGTCGTGTAACAGGTTCCGAAGCTAGGTTCTGCGTTAACCCCCGGAAGCAGCCCGGCCAACTGGGCCTGGGTGGCCCGGAAGAAGTCGACGGAGGCATTGCTGGTGGTGGTTGTGGTGCAGTTGTCGCCCGGCGGACAATTGAAGACTTGTTGCTGCAGACTAATGACCATCACCTTGGAGCTGCTGTTGCTGAGGACGGAAGACGGGATGGTTTGAGTCGGGTCGGAGCATGTGGCGCCATCGGTGGCCGCGAGGGCAATGGTGGGGCCGTTGCTAACGACGGGCGTAGTCCCATTGGTGGTTTCGACGACGATCGAGACATTGCATCCCAAGGGGGCGTTTGGCGGGACCACGAAGTTAATCTGATCGAGTCCGGGAATCGTGCCTGGCGCCCTTCCCCAATACGTCACGGAAGGGGATTGGACTCCTCCTACAAAAACCAGAGGGGCGCTTCCGATATTGCCAAACGGCGGATTGTCAGTATCGCCGCCGTTATTTGGTGTCGCTCCCAGACCGGTTCCCCAGACAACCAGAGTATCTCCGGGTTTGGCCGTATTCGTGGCGGAGATGGATTGAAAATTGGCAAAAGTCACAGCCCCAATTTCTTCGACCCCTGAGCCGTTGTTGGCGTTCGTGATCAGAAGGTTCGAAATGCCGAAATTTGTCGCCATGACCGTGGTGGAGCTGGCCGCGCGAAGGGTGTTGTAAGTAAGGATCAAGTTGGCGGACCCCACCGGAGTATTCGAGGGCATAACCGCCACGACCACGTCGCTGCGACTGAAGTAAATCGGCGCGGTCACCACAGTCCCATTTACCCCGATGCTAACGGTAGTTCCCCCTAAACCGGCGGTGGTGGGCAACGGCGGCGTGGCCACCACTAGGTTGGCCGGACCAAGATTGCTGCCGTAAATGGCGAAGAGAGAGCCCTGTGCAATTCCATAATTCGGCATGCCAGGCGGAATATTGCTGGCCACGTTGACGACCCCCGTGATCGAAGGATTGTTGGTCGTTAGCGCGGTGTAGGTGAGTTGCACAATGTTTCCCTGGTAGGAGAAAGTGCCAGTCGCGGAGCCGAGCGCTCCGGAAACCTGGGCGATGGAGCCGCCTGGAGGTCCGGGGGCCGACGCATCGTCGAAAGCGCCGGTTCCGCTAATATTCGTCAGCGACATATCGATCAGGAGGGAACCGAACCCGGTGTAGTGGAACGGCGTCGTGAAGACGATGTTGATATCGAATGGGCACGGACCGGGCTTGCTACAGCCAGCGTCGCTCCAGGTGACGTTGGTGCCAGAATACACAAGGGTCTTATCGGTTCCGACATTGGTCGCGAACGTCGAACTCATCAGGTTCGCTCCAGTGCCATTCGGGACGCTGGGGCTGGTGGAGAGAGACACGCTCAAGCTACCGATCTTGACGTTGACGGCTCCGGCGCCGGGGGCTGCCCGGAAGGATATCCCGGTGATTTGGACCGGGTTCAGAGGCATCTGCCCGCCCCCAATCAACTCCTGCAATTCGAGGGAAACGGGCGTTGTAGAAAAGGTGCCGGAAGCGTTTCCGCTCAAATTCGCATTCCCGTTTGGCGCGACAAAAGTGCTCCCAAAGGCGACCGAACACAGGACGCCGAGCCCCACGAAACTGAATAATAGTTTTTCAATTGTTGCCACGACTCCTCCACAAATCGAAAGCTGTCCCGATTGGGTGCTTTTGAACCCCGTTAATGCCCCCAATCGGGCGTCCTGATGCTATAAACGGCAAGTGAGCGAGAATGGGGTCATTTTTCATTGCACACCCGCGCGGCGGGATGGATAGAATCGGCGCCCCCCGGCGTTTATTTTCTGTAAAAGGTAAGAGTTCGCCAGCATGCGGTCGATTCCATTGCAATTGGTCGGCGGCCCGGATAAGATAGAAGCCCCATGCAACCAGTGCCCGGACCAGATCCCGGGGAAGTGACCGTCCTGCTCGATCGGATCCACGACGGCGATCGCAAGGCCGTTTCCGATCTTGCCTCGCTCGCATTTCCGGAGTTGCGCCGCTTGGCAGCCGCGTGCCTTCGCGAACAGGGTTCTGGCCACACCTGGATGCCGACGGATCTGGTGAATGAACTGTGGGTCCGGCTGTTGCGGCGCGATAGGATCGAGTACCGAAATCGCGCGCACTTTCTCGGCGCCTCGGCTCACCTCATGCGCGCGCTGGTCGTCGACCACGCACGGATGCGTGGCGCTGATAAACGATCCCCATCGACGGGCAGTTTGAGAATGGATGGCTTCGACCTGCATCTCGAGTTTTCCGAGACGCAGGCCGCGGAACTCGTGGCCCTGGACGAGGCGCTCGATCGACTCGCCGGGATGAGCATGCGGCAGGCACAGGTGGTGGAAATGCGCTACTTCGCCGGTTTTACCGTTGAGGAAACGGCGGACGCGATGGATTTATCGCCCAAGACCATCAAGCGCGAATGGGCGGCGGCGCGGGCATGGCTGCACGGCGAATTGCGCGTCCTGCCCCGATGAATCCTCCGCGATGGAGCCGTGTCAGCGATTTGTTCGCCAGCGCGATGGAACTGGATACCGCCGAACGCTCCCGGCTCCTCGAACGGGAAGAGGAGGATGTGCGGCGCGAGGTGGAGCGATTGCTGCGGGAAAATCAACGCACCGGTCTACTTGACCGGCCGATCGTTCCGGACAGCGGCGACGCGGAAGAGGACCACTGGAGCGGAAAACTTCTCAATGGGCGATACAAGATCGAGCGGTTTCTCGCGCGCGGCGGTGCAGGCGCGGTTTACGTGGCGCGCGACGAACAGGTTGCGCACCGTGCCGTGGTCGTCAAATTCCTGCAATCCCATGGGCGCCAGGATGCGTGGCTGAAGAACAAGTTCCGAGAGGAAATGGAAGCCCTGGCCCGCATCGATCACCATGGCGTCGTCGGCATCCTGGACGCCGGCGAAACTTCGGACGGAGTGCCGTTTCTGGTGATTGAATACATCGATGGGATTACGCTCCGTTCGGAAATCCAGAAAGGACCTCTGGATGTTGCGCGCGTCGCGCGGCTAATCCGGGAGACCAGCCGAGCGGTTTCGGCCGCGCACGATAAAGGCGTGCTGCATCGCGACCTGAAGCCCGAAAATATTATGTTGGAGCACGCGGGAACGGCGCAGGAGGCGGTTCGGTTGATCGATTTCGGTATCGCCCGCGTAGACCATCCAGACCAGGAGATGCTCACACATACGACGCGATTCGCCGGAACCACACCGTATATGGCCCCCGAACAGTTGGCCGGCAGACCGCTCTTTTCCAGCGACGTCTATGCCATTGGCGTGCTCGCTTACGAGATGCTGAGCGGGCAGCGTCCCTTTATGGCAGCAAGCCCCGTGGAGCTTTACCAGCAGCAGCGCGCGGGCGTGAAAAGCGACCTGCATCGCGCCCGTCCCGAGATCCCCGCGCCCGCGGTTCGCACGATTCTGAGACAGCTATCATTCCGGCCGGTCGACCGCAGCGGGTCCGCACTGGAAGCAGGGGAGCAGATCGGGGCCGCGCTGGAGGGCCGGATACGGGATGGCTGGTCGCGGCGTCACGCGACGGGGATCCTTGTGAGCGGAGCGGGCCTCGCAGCCGTCGGCGCATACGTGTGGTCGCGGTCCGCCTGGAAGCCACTCGATCCCGCCGAGCGAATCATTGAACTTCCCATGGGCACGGAACCCCTGGAACATGGTTTCAAGAAAAGCCTGGATCTCGATTACCATGTGCTCCCGAATGCGGACGCCTCCGTGCTCGATTCCATGCGGGTAGTTACCAACGATCAAGGTGCGTATTTCCACCCATTCAGCGTCTCCCAGGCCCGTGAGGCGCAACGTAAGGGTTGGAAAATGACGATCGACGCGGCCGTAGAGGAAGGTCTCATTGAGGCGGCGGTCGACAACCCTCTCGCCTCCGCCCGATTCGTGGCGGCGCTGGCGCGAAACTCGAACCACTCCGACAGCGCAAACTGCCTGCTTCAAGCCGCACCCGTGCGGCAAGCGATCGATCGCGTTCTGGCCGGGCCTGCCGGCGCGCGACACCAATTGGTGCTGACTTGGGCCCCGCACACGGAGGGCGAGCTGTGGGTGGACGGCGTGAAATTGATCACCGGCTACAAAGGGGAACCTTATTACCGCTACGCCCGCGGCCTCGAGTTCGGTGCAGCGCGCCTGCGGAGTCGACGAGCTGCCGGCGTCTTTTGGAAGATTCGACTGGAGATTGGATAAAATCGTCGGGTGCACAGTCCCACGCCGACGCGGAAATGCGCGTCTGAAGCTGCCTGATGTGGGTCATTATCGGTGCCTATTCTGAGTCCGCCGTATACTCCTGCAGCCAGAGAGGGGTTCACCCGTCCGGTGCTTGCGGGGCACTCGATCTGGTGAGGAATTGAGTTCTGTGGGATCGCGGCGCCCCGAAAAGATCGCCGGACTGAATTATCTCGATGCCGCGAACTCCTACGCGTTCGCTTTCGGCCCGTTATTCGGACCCGGGCCGGCTCCGCCCAGGCGATCGTGCCGCCGACTGCGGCTCCCACTGCTGTCGATCGTGTCAACTTCGCTGTATTCCGCTCGTGACAGCGTGACCTTCGGAGTAGCTACTTTGAATCTGAATTGCGGCAGACCTTCGTATCGACCGCCAATGGACACGTCGGTAAGCCCCGTGTTCAGTCTTTCGTTCGCGCGGCGATCATGGGTGGGACACAGACCTACAAGAACGTCCCCGTGCCGATCCTCGCGATTTACGTTGCGCCCATAATGCGTCGCCGCTCATCAAGGAACCGGCGGCGCGCAGCATTTGAGGCCCACGTCAGTACATGTTTGAAGCAATGGCGCAGCGTTGGCAAGAGGGCTGCCTCTGCCCGGGTGGTCCAGTCGCTACGCGCCAACCACTATCTCTTCCTTTCGAACGAAGCGGACGTTTTGCGTGAGGTGCGCGCCTTTCTCTTCAGCCTCCCTACAGTGGATCTCAAATAGGTCGACGCAAGGTCGGTCTTCTCGAACATTTCTAATTGATCCTCGTGCTTGTTGACCTTCTGAACGTGCGCAGCTGCTTCCTGACCCACCGCCCTTATTCCCGCCGTCGAGGCCTTGTACAGCTCCTCTCCACGCTGAGACCACTTCGACGAAAACTCGATAAGCCCGTGTTGCAGCAATTCGCGCACGTCTGCCAGTTGTACGACGGGTTCAGGATAACCGCCGCGATGCACCCACAGCGGCTCGCAGAGGGTCGTTATCCTGCCTCGGATCGAGCGGTCCTCTCTGACGAGGCGTATCAGCAGGTCGCGCGCAGAAAAGCTCAGTCCATGTTCAGAATCGGACATGGCTATCTGGTGATGCCCGCAAAAGATTCTTGAATCCTGCACATGTGCTCCTGCTCATGCTCCCGGAGAACCTGACGGGCGCGTTCAAGAGACGCCCGCCGATGTTCCACCAGTAGCCACGCGCGCTGGAACTCTTGGCCACGCATTCTCTTCATTCGAGCAATACCGGAATGATAGGCCAACTCCGCTGCTGTGTGCTGCCCGGTCAACTTAATTTGTATTGGGCACATTCAGTCATCCTCTTGAGTGACCTGGACGACCTTTGCGCCGCATTTTCGACACCAAGCGCCCACGATCGGATGAATAAAACCGCCGCACACGCATTGAATGTCCAGTGCGATGCCCATCTGGTAGGGCTCGTGCCGGTAGCTTTGCTTTGTCGTCTGATCTTCGATCACTACGACGGTGTTCATCATGACGTCACGACAGATACAGGATGTTTCAAGATTGCTCCCGCCTTGAAGGAAGAGGAGCGTCCTGCGCGTACGGATACGACGGGGCTCTGGAATCGAGGTGCCCCAACTATGACAGGACTCCGGCTGAAATGCAAGGCCACCAGGTCGATGCTTTTTGCGCAACGCCCGTGCGTATCACCGGCGCCGCGGCCGAAGGAGTCTGCGTCCTGACAACCAGCGCGGTGAATGCGAGCACGTGTCGCTACACAGCTACATCCTTTCGCGCGTCATTCACGACTGGGCCGATGACAAGGCAGTTGAAGTCCTGAACGTCGTCCGCCGTGCGATGCCTGTCAAGGGCCGACTCCTCTTGTTTGAAACCATGATTCGCGCCCGCAGCGGACAGAAGCGGAGTATCGAGCCCTCTATACGGCTGCGGGCTTCAAGTTGACCAGGACCATTTTAGACCCCGTCTCCGACCGGGATGACGATAATCGAAGGCAGGCCGGTCTGAGGACATGCCCGGTTCTTCGAGCCCAACTTAAGCTGTTATGGCAACATTCCGCTCAAGCTTCATTGTGGGAGCGTACGCACGAAAGCGGTCCGCGAATCCACTTTGACGGTTAGTCGGATGTCGGGCTCTTGGGAGAGCGCCCCGTTAGCTGCCTGACAATTTACATTATCGGCCTCTATTCGGGAGTACCCAGACAGATTTCCCACCTAAACTCTCGGAGGTTAGCGACGAACAGGGACGTGTTTGACTTCCGCCTCGGCCGGGGACATCCGTCCGACGCGCTCAAATAGTTTTCCTGGCGACGAACAAACCAAACGCCATCGCGCCCCGTGCGTAGGCTTGGACCATGAGCGGAAACGCCCGAACGAAGCGGCGCGTCGGCCCGCCGGCCAGAGGCAGAAATAAACGCACCAGGGGATTCGCGCCAATGCGCGCGCAATGCGACCAGGTCGGCGCAACTTTCTGCGCGATGTCTTCCGCGGCGGTGACCGTCAGACCGGCATCGCGCATCCATTGTCGATAGTCGCAGAGCGTGTCGAGGCTCGCGCTCATCATGGCTTTTGCAATGGCGGCGATCAGGGGGCGATCATCATCGCGCATGGGACCTTCGCGGCGCAGCCAAGCGCATACCGCTAGCGTCCCGCCGGGTTTCAAGGCTCGGGCGCAACGTTGGAAAAAATCCGGCTTGTCGGGAAAATGCTCGCTGCTTTCCATGATCCATACAACGTCGAAGCGTTCCGCCCCCGGCAGCCAGCGGTTCGCATCCCGGATCTCAAATCGAACGCGTTCGTCCAACCGGCGTTCCGCCGATCTCTTGGACGCCATCCGCGCCTGGACTGGACTGATCGTCATGCCCGTCACGTCGCAGCGGAACTTCTCCGCGAGCCAGATCGCTGATCCGCCTATGCCACACCCGATATCGAGGACTCGCGCGCCGTCTGGGATTGCTGCTCGTTCGGCCAGTCGTTCCATCAGTTGAATCTGCGCGACCTCACGCGATTCGTTAGCTTCGAAATATCCATGATGCAGGTGTTCACCCCAGAACAAGCGATACAGAATCGACAAACGATCGTAATGCCTGCGAACGTGATCAGTCTCGACCGGATACTGGGGCGATGAGGTCATTTCTAGGACCGTTGGCGGTGGGATGAACGTCAGGCCTTACGCGCGAAGATTTGAAAATCGATCTCCACTTCGTTCTTCACCTTGATCATGCCGCCGCCCACACTGACCGGCTTGATACCAAAATCCGTCTGCTTGAGGGTGGTGTGGGCTTTGTAGGACTCGCCGGTCTGCGTCACCGTGAGCGTGATCGGTTTAGTGACGCCGTGCAGTGACAAATCACCAGCCACTTTCCATTGTCCGTCGGCGAGTTTTTCGATTCGAGAGGAGCGAAACTTAATCTCGGGAAATTTCGCGGTCTCGAGCGTCATCTCCTCCATATCCTTTTGGATCTGCGCCTGGGTTTTCGCGTCGACCTTGGGATCCGGCTGAACTTTCATTTTCGCGGTTGCGACTGTGAACTCGACGTATGGGGCCGGGGATTCCCGGATGGTTCCGGATGAAATAGGCGCGCTGATCGTGTGATCGTGCCCGGCGGCAGACAGCATCCCGCTCTTTCCGACATGAATCGTGACGGTGCTTTGTTGAACGTCCATAGCCGAGTCCTGCGCCGAAACCATCGCAATCAAACCAAGAAATGGCGCACTCAGCGTCACAACTCTACGCCTCATAAGAGTAAACTCTTCTCAGATTATGCTCGAATAGCGCGGCCGGAAGAAGGCTGGTCACTGCGTGGCGTCCGGCGACGATGGCACGATTCTCCCATTGCCCGATATGCCCCATCACCAGAGATCTATTTTGAATGTGCCCAGTACGGCTCCGTCGCAGCGATTCGTATCGCCGCAGCGCCGCTTCGATGGAGCGTCCATTCGAAACGCACTTAGCCAGAACCATCGCATCCTCCAGCGCCATACAGCCGCCCTGCCCGAGGTTCGGCGTGCACGGATGCGCCGCGTCACCGAGCAGAGTCACTCGTCCGGCGGTCCAGTGCGCCAACGGAGCAAGATCGTAAGCTCCGTTCTCGAGAATCACCTCAGTAGACTCGATCAAAGCGAGAATCGGTTCGTGCCATCCGTGGAAGCCCTGAAGCAGGTCTTCTTTCCGCTCGCTCGGGACTCTGGCATCCTGCTTGGGGACATTGGCGGTGGCGTACCACGTGAACATGGCATGTCCAATGTCGAGAATGCCGAAGCGGCTGCCGTGTCCCCAGGTTTCACCGTTATATCCGCGACGGACTGCACGGCCGGAATAGGCGGCAACTCCGCGCCAAATCGTATAGCCGCGATAAATCGGATCGGAGATTCCGAACAATTGCGCGCGTACTCGCGACCGAATTCCATCGGCGCCGATTACGGCATCGTGCTCGGCGACACCGCCGTCAGCGAAATGAACCCGGATTCCGGATGTCGATTGTTCAAGATGCGTAAATTTCTGTCCTAGGCGGACGCGCTCGTGAGGTACTGCAGAAACCAGCGTCGCCAGGAGGTCTGATCTTCGGGTGCACAAAGCCGGCACGTCGAAGTTGCCCAAGGCAATGTTCATGAGAATCTTGCCACAACTCGCGCGAACCAGAAAATGAGTGTTGCGACCGCTGCGCGACACGACGTTGTCGAGCAGTCCCAGGCATTTTAGGACCCGCGTGGCATTCGGCCACAGCATCATCCCGGCTCCCACTTCCTCCAGCCGCTGGGCTTGTTCGTAAACGGTTGCGGGGACGCCAACCTTATGTAAAGCAGCTGCCGCGGCCACCCCGCCGATGCCGCCGCCGATGATTCCTACGCTTCTCATTCAATAAATACGATAATCGTTCGACGTGCACGCGCGCTCGCCGGTTTCAAGCACTCCTACACTTGACTGAGTCGCTGATATGCTTCTCCTCGCAGGGATTCCTTTGGAATCTTTAGATGGCCTTGTTTACTGATTCCCCACGGGCTCGCAGCAAGGCTAGATATATGCCCTCATGGTGGGCAGCGATCGCTCTCGTTGGGACGCCTGCCATGGTATTCGCGCAGACCGACGAGATCCAGGTGTATGACGCCAATATCGCTGAGCAAGGGAAATTCAATCTCATGGTGCATAATAACTTCACGCCCGATGGTCTCAAGACGCCAGCGTTTCCCGGTGGGGTCGAGTCGAACCGGGCGCTGGTCGGCGTGGCGGAATGGGCGTACGGTGTGACGGATTGGTTCGAGCAGGGGCTATACCTGCCTCTTTACAGTCACTCCCAGAACGAGGGTGCGACGTACAACGGATTCAAGCTGCGCTGGCTGTTCGTAAGACCGCACGCGGCCGATCACACGTTTTTCTATGGCGTGAATTTCGAATTCAGTGTCAACCAAAAGCAGTGGGATCCCAGGCACTTCACATCCGAGGTTCGACCCATCGTAGGATGGCACTTGAAACCTTCCGACGGATCGCGCTGGAAACCCATCGACATCATCGTTAATCCGATTATGGACACTGCCTACACCGGCGGTGTGAGGATGTCCCATTTGTAGTTGAAGGTTGGTAACGGCGGCGGCGCCGGTTTCGATAGAATCCGGTTGCCAAACACA
>Ga0209415_10018772_pt1 | contig 10895 bp, 8 predicted proteins | sample PeaSoiSIISIP2007_FD_187696 | JGI IMG/M metagenome (GOLD analysis project Ga0209415, IMG submission 187696) | Peat soil microbial communities from Weissenstadt, Germany - SII-SIP-2007 (SPAdes) (version 2) | ecosystem: Environmental > Terrestrial > Soil > Wetlands > Peat | place: Germany... | reverse complement strand
CGAGGGCGAGCACCATCGCCAGCCATCGTGCGGTGGACGTGCGCCAGACCATGAAGGCGATCGAGCCAACGGCCGCGCCGAAGGCGACGGTGCCACCGATGGCGGCGATCCGGATCGCGCCCACGGGGCCGAACACGGACGACAGGGCGCCGAGCAGGAACGAGTAACCGGGCGACTGCGCCAGGGACAGCGGTGCGCCGTCCATCAAGAAGCGCCGTCCCCAGTCCAGAGTGTTCGCTTCATCCCACAGCGGCAGGTCGCGCAGTATCGTCTCGGTGACGTGAAGCGCCACGAGAACCATCGCCACCGCGAAGAGCGCGCATGACAGGGGACGCGATCCGGCGAACGCGGATCTTGCGGGGATGACTGGCGCTTCTCGTGAATCCGGCACCTGAGCGTCCTTCTCGGATCGTACCGCGAGCCCGCGCGCTACGGCGCGAGGTGCCTGACCTCGATGGCCTCGGTGCTACCACCGGGCTTGAGCGACGTGCGCGGCCTTGCCGTGCTACTCTGACAGTCGCAGATCCATCCCGGAGGCCTGCCATGAGACCGTCGACTCCAGGGTTCGCACTCGCGCTCCTCGTCTGCCTGGCCGCGGCGCCATCGACGGCCACCGCGCGCGAGCCGGGAACGATCAACCTCGACATCGTCGGGGCCGACATCCGGAACGTCCTCCGCCTCATCGCCGACGTCGGGCACGTGAACCTCGTCTACGGTGACGACGTGGCCGGTCAGGTGACGATGCACCTCAAGGGGGTGCCCTGGCGGCGCGCGCTCGACGGCGTCCTCGGCACCAAGGGCCTCGCCTCCGAGCGCGACGGGAACGTCATCCGCGTCGCGACGCTGACGACGTTCGCCAGGGAGCGCGCCGCGCGGGTGGACGCGCACTCGGCGTGCGTCGAGACCGCGCCCCTGCAGACGCGGCTCATCCCGGTCTCGTACGCCGACCCATCCGAGCTGGCGAGCATCCTCCGGGCGAACCTCTCGAAGCGCGGCACGGTGACGGTCGACGAACGGACGCACACGCTCGTCGTGACCGATATCGTCGGCTGCGACTGAGGGCGCGGGATCGATTTCCTCCCTCGCCTCGGTATAGGGTGGACGAGGAGACAGCAGCCTGCGTCGCGTAGCCGGTGTCCCGGGACACGCCAAGATCCGTCCGGGACACCCCTTTGCCTCGCAAAACCTCGCAGATCGCGCACGCGACCCGTGGGCATGCCTCTGGCTCTGCTGCCTCACGGCTCGCCGTGCCGTACAATCCGCTCATGTCCGAGGCCTCCGCCTCCGTCGCCTCCTACACCTGGGACGACTTCGTCGCCCTCGAGGAGGACGACCCGCGCGAGCTCATCGACGGCGAGCTCGTGGAGGTCGAGGTGCCGACGAAGCTGCACGAGTACATCGTCTGGTTGCTCTCCCATCATCTGGCCACGTGGGCGCTGCCGCGCAAGGCCGGCTTCGGCGTCGCCTCGGGCTTCAAGCTGCGCATCTCCGAGCGCCGCGGCGTCATGCCGGACTTGCAGTTCTTCCGCTCGAGCAACCCGGCGGCGAAGGGCGATGCCGTCGGTCTCGTCTCCGGGCATCCGGATCTCGCCGTCGAGATCATCTCCGAGTCGAGCCGGCGCTACGACCGGATGACCAAGCTCGCGTTTTACGCGGCCATCGGCGTGCCGGAGTACTGGATCATCGATCCCGCCGCCCGGACGCTCGAGCGGCTGGTGCTGCAAGAGGGGAAGTACCTGGTGGCGGACGTCGTGGGCGAGGACGCGACGTTCCGGCCGGAGTCGTTCGAGGGGATGGAGATCCCGCTCGCGGGGCTGTGGCAGTTGCCCGCCGGGGCGTGAGGCCGATAGCGGCCGCGGCTCTCAACCGTCTCGGTCACCTGCACGCCACGCTGTCGATCAACGCGCACGTTCCCGGGCCGTTCGACCCGGCAGCCTCGGGGGTGAAGCACTCCGAGAACGTGTCGCACGTCGTTCCGTTGTCGACCACCGTGCATGGCGCCCCGTCGGAGATGACCGTGGGGCACATCCCGGTGGGCGCGCCGCCGTCGCTCGAGGGAGGGCCCGGAGGCACCGAACCGAGATCGCACGTCCCGACCAGACAACGCGCGACGGCGCTGCAGGGCTGACCGGCGGCGACCCACGTGATCGCCTCGCACGTGGGGGACGCGCAGCCCCCGACGGCGCACGCGCAGCCCAGCCCGACGGCGCAATCGACATCGTCGAAGCAAGAAGCGCCGGCCGCTCCGCTGGTGCACACTCCTCCCGAGCAAGCCAGCGGCGCCGCGCACCCACCCGGCCAGCCGGGCGCCACGCCGCACGCCGTCCCCGCCGCGACCAGCGGGACGCACTGTCCTGTGGCGCTCGAGCACGCGAGGCCGGTCTGGCAGATGGCCGTGAGGTCGTCGCAAGCCGCGCCGGCGGCGCCCTCGGTGATCGCGACGCACGTGTACGTCGGATCGGTGTCGCCGGACGTGCTCTCGTCGAGCAAGCAGGCGGCGTCCCCGGGACACCCGGCCGAGAAATCGGCGTGGCCGCAGACTTGCCCCACGGGCGCGAGCGGCTCGCAGGTCCCGCACGTGAAGGGGCCGGTCTGCCCTTCCGGGGTGTAGCTCGCCGTACCGGAGCACCCGGCGCTCTGGCACTGGATGGAGTCGGTACACGCAGCGCCGCCGGGCAGCGCTCCGTGGAAGGCGCACTCGGGAGGTGGACCCGCCGGAAGGTCGCACGGGGATCCCTCGAGCGCCGTGGCACACGCGTCGAGGCTGTCCGGGGTCACGCCGCTCCCGGGGAGCGCCATCTCGTTCTGACAAAGCTGCTCGAACCGGGCGCGGATGCGCGTCGTCTCGCTCGCCGGCAGCACCGGACCGCCGCACCGGGAGTGCGTGGCGGCGAAGTAGTGGTCGCACGCCGACGTGCCGGCGTGCCCGGGAGGCTCGACTCCCGCTTCCGCGCCGACGTCCGGGCCGGCGCTGCGGTTGACCTCGCCGCTGCAGCCGAGGCTACACGCGAGGGCAGACAACCACGCGCCGCGGAACGGGAGGGTCGCGGTGCGCCACGGGACGCGGTCCATGTCGAACCAGGGAAGCATGCCACGCCCCGAGCGCCCTCATGTACCCTCCGCCCCCGATGCGCGCCCATGGCCCTCGTCGAGGCAGACCACCACCTCGTTTCCACGGCGGAGCTCTCCGGCGCGTCGCCGGAAGATTGAGGCTCCGTAGAGAGCCAGAGCCTCGCGGAGTCGAGTTACCCGGTCGCGGAGTCGAGCGACCGGCTCGCAGAGTCGAACGACTGTCTCGCGAAGTCGAATGCTCGCGTCGCGGAGTCGAGTGACTCGCTCGCGGAGTCGAGTGACTCGCTCGAAGAGTCGAGCAATTCGCTCGGAGAGTCGACCGACCGTCTCGCCATCTCGACGCTGCAGGAAGAAATGAGGCCGACGCGCCACAGTCCGTGATCAACGCGCGTCGCGATCGAAACATCGCGACACGCGATCGGATGATCGCTTCGAGAAATGACGACATTCAGACAAACGAGGTGAACCAACCCATACGCGATGTCATCTCAGCAACTCGCTCACTCGACAGAGAGGGACGATCTCATGGCTGCAACGACGAAGACGATTCGCAGGTCGATCGCATCGCTGAACCTGTCACCCAACAAGGTGCCGGCGCTCGTCACCTATTCCCGGGGCATCGTGAAGGCGATGACCGGCAACCACGCCTTCCCGAACGTGGCGCCGACGCTGGCCGCCGAGACGGCGGCGCTCGGCGCGTTGCCGTGCTCAGGGAGTAGGGCGCATCACCTTCTGCCCCACCGCCCCGAACGCGATCGACCCGCTCGCGTAGAGCGCCGGGAGCCACATCGCGACGCCGAGGACGTCCGCCTCGCGGTAGACGAAGAAGCCCGTGTGGACCAGCGCTGCCTCCACGAGCGGACCGATGACCGCGGTGAGCACCGCCATCGCGAGCGCCAGCGCCGTCCGTGCGAGCCACGCGAAGAGGACGGCCGCCCCCACCAGGAGCACCACCAGCTTCGCCGCGTTGGACGCTGGCAGGTACCCGCTCGTCGCATAGAGACCCGCGAACGCCGCGAAGCCCGCGCCGACCTCGACCCACGACAGCGGCCTGCCCGGCCGTCGCCCCGTCAGCCGCTCGGCGAGCGGATACGACAGCCCGACCGAGAGCCCCGCCAGCCCGAAGATGAGCGGCGTCCAGACCGACATGGCGAAGACCCACGGGCTCGCGTAGACCGTGGTGCCGCTGTTCGTGTGGAGCGCGTCGAGCCCCGAGCCGACGACGGCGCCGAAGCCGAAGAGCAGCGCGGCCCGCGCGTAGCTCAGGGACGAGGGCGCGCGAGCCACCCTTCCTCCCGCAGCATCGCGCGCGTCGCCGTCGTGTCCACGCCCACCGCGTCGAACCCCGGCAGAACGACGTCCCCCAGCGTCCTCGCGTACACCTCGGCCGCGGCGTCGCGCCCGAGATAGGCGTGCGCCTCGAGGCGCGGGTCGTCGGCCTCCGGCTCCTCCCTCGCCTCGTCGAGCACGGGCTTCGCCGCGTCGCGCACGAGCGACGGCAGCATCGACCCGAGGCCGGCTCCCCCGCCGTCGCGCAGCACCTGCGCCACGTAGGCCCACCCGACGCGCCCGTGGTCGATCTCGTCCTCGAGCAGCGACTCGACCGCCGCGCGCGCCGTGGGGTGCGTCGTTCGCTCGAGCATCGTCGTGAGGTACGCGCACGTGAACGTCTCGCTCAGGCAGCACATCTCGACGACGCGGGCGAGCACGACGTCGACGGGCGTCGCGCCGTCGCGCACGGGCAGGCTCGGCACGCCGCGCAGCCGACCCGGCACCTCCGACGCCCCGAGATGCCTCACGGCGAGGCGGCGGCACACGTCGGCGTGGCGCACCTCGTCGGCCGCGGCGCGCGTCACCAGCGCGAGCACCACGGAGTCGCACCCGACGCGCGCGAGATCGGTCGCCAGCGTCGAGAAGGCCCCCACCGCCAGATGCTCCTGCACCATGCGCGCGCGCCACGCTCCGCCGACGCGCTGCCGTCCAGCCGCGTCGAGCGAGCCGTCGTCGGGAGCGTCCCACGGGATGTCCCGGCGGCCGCCGTCGCGGATCGAGCGCAGGTCGAGCGAGTCGCGCGGCGACGACATCTCAGAAGCCGCTGTTGCGGGGAGGCGGCCCTTCGCGAAACATGGGACGGCGAGACGGCGGAGGCTCCGCTGTCGGCGACGCGTCGGGGACGACGACCAGCAGCGGCGCGCCGGCGTCAGTGAGCGCCGGGACCGGCACGGTGTACGTCGGCGGGGGCGGGCCCTCGCGCGGTGGCGGAGGCGGTCCCTCGCGCATCGGCTCCCTCGTCTCGCACGCGAACATCATGCCCGCGGCCGCCGCGCCGATGAGGCCCATGCCACCGAGGACGACCACGCGGAGCAGCCGGTTGTCTGCCATGTCGACGCCAAGCCTATATGGACTCGGGCCGCGGCGTCTCGCGGTAGAATCCCGGCGACACCCGGATGACGACGCTTCGCCGATGGACCCTCGCAGCGATCGCCGCTCTCGCGGCCCTCGCCGCCGCCGCGGCGTGCAGCTCGAGCTACATCACGGCGGACGGGGGCGCAGGCGGCGCCGACGCCACCGCCGACGAGTCCGCCCCGGAGGCAGGCGACGACGCGAGCGACGCGGGAGCGTGTGTCCCGGTCCCCGTGCAACCACCGCCGCCTGCGCACGGCGGCCCGGCCTGCCCCTCGGACGCCTCGGCGTGCTCGCCCAAGGACGTGACCTCGTTCACGCAGGCGTGGGTGCCGCCGAACCCTCCACACGCGAACGCGTGCACGACGAACCAGCTCGCCCAAGCGTACACCATGTGCTTCAACACCACCGACGGCGCCACCTGCTCGAGTTGGGCCGCCTCGAACGTGGCTTGCTGGGAGTGTCTCAGCAGCAGCCCGAGCGCCTCGCGGTACGGGGCCGGCATCGACCTGGGCCCGTTCTTCCTCGTGAACACCCCGGGCTGCATCGCCCTCGCCGAGCCGTGCAACCAGCCGTGCGCGGCGGCGTTCCAGGCCTACGTCTTCTGCGACAGCGTGGCCGCGTGCGATCCCCTCACGCCCCCCTGCGCCGTGACGACCACGTCGTCGACCGCGTACGACAACTGCACGCTCGCCGCCAACTCGTGCGGCTGCAGCGCCTACAACGCCGCGGCGCAGTGCTTCAATTCGCTGCTCGCCGACCCCGGCAAGCACCCGGCGGTCGCGATCTGCGGCATCGATGGCGGCTTTCAGCAGCGGTACGACGGCATCGCGGCGTTCATGTGCGGCCCGTAGCTCCGGCGCGGTGAGCCCTCCCGGCGCGATTGCCAGATCCTTCCGCCCCCCGCAGCCGTAGGATCCCGCTGCGAAGGGGAGAGCCATGTCCATCGAGGTCGACGGAGAGAACGCCGCGAAGCCACGCATCCCGGCCTCCCGGCGCTGGCGCATGATGGGCCTGACGCTGGGGTTTCTCGTGTGCGCGGTCGCGACGTGGCTGGTCTTCCACCGCGCCGGGCCCGCGACGGCCGCCCGCGCCATCGGCGCTCGCCTCGACCTCGCCGCCGGCGACGTCACCGTGACGGAGGCCGCCGCCGCCACCAAGGCCCTCTCGGGCGCACCGCTCGCCACCGGGGCACGGATCGCGACCGGCAAGGGGGCGCGCGCCCTCGTCCGCACCGGCGATGGGGCGGCCGTCTTCCTCCGGGGCGACACGGAGATTGTCCTCCTCGAGCACGGCATCGAGCTCGGCAAGGGCGAGCTCTGGCTCGATGCCCCGCGCGCCGAGTCCGACGCCATCGAGGTGAAGCTCGGCGAGCACACCGCCCGCGCCTCCGACGCGGGCCTCAGCGTGCGTCGCGACGGCGACGACGCCAGCGTGTACGTCGCCCGCGGCCTCGCCATCCTCACGTCCCCCGGCGGGCGCGTCGAGGTCAACGCGGGCGAGCGAGGCGTCGCCCACGCGAAGGACGCTCCGAAGGTGAGCGCCGTGGCCTTCTGGCAGGACTGGACCGGCGGCATGGCCGACCAGCGCCCGCTCCACGGCGCGGCCGGGAGCGGCTCGGGGCGCATCTACGGCATCGATCCGTTCGCCCCGCCGGGCTCTCCGGCTCGCGGCCTCGGCGTCGCCCAGCAGACGGTGCACGCCGTCCTCCGCGGCGGCATCGCCGAGACCGAGGTCGACCAGACCTTCTCCAACCCCGGCAGTCAGCCGCTCGAGGGCTGGTACTGGTTTACCGTCCCCGCCGACGCCGTCGTCACGAGCTTCGCGCTGGAGACCAACGGGCAGCTCGTCGAGGGCGAGGTGGTCGAGAAGCGCGAGGCGGCGGCGAAGTACGCGGCCGCCGTGCGCCAGTCGTACGACCCCGCCCTGCTCGAGTGGGTCGACGGCCGCAGCTACCGCGCGCGCATCTACCCCATCCCCGCCAGCGGCACGCGCCGCGTCGTCCTCCGGTACACGCAGCTGTTGCCGACCGTCGAGGGCAAGCTCCGCTACGTGTACCCGCTGCGCTCGGCCGATCCGGTGCGCTTCGACGAGTTCGCGCTCTCGGTGGACGTGGGAGACGGCGGGCCCAAGGCGCGCCTCGCGACGTCGCTCGACGCGACGGTCGAGCCGGGCGGCAAGCTCGTGACGATGCGCCGCAGCGGGTACGTGCCGCAGGCCGACTTCCAGCTCGAGATGGCGCCGCCCAAGCAGGCGCCGCTCCGGGCGTGGCGCTTCGCCGCCGGCGCCGACCAGGCCGACTACGTGATGATCCGCTACGCGCCGGAGATCGACTTCGCGAGCATGCCGCCGCAGAAGGGCGCGGTCGTCGTGGTGGTCGACACCTCCGCGAGCGGCGACGAGACGGCGCGGCAGCTCCGGACCGCGGAGGCCGAGGCCATCCTGCGCGCGCTCTCGGACGACGACCGCTTCGCGCTCGTCTCGGTCGACGTCGCGTCCACGGTGCTCTACCCGGAGAAGGGCCTCGCCCCGGCGACGGACGCGAGCATCGCCGCGGCGCTGGAGCGCCTGAGCGAGCACGGGGGCGGGGGCGCGACCGATCTCGGCTCCATGTTCGAGCCGGCGCTCGATCTGCTCCACGGCAGCGAGCAGCCCGCCATCGTCTACGTCGGCGACGGCGCGCCCACCTCGGGGGAGACGAGCCCCGACGGGCTGATGGACCGCATGCGACGCTCGCTGGCCGGGTCGCGCGCGCGGTTCTTCGCCGTGGGCGTGGGGAGCGACGCGCGGCACGAGCTGCTGGGCGAGCTGACGCGCGCGGGCGGCGGGATGTACCTGCGGGTCGACGACGCGGAGCAGGCGACCGACGAGGCGCTGCGGCTGACGAGCGCCATCAAGACGCCGACGCTGACCGACGTGGACGTCGTCCTCGACGCGGCGCTCGACCAGCCGTTCTACTCGGCGACGGGCAAGCTCTCGCGGGGCGAGGAGCTCGTGCTGCTCGCGCGCACGCACCGGGCGCTGCCGCCGAAGGTGACCATCAAGGGCCGCATCGCCGGGAGCGACGTCACGCGCGAGTACCCGCTCGACGTCGAGTCGGGGGTCGTGACGGGGTTCGTCCCGTCGCTGTGGGCGGCCGAGTACGTGCGGCGCCTGCTGGGGAGCGGCGCGACGGCGGACGAGAGCCGCGTCAAGGTGCTCGAGCTGGGGCTGACGTACGGGCTGATGACGCCGTACACGAGCATCCTCGCGCTCGACAGCGAGTCGGCGTACGCGCGCCAGGGGGTCACGCGGCGCAGGTCGCCGCTTCGGGGCGTGAAGCTGACGCAGCTCGACGCTTCGGAGGAGCGTGCGCTCGCGCGGCAGTACGCGGGCCTGCAGTCGCTGGGAGGGTGCGAGAGCAAGTCCGAGTCCCAGGCCGCGCCGGCCCCCAACGGCGCCCCGCCCGCGATGGACCTGCCGATGGCAAGCGCGGCTCCTGTCGCCGAGACGACGCCCTCGCCCTCTCCCACGTCCGCGGCGGCGGCGACGGCTTCGCCGAACGCGTACAGGTCCGGCATCGCGGGCGATGATCAGAGCGCCAGCCTGAGCCCCGGCAGCCCACCTCCCGCGGACGCGTTGAACCTCAAGACGGCAGGAGGCGGGGGAGCGGGACCGGGGCAGCAGTATCGCGGTCTCCCGGTCGCTGGGCACAAGCCGGCGACGCCTCCGAAGCCCTCCCCGGTCACGACCCTCCCCGTGAACACCAAGGGGGGAACGGACAAGGAGGACCGGGCCGAGCACGCCAGGAAAACCGAGCTCGCAGCGACGCAGCCCCCGCTCGTCCGCGTGGCCCGCCGTCCGCTCGGCACGTGCAGCGACGCGGCGAGCCGTCCGCTCGCCGAGCGCATCGTCCTCTGGAAGCGACGCCTGGCGCGCGCCCAGCAGGCCGGCGAGATCGTCGCCCAGTACGAGATGGCCCGCGTCGCGTGCGAGCTGCCCGACTGGCGCGACCAGGCGGCTCTGCTCGACCTCCTCCAGCAGCGCATCGCGACCGAGGACGCCGCGCAGGCGCTGCTCTCGACCCTCGCGAGCGAGCCGGACGCGCAGCGCTACGTGGCGCGCGCCATCCTGCGCCGCACGGTCGACACGCGCCTGGCCGCCGCGGTCGCGCGCGTGCTCTTCGACGGCAAGGTGGACTGGCCGAAGGTGGACCGCGAGCTGCTGGACCTCGACAAGCCGGACGCCCGCGAGGCGCACCTGCGGGAGGCGATGCTGGTGGCCCCGGGCGATCCGGAGGGGGACGTGCGCCTCGTGCGCCTCCTCGTCACCGACGGCAAGCGCGCCGACGCGCTGGCCTACGGGCGAAGGCTCCGGGACCGGGGGCTCCTCACGCCGACGCTGGCGCAGGCGCTGGGCGACGTGCTGGCCGACGCGGGGGCGGCCGACGAGGCGATGCGCACGTACTCGGAGGTGGTGGAGTTCGACCCGACGAGCCCCGTCTCGCGGCGAGTCCTGGGCGACATCTTCCTGCGTCGCGGGTGGTACGCGGCGGCGCACCGGCAATACAAGACGCTGACCGATCTGGACGCGCAGCGGCCCACGTCGTGGCTGCGGCTCGCGGCGGCGGCGGCGGGAACGGGCCGCGTCGACGAGGCGTTCCGGATCGAGCACGACGTGGCCTCGGGAGAGGGGACGCCCGGGGCGGACGATCCGCGCTACTGGGCGCGCCTGTGGTCGGCGGAGCGGCTCGGGGTGCTGCTCGCCGATCCCGCGAAGGCGGGGGGCGCGGAGGCTGCCGAGGGGATCAGGCGGCGGCTGAAGCAGCTGCAGCTCTTCAGCGGGCCGGGCACGCTGGCGCTGGTCGCCTGGGAGGACCTCGACGCGCGGCTCCTGCTGGTCAACGCCGACGCCAAGAAGGAGACGCTGACGGGCGAGCCGAACGACGCGGGAGAGACGGGCCTGTTCGGGGTGTTCGTGCAGAGCGACGCCTGGCAGCGCGGGCCGTGGGCGGTCCGCTGGAAGTCGGATCCGCCGGGACGCGACGTGAAGTTCCAGCTCGTGACGATCGCGTGGGACGGCAAGGGATTCAAGGTCGACGTCCGGCCCGGGACGGCGAAGGCGGCCGAGCGACAGCAGCAGCTCTGAGGTGCAGAACTACACCGGCCCCAGGTGGTGCCTCTTCGCCGTGGGCGTCGGTGTGGTAGGGTGAGACCCGTCGCGTCTCCAGGCGCGCCGCCCCTCTTGTCATGTCGACGAAGTACGCGTCGCCCCTGCTCGGGTACAACAACAACGTCCGCCACAAGGGCAAGGTCTTCCACATCCAGACGGAAGACTCGGGCGTCAAGTACGGGCACATCATCACCCACCTCTTCATGGATGGCGGCCGCATCCTCAAGAGCGTGAAGACGAGCTACTCCGAGTACCTCGGCAACGAGCGG
>Ga0209415_10018771_pt1 | contig 10896 bp, 10 predicted proteins | sample PeaSoiSIISIP2007_FD_187696 | JGI IMG/M metagenome (GOLD analysis project Ga0209415, IMG submission 187696) | Peat soil microbial communities from Weissenstadt, Germany - SII-SIP-2007 (SPAdes) (version 2) | ecosystem: Environmental > Terrestrial > Soil > Wetlands > Peat | place: Germany... | reverse complement strand
GGCCGACTCGTTCCACGCCGAACCCCCCATCATCGCGAGCATCGCGAGCAAAACCCCGGCCATCGCCAGCAGGCCGCGAGTACCGTCGAGCCAGTTGGACCAGTCGGATTGGAGCGCCGGGGAGTTGGATCCCATCATCACAAACTACGGATGCCGGGAGGCCCGGTTTCGATGCAACTTCTTACATTGCACGCTGAAAATCCAGTCCGGTCCTCACGGCCCCGCCGGATACGCTTGTATCGTCACGCGCCGAGCGCCGACGTGCAGAACGCGCATCGCCGCGCCCCGATCGGCACCTCGCTCAGGCATTCGGGGCACTTTTTGGTAGTGGGGGCCGCCGGAGGCTGCAAGCGCGCCACCAAGGTGTTCACCGGCAGCACCACGAAGAAATAGACCGCGGTCGCAATCAGGAAAAAAGCGACCGCGCCGTTGATGAACTCTCCAACCTGGAACTTGCTGCCATTGATCGTGAACGCGATCGCCGAGAAGTCGGGCTTGCCAACTATCGCGGCGATGAACGGGGTCAGCAAATCCTTGACGAAGCCGGTTACGACCGTGCCGAAAGCCGCACCCATGACGACGCCTACCGCCATGTCCACCACGTTGCCCCGTAGAATGAACGCCTTGAATCCGCTCATGCCAGTGTGACCTCCGCTGAGTTGTCAGCCGGATGGTAGCAAACAACGCACGCACACCGTGATGGTCGAAAGACGGCGAATCGGCTGCGATTGCATCGATCGACGCCTCGATATTAGGTCGTCGTGATGGCGTCCGCAGCCGAACCCTTGAGCGGGATGCACGCCTCAGGCTTGCCGGCGGGTCCCGGATTGATCGCGACATTCGGGTTTCTTCGCGATCCGTACCGATTCCTCGACGAATGCGCGCGTCGCTACGGCGATTGGTTCACGATCCGCGTGCCAAGCGTCGTGCCGTTCGTCTTCACCCGCGATCCGATTGCGATCCGCGAAATTTTTCTCGGCGACCCGGAGCAATTTCACGCCGGCAAGGCCAACCGCCCGCTGGGAGCCTTCATGGGCGAGCGTTCGGTGCTGTTCCTTGACGGCGCCGCTCATCTCCGCGAACGGCGCCTGCTGCTGCCCGCCTTTGGCGGCGAGCGGATGAAGAGCTACGCGCTCGCGATGCGCTCTGCGGCCGATGATGCGATCGCGCGCTGGCCGGTGGGAGAGCTGTTTCCGATCCATCCCTGGATGCGATCGATAACCTTCGACGTGATTGTCAGGACCGTGCTCGGACTCGAAGACGGGCCGAAAGCGATGCGCCTGCGCGAATTAATCCGGCGCCTGTTCGAGATCTACGCGAGCCCGCTCGGCGCCATGTTCGCGCTTTCGGCGTTCCGGATCGATCTCGGGCGATGGAGTCCCTGGGGACGGGCGGTCCGGCTCTATCGCGAAATCGAGTCGCTTTTCTATGCGGAGTTCGAGCGGCGCCGCAACGGCGATAACGCGGCGAGGGAAGACATTCTCTCGATGCTGCTTCGGGCGCGCGACGAGAGTGACGCGCCGATGAGCAATGAAGTCCTGCGCGACGAGATGTTCACACTGCTGCTGGCGGGCCATGAGACCACGGCGGCTTCGATGGCCTGGGTGATCCACCGGCTGCTGTCGCGCCCCGACGTGATGGAATCGGCACGGGCTGAAAACGCGCGCATTCTCAACGGCGCCCCGGTGGAACCCGAGCACGTCGGTTCGCTCAAGTATCTCGAGGCGGTCATCAACGAGACGATGCGGCTGAATCCGGTGGTGCCAAATGCCGGGCGGCATCTGGAGGCGCCGGCGCATATCGCCGGCCGGAGCCTTCCGGCGGGCGTGGTCATCGCGCCCTGCATCTACCTGACGCATCGGCACCCCGACCTGTGGAGCGGGCCCGATCGGTTCAAGCCCGAACGCTTCCTCGACAGCCGCATCAGCCCTTACGCATTCTTCCCGTTCGGCGGCGGCGTGCGCAGATGTATCGGGGCGGCATTCGCGAGCTATCAAATGAAGATCGTGCTGACGCAGATTCTGTCGCGCGTCGAGCTGGCTCCTGTCAGCGGATACCACGCGCGGAGCGTGCGCCGCAGTATCGCGCTCGCCCCATCGGATGGACTTCCCGTCATCGTCGCGAGACGACTCTGACTAAGCTCTCCGCTCCAATTGCGGTACGCCGCTTCTAACGAAGATTCCCTTGCGGTACGAAGCCCTTGTAACCCTTATCGGAGCCTTCAAGCAGTTCGACCTGCGATCCGGCCGAGTCCCGGGAGATTATCGCGACGCGCGTTCCGTCGTCGGCTTCCCTCGATTCAGTCTGGGCTATCCCGGCGACCATCCCTATGAACCCGCGCTGCGCCTGGGTCATCTCACCCTTCATCGCGCGTTGGATTTCGAGCGTGCTGTTGTAGACCTCTTCGTCTTGGTAGACGCGGATTGAGCGCTGACCGCGGTCGGCGATCAGTCTGTGGCTGCATCCCGACACTCCGAGCATTATTACCGAGATGACGATAGCGACATTGAATCTGTGAATACTCATTTCACCTCCGGATCAGCCACGTGGTACTGCCGCGCGGTTCGAGTGACGATTGGAACCGGACGGCCGTCCCAGGGAGGACGGGGCGGCCGTTCCGGTTGGCCCTCCTGCCGCGCGAAGGCTTGCGCCCGCGCGCTCCTTGGCCGCCTATTCAGACAGTTTGCTGTGGAAGGTGCCGCTTCCCCAGACGTCGCCGACCGTCCCGAACGATTCCGTTACCTGGCCGGTACCGGGCAGGTTGGCTGCCGGGACATGCAGCACCACGTCGATCTTCGGGTCATTGCAGCACTCCGCGAAGGAGTTGGCGCTGCCGCAAATGCCGAACGCGGAGAGGTAAAAGTGAAGGACGCTGGTCGAGCCAACGTCATTTGCGAAGGGAAGGGTCGCGGTCGTGAGCCCCGCGCCAGCTACCACATAGCCACCGCCGCCCGGATTGAGGTTGCTGGAATTGGTGCCCATGTATTGGTCCGCGCAGTTGTATGGAGAATTGCTGGAGCCGGTCACCGTGCATACCGGCTTGCAACGCAAGTCTTCAGTCTGGGCTTTCGGCCCACCGCAGATTCGGGTCGTGATGCCGGTGTTGGTGGCATTGAACGACGCGAGGCTGCCGGTCTCGGAATACTTGCTTTGCTGAAAGAAGTTGAAGACGCCTTCTCCCACCACACTGCCGACGCCGTCGTAGGTAATCTCGGTGGTGCCGGTCATCTCATCTCCGATACCGACGGTGAGCTTCTTCAGCACTGCGCCAATTGTCGACGCCCCAAGCCCGCCCGGGAAACTGGCGTTCGGGCACTTTTTTGCCGCCAGGGCGGCGCCCAACTCCTGGATCGCGGTCACCAGGCCCGCGCTCACCTCTTTCGAGATAAAGATTCCCGTGCTCTTCGGATCGTTGAGGTGAATGTCAAATTCAGAGACGTAGGTGCCGCTGAGTTGTGAAGCGCTGAACCCGGCCGCCGCCGCAGGCGCCGCCCACAGCGTCCATCCGAGCGCGCCTGCCATCACGGACAATAGAATCCTTCGCATCGAAATGTCCTCCTCGATCTTTCCGCGCAGCTCTCGCGCGCGGATGTTGCGGAATCCTGCGCGCCCCGATCGAAACCGTTTCGCGCGCTTTGTTTGTGGAACCTTGCGGTGCCGCAAGGCCGCGGACTCTTACAATCCGAGTGCACAAGTAGCAGCGGCACATAACGTGCGAATTAATCGGCGGTGAAGTGGCGGCTAAGAAAGCAGCCGCCGATCGCGGCGCCGCAACGCTACCGATGGTATTCTCTTAAAGAGCTCGCAAGCGTGCGTGCGAGCGCGCGTAACCGTGAAGACATTGATGAACCCCAGCGGCGTTGCGTGGCGCGTTCAGCGCCAGTCCGTGATCCTGCTCGGCGGGAGGCGGGCGCTCCTGATGCAGATCGCTCATCCGGCGGTCGCGGCCGCGGTCGCAGAACATAGCGACTTCAAGCAGGATCCGTTCGGGCGCCTGCGGCGGACCATCGAGCCCATGTTCACGCTCGCGTTCGGAACCGCCGAGCAGGCCGAGGCGGCCTACCGGCAGGTCGATTCGGTTCACGCGCGGGTGCGAGGTGTAGCCGGCGCCAATGTACTCACCGGCGGTATTTCCTACAACGCGCGCGACCCCGAGCTCCTGATGTGGGTGCACGCGACGCTGGTGGACACTGCGATGCTGGTCTACCGGCGAATGGCCGGCGAGCTGGGCCGGCGCGACGCGCGGCAGTTCTACCTGGAGAGCAAGATCGTCGCGCGCCTGTTCAGGATTCCTGAACGCCTGATACCGCCCGGGCTCGACGAATTTCAACGCTACATGCACGAGATGATCGAGCGCGGGCCGGTGCGGGTGAGCGCGACCGCGCGCGAGCTTGCCCGCAGCATCCTGTATCCGCCGGTCCCGATGGTGCCGTCATTCGCCTTCGACGTCGTCAATATCGTCACGGCCGGTCTTCTGCCGGCTCCGCTGCGCGAGCAATTCGGGCTCAAATGGAGCCCCACGCGCGAATTGCTCTCCGACGCCGCCGAGGCCGCAATCTGGATGACGCTGCCGATTCTGCCTGAGGTCCTCCGCGTGGTGCCCGCCGCGCGCGCCGCCGAACGCGCCATAAAACATCACGAACTGTCCTGAATTTGGAGTTTAGCCGGCGCTCCGGCGACCGGTAAGGAAGATCGAGGCCGCGATCAGATAGATCAACAGCGCCGCCAGCGAAATCCAGCGGCCGATCAACCATCCGGGCGGAGCGTATTCGATCCGCAACTGATGATGTCCCGCAGCCAACGGCACCGCCATCAGCGTGTAGTCCGCCGGCATCAGATGATACTCATTCTGGCTGCTGCCCGGCATCGGGACCGCCCGCCAGTAGCGGCTGTAGGCGTCGGTCACCAGCAGCAGCATCGGCCGCGGCACATCCGCCGCGATCGCGAGCGAGCCGGTGTCGGCGTGGAGAATTTGCACGGCACCGGGCTGATCGCCGGAGACCGGGCGCGGGCTCGGAGCGCTCTCGAGGATAACGGTCTTCCTGGGGTCGAACGACGCAGCGGCGAGCGCGCCGAGGATCTCCGCGCGGCCCTGCATCTGCTGCCAGCCGTCGACCAGCAGTAGATGAGGCAGCGCACCGTCGACCTTGATTACTTTGAAAGCTTTATAATCGGGGTCTTGCGGTACGAGGACCAGGCCCAGGCGTAGCAGCCGAAAGAGCGGTGTTCCGATGTCGCGGATCGTTATCGAGGTCGGATCCTCGGCGTCATTTCCCTGCGAGAAGGCCACGAATTGCTGGTAGCGGCGCATCACTGCTGGTGGATCGTAACCCCACAGATCGTTCGCACCGATCATAATCGCACCGTTGTTCAAGCCCAGAGTTCGATAGTCGCCCGGGTCGGCGTCCAGGTACGGGCGCGCTGCCGATGGGACTTTCGCACTCAGGGAAAACGAGATGAGGCTCGAATGCGCGAACACGAAGACCTCGACCACGCCGAACACGGCCAACACGCAGGCCGCACCGGGACGATAGGCGCGCGCGAGGAGCAGTATCGCGAGCACCAAGAGCGTTGCCCCCGCGATCAGGCATTGAGCGCCAGCGAAGCGCCAGGCCGCCGCGGCGAAAGAGGGATCGGCGAGAACGGCCGACGGGAGAAACTCTTTCCCCGATTGCGCGATCGTGTTGACCAGCGCATCCCAAGAAGCAGGTTCGGCGCTCGCGCGCATCCAGGCGCCCGGTCCGAGCAGCAACGCTGCGATCGCGAGCGCCCCGGCAGCGGCAAGCCGGGTTCCCCGCGGCGATCGTATCAAGGCGTCGGTTCCGAAAGCTGAAAGCATCGCCAGAAACAGGACCGCCTCAAAGGCGAACTTCGAGGGAGACCTGAAGTACGCAAACCCCGGCAGATAGCGGAAAAGAATCGGAAACAGCGGCGTGTACGCGCCCATCGCGATCCACAGAAGCACAATCGCCATCGTGAGCCAGACGCGTTTGTGCGGAACCTTCACCGTGAGCCCGAAGAGTGCCATCGTCAGTGCCGTCAGCCCGAAATACGAGCAGGCCTCCCACAGGTACCACTGTCCCCAGTATGGGTAGCTCGTCAGGTTGCCGAAGAATCCCGGCACGAGCATTGTGATCAAATTTTCCGGTGGGTAGGAAAAGCTCGCCGCGATGGCCAGTTCCGCACCACCCTGGCGCGTGCCTTCGCTTGCGGTCTCCAATCCGGTCCACACTTGAACAGTCGTGATCAGCACCGCGCCGAGAGCTACAAGAGCGAGGCAGAGAATGGTCTTGAGCGGCCTTGGCACGAAGGCGACACGCATCGCCACGTAGAGCGCGCAGGTTATGACCGTGTAATAGACGATCTGCGGATAGCCGGCGAAGAGTTGCATCGCGAAAGCGAAGATCCCGACCAGGATCCATTTGCTATCGGGCGCGTCCAGAAGGTTGTCGATCGTGAGCAGGATCAACGGGACCCACACCATCGAGTCCAGTTGCGGAAGGTGGCCCGCATAGATGTGGAGGAACGACGCCCCGCTGAGCATCACCGCCGAACTGGCAATCAATATCGCGAGCGGATGAAGGCGATAGCGCCCCACCCAGAGCGCCATGAAGAGTCCCATCAGGAACACGTGCAGGGCGATCTCGCAGTTGATCGCCTTGGCGAGCGGCAGGAACAGGTAAATCAGGTTCAGCGGATAGAAGAGCGCCGCCTGAAATCCTCCCATGAACGGGGCGCCGCTGAAGACGTGCGGATTCCACAGGGCGATGCGGCCGGCGCGCAACTGCTCGAATCCGAATTGACGCTGGTACACGAACAGGTTGGCGGTGTCCTGCTCAGCATAGGACAGGACTGAATCGCCCGGCAGCAGGAGCGCTCGCCAGAACATCGCGAGCGTCATGCCGAGCAGACCGAGCGGGACGAACAGCGGCGACCGCATCCAGTCAGCGTCGAGTGTTCGGTTCGTCGGACCCTGGTCCAGATTCATTGGCAACCCGCCGAATCAGTCGGCCGCCTGCACGAATATCACGAACGGCGATGCCGGACGACGAGACTTGGGGGCCACTCCGAAGCGACGACGAACTGGTCGCCGCAATTAATCGTCTCTTGTGCCGGGTTCCTACTTGAGGGAAATTCGGGGGACTCTCTTGGCCAGCCGAGTAGCCGTGGCCTGAGCCGGTTACCGTATGGTTCGAGCCTTGTAGCGCGAGGAGGCGCGGAACGATGATCAACCTTCGCAAATCGGATGAGCGCGGACGGACCAGGCTCGATTGGCTCGATAGCCGGCACACGTTTTCTTTCGGCGAATACTTCGACCCGAAGGAAAACGGTTTCTCGGTCCTGCGCGTGATCAATGACGACCACATCGCGGCGGGACGGGGCTTCGCCACGCATCCTCATAATGACATGGAGATCATCACTTACGTTCTCGAAGGCGCGGTCGAGCATCGCGACAGCCTCGGAACCAGGAGCGTGATTCCGGCTCACGACTTACAGCGGATGACGGCGGGCACCGGAATTCAGCACAGCGAATTCAATCCCTCGCCGTCGCAGTCGCTGCATTTCCTGCAGATTTGGATTTTGCCTGAAGCGCGCGGGCTCAAACCGGGATACGAGCAAGCAACCATCGGCGATCGAACCCGGGGCCGGCTGAGCCTGGTCGCGTCGCATGCCGGCGGCGAAGCCGTTCTGAAGATCAATCAGGACGTCGATTTATACATCGGCTCGCTCGATCGCGGCCAGTCGGCCGGGAAGGAAATCGCGGCGGGCAGAAAGGCCTACGCGCATGTGGCGCGCGGCAGCGTGAGTCTCAACGGAATCGCGATGGGCGAGGGTGACGGCGCGAGGATTAGCGGCGAATCGCAGCTAAAATTCGCGGCGGCGGAAGATTCCGAAATCCTGCTGTTCGATCTGCCCTAAGGGATACGCACTTCGATCGATTATCAATTGGTTGCTCGATCGCCGGCGATCGCAACCCCCGACCGAAGCATCAGATCGATATCGGCCTCGCTGTAGCCGGCTTCTCTGAGAATTGCCAAAGTATGCGCGCCGAAGCCTGGCGGCGCCTGGGGCTTTCGTTTCTCGCTTCCCGCCACGAAGATCGGGCTGGTCACGGTTTCGACCGTGCCGCGGACGGGACGGTCGAGATTCACGATCGCACCGCACTCGCGCATCTGCGGATCGCGCGCCGCTTGCTCGAGGGTCGGCATCGGTGACCATTTGATGTCGTGCTCGCGAAACCTCCTGCGCCATTCAGCGATCGGCCTGGCTTCCAGTTGCGAGAGCAGAATCGCGTAGAGCGCCTCCGCGTTCTCCTGTCTGGCCGCGCTGGTCGCAAACAGAGGATTGGATGCCAACTCGCGCTCGCCAAGCGCGACGCACAGGCGGGAGAACTCGCGCTCGGGATCGAGCAACGCGATTATCATCGCCTGCCCGTCGCTGCTGAGGTACCCGGCGATAAGCGGATTGATCGGCCGATCGCCCGGTTTGCGTACGGGAAATTGAGCGTTGCTGAGCCTGGCCTGAATGTCGAAGCTGTTGGCCCATGCTCCGGCCGCCATCAGCGAGGTGCTTACCTTGGAGCCCAGCCCGGTGCGCTCGCGCCGGTACAGGCCAAGCATGATCGCGGCGAACAAGGTGGTGGCCGTGGGATGATCGCCCATCGCGGGCCGAGCGGCGGTGGGGCTGCCGTCGGCTCCGGTGACACTGGTCATCAATCCGGAGCGGGCCCAATAGGCGAGACCATCGTAAGCTGGCGCGTCGGCATCCTCGCCGCTCTCGCCGTAGCCCGTAATCAGCGCATAGATGAGCCGCCGGTTGATTGGACGGAGGTCGTCCCATCTCAATCGGAACTTTTCCAGCAGAGACGCCTGGTAGTTCGTCACGAAAACATCGGCGATACCGGCCAGGCGGATCAGAACCTCGCGGCCCGCAGGTTTGGAAAGATCGAGCGCGACGCTGCGCTTGTTGCGGCTCGTCAGCAGCCAAGTGTAGCTGACATCAGCTTTCGGGTAACCCGAGATGGAAGGGAAGGTACGCCAGAGATCGCCGTCGGGTACCCGTTCGATCTTGATTACGTCGGCTCCGAAATCCGACATGATCGTGGCCGCGGCCGGTCCGGCGACGTAGGTCGCACAATCGATTACTTTGAGTCCCGCCAGGATGCCGTCATCTGAATTCATGGAACTCCCTCGCTCGATCTACGGGCGAACAGCATAGTGCCCCTCCATCGGTTGGTGCAAAACGGGAAAGGACGGCTGATGGTGATGGCCTCTTGGCCGATCGCTCAGTTATTCTGGCGCGAGCGCGAGTGAGCCTCAGACGCGCGGGAGCCATTATGTACACCGAGTTGCGTTACGAAGTGGACGGCGACATCGGCGTGATCACGCTCAACCGTCCCGAAGCGCGAAACGCATTGACCTTCACGACTTACGCCGAGCTGGAAGACGCGGTGCGCCGGGCGACCGCGCGAGTCCTGGTGATCACCGGCGCCGATCCTGCCTTCTGCTCGGGCGACGACGTTCGGCGCGTGATGGCGGCGGTCGGCGAGCGTCCGCAGGGTCAGGAGATCGAGCGGCGGCTGACGCCCGCGGCGGACGCCATCCTTCATTCTGACATTCCAATTATCGCGGCGGTGAACGGCGCTGCGGTGGGATGGGGGATGGAGCTGGCGCTGATGGCGGATCTGCGCGTCGCTTCGGAAAAGGCCCGCTTCGGAGAGTTGTTCGTGAAGCGCGGGCTGTGTTGCGACGTGCCCGGAATCGGACGCCTGTGCCAACTGGTCGGCCGCGAGAAGGCCGCCGAGCTGCTGTTTACCGGCGAGATCATCGACGCGCCGGAGGCGCTGCGCATCGGTCTGGTTTCGCGCGTAGTGCCGCATCTGGAACTGATGACGGCCGCGACTGAGCTCGCGCGCAAGATAGCCTCCAATCCGCCGCTGGCGGTTCAACGGATCAAAAACGGGCTGCGGCGCGCGCTCGACCCCGATTGGCGCGAGCTGGGCGAGTGGGTTTCCTCAAGTCTCGCCGAGCTGTTCCGAACCGAAGACCATCGCGAGGGAGTGCGATCGTTCCTGGAAAAGCGCGAGCCCCGCTTCGTCGGCCGATAGCCGGAGGAGTCAGTTCAGCGCCGCTCGCAGTTCTTCCAGCGCAGAAAGGCAGGTCGGCTCCCCCGGTTGGATCTCGAGCGCGGCCTCGAACTCCTGGATCGCGCGCAACACCATCCCCTTTTGCGCATAGAGCCGCCCCAGGTTCATGTAGGGAAAATGCCGTGGCTCATAGCGAGGAGCGGTCTTGGCTTTTTCCAACCATTCGATCGCCTCGTCGGGCTGCCCCTTTGCCAGCAGGTAGGATCCGATGTCGTTGTACGGGTTGCCAAAGGTCGGGTCGACCGCGATCGCTTTCTTGCACTCGTCGATCGCGTCGTCCAACCGGCCCTGAAAGCGGTAGGCCCAGCCGCGAAACGTGTAGGCCTCGGCGGTGGGGTAGACTTCGAGCGACTGCGCGTAAAGCTCGATCGCGCGATTCAAATCACCGCGCAGGTGATGCTCCTGCCCCTCCATCCACAACGCCAGCGCCTGATGCTTGCGAACAACGTCATCCATGGCTCTCTCCGTCACGTGCTGCAAGGGTTCGCGGAGCGCCTCCGCGCCCTGGCCGGAGGCCCGCACGGCATTAGCCGCCGCGCGAGCGCTCAGCCTGCTCTACGAGCTTTGCGGAATACCCCGACAGCGACGAGAATCACGGCAAGGACGAAGAGCGCGGATATCGGCAACCAGGCTGACATAGATACGTACATCATATCAGAGCGGGTGATCGGCGTCTCGGACCATAAGCGAGCCGTCTATCCCAAAAGGGACAACAGGATTCCCTTTTTGCGTTCCCGCAGCATGCGTAA
>Ga0209415_10018769_pt1 | contig 10897 bp, 8 predicted proteins | sample PeaSoiSIISIP2007_FD_187696 | JGI IMG/M metagenome (GOLD analysis project Ga0209415, IMG submission 187696) | Peat soil microbial communities from Weissenstadt, Germany - SII-SIP-2007 (SPAdes) (version 2) | ecosystem: Environmental > Terrestrial > Soil > Wetlands > Peat | place: Germany... | reverse complement strand
TGGCGCTCGTTCCGCGAGAACGCGAAGTTCTTCTGGAAGTACCGCAAGATCGGCGACCAGTTCTATCGCCTGATCGATCTCCTCACCATGAGCGCCGACGACTATCTCTCGCGCTGGTTCGAGAGCGATGTGGTGAAGGCGGTGCTGGCCTACTACACGGGCATCGGCACCTTCGCGGGCCCGAAGACGCCGGGCTCCGCCTACATCATCATGCATCACATCATGGGCGAGCACGCCGGCGCCGGCGGCTGGGGCTTCGTGCGCGGCGGCATGGGCTCGATCTCCAAGGCGATCGCGCGGTCCGGCGAGAAATTCGGTCTCAAGATCCGCACGGACGCCGAGGTCGCCTCGATCGACACCGCCAACGGCCGCGTGACCGGCGTCACCACCTCCGATGGCGCGCGGTACGAGGCGCCGATCGTGGCCTCCAACGCGAGCTGCAAGGTGACGTTCCTGAAGCTGCTGCCCGAGAGCGTGCTGCCGGCCGAGTTCGTGCAGGAGATCCGCGGATACCGGACCTTCGCCACCTCCTTCAAGATCAACATCGCCTGTGAGCGCTTGCCGCAATACAAGGCCTTCGACGCGGCCGCCTGCGGCTTCCCCTATCCCACCTACACGCACATCGGACCCGATATCGATTACCTCGAGCGCGCCTACGAGGAGGCCAAGCACGGCGACTGGTCGAAGGACCCCTTCATCACGCCGGTGGCGCCGAGCTTCGTCGACGACACCGTGGCGCCACCCGGCAAGCACGTTGTCCACCTGTTCGGGGGACACGCGCCCTACAAGCTCAAGAACAAGGTCTGGGAGACCGAGAAGGACGCATTCGCGAAGAACGTGCTGCGCAAGGTCGACGAATACGCGCCGGGCTTCTCCGACGGCATCATCGGGATGCAGGTACTGACGCCGCCGGACATCGAGCGGATCATCGGCTCGCCCCAGGGCCACATCTTCCACGGCGAGCTCTCGGCCGAGCAGCTGTTCTTCAAGCGGCCGGTCCCGCACTACGCGGATTATCGCAGCCCGATCCGCGGCCTCTATCAGTGCGGATCCTCGGCGCATCCGGGCGGCGGCGTGGGCGCCGTGCCCGGTCACAATGCCGCCCGCGAGATCCTGCGCGACCGGCGGTCGATGACCGCCCGCGCCTGAGATCGACATCAATATTGGCGGCAACACGTCAGCACTGATGCTCCTTCTTCCAGCAGACTGGCCGGACGTGTGGCGCGAATTGCGGCAGGCCGGCGGGCGCTCGGGGGCGCTCGCTGTTCGCCGGCAACGCAAAAGCGCTTGAGAATCCGCACACCTTTGGAAATAGTCGAAAATGCTGATGGCACCTTCCGCCCATGCATGGCGGATGGTAGAGTTTTTGCAATGAAACAGCGCGACCGCCCTGAACGGCCGCGCGGTGGCAGAGAGCAGGATCACCACTTGGGAGGTTAAAGTCATGAGTCAATATAGGTTTGTGCGCGGCGGGTTGAAGACCGTCGCCGTACTGGGGGTAGCGGCGCTTACGGGGCTTATTGGTCTCGGCACCGCGCACGCCCAGAAGACCGTCAAGGTCGGTATATCGCTCCCGCTCACGGGGGCCGACGCGGAGGACGCCCTTCACATCAAGAATGGCGCCGTGATGGCGTTCGACGAGGCCAATGCAGCCGGTACGATCCCAGGCTACAAGATCGACATCGTGGTCTACGACAGCGGTACGGCGACCGCGGGTCAGTACGACCCGGCGCAGGCCGCCACCAACACCAAGAAGCTCGTTGCCGACCCCGCGGTGGTCGCGAATGTCGGTCCGCAGATGAGCGGCGAAGGCAAGGCGATGGCGCCGATCCTGAGCGAGGCGAACCTCGCCACGATCACGCCGAGCTCGACCAATCCCGACATCACCAACCCGGCGATGGCGGCGCAGTTCAAGCCCAAGGGCAAGGCGATCTATTTCCGCACGGTGACGACGGACGCCTACCAGGGCCCGAACATGGCCAACTGGATGCACGACAAGCTCAAGATCAAGTCGGTCTACGTGCTCGACGATTCCGGCGCCTACGGCGTCGGCATCGCGGACTCCTTCCAGAAGCAGGCGGAGAAGATCGGCATCAAGATTTTGGGCCGCGATCAGCTCAATCCGAAGGAGGCCGATTACACGACGGTCCTCACCAAGATCAAGGCGCTGAAGCCTGACGCCCTCTACTACGGCGGCGTCGGCCAAGCCGGCGTCAAGCTCGCCAAGCAGGCCTATGACGTCGTCCCGAACATGATCAAGGCCGGCGGCGACGGCATGCAGGGTCAGGCCATCCTGAAAGGCGTGGGCTTCCCGGCGGTCGAGGGCTGGTACTGCACCAATGCGTCCCCGCATACGACCGAGTCGCCAGAAGCGGCGGATTGGGTGAAGAGGTACCAGGCGAAGTTCAACAACGCGCCTTACGACGACTACACCATCACGTCCTATGACGCCGCGCTCGTCGTGATCGACGCCATCAAGCGGGTCGTCGCGACCGGCGCAGCGCCCAATCGGGACAACGTGCGCGACGCCATGCAGACGGCCAAGGTCAAGACCATCCAGGGCGAGCTGAGCTTCGACCCGAACGGCGACCTCCTCACGAAGGTCGTGAGCGTTTTCCAGTACCACGAGAACAAGGCGGGGCCGGCGGACAACTTGGACGTTCAGGCCCCATACATCGGAGTGGCGCCGGAGACGCCGCAATCGTAAGTCCGTGACATTGCAGGTACTGCTGTTGGTGGAGGATTAATCCGAGATGGGTTTCTTCGACGTCCTCCTCCAACAGGTCATCAACGGGGTGAGCCTGGGCGCGATGTACGCGCTCCTCGCGCTCGGGTTCACCATGGTTTACGGCATCATCGAGCTCATCAACTTCGCCCACTTCAACGTGTTCATGGTGGGCTCGTTCGTGGGCTTGTGGGTATTCGAGGCCATGGGGTTCTCGGGGCAATCCGAAGTGCTCTATGGCCTCCCCCTCATCGGCGTGCTTCTGGCGGGGCTGGTGGTCGTGATGCTGGCCACCGGTTTCCTCGGGGTCGCCATCGAGCGGATCGCACTGCGGCCGTTGCGCGGCGTCTCCGGTACGGCGCCGATGATCACCACCATCGGCGTCTCCTACATCCTCTTCAACCTCGTCCTGCTCACGGTCGGCGCCAACACGCTGAACTATGCCAATCCGCTGCCGAAGGTGAGCTGGGATATCGGCCAGGCGACGCTCAGGCTGCGCGAGGTGCTGCTCTGGGTGGTGTCGTTCGCCTTGATGCTGGGCCTGCACTATTTCGTGCGCTACACGAAGATGGGCAAGGCCATGCAGGCGACCGCCCAGGACCAGGAAGCCGCCCGCATGATGGGCGTCGACGTGGACCGCGTCGTGGTCATGGCGTTCTTCCTGGGCTCGGCGCTCGCGGGCGCCGCCGGTATGATCTTCGGCCTCTACTACAACTACACCAGCTTCATCATCGGCTATACGGCGGGCCTCAGGGCCTTCACCGCCGCGGTGTTGGGGGGCATCGGCAACATCCCCGGCGCCATGCTGGGCGGCGTGCTGATCGGCCTCATCGAATCTCTCGGGGGCCAATACCTCGAGGTGCGCTGGACCGACGTGATCATCTTCTCGATTCTGGTCCTCGTGCTGGTGTTCCGCCCGGCCGGGCTCTTCGGGCGCGCGGCGCCCAGCAAATCCTGACGGCACGATATGGCGACGACACCCAACATAGAGGGAGCCCGCGGGGTCTTCGGGACGTTTTGGGGGCACGTGCTCAGCAAGGAGCGCCAGCGCGTGGTTGCGCTGGTGCTGCTGGCGGCTGCGATCGCCTTCCCGCTGATCGACGGCAACGAGGGCGATATCGACGCCGCCGCCAACGCCACCGCCTTCGCGATCCTGGCGCTCGGCCTCAACATCGTGGTGGGCTTCGCGGGCCTCCTGGACCTCGGCTACGCGGCCTTCTTCGCGATCGGCGCCTATACCTACGGCATCTTCTCGTCCTACCAGATCCAGCCGGAGTGGAGCAGCTTCTGGGAGCCCTTCCAGTGGCTGGGCCTGGTGGCGCGCATGCACGTCGAGGGCGTGCCCATCGATCACGCGCATTTCCAGGTCTCGTTCTGGCTGATGCTGCCGGTCTCGGCGGTGGTCGCGGCCTTCTTCGGCGTGCTGTTCGGCGCGCCGACGCTGCGCCTCAAGGGCGACTATCTCGCGATCGTGACGCTCGGGTTCGGCGAGATCGTGCCGATCGTCGCGCGCAACACGCCCTACCTCACCAACGGCGCCCAGGGCCTCAACGGCGCGCTGCCCCCGAGCCTGCCCTGGTACGGCAGCTTCGGCGTCGCCTCGACGCCGTTCTATTACCTCGGCGTCGGGCTCATCGTGTTCCTGATCTTCGTGAGCATGCGGCTCAAGGACAGCCGCATCGGCCGCGCCTGGCTCGCCATCCGCGAGGACGAGATCGCCGCCGAGGCGATGGGCGTCAACCGCACCAAGCTCAAGCTGCTGGCCTTCGCCGTGGGTGCGGGCTTCGCGGGCATGACCGGCACCTTCTACGTCGCGAAGCTGCAGACCGCGACGCCGGAGATGTTCACCTTCCCGGTCTCGGTCATGCTGCTGGTGATGATCGTGCTGGGCGGCATGGGGAGCGTCGCGGGCGTGGTGGTGGGCACCCTGATCCTGCAGCTCCTGCAATCCTGGTTCCTCCAGGACCTGACCCAGTGGGTCCACGCGCTGGGCCGCGTCACCGGCATCGGCGTCCTGGAGCGGGTCGATCTCGTGCAATCGATCGAGCTCATCTTCGGCGTCATCCTCGTGGTGATGATGCTCTACCGACGACAAGGCTTGATCCCCGAGCGGCGAGCGGTGACGGCGCTCACGCACGCAGAGCAGACGGCGGTGCCGTCCCGTGGCGGCCTCAAGGGCGAGCTCAAGCCGCTGCACCGCACGGCGGTCGACCCGAATCAGCCGCTCCTGCAGATCCGCGGGCTTGCCAAGGCCTTCGGCGGTATCCAGGCCGTCAAGAGCGTCGACCTCACGATGATGCCCGGCAGCATCGTTGCCGTCATCGGCCCGAACGGCTCCGGCAAGACCACCCTCTTCAACCTGGTGACCGGCCTCACCCGTCCCGATGCCGGCAGGGTCACGCTGGCGGGCGAGGACATCACGGGCCAAGGCCCCCATGTCATTGTCGAGAAGGGGATCGCGCGCACCTTCCAGAACCTGCGGCTCTTCCCCAACATGACGCTGATGGAGAACCTGCTGGTCGGCACGCACACGCGTACCAGCACCGGCCCCGTCGGCGCCGTGCTCCGCACGCCCGGCGTCCGGCACGAGGAGGCGGCGGCGCGCGAGCGCGCGCTCGAGGTGCTCGGCATCTTTGGCAACCGGCTGATGCCGCGGCGGGAGCACTTGGCCCGTACGCTCTCCTATGCCAACCGGCGCCGGCTCGAGATCGCCCGCGCGATCGTCACCGAGCCGATGCTGCTGCTCCTCGACGAGCCGACCGCCGGCATGAACCCGACCGAGACGCTCGAGCTCACCGACCAGATCCGGGGCCTGAGAGACCGCGGAATCAGCATTCTCCTGATCGAGCACAAGCTCAACGTCGTCAACGAGATCGCCGAGAAGGTGATCGTGCTCGACCACGGCGAGAAGATCGCCGAGGGGAGCCCCGCAGAAGTCCATCGCAACGAGGAAGTCCTCCGTGCCTATCTCGGACGCACAGCCACAGCAGCAGCCCGAGCGGCCGCCGCTTCTTGAGTTCAAGGATGTCGACACCTATTACGGCGAGTTGCACGTCCTCAAGGGCGTGAACTACCGGGTGGGCACCGGCGAGATCGTGTGCCTGCTGGGCGGGAACGCGTCGGGCAAGTCGACCACGATGAAGACGATCCTCGGCATCGTGAAGCCGAAGAACGGCACGGTGACTTACGCCGGCGAGACCATCAACGACCTGCCGACGGCCGAGCGGGTGCGGCGGGGGATCGCGCCGGTGCCAGAGGCACGCCGGCTGTTCCCGCGCATGACCGTGCGCGAGAACCTCGAGATGGGCGCCTTCATCCGCACCGACAAGGCGGAGATCGAGTCCGACATGGACCGGGTGTTCGAACTGTTTCCGCGCGTCAAGGAGCGGCTGGGCCAGAGCGCCGGAACCCTCTCCGGCGGCGAGCAGCAGATGGTGGCGATGGCGCGGGCGCTGATGGCGCGGCCGAGCCTCCTCTGCATGGACGAGCCCTCCATGGGCCTGTCGCCGCTCTACGTCGAGCAGGTCTTCGACTTGATCCAGGCCATCAACAAGCAGGGCACCACCATCTTCATGGTGGAGCAGAACGCCAACATGGCGCTCTCCATCGCGACATACGGCTACGTCCTGCAGACCGGCGAGGTGGTGCTGCACGGCTCGGCCCAGAGCCTGCGCGACAACGAGATGATCCAGCAGGCCTATCTCGGCGAGATGAAGAAGCAGTAGCGGCGGCGCTAGCCGCCGGCCATTGCGCGAACAGTCGGGCTGGCTCAATATCTCCCGGTCTGCCAGGGAGAGCCCCATGCCCGATACGCGCGTCAATTACGACCTCGCCACCGCCCTCAAGGACAGCGAGCGGCGCTACACCGCCGCCAATCCGAAAAGCGAGCAGCGCTTCCGCAAGGCCGCGGAGTCGATGCCCGGCGGCAACACCCGCACCGTCCTCCACTACAGCCCCTTCCCGGTCGCTTTCCAGAAGGGCGAGGCGCAGCGCCTCACCGACATCGACGGGCACGTCTACACGGATTTCCTCGGCGAATACTCGGCCGGCCTCTACGGTCATTCGCACCCGAAGATCATGGCGGCGGCGGAGCGCGCGCTCAAATCCGGCATCGTGCTGGGCGGTCCCAACGAATACGAGGCGGAGCTCGCGGCCTTGGTCAAGACGCGCTTCCCCTCGGTCGACCTGATCCGCTTCTGCAACTCCGGCACCGAGGCGAACCTGATGGCGCTGGTCACCGCGCGCGCGGCGACCGGCCGGAGCCACGTCATGGCCTTCGAGGGCGGCTATCACGGCGGCGTGCTGGCCTTCAAGGGCGGACCGTCCGCGGTCAACGCGCCGTTCCCCATGGTGATGGCGACCTACAACGACACCGACGCCACTCTGGCCTTGATCGAGAAGCACAAGAGCGAGCTCGCCGCCATCATCCTGGAGCCGATGATGGGCGGCGGCGGCGCGATCGCGGCGGATCGCGCCTTCCTGCAGGCGTTGCGCGACGCCTCGGCCAAGCACGGCATCGTCCTGATCTTCGACGAGGTGATGACGTCGCGGCTCTCGCCCGGCGGCTTGCAGGAGGCGCACGGCATCCGGCCGGACATGACGAGTTTCGGAAAGTACATCGGCGGCGGCTTCAGCTTCGGCGCCTTCGGCGGCGCGCGCCGGCTCATGGACCGGTACGATCCCACCAAGCCCGGCAGCCTCGCCCACGCCGGCACCTTCAACAACAACGTCCTGAGCATGGCCGCGGGAGCGGTGGGTCTCCGCGAGGTCTATACGCCCGAAGCCGCCCGCGCGCTGAGCGCCGCCGGCGAGAGTTTGAAGCAGCGCCTCAACGCGGCTTTCGCGGAGAAGAAGGTCGCGATGCAGGCGACCGGCATCGGCTCGCTGCTCAGCATTCACTTCCAACGCAAACCGATCCGGAGACCCGCCGATGTCGACTCCGCGGACGAGAAGCGCGCGCTGTTCCATCTCGAGATGATGCAGCGCGGCTATTATCTCGCGCGGCGCGGCTACATGGCGCTCTCGGTCGTGCTGGAGCCCAAGGACTACGACGGCTTCGTCGCGGCCGCTGGTGCCGTGGCTGACGAATACGCGTCCGTCTTGAAGGACTGAGGCCGGGGAGGGGCACGGGCATTCCGATCCCCTCCCCCTTGAGGGGGAGGTCAGGGTGGGGGATCGTTTTAGATTTCAGGATGCCTTGCGCGTGGTGCGCGGCGGCCACGTCGCGATCCTGGCGGCGCTGACGCTCGGCCTCAGCGGCTGTCTCGTCAGCGAAGCTCCGCTGATCGCGCCTAGCGAGGCCGCCTTTCCGCTGCCCGACCGCGCGGCCGCTGAACGCTTACATCCCGATGGCAACAACGGGTGGACGCACGAGGCGAATGACACCGCCTACCGTTCCGGGTCCGGCTATGTCGTCACCCGCGAGAACGGCGATGAGATGGAGCTCACCCTCAAGCGCATTGCGCCGAATGCGTTCATCGCGCAGACCGGGGGCCAGGAAGGCGGCTATCTCTACGGCCTGCTCGTCATCCAGGGTAATACGATTTACGAGTACGACGTCGATTGCGACGACTTCGACGCCGCGGACATGCAGCGCTATGGCTTCATCAAGAAGAACGAGTCCGACTGCACGGTGACCTCGGCCCAGGGCTTGGCGGCGAGCTACCTCGCCCAGCTGCAGAAAGGCCGCAAGGTCGCCACCGCCTACGTGCTGCGCTGACGATCAGGGAATCTCGTAGACTTCCACCTCGTCGGCGATGCCGCGCAGCGCATGCTGCTGGCGGACGGCACTGAGGCCGCTCTCTTGCAGCAAGGTCGAGGTCTGCGGATAAACCACCACCGGTGAGGTCACGAAGATCGAGCGCGACGTCGCGAGGCCTTGCACGCGCGCGGCAAGGTTCACGGTCTGGCCGAAATAGTCCTGGTGGTCGTTGAGCACGACGGCGAGACAAGGTCCCTCATGGATGCCGATCTTGAGCAGGAGATCCTCGCGGCCACGCTCATCGTTGAGCCGGTGCATCGCCTCGCGCATCCGGAGAGCCGCGGCGACGGCCCGGTCGGGCGTCGGAAACGTCGCCATCACCGCGTCGCCGATGGTCTTCACCACCGCGCCGGCTTCGGCGGCCACGATCTCGTTCAGCACCCGGAAATGCGCCCTCACGATGTCGAAGGCGGCGAGATCGCCGACCCGCTCGTAGAGCTCGGTCGAGCTTTTCAGGTCGGTGAACAGAAAAGTGAGGCTGGTGATCTTCAGCCGCTGGTCGACATCGAGCGTATCGGTGCCGTAGATGTCGCGGAAGGTCTGATTGGTCAGCAGCCGCTTCGCGGTCAGGAACGGCCGGCGCCGGCCCAGGAGGTCGTGGAGGTTGTCTCCCGCGATCCACACGCCCGGCAGCACCCGCAGGTCCGTGCGGTTCTCGAGCGCGAGCCTGAGTGGACCCGGGTGCAGTTCCGTGGTTCCGGTCGGCGCGCGCACCGCGTTGAAGACCATCGACAGGCTCTGCCGCTCGCGCGTCGGCTCGCCCTTCACGTCCACGAACTGCGCGGCATGCGTCACCGGGTCGAACACGATCACGAACTCCGCCGGCAGCTGCAACGACAGGAACGCCCGCTCGCCCGGCGGCAGCTCGATCTGCTCGAGGGTGATCTCCTCCATCTTCTGTTCGAGCGAGTCCTCCGGAAGATCGACGCCCGAGCTCCAAAAGATCTGGCGGAAGTACTCGACGGCGGGAAGCTCGTGCGGACTGTGCGCGGCGATCCGGCGGACCCGCGGGCTCACCGTGAAGGTGACTTCGACCATCTCGTCGAGGTTGGGTTCATACCCCGCGGCACAGAGGGCGCAGCTGTATTCGCTCCGGTTGACGGTCTTTAGCGTGGCGCCCGCCTCGAGCACGCCGCCGCAGCCGGGGCAGAGCACGTTCCAGGAAAGGTCGAAGAGCCCGATCCGCGCGGCGTGGAGGAAGGTCGAGATGACGCGCTCCTCGCCGATCCCGGCTTTGGCGGCGAAGGCCAGCGCGTTGATGCGGCAAAGCTCGCGGTCCCGGCCGTCCTGGACCAGCCCCTCGATCGCGCTTGCGGCACCGGCATCGGCCGATTTCCGCAAGACCGCAAACAGCGCCTCAGCCTCGCTCATGTCCGAAAGCTTACACCCAAAAACTAGCCGCCGATATTGCGTCTCATCAGACGAAGCAACCCCAGCAGCGCGAGGCAGACGAGCGCGAAGGCGCCCCAGATCCACCAGGGCGCCGCCATCAGCTCTCGGCCGAGGACCACCATGGTGACGACGATGGGCAGGATGCCTATCGCGGTGGTCCAGAGAAACCGCCACCAGGGCACGCCCAGGAGGCCGGCGGCGTAGTTCACGAGGTTGAACGAGATCACCGGCATCAGCCGGATCACCAGCAACGGCCCCGCCCGCATCGGGATCGCGTCGAGCTTCGTCCAATGCCGCGCCGGAATCAGACCGCGCACCGCCGGCCGCCCGAGGGCGCGCGCCAAGCCATAGGCGAGGATCGCTCCCAGCATGGCGCCGACCCAGGTCACCGCCACGCCCCACCACGGTCCGAACAGCATGCCGTTCGCGAGCGCGATGATCTCCGCCGGCAGCGGTACGAAAGAGTGCAGCACCATCAGGGCGATCGAGCCGAGCCACGACCAGGGCGCCCAGCTCCGCACCATCGCCTCGACATCGGCCGTGCTCATGCTGCCGAGATCGACGCCGCGCGCCCGAAGCCACAGCCAACCGCCGATGGCGGCGGCAATCAGCAGGAGGACGAGGCCAAACGCCGCAAGGGCCGCGGTGCGTCCTTCGACTCGTTTCGCTTGCTCAGGATGAGGGGCTGTTTTGCGCGGCATCCTCCATGAACCTCATCCTGAGCAAGCGAGCACAGCGAGCGCGTCGAAGGACGCACGATAGCGCTGCCATGGCGACTGAGAAAGGCGTTCTGCTATAAAGGGATTGGCTCGAAAAATAGGAGGACATGCATGACCGGTTTCACGAATCCTGCGCGCGAGCGGCTCCGGAAGGGCGAGGTTGCGCTCGGCTGCGGCGTCCGGCTCGCGCGCACGGTGGAGATCGCCAAGGTGATGGCGGTCTCGGGCTACGACTGGCTCTTCATCGACATGGAGCACGGCTCGATCGACCTCGACATCGCCTGCCAGATGGCGGTGGCG
>Ga0209415_10018768_pt1 | contig 10897 bp, 10 predicted proteins | sample PeaSoiSIISIP2007_FD_187696 | JGI IMG/M metagenome (GOLD analysis project Ga0209415, IMG submission 187696) | Peat soil microbial communities from Weissenstadt, Germany - SII-SIP-2007 (SPAdes) (version 2) | ecosystem: Environmental > Terrestrial > Soil > Wetlands > Peat | place: Germany... | reverse complement strand
GAGCCGCAGGACGGGACGCATCGCGACCTCCGGAGAGTCACTAATCCCTGAGGTACGCCCCGGCAACCGGTTTTTGCGGCCTGGCCGACCTTCGGGAGGCCGTGTCTTGTGAGTCACAAGACGTCCGCGCGTACACTCCACCACCTGATGCTCGGCAAGACCGAACGCCGCATCGCCCTGGTCATCCTGGTGACCTCCATCTTGCCGCTCGTGGCGGCGGTGCTGCTCGCGAACCTGATGCTCGACAACGCGTCGTCGGTCTGGCTGCGTCCGGACGTCGACCAGCAGCTCGAGCGGGGGATCGACCTCTACAAGAAGTACGTCGGCGCCGTGAAGGACGACATGCGGCACCAGACCGACGCGATGGTCGGCGACGAGGCGCTGCGCGACGCCGCCCGCAAGCGCGACGCGACCCGGACGGGGGCGGCCCTCGAGGCGATCTTCCCGCGCGCACCGAGCCTGGTGTCGCTGACGGTCGAGGAGGGACTGCACCTGGTGGAGGGCGACGACGGGCTCATCCTCGCCCGCCGCGACCGCGGGCGTCCCTTCGACGACAAGACCGAGAAGCGCCTCCCCGTGCGGCGCGCGCTCGGCCCGGAGGGCACGGGCCCGACGCTGGTGGCGACGTTCGCGTTTCCCAGCAAGTACGAAGAGGAGCTGACGCAGGCGGGGGAAGTTCGCGAGATCTACACGCAGCTCGAGAAGGGGCGCGCCAAGGTCTATGCGCCGGCGTACGAGGCGTTCGCAGCGCTCCTCGGCATCACCGTCGTGGTGACCTTCGTGCTGGGCTTCTTCCTGGCGCGGGGGATAACGAGGCGCATCAACCACCTCTCGGTGGCCATCAACCGCGTGGCCGCCGGCGACTTCGACGTGCGCGTCCCGGTGACCGGCTCCGACGAGCTGACCGAGCTGGCGCGCGTCTTCAACCGGATGCTCGGCGAGATGCAGCAGTCGCGGGCGCGCATCGAGTACCTCCAGCGCATCGGCGCCTGGCAAGAGATGGCCCAGCGCCTCGCCCACGAGATCAAGAACCCCCTGACGCCCATCCAGCTCGCCGTGCAGGAGTGCCACCGCAAGTACGCGGGCGACGACGTGCGCTTCCGGGGTCTGCTCGACACGACGCTGGAGATCGTCGAGGAAGAGGTGGGGACTTTGCGGCGGCTGGTGGGAAACTTCTCGGCCTTCGCGCGCCTGCCGCACGCGGAGCTCCGCGAGGCGAGCCTGCGCGACTTCCTGCGCGAGTGCTCGGAGCAGCTGGGGCACCTCGGCGCGGAGCTGCCGGACGAGGGGACGGACGACGTCCTGGTGGCGCACGACGTCGAGGTGAAGTGGGAGGTCCCGGTCGACGAGATCCCGGTGGCCATCGACAGGCAGATGCTGCGGAGGGTGCTCGTGAACCTCGTGCGGAACGCCGTGGAGGCCATCCGCGACGCCCGCCCGGCGAAGGAAGGCGTGGCGCGGGGCCACGTGGTGGTGCGCGCCGAGCCGGAGGCCGACGGCGTGTCGGTCGTGGTGGAGGACGACGGGCCCGGCGTGCCGGAGGAGGCGCGCGACCGCATCTTCGATCCGTACTTCACGACGAAGGCGGAGGGGACGGGGCTCGGTCTCGCCATCGTCAAGAAGATCGTCGTCGAGCACAACGGGGCGATCACGGCGCGCCCGGGCGAGAGGCTCGGCGGCGCGGCGTTCGTGATCACGCTGCCCCTGCCCCACTCGCTCGCGATCGCGGTGGCGCGCGGGAGGGACGCCGTGGAGGCGCCGACCTCGTCGCGCCCGGTTCGCCGCCCGGCCGCGTGAGGCGTGTGCATCACACGCCACGTCCTCCCGAAGGTCGGCCAGGTCCCGTCGTGCTATCGATACGGGGCGATGAACGGCGACCCTCGCTCGACGCAGACGACGCTCGGCGCGCTGGGTCTGGTGCTGGTCCTGCTGGCGGGCTTCGCGCTCTTGCCGCGGGTCTTCACGCCGCGCATCCGTGAGGCGCCGGACTTCAACCTGGCGGTCGTCGCCAACGGCGCGGCGCTGGGCGAGGGGAAGGCCGACACGAAGACGCTGAGCCTGAGCGAGCTTCGCGGGAGCGCCGTGCTGCTGGACTTCTGGGCGACGTGGTGCGCGCCGTGCCGCGCGCAGGCGCCCATCGTCGACCAGGTGTCGCGCCGGTGGCACGACAAGGGAGTCGTCGTCGTGGGCGTGAACACGGACTCGCCGGACCAGGGCGACCCGAAAGCCTTCGCGATGGCCAACCACCTGACGTACCCCATCGTGCACGACGTCTCGGGCGAGGCCCAGCGCGCCTTCGCGGTCGACAGCCTGCCGACCCTGGTCGTCGTATCGCGCACCGGCAAGATCACCGCGGTGCGGACGGGGATGACGGACGACGCGGAGCTGGAGAGGCTGATCCGCCAGGCGCTGTAGGTGCCAGCGGCACGAAGTACCGCCGCCCGCTGGCCGCGTGGATGCCCACGTCGACGTCCGCGTCGAAGGTGGCACGCAGGATCGCGCCGGTCATGACGTCCCCCGGCGGTCCGGCGGCGACGACGCGTCCATCGCGGAGGAGGACGACGCGGTCGGCGACGCGGGCGGCGGCGTCGAGGTCGTGCATGCTGACGATGCACGCGAGGCGGTCGCGCCGCGCGAGGTCGACGAGGAGGTCATTCTGCTCGAGGCGGTGGCGGACGTCGAGGAAGGCGCCCGGCTCGTCGAGGAGGAGGACGCGGGGGCGGGCGGCCAGGGCCCGCGCGACGGCGACGCGCCGCTGCTCGCCGCCGCTGAGGGTCTCGACGGCGCGCGCCTCGACGGCCCCGAGGTCGCACCGCGCGATGGCCTCGTCGATGGCGGCGCGGTCCTCGGCCCGCTCGCGCATCCAGCCGCTCTGATGCGGCGCGCGACCCATCGCGACGACCTCCCGCACGCGAAACCCCGCCGCCGCCGCCTCGCTCTGGGGGACGAACGCGATCTCCCGCGCCGCGGCGCGGCGCTCCATCGCCCTGACGTCCTTGCCCGCGACGCGCACGGCCCCCGACTCGGCCGCGAGGAGCCCCGCCGCGACGCGGAGCAGCGTCGACTTGCCTGCCCCGTTCGGTCCGAGGAGCGCCGCGATCTCCCCCGCGCGCACGGCGAGGCTCACGCTTTCCAGCGCCGGAGCCGGCGAAGCGCTGTTCGCGCCCCTGGGCCCCTGCCCGTAGCGCGCGGTGACGGCGTCGAGCTCGACCGCGGGGATTGGCTGGCTCGCTTCTGTCACGTTTGACTCCGCGCGTTAGTGTATCTTTGGCTATAGCGCGCGGTCGCCCGCAGCGCGTCGAAGGAGATCGATCTTGGACACGAAGCCCGAGACGCCCGCCGCTGCACCGTCCGAGAAGCCGCGCCGCATCATCAAGCGCTACTCGAACCGGAAGCTCTACGACACGAAGGACAGCCGGTACGTCACGCTCCTGCAGATCGCCGAGATGGTCCGCGCGGGCGAAGAGGTGCAGATCATCGACAACAACACGAAGGACGATCTGACCGAGATAACCTTGGCCCAGATCATCTACGAGGAGCAGAAGGCGCACTCGCGCAACGTCCCGCTCCAGACGCTGAAGGAGCTCATTCACGCCCGGACGGAGAAGGTGCTCGCGGACTTGCGCGAGGGCCCCATCGGGCGGCTCATCCCGGGGACGAAGCCCGGGGAGGAGAAGGTCGAGGTCGTGGCGAAAGACGCGAAGGACTCGAAGCCCACGCTGGTGGACCAGGCCAAGGAGAAGCTCGAGGAGATGCAGCACAACCTCGACGAGCGGGTCCGCACCGTCCTGGCGAGCTTCCGGCCCCTGCAGCAGCTGCAGCAGGAGGTGAAACGCCTGAACGAACGTCTAGAGGAGCTGGAAAAGCGCCTCAAGGGCGGTCCCCCGAACGGTGAGTGATTGCGGCGCGTTGCGGAGAAGGTGGTTAACTAGGGAATAGCCGTTCCGGTAGGGTGTTCAACCTAGCGGAACACCTCATCAAGGCCCTCCATGAACACTTCTCTTCCGGAAGCTTTGAAGCCATCGAAGGACCCGTTCTCCGAGGAAGCGCTCACGCACCTCGACGCGATGTACGGCGTCGCCTGCAAGCTCACGCGCAATCCCACGGACGCGGAAGACCTGGTGCAGGACGCCTTCGTCAAGGCGATGCGCGCGCGCGACCAGTTTCACGCCGGCACCAACCTCAAGGCGTGGCTGTTCCGCATCCTGACCAACACGTTCATCAACAAGTACCGCCGCGGCGGGCTGGAGCGCTCGGTCCTCGACGGCCCCGACGCGGATCCCCTCGCCGACGGCTGGGTGAGCGCGAGCACGATGCGTCAGCTCCGCGACCCGGAGATGCTCGCCCTGATGCCCATCGTCGAGGGCGAGATCCAGGTGGCGCTCGACGCGCTGCCGGCGGAGTTCCGGCTGGCGGTCATCCTCTGCGACGTGGAGGAGTTCTCCTACGAGGAGATCGCGCAGATCATGGGCTGCCCCATCGGAACGGTGATGAGCCGCCTTCATCGCGGCCGAAAGCTGCTCCAGAGGGCCCTCTACAATCACGCGCTGGCGCTGGGCATCGTGAAGGGCGAAGAGCACGTGGGCGAGCGCAGCGACGCGCCGCACGAGAGCAAGACGGCGAACCTCGCCGAGTACCGCGCTCGCAAGCGGGGGGCGGCATGACGATGCACGACTGTCGCGACCGCGCGCGCATGCTGGGCTCGTACCTCGACGGCGAGCTCGAGGCGGCGAAGCTGCTGGAGATCGACGAGCACGTGGGCGAGTGCGAGACGTGCCGCGAAGAGACGCAGCTCCTTCGCGCGATGCGCGGCTCGCTGAAGCGCGTGGTGCGCACGGCGGCGCCGGCAGGGCTGCGCGACCGCATCGGCGTGGCGATGACGGCCGAGAGGGTCCGCGAGGACGCGCGCACGGATGCCTCCCTGGCCCGGGAAGCGACCGAGGCAGAGGCTCTGGGGGCGAAGGCGCCGCTGGTGAGCCTGTCTTCGTGGCGGACGATGGTGCCGCTGGCCACCGCTGCGGCGCTGGCGCTCATGTGGGGCGCGGCGACGCGCAGCACGCAGGGCGCCTCGACGGAAGCCAGTGCCGGCTTCGGGGACGATCTGCTGGCGGAGCTCGTGGCCGAGCACTCGTCGCCGCTCCCGCTCGAGGCGAAGGACCCCGACGCGGTGCGTGGCCTCGAGCGCTACGTGGGCGTGCCCCTCCACCCGTCGAGCTTCGAGCGACCGGGCCTCAACGCCCGCCTCGTCGGGGCGCGCGTCGTCCCCCTGCATGCGCAGCGCGCGGCGATGCTCCAGTACGTGGTGGGCACGGGCGACGACATGCGCCGCGTGAGCGTCATCGTGTACGACGCGCAGAAGATCCAGATCGGCACGGCGAACCTCGCGCCCCGCGCGGTGGGCACCGCCGAAGTGCGCGTGGGACGCGAGAAGGGCTACTCCGTGGCGGCCACGCAGAGGGCCGGCGTCGGCTACCTCGTCGCGGGCGACCTCGACCCGGATCGCAGCGCCCAGCTCGCCGCGATGGTCTACGACGACCGCTAGAACGCATCCCATAACCGCGCTCTCTCGCTGTTGTTAGAGGAAGAGCTATCCTCGGGCGGCCATGCGCTTCGTCTACGTGATGGACCCGGTGGACCGGGTCGTCCCCGACAAGGACACGACGTTCGCCTTCCAGCGCGCGGCCCAGAGGCGCGGGCATATGACGCTGCACTCTACCCCGCGGGACGTCTACGTCGACGGGGGGGACGTCTGGGCGCGCACGCAGGCCCTCACCGTGAGCGACACGGCGCCGCACTTCACCTTCGGCAAGGTCGCCGACGTCCGGCTGGCCGACGTGGAGTGTGTGCTCATCCGCAAGGACCCGCCCTTCGACGCCGAGTACCTCTACATCACGCTGATGCTCGAGAAGCTCCGCGGGCGCACGCTGGTGGTGAACGACCCGCGGGGCCTGCGCGACGCCAACGAGAAGCTCTACACGCTGCACTTCGCGCGACACATGCCGCGCACGCTGGTGACCACCGACCGCGACCGCATCCACCGCTTCATGGCGGAGGTGGGGACGGGCGTCGTCAAGCCCCTCGACGGCGCCGGCGGCAGCGGGGTCATGGTCGTCGCCAAGGGCGACCGCAACGCGCGCTCCATCGTCGACTACATCACGCACGAGGGGACGGCGCACGCGATGGTGCAGGAGTATCTGCCGGCGGTGCGGGAGGGCGACAAGCGAGTGCTCCTCCTCGAGGGTGCGATCCTCGGCGCGATCAACCGCATCGCGCGCGACGACGACGTGCGCTCCAACATCCACGCGGGGGGCCGGGTCGAGCCGTGCGAGGTGACCGCGGAAGAGAAGGGCATCGTGGCCGACATGGCGCCGCGCCTCGCCGCCGACGGCCTGGTGTTCGTGGGACTGGACTTCATCGGCGGGCGCCTGACGGAGGTGAACGTCACCTCGCCCACGGGGATCCAGGAGCTCAGCCGACATCGCGGGAAGGACGTAGCCGAGGACGTCATCGCCTGGATCGAACGGCACGTCGGCGAGTACCGGCCGATGCTCCACAGCATCCCGCCCATCTGAGCCGCCGTCGCGATGCCCATCACAGTCCTCGTCCGCTCGGCGACCAGCGGGGAAGCGCGCCTCACGTTCGACGGCATGCAGACCGTCGTGCTCGGGCGCGGCGCGAGCTGCGACGTCCGGCTCCCCGACGCGAGCGTGAGCCATCGCCACGCCTCGCTGCGCGCCCAGGGGACGGACTTCGTGCTCTTCGACGAGGGCAGCTCGAACGGCACCTTCGTGGGAGGCGTACGCGTCGCGCCCCGCACCTCGCGCATCGTCCGGTCCGGCGACACGGTGCGCCTGGGGCGCGTGTGGATCGAGCTCCGCGTCGACCAGAGCCCCGTGACGCGCGACGTCGGCTCCGCGACCCGGGAGGTGGCTCTGTCGCTCGTGTCGCAGGCGCTCGCCGAGATGGGCACGGACCTGACGATGAAGCTCCGCGTCCTCGAGGGGCGCGATCAGGGCCTGACGCTGGCGCTGGCGGAGGAGGGGCGGACGTACACGCTGGGCCGCGGACCCGAGTGCGATCTTCCCATCGCGGACGCAGACGCCTCGCGGGAGCACGCGCACGTCGCGCGACGCGGCGCGGAGGTGAGGGTGCGCGACCTGGGAGCGAAGAACGGCACCTGGCTCGGCGAGGCGGCGCTTCCGGCGGACCGCGACGTCGTGTGGAGGCAGGCGCTGATGCTCCGCATCGGGCGCACGGTGCTCGCGCTGGAGGAGCCGGTGGGGGACGCGCTGGCTCGCATCGAGAGCGGCCCCGACGAGCCCATCCCCGCCGACGAGACGGTGGCTCCCCCGCCGCCGTCGTCGCCCGCCGCGGAGGCTCCGGGCCCCGTCGCGCGCGAGCCGGCGAACGCGGCCCCGATGGCCGACGTCCCCACGGAGGTGGCTCCCCCGAAGAAGCGCGCACGCTCCGGCTGGGCCCCGGCCGACCTGATGGTGATGGCGGCGGCGATCGGCGTGCTCGCGCTGAGCATCGCCGGTCTCATCTACCTGCTGCGCGGGTGAGCCTTCTCAGGGGTCGTGCTTGTCCGCGGACTCCGGGGGGGCGCCCGTGATGCCGGGCATCGTGCGCGGGTTTCCGTCGGCCCCCGGCTTCTTCGCGCCCGGCGCACGGCGGCTCGTGCCCGGGGGGTACGCCTTGAGCAGTCCCTCCAGCGGGACCGCCGCGAGGAGCGCCTCGAGCTCGGCCGCGCTCTTCGGGCGCTCGTTCAGCCGCTTCTTCAGGCACTTCATCACGGCCAGGTCGAGCTGCTCCGGGATGTTGAGATCGGGGCGCCGCTGGCGCATCGGCGTCGGGATCTGTCGCTGGTGGAGATCGAGCAGCTCGCGCCGGTTCGCCGCCACGATGGGGAGCTCGCCCGTCAGCGCCTCGTACATCATCACGCCGAGCGCGTAGATGTCGGTGCGCGGCTCGACCTGCGCGCCGATGCACTGCTCGGGCGCCATGTACTCGGGCGTGCCCAGGGTGTAGCCCGTCTGCGTCAGCGACTCGGCGCTGGCGAGCTTGCTCATCCCGAAGTCGAGCACCTTCGAGACGCCCTCCTCGCACAGGAAGATGTTCCCCGGCTTGAGGTCGCGGTGAACGACGCCCTTCTTGTGCGCCGCGTGCAGCGCGCGGCACACGTCGATGTAGACGGGGATGGCGAAGCCCGGGGCGAGGAGGCCGTCGCGCGCGAGCTTGTCGGCGAGCGACCGCCCGTTCAGGCGCTCCATGACCACGTAGATGCTGCCGTCCGGCATCTGGTCCAGGTCGAGCACGCGCACCACGTTGGGGTGCTCGACGTGGACCTGGATGTACGCCTCGCGCCGGAGACGCGCGATCTCCCCGCCGTCGCGCGCCGCGGCCCCCCGGAGGACCTTCACCGCGACCTCGTGGCCGAGCGTCACGTGCTCGGCCGCGTACACGACGCCGATGCCGCCCGACCCGATCTTGCGCCCGATGCGGTACTTGCCGCCGAGGACCGTGCCCGAGAGATCCCCGGGCGTCGCCCCCATCTCGCCGCGAAGCTCCAGCCCACGCTCCAGCGCCGCGATGCGGTTGCGCTCGAACGTGCGCCCCGCCCGCTCCTCGCGAGAGCGGTCCCACATGAACCCCGCGCCGCCGCCGAGCGTCGCGCCGAGGACGCCGGCGAGGGCGCCCGAGAGCCACCCTCCCGTGGCGGCCACGATGCCGCCGCACGCGATCGCGGCGCCGGCCGCCCCGACGAGCATCCCCTCTCGAAGCCGCTTGGTGGTCCACCGCACGTCGTAGATGCAGGCGTCGGCGCCCTTGGAGATGCACTTGTCGTGCGTCACCTCGGCCTCACCGAGACCCCAGATGCGCGGCAGGCTGGCCAGCTCCCCCGCGCGCGCGTCGCAGAGCAGCTCCTCGCCCTCCGCGTCGATGTGCTCCGCCGGATCGTCGCCACCGTCGGTGCGCGTGCGGTACGTGAGGCGCACGGCGCGGACGTCGCCGGCCTTCTTGCGCTTGTCGTCGGCGCGCTCCTCGATCTCCCAGGTGCCGACGCGGGTGGCCTCGCGGGCGTTCTGGGCCAGGTAGCGGTAGGCGTCGACCGGGCGCTCGCTCGCGCGGAGCATGCGCACGAGGACGCCCAGCGCCTCGGGGTGCGTCACCCACTCGCCGCGGTGGCGGATGGCGTCGCGGCCGAGGAGCTCCGCGATCCCGCGGAGCGCGCGCTTCGCGGCGAGCTGGCTGACCCACCCGGTCTCGTTGTCGACCGCCGAAGGCTCGATCCCCGCGGCGCCGAGGAGCTGCCTCGCGACGCGCTCGCCCTTCTCGGTGCGGACCCGGAGCAGGTACGTCTTCAGGACGGAGGCGCGGAGCTCTTCCTTTCCGCCCTGCCGCACGGTGCCCCGAGAGATGGGCGGGACGCTGCTGGGCATCCCTCGAAGGGTACGACGCACGCACTCCGGAGGGAAGGCGGCGCCCTCAATGGTTCGTGTGGACGCGCTCCGGGGCGAGGCCCAGCCGCGGGGCCAGGCCGCGCAGCGCGTCGACCATCGAGGCAACGCCCACCGCGAAGACCCGCGCGTCCGCGAGCGAGCCGGCCGGGATGCGCGCCGCCATGACGTCCTGCACGTAGCCTCGCGAGAAGAGCCCGCCCGCGGCCGCGTCGCCCGGCTGCGACACGCAGACGACGACCGGCACCCCCGCCACGCGCCAGGCCTCGATGTCCGCCGCGAGGGGCAGCTCGGCGTAGGTCCTCACCCCGAGCCACACCTGGGTGCGCGACGCATCCCCGTCGGCGATGCGATGGCGGACGATGGGGCGGCCCGCCGCAACGCCGGTCCCGCTGAGAGCGACGACGAGCAGGCGCCCGCGCGCCTCATCCATGGGAAACCCATCGCCGATGGCCGCGGTGACCTCGACGTCGAGGCCCACCGGAGCGGGGAGGAGGACGTCGGACACGCCCCCGCCCGCCCGCATCACGAGCTCCCAGGGCAGCTCGCCCGGCACGCCCGCGAGCACGAAGTACCCGGTCTCGCCGCGCGCGCGCACCTCGACGTATTGCCCCGGCGACGTGTACGACGGCGCGATGCCGGCCGCGGGCTCGAGGGTGATCTGGGTCATCCCGCCGCCAGCGTCGGAGCGCGACGCGAGGCGCGCAGGGTAGTAGCGAACCCCAGCCTCCACGCGGACGAGCCCGGACTAGAAGGACCCGCCGAGCGACATGCCCGCGAAGCCCGGGGTGACGACGGGGCTCACGTACGTGCCGGGGGTCGTCGAGGCCGTCTGCGGCGACCCCCCCTCGGTGAAGTGCCAGACCAGCCCCGCCCCGACACCCACGATCCCGGCGATGCCTCCGATGATGCCCACCGTCTCCATCAGGCGTCCGCTGTTCCCGCTGTCCGCGACCGACTGCAGGCAGCCGGTGTGCGACGGGCACGCGTTGTTCGAGCTCGACACCTTGCCCGAGCCGGCCACGAGGAGGATCGCCCCCGTGACCACCAGCGCGCCGCCGACCCCGACGAGGACCCACGGCACCGCCGAGTGCTCTCCCGGGGACGGTGCGGGCGGGCTCCCGGTCGAGGCGGTCGGAGGCGGGGTCGTGGCCGTCGAGGTGGTGTCCGTGGTGGCCCCGGTCGCCGTCGCCGTCGGGACCCCCGTCGTCGTCGCGGTGGGGGCCGTGGTCACCGCGGTCGCCGTGGGCCGCTCCTGCGCGAGCTGATCTCTGAGGTTGCGGATGCGGCGCTCGATGATCTCGCGGTCCGGCGTGTTCGGGGCGCGCAGGATGTACTCGCCGAGGGCGTGAATCGCCTCGGCCTTGTCGCCCTTGCGTTCGTACGCGGTGGCGATGATGGGTAGGATGCCGTGAACGCTGCAGTCGATGCTGTAGGCG
>Ga0209415_10018767_pt1 | contig 10897 bp, 10 predicted proteins | sample PeaSoiSIISIP2007_FD_187696 | JGI IMG/M metagenome (GOLD analysis project Ga0209415, IMG submission 187696) | Peat soil microbial communities from Weissenstadt, Germany - SII-SIP-2007 (SPAdes) (version 2) | ecosystem: Environmental > Terrestrial > Soil > Wetlands > Peat | place: Germany... | reverse complement strand
AAGGAGGCCGGCAACATGGTCGACCTCGACTCGAACCCGACGAAGCTCATCGAGGTGGTCGAGATCGGCAAGCAGCTGCTCATGACGCGCGGTGCGCTCACGACGTTCAGCATCGCGAACGACGTGGCGAAGTACTTCGCGATCATCCCTGCGGCGTTCGCGACGACGTATCCCGCGCTCGGGGCGCTCAACGTGATGCGCCTTGCTACGCCGCAGAGTGCCATCATGAGCGCCGTCATCTTCAACGCGCTCATCATCATTGCGCTCATCCCGCTGGCGCTCCGCGGGATCACGTACCGTGCGGTCGGCGCGTCGCGTCTCCTGCGGGACCACCTGGTCATCTACGGGCTGGGTGGGATCGTCGTGCCCTTCGCCGGGATCAAGGCCATCGACGTGCTTCTCGAGGTTCTGCACCTCGCCTGAGGAACCACCGCCATGCTCGCCCAGCTCCGCGCCGCAGCCGCCGTTCTCTTCATCCTGACGCTCGTCACGGGCGTGGCCTATCCGCTGCTCGTCACGGGGATCGCCCATGCCGCGTTCCCGCATCAGGCCACGGGGAGCATCGTCCAGCGGCAAGGGACCGATGTCGGCTCGGGCCTCATCGGACAGTCCTTCGACGACCCCGCGTATTTCTGGGGGCGCCTGTCGGCGACTGTCGACGCCGATGGTAAGACGCTCCCGTACAACGGCGCGTCGTCCGTCGGTTCGAACCTGGGTCCCAGCAATCCCGCGCTGATCGACGAGGTCAAGGGGAGGATCGACGCGCTGCACGCGGCCGACCCCGGGAACGAAGCGTCCATTCCGGTGGACCTCGTGACCTCTTCGGGGAGCGGGCTCGATCCGGACATCTCCCCCGCCGCCGCCGCCTATCAGGTCGACCGCGTCGCGCGCGCGCGCGGGCTCGACGCGCGGCGCGTCCGCGATCTCGTCGCAGCGCACACGACCGAGCGGCAGCTCGGGATCCTCGGAGAGCCGCGCGTCAACGTGCTCGAGCTGAATCTGGCGATCGATGCATTGAAGTAGTGCCGCGTGGGCTCGCGTCGCGTCAGGAGGGGTGAGGGATTGTGCTCCCTAACGGTGCCACCGGACGTTGATTTTACGACTATTTTATTGTTTCGAAACGGAGCCGCAAATGGCCCCACGTAAGGTTGTCAAATCGGCCTTTTTGCCCAAAGAGGTTGCCGTAGGAGGAGTTGTCATCATGGATGGGAGCAACAGATATCCCACCGAGTCGGGGACGCGAGTCGTCGCGACGCCGGCGGACGACGTGGGGCGAATCGAGCAGGCGCTCGCGCAGGCGCAGGGGCACGTGGCGAGAATGCTGCCTTCACCCGGGACGCAGCAGATCCAGCGGCTTCTCCAATCATTCCGCTTCGTCATGGACGGCTGGAGCGCAGCGCCGCCGACCGAGGCCGATGTTCGAGCGCTCAGGGAGCGGGTCGAGCTCGTGCTGCAGCTCGCACGGACGACGTCGCCCACGCTCCGATTTCGCCGCGCGGGGTAGGACGTCGCCTCAGTTGCAGGTCGCCGCCGAGAGATCGACCTGATAGATGTGCACCCCGTTGGCTGCGAAGGCGTCCGAGAACGTTCCGGCCGCGATGTTGATCGTCCGGTTCTCCCCCACGACGGTCGCCATCCCGTTCCCCGTCATCCCGTTGATCTGGATCTTGGCCGTCGCGCTTCCGTCGCGCGAGACGGCGGCGAACACGTAGAGCGACGTGCCGTTCGCCTTGACCATCGTGTCCACCGGGGTGCCGGCGTCGCTCGAGGTCGTGACCGTCACCATGTTCGGGAGCGTCGCGCTGTTCAGCTCCGGTGCGAGGGACAGGATCTCCTTGTTCAGCGCCGTGACGGCGGTCACCATCGCGGAGTTCTGCAGGATTGCGTCCTCGCTGAACGTCGGATTCCACGAGTCGATGAAATAGATGACGCCGTTCGCCCCGTGGATGAGGGCCAGCCACACCTCGGACACCGTCTGGACGGGGGTGGGCCCGTCGGTGGTGTCCGCGGCGATGACCGTCGTCTCGAAGTCCGTCCAGACGGCCTGGTTGCGGTTGGCCCACATGTGCAGGTTTTCCACCCCGGTGGCGTTCAACCAGAACTCGCCGCAAGTGACCTTCTCGTTCGTGTCCCCGCTGCAGTTGTTGTACGGATAGATGTCGAAGGCGACGATGTCCGCGGCGGGGACATACCCGGACTCGGCCGGCGGATTGCTGCCTCGCCCCTCGTAGGCGGTGTAGGCGACGCCCTGACCGAGCCCCAGGTACATGGGGCGCGTGGGATCGGCCGCCTTGTACGAGTTGTACTCCGTGACGAGCGTGGAGGGGGCGACCGGCGGCCCGTAGCCGCCGCTCGACGCGGGCTGAGCGTTGTCCGGTTCGTCCGGGCTCATCCACCAGCCGATGATGGTCGGGCTGTCGATGTTGGGGAGCCCCGCGGAGTCCTGGCCAATGATGGCGTACATGCCGAGGCCCTGCATGGTCGTGAGGTCGCTCGCCGCAAGGGTGTCGGTCCCGGCGTTGTTCCCGATGTAGATGTTGATCCCGAGCTTCGACAGGGCCATCGCGTGCTGCGGGATCTGGAGCCAGACGCCGATGGGGAAGAAGGTCGGTGCGGTGGGAACCCCTCGCGTCCAGGCGGCGTACGGGCTCGTCCAGGCGACGGTGGGAATTGTCGGCACGCAGGCGCTCGTCGTGCCGTCGGCCGGGACTGCGCCATCCGCGGGCGGGGTGGACCCCGATTCCGTCCCGCCGCCGCTGGAGTCGAGGTCGCCCCCGCTCCCGCCCTGGCTTCCCGAGCTCCCGCTCGTCCCGCCGGAGCTGCCGTTCGCTCCGGAGCTTCCATCGGGAGCCAACGACGCCCCGTGGCTGCCGCAACCCAGCGTGAGCGCGGAGACGGTAACGAGGATTCCAGCCGCGGGGCGAGACGCTGCGTGGGACATGGGGGCCTCCTGGCCCGCAGCGTAACCCCGTGAGGGCGGCCCGGTGGACGGGTCGATGTGCTTTAGGGAGGTGTCCGTCCCACACGGCGCTTCGTGTCGGACTTCTTCCGCACGCCAGCGCGCCTCGGTCTCGCCTCGGCGATTCGCGGCGAGCGGACCAGCAACCCCTCTCGAAACGCGGCGGTCTGCCGGCGCAGCGCGTCGAGCAGCGCGGCGCGCACGGTGCTCTCGTCGGGGTGCGTCGCGGCCGCCACGCGCAGCATCTTCTTCATCTCGACGAGCGACGCCTCCATGTCTCCGGTCCGCGGCAAGAGGCGCATGATCCTGCGCCGGAGCGGCCTCGTCGAGTTGCTCAGCATGCGGAAGATCACGCTGCCGCTGATGCGCGCGAGCGCGTCCTGGATCTCGAGCTCCGATGCGACGAAGGCCTCCTGATCGTTCGCGCTGGCGATCGAGCGGTCGAGGAGCACCTCGAGCGCGCGCAGGTCCTCGAGGCTCATGCGCGCGATGGCCCGCGCGGCGGTCATGCTGAAGGTCTCGTGCCAGAAGTCGAGGGCCTCGACGAGGAAGCCGTCGTATAGCGGCAGGTCCTCCAGCGCGAACATCGCCGCAAGGACGTCGAGACCTCCCTGCGTGCGCCAGTCGTTCACGATGATGCCCGATCCGTGCCGCGCGACGACGAGGTTCAGCCGCTGAAGCTGCTTGGTCGCCATTCGGAGCGTCGTCCGGTCGACGCCGAGATCGACCGCCAGGTGACGCTCCGACGGCAAGCGAGCCCCGGGCGGGTACTCGCCCTCGAAGATCCGCCTCATCAGCGCGTCGGCGAGGACCTCGGGGGACCCGCGGGCGGCCTTGCGTGGCTCCTTCACCGTGCCTCGAACTTCTCCGTCTCGAAGCTCACGCGGTAGCGGTTGTCGCAGGTCTCGCCCTTCTTCGGCTTCCATTTCTTGTCCAGGATGAACTTCCCGTCCTTGCACCGGACCTGCTGGCCGGACGTCGAGCACGACCCGGCGAACTCTTCGGTGCACGGCTCGTTCTCCTCGACGATGCTCTTGTCGCAGCGGACGCTGTAGTTGCCTGGCAGCTCGCAGCCGAGTGATCCCAAGCAGTGCAGCTGCGTCTTGAAGTGGCCGCCCTGACACACCAGGACGTTCTTCTTCGCCGAGTCGCACGCGCCGTTCCCCTCGTCCCGGCACGCCTCTCCCTCGAGCGCCTGCGTCCTGTCGCACCGCACGCCGCCGCCGGCCTCCGTGTGGCAGCCGAGGGCGCCGTGGCAAGTGCGCCGCGCGACGAGCTTGCCGTCCGTGCAGACGAGCTCCGTTGTCTGCGCGCCGTCGCACACGATCGAGTCCGGCCTGCAGACGTCGCCCGCCTCGCCGGTCGGGAGGCACTTGGGGTTGCCGCTGTCGTCGAGCGTGCAGCCGCCCCGGCAGCTCCACTCCATCGAGAACTTGCCGCCGCGACAGCGGAGCTCCTTGGTGCCGTCCATGCTGCACGCGCGAGCGCCCTCGTGCGCGCACCCGTCGCCCAGGTCCGCCTTCGAGACGTCGCACACGAGGGTCTTCCCGTCGTCGTTGCAGCCGCCGGCGCCCTTGCACGCCTCGAGGACGTATTTCTTGTTGACGCACACGAGGTGCGACTTCTTGTCCGAGCAGCTTCCTGGTGTGTCGGTGCAGGCGTCCCCCGGCTTGGCGCAGCTCGGGATGAGGAGGACGACGACAATGGCGGCGATGAGTGGGAAAAGTCGCGATCGCATGGGGGTTTGGTTCTACCATCCTTCGGGCAAGGAGCTCCGCCAGATGACGCCCGGACGAATGATGGACTACCCGCTGACGTTGACGCACCTGCTCGACCGGGCGCGCCTGTACTTCCCGCGGACCGAGGTCGTCAGCCGCGCCGCCGACGGGACGATGCACCGGTACACGTGGGCCGAGGCCTACGCGCGCACGTGCAAGCTCGCGCACGCGCTCGACCGGCTGGGCGTGAAGAGCGGGGACAGGGTGGGGACGCTCGCGTGGAACCACTACCGTCACCTCGAGGCGTACTTCGCCATCCCGATGATGGGCGCAGTCGTCCACACGCTGAATCTGCGCCTGCACCCGACCGAGCTCTCGTACATCGCGCGACACGCCGAGGACTCCGTCATCCTCGTCGACCGTTCGCTGCTCCCGCTCCTCGATCAGTTCGCCGCGAGCGTCCCGACGTTGCGTCACGTCGTCGTCATTCCGGACGACGGGCCGACGCCGGCCGGGAAGCTCGATTACGAGGCGCTCCTCGCTCCGGAGCGGACCGACTACGACTGGCCGCGCCTGGACGAGAACTCGGCCGCGACCATCTGCTACACGTCCGGAACGACGGGCAACCCGAAGGGCGTCGTCTACAGCCATCGCTCGAGCGTCCTGCATGCGATCGTGGCCGCGACCACGGACGCGAACGGCATCTCGATGCGAGACACAGTGATGCCGGTCGTACCGATGTTCCACGCGAACGCGTGGGGTCTCCCGCATTCGTGCGCGGCAGTCGGCGCCAAGATCGTATTCCCCGGGCCGAAGCTCGATCCCGAGAGCCTGCTCGACTTGATGGCGAAGGAGAAGGTGACGTGCTCGGCGGGCGTGCCGACCATCTGGCTCGGCATCCTCGCGCTCCTCGATACGACGCCGAAGAAGTGGGATCTGTCCCACCTCCGGCAGATGATCATCGGTGGCTCGGCGGCCCCGCCGGCGCTCATCGACGGTTTCCAGAAGCGCCACGGCCTGACAGTGACGCACGCCTGGGGGATGACCGAGACGAACCCCCTCGGGTCGATCGCGCGCGTGAAGCCGCACCTCGAGGCGAAGAGCGACGACGTGTGCCTCGCGACGCGCGCGTCCCAGGGCTACGCGGTCCCCTTCGTCGAGACACGTCACGTCTCGGACGACGGCCGCGTCCTGCCGTGGGACGGCGAGACGATGGGCGAGCTCGAAGTGCGTGGGCCCTGGGTCGCCGCGTCGTACCTCGGCGACGAGGGCAAGGACCGCTGGACGAAGGACGGGTGGTTCAAGACCGGGGACGTCGTGACGATCGACCCCGAAGGGTACCTGCGGATCTGCGATCGCTCGAAGGACGTCATCAAGTCCGGCGGCGAGTGGATCAGCAGCGTGACGCTCGAGAACGCCTTGATGAGCCACCCCGCCGTCCTCGAGGCGGCGGTCTTCGCCGGGCGTCATCCGAAATGGGACGAGCGGCCGATCGCGGCCATCGTGACCAAGAAGGACACGAAGGTGACGGAGGCCGAGCTGGCGAAGCACCTCGAGGGCAAGTTCGCGAAGTTCTGGATGCCGGACGCCTACGTGTTCATGTCGCAGATCCCGCGGACGTCGACCGGCAAGTTCCTGAAGACGAAGCTCCGCGAGCTCCACGGCGAGATGCTGATGAAGGTCAAGACGTAGGCAAGGCCTAGAAGCGTCGCGGGGCGGCGCCGTCCCATACGAGGAACTCGGCGATCGGTCCGTCGTGGCCGCGGTGGATGATCAGGTGCGTGCGGGGGGCCCGGTGCGCGAGGTCCGGAGGCTCGCCGTCGTCCCCCTCTTCCTCGGCCCAGGCCCCGAGGTTGATGTACGTGGCGTCTCCGCCGTTGATCGGCACCCTCGCCGGCGTGTGCGTGTGGCCCATGACCACGAAGGCCGCCGGGAAGAGGTTCGCCAGGTGCGCGGCACGCTCGATCATTCGTTCTCCCGGGTCCACCGTCCTCCTTCGGGCCAGGAGGCGCCGCCCGAGGGCCCACGCGAGGATGATGACCGGCGCCGTCCACCACGCTTGAACGACGTGCGCCAGCGTCAAGATCACCACGACGGCGAGGGCGAGCAGCATGACGAAGCCGAGCGCAAGCTGATCCAACAGGACGCTGGCGAGGATTCCGGCGATCGTGCGCGTCACCGGAGGCGCCTGGAGCGCGGAGAGCGCGCGCAGACGTTCGAGGCCGATCCGCGTCGCTCTCGCGAGGGCGATCATCGCGCGATCGTGCTCCTCGCGAAGCCACCGGGACGCGCCTGAGAGCTGCTCGTGCCGAAGTCGAAAGATCTCGCGGATCGCCCGCACGTAGCGGACTCCGAGCATGACCAGGCCGGCGGCGCCCAGCTTCACCGCGAAGAGCAGGTAGTCCACGATGTGGTGCCTGTCGTGCCCGTACTCGTGCATGCCCCGCGTGGGGCGGACGACGAAGCGGAGGAGCACGTCGGATGCGCTGCGCGCGATGCGGCGTGGGTCCGCCGGCGAGAGGGGCGCCATCACGTAAGGACTCACGCAGAAAGCGTCGTACTGATGTCCGTGCTCGATGAAGGCGAGCCCCGTGACGTAGAAGAACCACGGGTGAAATGCGATCCGCGCCCTGTACGAGCGCTCGTCGAGCGCGTCGCGATGTGACGCGCGTGCGCGCGCGAGGAGGAGGGAACGGAGGTCGTCCTTGACGGCGTCCCAGTGAAACTCGAGGTCGTGGTTGCCGTGGATGAACGTCAGCGCATGGCCGTCGGCCACGAAGGCGGCGAGCGCATCGAAGACGTCGCCGTGGCGCTCCACCACGAGGCGCAGCTTGATGCGCACGTGGTCGACTGCCGTTCCGAGGCCGTGCTCACGCTCTTCGTCGCTGCGTTCGGTGACGAGCTCGGCCCCGTCCGCGTGCACCGCCATCCCCGCGAAGTCGATGAAGTCGCCGGCGATGACCAGCCGCCAACGGTCTCCTGGCGGCGGCACGGTGCGGTAGTGCACGAGGAGCTTGACCAGATCCTCGTCGGCCCGGCGCGAGCGACGGATCGGGGAACCGAAGTCGTTCAGATCGCTGCCGAGGTGCACGTCGGAAAGGACGAGCAGGCTTTCCATTCGTGATCCTGAGCAGCAAGACGCAGGCCACGCTGGCACCCGTGCCGGCCGCGAGCGGCCGTTGGCAAATTGCCCAGCTTTCGGAAACCCCGGTGGCAGGACGCCAGATGTGTCACCGCCCGACGAACCTCCCCGGGCGCCGCTCGAGGAACGACCGCACGCCCTCGCGCGCGTCCTCGCTCTTCATGAGCCGGACGATCTCGGGCCGGAGCGCCTGGATGGACGCGGCTTGCCCCTCGATGCGGGCCTTGCGTGCCGAAGCCAGCGTCGCGCGGACGCCGAGCGGTGCCTGCGCGGCGATCCGCTCGGCGATCGCCACGCTGCGATCCAGGAGAGCACCACGCGGGACGACCTCCTGAACGAGACCGATCCTGAGCGCTTCCGTCGCATCGAACGGTTCGGCTGTGAGCAGGAAGCGCATCGCGTTTCCCCAGCCAAGCTGCTCGGGGCCGCGGAAGGTCGCCCCGCCGAACGGGAAGATGCCGCGGGCGATCTCGAGCTGCGCGAACGTCGCATCCTCGGAGCAGAGGCGGACGTCGCTGGCGAGGGCGAGCTCGATGCCCAGGGTGAAGACGCGCCCCTGCATGGCCGCGACGATTGGCTTCACGAGGCCCCGCCCGTCGATTGCCCACGGGTCGACTCCTCCCGCCGGCCAGACGGGCTCGCCGCTCTCGATGACCGGGGCAACGTCCGCGAGATCGAGCCCCGCCGTGAAGTCCTTGCCGTGCGCGAACAGTACGGCGCAGCGCAGCGCGTCGTCCTCGTCATACCGTGTGTACGCCTCGCCAAGCGCGCGCAGCATCTCGCGCGTGAACGAATTGAGCTTCTGCGGGCGGTTCAGTCCGATCAGCGCGACGTGGCCGCGCGTCTCCGTCGTGACGGTGGGATCGCTCATGGTGGCGCGGGCAGGGTATAGCGCGGGCGACGCGGATCACACCGCGCCTTGCGTGCCGGGGTAGCTTTCGCGGCGCATGCCATCGCGGGTCCCGCTCGCCATCTTCCTTGCCACGCTCGGCACCATCGTCCTTCCCGTCCCGGAGGAGGCCGTTCTGCTCGGCGCCGGCTACGCCGCGCGGGGGGGCAAAGAGACGCTCGTCCCCGGTGCCGCGGCCGCGCTGCTCGCTGTCCTCATTGGCGACGTGAGCGGCTACCTGGTCGGCCGTCTCCTTCTCGCCCGTCTCCTCCGCACGCGCCTCGGCGTCCGCCTTCTACCGGAGTCGCGCCGCGAGTGGGCGCAGAAGCTCGTCGCGGCGAGGGGATGGCGGGCGGTCGTCGTCGCGCGCTTCCTCGTCGGCTTGCGGGGTTTCGTCTACTTCGCGGTGGGCGCGTCTCGCTACCCGTTCGGACGGTTCCTCGCCGTGGACGCTGCTGCGGGTGTCGTGGAGGTCGGCGGCCTGGTCCTGGTGGGCTTCGCCTTCGGACAGCTGAGAGGCCGGGTGGGGGCGTGGATCGACCTCGTCGCCGCGGCGACCCTCGCGATCGCTCTGTTCGGGCCCATTGTCGCGCGCGCGAGAGACCGCGCGAGAGACAAGAGAATCTGAAAGGCCGAGCCGGGAGAAGGCCGGGCGATCTCCCTGTTCAAATTCGCGTCGAGCCTTGCTATCCCCCTCGCACGAATGTCCGCCCATCCCGCGCGCGGCCTGGGCGTCATCGACGCATCGCTCATCGTCGTCGGCTGCATCGTCGGCGCCGGCATCTTCCTCGTCAGCCCCTTCGTGGCCCGCGAGGTTCGATCGCCCGCGGCATTTCTCCTGACGTGGCTTCTGGGCGGCGGCATCGCGCTTGCCGGAGCCTTGAGCAACGGCGAGCTCGGAGGGCTCTTCCCTCGCTCGGGAGGGGAGTACGTCTACCTGCGCGCGGCCTATGGCCCGGCCCTCGGATTCCTCAGCGGCTGGACGAGCTTCTGGATCGCGTTCCCCGGATCGATCGCGGCGCTCGCCGCGGGCTTCGGCGCGACGGTCGCCGCGATGGTCGGCTGGGAGGGTCCCCGCGCGCCGATGGGCGTTGGTCTCGCCGCGATCGCGGCGGTGACCCTCGTGAACGCGCTCGGCCTGCGCCCGGGCAAGTGGACGCAGAACGTGCTCTCGGTGACCAAGCTCGCCGCCTTCGCCGTGCTTCTCGCGCTCGGCATGCTCGTGTCCCACCGTGAGCCCAGCGGCCTCGCGCCGTTCTTCGCCAGCGGCGACCGCGCCGGCGGGATCGCAGAGGGGCTCATCCCCGTTCTCTTCGCATACAGCGGCTGGAACGCGGCGACCTACGTCGCCGGCGAGATGCGCGATCCCGGGCGCGGGCTCGGACGCGCGCTCGGCCTCGGGACGCTCATCTGCGTCGTCCTCTACGTCGCCATCAACGCCGTCTACCTGCGCGCCATGCCCCTGGCGGAGCTCGCAGGATCGACGGACCCGGCGCGCGCCGCAGCGGTGCGCCTCGGAGGCGCCGCGGCCGGGGGCCTGCTGTCGCCGCTCGTGGCGGTGTGCGTTCTCAGCTCGCTCCAGGCGACAGTCTTGGTCGGCCCTCGCATCTACCAGGCGATGGCGCTCGACGGGCTCTTCTTCGCCCCTCTGGCGCGGACCAACCTCCGGACGGGGACCCCGCTCGTGGCGCTCGTCGTCCAGGGAATCGTGGCGGCCGTGCTGCTCGCGGTCGGCGGCCTCGATCGTCGCTTCGATCGGGTGTTCGACACCCTCCTGACTTTCACGATGTTCGCGATCGTCGCCTTCTCGACGCTCGCGGTCGCCGCGGTTTTCGTCCTCCGCGTCCGCCGTCCGGAAGCTCCTCGGCCCTTCCGCGTGTCCGGCTACCCGGTGGTTCCAGCGCTCTTCGTGGCAGTCAACGTGTGGCTGCTCTGGAACGTGCTCGAGCACGGAAGGAGTGAGGCCCTCAAAGGGTTGGCCATCGTTTCCACCGGAGTCCCCGCTTACTTTGCCTTTCGTAGCCGCCAGGCGAGAAGAAAAGGGGAGAAGGCATCTGCATGAGGTGTGTCGCATCGCTGCTGTCCGTCGTCGTGATCTCGTGCGCCCGCGCTCCTGCGCCGGACGTGCGGACCACGGGAATGGAGGCGACCTCGACCTCGACCTCGACCTCGACCCCGACCCCGACCTC
>Ga0209415_10018766_pt1 | contig 10897 bp, 9 predicted proteins | sample PeaSoiSIISIP2007_FD_187696 | JGI IMG/M metagenome (GOLD analysis project Ga0209415, IMG submission 187696) | Peat soil microbial communities from Weissenstadt, Germany - SII-SIP-2007 (SPAdes) (version 2) | ecosystem: Environmental > Terrestrial > Soil > Wetlands > Peat | place: Germany... | reverse complement strand
TCGTTGAAGATTCCGAACGGAGTAAGAAATCGGCCCGCGGTCACGGTGAGGTACGGGTTGGCGATGTAATCGATCTGGGCGTAGTCGATATGCTTGGTGACAGGTCCACCGTAGGGTCCGCCACCCGGTGGGCGCTGGAACATGCCCTCGAATGCCACTCTGGATTCCACAAGCCAGCGATCTCCGAGTGGCAGCAGAAGGACTGGATTGAACTGCGTGTCGATCAGATTGTGGCCGCCGGTGAGAAAATCGAAAGATCCTGCATTACCGGTCAGGATTGGAACGGGCCTCTCTGCGTCGTCGGTCTGGGCGGCGGACGTCTGGGCGAAGGTCGTCTGAGCGAAGATCGATGCCGGGGCGAGGAGCAGGATCAATAGAGCGAGGCCCGACAGGACGATCCTCCGCCGGTGCCGGGACGCGGTTTTTCTGCACTGATACAAAACAAAGAACCCCAGTTAAGCTCTTGAAGGGATTGTCTTTCAGTCGCAGGGAGAGGGGAACATCACGGAGGTAACTTACGTATCCCTTGGTGTCGGAATCAGCGTTTTTCCGGATGACTTCTCACGAATTACGAGCGGCTCCGTCTAACGCATTGAATTGAAACGGAGGGAATCATGAACCGCCATCGCCAATCTGCCACGTGGTTGGGAGCCGTACTGGGAACCGTTTGCGCCTTGTTCGCCCTGGCGCTAGGCGCGCAAGCGTCCGACCATCGCGGAGCGCTGACCGAGGAGTTCCACCAGACCTATGCCTTGACTGCGGATGGCCGGGTTGAACTCGACAACATCAACGGTGATGTGCGCATCTCCAGCTGGGACCGGAACGAGGTAAAGGTGGATGCGGTGAAGTACGCCAACACAAAGGAGCGGCTGGAGGAAGCAAAAATTGAGATCGACTCACGGAGCGACTCCATCTCGATTCGAACCAAGTATCCGGACCACAACCAGAGCTGGAATTGGGGCTGGCACAATAACCCAGCCAGCGTCGAATACACGTTGACGGTTCCGCGCACGGTCCGGCTGGACGAGATCAAGCTGATCAACGGCTCTCTCAACGTGACCGGGGTGAGCGGAGAAGTGAATGCCTCCTGCATTAACGGACGGCTCGAGGCGCACAATCTTGCCGGGCGCGCCCGCTTGTCGACGATCAACGGGCGCCTGGAGGCAAGGTTCGACCAGCTCGACGGGCATTCGGTGGAGTTGAGCTCGGTGAACGGTTCGGTGGAATTGACCATTCCCTCAGATTCGAAGGCGGAACTGGAGGCCAGCACGGTTTCCGGTGGAATCAACAACGATTTTGGGCTGCATGTGAATCATCATCAGTTCGTCGGCCACGATTTGCGCGGAGAGTTGGGCACCGGCGGCACGCACATCAAGCTGGAAGACGTGAATGGCAGAATTGAGATTCATCATGCGCAGGATGGCCGGGCGCTGAGCCCGGTGAAGGACCTGAATCATGGCGACAAAGACGACGACAGCATCTAGCGATCGAGAGTTTAGAGCTCGGCCCTTCGAAGATCAGTAGATGGTGTATCCCGGAAGCGGGGTGCGCAAGTCGGGCTTCGAGGCCATGAGCAGCAGCGCGCCTTCGCGCTTGAACGCGCGTAGATCGTCGAGGCTGTCGAACGACTTGGTCTTGTAATCGTCCGGTGTGGGCGTGTCGTCGGGGATGCGGACCGCCTGCACGTCTTCGAAGGCGTGCTTCTTGAAGAGCTCGATGTATTCAGCGGTGGAGCGCACGTGGACCGGGACCTTCAGCTTATCCACCCACTGCAGGGAATATCGGTTGTCTTTGTAAAGGTTAATCAGGATAAACAACCTGCCCCGCGGAGCCAAAACGCGGAATAGTTCCATCAGCGCCCGGTCCTGGTCGGGGTAGTAGTAGAAGGATTCCACCGACAGCACTTTGTCGAAGAAGTTCTCCTCCCAGGGAATCTGCAGCGCCGATCCCCAGACGTAAAGAATGTTTTCGAAGTCTTTCGAGGCTTCGCGGGCCTGGCGGACCATCTCGTCAGCAACGTCGAGGCCGACAACTTGCCCGAATCCCTCGGGGCCCTCGCCGACCAGGCGGGCCAGCAGGCGGGTGGCCCATCCGGAACCGCATCCAAGATCGAGCACGCGCTCGCCCGGACGCAGATTCATCAGGCGAATCGTCTTCTCGGTGATGTCGAGATGATGGCGCTCCATCTTCTCGCCTTCACCGGCGGCGGCCCAGCGGTTGAATTCGTGTTGCAGCTTTTCGTCGGGAGTTTGGGGTTTGTCAGGCATGGGCTTCCTTCTAGACCTCGGGTCTGCTGTGCTTCCCACTTAAATTCTATAACCACGAAGGACACTAAGGAACACGAAGGACGGCTACTTATGCTACAGTTTCCCTCTTTATGGAGACGCGTTCTCGGAATCCGCAGGCTGAGCCTGATCCTGAGCCCGGATCGCTCTATTGCCCGAATTGCGCGGAAGAGGTGACGGATCCGCTGACGTGCGGAGATTGTTCCTCTGTGATCTGCCGGCGTTGCGGGACAGCGCTGGAATCGTCCGACGAACTGGGCATCGGATAATGGAGCCTACGCCAGTTTTGCCGGGCACTGACGCGCCGCAGTCTGGACCCTCGCCGTCTGACCAAAAGCCTACCCTCGTTCGCGGACTCGGGCTGCTCGATTCGGTGTTGTTGCTGGTCAGCGGCGTCATCGGGTCATCGATTTTTCTGACGGCGAAAGACATTGCCGGACCGCTGCCGCAGCCCGTGCTGTTTCTGCTGGTGTGGGTGTTGGGAGCTCTGATTTCGCTTTGCGCCTGCTTCGCGTTTGCGGAGCTGGGTTCGATGTTCCCCGACTCGGGCGGGCAGTATATCTATCTGCGCGAGGCTTACGGCGATCTGATCGCATTTCTGTACGGATGGATGCTATTCAGCGTGGCCAACGGCGGAACGATCGCAGCGCTTTCGGTGGCGTCAGCGGCATACGCGGGGCAGGTCTTTCCCGTTGTGTCGCAAGATCACGTGGTGGTCACATTCGCCGGGATCGTGATGACGCGGGCGCATCTGCTCGGTCTACTGCTGATCGCCGTCCTGACCTATGTCAACGTCGTGGGACTCCGCTGGGGAGCGCTGCTGCAAAACGTTTCTACCTGGACGAAGTTCACCGCGATGGCGGCATTCGTGGTTTTGGGATTCGCCATCGGCAAGGGCCACTGGTCCAACTTTCAGGCGCACGGCGTGAGCTTGACGATGGGACTGGGGCCAACGCAGTTGATCTCCGCCCTGGGCGTGGGTTTGATTGCGGTGTACTGGGCGTACGACGGATGGGTCTACATTACCTGGGTCGCCGGCGAAGTGAAGGAACCGCGACGGAATGTACCCCTGGCGATGGTACTGGGCGTGCTCGTGGTGGGCGTGATCTACATCGCGATGAATTTGACATACATGTACGCGCTGCCGCTGAAAGAGATCGCCGCACACGAGACCATCGCACACGCTGCGGCAGCGGCATTGTTCTCGCCGGGGGCGGCGGTGTGGCTGTCGCTCATGATCGCGATTTCTTGTTTCAGCGCGGCGGCAACGTGCACGCTCTCGGGCGCGCGAGTCTATCTCGCCATGGCGCAGGACGGCGTCTTCTTTAAGCGGATGGCGGTGATTCACCCCAAGTGGCGGACACCAGCTTTCAGCCTGATTGGGCAGGGCGCGTGGGCCGCAGTTCTAACGCTGAGCGGGCGCTACGATCAGCTCTATACATATGTGATTTATGGCATGGTGCTCTCGTACACGCTGACCGTGATCGCTATGTTCTGGTTAAGATGGAAACGGCCAGAGATCCCGCGCCCTTATCGTTGCACGGGATATCCGTGGCTGCCCGCGATCTATGTGCTCATCGGTGTTGCCTGGATCTTGAATACAACCATCCGGCGGCCGTTGGAAAGCTTCGTGAGCATCGGCATCGTGCTGGTGGGCGTGCCGTTTTATCTGTACTGGAAGCGCAGCAACCGGAAGGCCGCGGAAGTGGCGTAGAAAGTGGAGTAGACGATGTTTGAGCGGTACACCGAGAAAGCGCGGCGGGTGATTTTCTTCGCGCGGTATGAGGCGAGCCAGTTTGGGTCGCCGGTGATTGACACCGAGCATCTGCTTCTAGGCATCTTACGCGATGATGCGCGCATTCGACGGATGCTTCCCACAGGTGCGCCTGAGACCATTCGGGCGCAGATCGACGCGCGATACGAGATCCGAGAGAAAGTTTCCATCAGCGTCGATCTGCCGCTGAGCAACGCTGCGAAGCGCGTGCTGGCGTATGGAGCCGAGGAAGCAGAGCGGCTGAACCATCGTCACATTGGTTCCGAGCATCTTTTTCTAGGCCTGCTGCGGGAGGAAAATTCTCTCGCCGCGAAACTGCTCGAACCATTCGGCGTGAAGCTAGAACAGTTCATAACAAAAGTGGAAGTCATGGGAGCATACGAAACGGCCGAAGGGGCGTTGTCAGCCCGCGATCGGGAGATGTCAACGACGCCTCGAGTCATAATCACAATCCACGGGCTGCCCTTCAAGTTGGACGACGTGCTGGGCGAAGTGAGACGGTGCCGACTCCACAAGTGGCACTGGCACAAAGCATTATGGAAGCCTCGGGATTGCGTCATCGAGAGGCCGTCGGGTAAGGTCTCTCTGGACATCACTCTTGCCGAAGATTCCGTGACATTCGAGGTGATCCGGGGCGGGTGGAAGAAGGATCACTGCACGATCTGTTGCTGGGAGCTTTTGGAATCGCAGGACGACCATGGCACGGGCTACACCAATGGCCGCGACTGGCTGTGCCTGGAGTGCTATGACAAGTTCTGGGCGCGCCCGGATTTCATTTCCGGCTCGTACTCGGATATTACTTAGCCTGCAGTTTCTCCTTACCGCGGACGCGACGCAGTGTTATTCCTCCTCTTCGGAAACCCAGCCGGGCTTCGCCCGGCGGACAGCCGAGGGCGGCTGTCCCCACATGAGCCGTTATACCGGCGTTGCGGTCTTTCTGGGAGGATTGAAGAACGGCAGGCTCGTCACCTTCACGTTGGTCTTGAGGCGCATCGCTTCGATCGTGATTTCCATCTGGAGGGAAGTTCCGGGCTTTGCGTACACAGTTTCGACGCTGGCCAGTGCGATTAGCTTTTTCAGGATCGGGGACCAGCTTGTGGTGGTCGCTTTGCCAGCTTGCTTCTCACCGAAGTAGACGGGAACGGCGACGCGCGAGGCTTGCGCTGGTGCTGCCGGAGTGAGGCCGTAGCGCTCGTAGAGCTGCTCGACGTCGGTCCAGTCGACTTCCAGGCCTACGAGCTGGCGGGGCACGCCATTCTTGGCGTCCTGCTCAAGGGCACGTTTGCCTATGAAGTTTTCCTTCTCGAGATGAACCATCTTCGCGAAGCCCAGCTCGTACGGCGAGAACTTCTGCGAGGGAATCAGGGCCTTCTTGGAACTCGTGTAGTCGACTTCGATGAGCAACAGGCCGGCTTCCACGCGAGCGACGTCAAGTGCGAGCATGCCGGCGGCATGCAGATCGAATTGCTTCCCGGTCTCGGCCAGAGCGTCCCAGACCTTGACGGCGTCAGTACTGTCGTTCAGTGGCACCCAGATCTCGTAGCCCAGATCACCCGTGTAGCCAGTGCGAGAAATGTCGACGGGAACGCCTGCGATTTTGCCGCGGGTGACGCGAAAGTATTTCAGGTTGGCGATATCGGCCTCGGCAACAGCCTTCAACAGCTTGGCTGAGGTTGGCCCTTGCAGAGCGAGCGCGGCGACTTTCTCGGAAATGTCTTCGACCTGCACGTCCATGTTCAGGCCGTTCTGGCGGAACCAGCGCAGGCTGGGGTCGGCGGCGGTCCAGCGATAAACGTTTTCTTCGAGCCGCGAGATAGTGCCGTCGTCGATGACCTTGCCTTCTTCATCGCACCAGCAGCAATAGATCACCTGGCCCACTTTGACTTTGTTGATGTCGCGGGTGATGACGCGGTTCACCAGGCGGGTCGCGTCTTTGCCGGTGATCAGATATTTGTACAGCGGCGAGATGTCGATGAGCGCGGCCGCGTTGCGAATGGCGTTGTACTCGTGCTCGTGATGGACTTCGTAGACGCTGACGGTGTAGTACCCGGACCACTCGCGGTAGTTCAGGCTGTGGCAGAGGGGGAATGTTCTCTCGTGAAATGCAGTTCCGATGGGCAAGCGGATTCCCTCGTGAAGATCGAATCAGGCGTTACAATGCTTCCCAAAAGGTAACACAAAGTGAATGCATCCCAATATATCTGGCTGGCCATCGCCCTTCTTGTGGTGTACCTGATCTGGCGTAGCAAAGGAACGGGATTGATCGCCAAGACCCTCCGCGTGAGCAAGACAATCGACGCGATTATGTCAGCATATCGCGTGGGTGACTATGCAATGGGGCTTGAGAAAACGGAACAACTGAAGGATGGTTCGGTAAAGTCGGCCGAGTACTGCATGTTTCGCGGACTAATGCTGCATCAACTGGGAAAGCTCAGCGAAGCAGAAGCCAGCTTGCGGGAGGCACTGCCCTTGCACGATGAACCCCGCCAAAGAGCGCTGGTTCTAAACTCTTTGGCCTCCGTGTTGATGGATCAGGACCGATTCACTGAGGCAATCGCATTCTACGAAAACGCCGGCCGGGTTTGGCCGGACCGAGGAGCAAGTCTGCGGGGAATCTCAGAGGTTTGGCTGCGTCAGGGACGGGAATCTTCCGAGGCTTTAGAGCAAGCTCGTCGGGCGGTTGAAATTGACAGGCACGCCACGGGGATGGGCAAGGAGGCCCTGGAGTACAGGCTGGGCGAGGATTTGGCGGTACTGGCGTGGGCACTCGCCGCGAACTCGGCGGATACCGGTGAGGTGGATTCCGCTTTGGCAGAGGGGTTCCGGCTCTGCGGTGTCAGAACCAAGTCGATCTTGGCTCAGGTTCATTACCACGCAGGACGAGCCTACCTTGCGCTCCAGATCAATGATAAGAGCCAGGAACATTTCCGCCGCGCAACGGAAATCGACCCGCAAGGCCGATTCGGACGAATGGCGCGCTCGACGTTCTCGCAGTCCGGAATGTAGAATGGTCTCTCTTATGCACCGCATCATCCAATGGAGTGCCCTTCCTAGCGGACTCTGATTTCGCTGCCGCAGTCCTTCCTTCCCGAGTATCATTGCGTTTCTAATCGACACATACTAATCAGCAAGCGAACGGCTAAAGGCTAAGAGCTTATGGCTAATTCATACGACGTAATCGTGATCGGCGGCGGGCACAATGGTTTGGTCAACTCCGCCTATCTGGCGAAAGCTGGTAAGAAAGTTCTGGTGCTGGAGCGGCGGCACGTGCTGGGCGGCGCTGCTTGCACGGAAGAGATTGTGCCGGGATTCAAGTTTTCGGTGTGCTCCTACGTGGTGTCGCTGCTGAGGCCCGAGATTATTCGCGATCTTGATCTGCCCCGCCATGGACTGGAGATCCTTCCCCTCGATGGCACGTTCACGCCTATGCCGAGCGGCGATTATCTGTGGCGCGTGAACGATCATGGCAAGACGCACCGCGAGATTGCCCGGCACTCGCGCGTCGACGCCGAAGCCTACGACGAGTTCGGCAAGGCCATGCAGGCCATGTGCCGCTTCGTGAAGCCGATTCTGAGCATGGTGCCGCCGGACCCGACGACGCTCGATCCGCGCGAACTGATGAAGCTTTTATTCATTGGACGGCGCTTCCAGGGCATGTCGAGCTACGACAAATACAATCAAGTTCAGCTGATGACCATGAGCGCCATTGATTTCCTCGATCAATGGTTCGAGACCGACGTGCTGAAGGCGACGATGTCGGCCTCGGGAATCATTGGAACGTTTCTGGGAGTGCGCTCTCCGGGAACGGCTTACGTGCTGCTGCATCACTACATGGGCGAGATCGACGGCGCGTTCCGAGCCTGGGGATTTGCCCGAGGAGGCACGGGGGCGATTTCGAATGCGATTGCCGATGCGGCTCGCGAGGCGGGTGTCGAGATTCGCACGCAATCCAGCATTTCACAGATCATTGTGAAGAATGGCAAGGCCAGGGGCGTTGTACTGTCGAACGGCGATGAAGTTTACGCGGATGTGATTTCGTCGAGCGTCGATCCACGTCTGACATTCACGAAGTTCATTGAGGCAAGCCATCTGCCGGGCGACTTTCTGGAAGATGTGAACCGCTATAAGTTCCGCGGATCATCCGGCAAGGTAAACATGGCGCTGGATGGGCTGCCGAACTTCAAGTGCATGCCCGGACCGGGCGCGCATTTGCGCGGCGCTATTTCGATCTCGCCGTCGGTTGAGTACATGGAGCGTGCGTATGACGATGCGAAGTATGGCAATTTCTCGAAGCGGCCATATATCGACATGGTCATTCCGTCGCTGACCGATCCTTCGGTCGCACCTCCGGGAAAGCATGTGCTGTCGTGCTTTGTGCAGTACGCGCCTTACAAGCTGCGGCCAGGGCTAACCTGGGACGATCAGAAAGATGCGTTCGGCGACACGGTGGTGAATACGATCGCCGAGTACGCGCCGAACATCAAGGACATCATCCTTCACAAGCAGGTAGTAACTCCGCTCGATCTGGAACGCGAGTGGGGACTGAGCGAGGGCAACATCTTCCAGGGTGAGCTTTCGCTGGAGCAGTTGTTCTTCCTGCGTCCGGTGCCGGGTTGGGCGCAGTACCGGACGCCGATCAAGAATCTCTACATGTGCGGATCGGCGACCCATCCGGGCGGCGGCATCATGGGCGCGAACGGGCGACTGGCGGCGCTGGAGATTCTGAAAGACATCGGGGGAGCGGCATAGCTATGGCCCAAGCGCGCGACATCGTCATCATTGGCGGCGGCCACAACGGGCTGGTCACCGCGTTCTATCTGGCCAAAGCAGGATTCAAGCCCCTGGTGCTCGAGCGCAGTGCACAGGTCGGAGGGGCTGCGGTTACCGATGAATTCCATCCCGGCTTTCGCTGTTCAACCTTGGCGCATACAGCGGGACCGATTCTGCCGGGCGTGGTGCGCGACATGCAACTGGAGAAGCACGGCCTGAAGCTGATCACGCCGGACGTGTGTGTGACGGCGCTTTCACCAGATGGGCGGGCGCTTTCGCTGTATCAGGATGCGGGCAAGTCGGCGCAGGAAATCGCTGCGTTCTCGCAGAAAGATGCGGCGAAGTATCCGGAATTCGAGCGATCGCTGGGAAAGATCAGCAAGGTCATTGGCGAAGCGCTGGCGACCACGCCGCCCGACATCGACCATCCCAGCAGGGGCGATTTGTGGAGCATGCTCAAGACGGGTCGCGCAATTCGGAAACTGGGCAAGAAAGACATGTTCCGCCTGCTGCGCTGGGGGCCGATGGCGGTGGCCGATCTGGCGTCGGAATATTTTGAAACGGAGCTGCTGCGAGCGGTGATCGCGGCTCGCGGCGTCTTTGGGACGTTTCTCGGTCCATGGTCGGCGGGAAGCGCGCTGGTGTTGCTGATCCGCGCGGCGGGAGATCCGCATCCCGCGGGCTCGGCGTCTTTCGCCGCTGGGGGCATGGGTGCGGTTACGCAGGCAATGGCAGCAGCTGCGCAGGCCGCAGGCGCGGAGATTCGCACCGGAGTGGAGGTTATTGAGATTCATGTACAGAATGGGACAGCCACCGGCGTGCTGCTCTCGACGGGCGAAGAGATTCTGGCCAAGGCAGTTATCTCCAATGCGGATCCCAAACGGACGCTGCTCAAGCTGACCGATCCCACGCATCTCTCGCCCGACTTCGTGCAGAAGATGCAGCATTACCGCGGAAACGGCACGGTTGCGAAGGTGAATCTCGCGCTCTCCGGGCTGCCGAGGTTCACCGCGTTGAAGAATGGCGACGCGAGCGCGCTGAAGGGGCGCATTCATATTGGTAACGAGATTGATTATCTGGAACGGGCGTTCGATGAATCGAAGTACGGGAACTTCTCGCGCCAGCCGTATCTGGAAGCCACGATCCCGTCGCTGACTGATCCGACGTTGGCGCCTGAGGGCAAGCATGTAATGTCGATTTACATGCAGTATGCGCCGTATAAGCTGAAAGGCGATTGGCCGAATTGTGACTGGGAAGAGCAACGCAAGGCGATTGGCCAGACGGTGGTCGGGACGCTGGCGCAGTATGCGCCGAATCTGCCGGAACTGATTCTGACGCACAAGATCATCACGCCGCTCGATCTGGAAGAAAAATACGGGCTGACCGGAGGGCAGATTTTTCACGGAGAGCTGGCGCTCGACCAGTTCTTTACCATGCGCCCGCTGCTGGATTGGGCACGGTACCGGACGCCGATTGAGAACCTATATTTGTGCGGCAGCGGGACGCATCCCGGAGCGGGGCTGACCGGAGGGTCGGGGGCGAATGCGGCGCGGGAGATATTGAAAGCGCTGAAACGATGAACCTCGTGCAAGAATGATGACATGGCACGGATCTCAAAGGAGCCGATCAAGAGACTAGACGGGAAGGCAAGCCTACTCCCGCGCCATGCGATCGTCGTTCGCGTTGCGTCCTTCACATTCAGGTTCGGTACCGTGAAGCAGTTGCAAGAATGTATTTCTTACTACAAGCAGAAGACGCGACCTAGCAGCCGAGTTGCTGCGAGAACATTGGCCGCAGATCTTGGAGAGGACTGGAGAGAACTGAGAGGATGGGATGTCGAGCGATGGTTTGAGCGGCTTCCGATGTACTTGCTGGAAGAACCCAAGCGTCAGGAGGTGCTCAAAGCCCTCTCCAAAACCCTCGCCCCAGTCGAAGCCAAGAAACTCTAGTCCAGCTGCATGAGAAATTCCGCCATCCTGCTGATCTCGTGTCCCGACCGCAAGGGCGAGGTCGCGACAATTGCCGACTTCGTCTACCGGCACAATGGAAACATCCTGCACGCTGACGA
>Ga0209415_10018763_pt1 | contig 10898 bp, 10 predicted proteins | sample PeaSoiSIISIP2007_FD_187696 | JGI IMG/M metagenome (GOLD analysis project Ga0209415, IMG submission 187696) | Peat soil microbial communities from Weissenstadt, Germany - SII-SIP-2007 (SPAdes) (version 2) | ecosystem: Environmental > Terrestrial > Soil > Wetlands > Peat | place: Germany... | reverse complement strand
GAGCGCCCGCTCTTTCGCCCAGCGGTAGTCGGCCTTGCCGGCGGGGGAGCGCACGATCTCGGGCAGGAAGGCCACGGCCTTGGGCAGCTTGTAGCGGGCGATGTGCTTGCCCGCCTCGTCGAGGATCTCCTGCGCGCTCACCGTGTGCCCGTCGGCCACCTGCACGATGGCCACCACCTCCTGGCCCCAGCGCTCGCTCGGCCGTCCGGCCACCACCACGTCGGCCACCGCCGGGTGGCCGATGATGGCCTGCTCGACCTCCTCGGCGAAGATCTTCTCGCCGCCGGAATTGATGGTCACCGCGTCGCGCCCGAGCAGCTCGATCTGGCCGTCGGGCAACAGGCGGGCCCGGTCGCCGGGCACCGAGTAGCGCTCGCCGTCGATGACGGGGAAGGTGCGCGCCGTCTTCTCGGCGTCGCCCAGGTACCCGAGGGGCACGGGACCGCCCTGGGCGAGCCAGCCGATCTCCTCGTCACCGGGGGCGAGCAGGCGCGTCAGGTCGGCGCTGGCCACGACGGTGCCCGGCCCGGGGACGAAGGTCCCCGTCGACACCGTCCCCGACGAGGAGATGACCCCCATCTGGACCCCGGTCTCCGAGGCGCCGGCGACGTCGGTGATCAAGATGTTGGGCAGCGTGGAGAGGAGGCGCTGCTTGAGCCCGACGCTGAGCATGGCGCCGCCGCTGCCGAAGGCCATGAGCGAGGTGGCGTCGTAGTCGCCGCGCTCGAGCTCCTCCACGATGGGCCGGGCCATGGCGTCGCCCACCACCGAGATCCCGATGACGCGCTCGCGGGCCACGGTGTCCCACACGTCGACCGGGTCGAGGGACCGGGTGTTGCTCGGGAAGACGAGGGTGGCCCCCATGGTCATGTAGTAGAAGCTCGCCCACTGTGCGGCCCCGTGCATGAGCGGCGGGATCGACATCACCCGCACCTCGGTCCCCGGCAGCAGCCGGCTGCGCAGGTGCTCGTAGCTCTCGACCAGCTCCCACGTGCCGTACGTCCGCCCGCCCATGGCGGCCCGGAAGATGTCGTGCTGGCGCCACAGCACGCCCTTGGGCATGCCCGTCGTCCCCCCGGTGTAGAGGATGTAGAGGTCGTCGGGGCTGCGCTCGACCGGCGGGAGCTCGGGCTCCGCCGCCGCCACCACCGTCTCGTAGTCGACCGCCCCCGCCAGCAGCGGGTTCCCGGACTCGTCGGCCACCTGGATGAGCAGCTCGAGGTCGGGCAGCGACGGCAGCACCCGCTCGAGGGTCGGGGCGAAGCTGGCGTGGTAGACGATGGCCCGGGCGCCGGCGTCGGTGAGCAGGTAGCGCAGCTCCTCCTCGACGTAGCGGTAGTTGACGTTGAACGGCGCCACGCGTGCCAGGTAGGAACCGATCATCGCCTCGATGTACTCGTTGCCGTTCACGAGGTAGATGCCGAGATGGTCCTGCCCCGACTGGTGGCCCGCCAGCGTGGCGCGCTCGGTGGCCGACCCCAGGCCGTGGCGGTGGAGGTACGAGGCCAGGCGCCGGGACCGGTCGCGCACGTCCGCGTAGGTGAGGCGCCGCTCCCCCCACACGATGCACTCGCGCTCGGGGATGGCCTCGGCCACCGACTCGAAGACCGTGCCCAGGTTGAACTGCTCGGCGCTCACCGGCTCCCCCTCGTCATCCGCCCGCCGGACGGGCCGCATGCTACCGGGGTGGCGCCGGGGTCACTGCTGGTAGCCCTCGACCACCTGGGGCGGCCGCACGGCGACCTCGTCGGGGTCGCCACCGGCATTGCGCCGGGCCCGGCGCTGGCGCAGCAGGTCCCAGCACTGGTCGAGGGCGACCTCGATGGTGCGCAGCTTCTCGGAGTCCGAGACCGTGAGCTCCTCGCCCACGTGCGCCTCCTCGAGGCGGCGCTCCTCCTCGGCCAGCCGGTTGATCTCCTGCACGATCTGCTCGTCGTTCATGTCGTCTCCTCGGGGTCGGTCGTCTCGGGACGGGGGTCACGGGCGCCGCCGCCCACCACGGTCGCCGGCCGCCCGCGGCACGCGGGGGTCATCGCAGCAGCCGGGACAGGCGACGGTCGGCGAGCGGCTTGCCGCCCGTCTGGCAACTGGCGCAGTACTGCAGCGACTTGGTGGCGAACGACACCTCGCGCACCACGTCGCCGCACTCGGGGCAGGCCTCCCCGGTGCGGCCGTGGACCCGCATGGCGCGCTTCTTGTCGCCCTTGAGCTCGGAGGCCTCCTGGCCCACGGCGCGGGCGACGGCGTCGCCGAGCACGCCCACCATCGCCGCGTGCAGGCGGACCACCTCGTCGTGGCCGAGGTTGCGCGCCGGCTTGAACGGCGAGAGCCGGGCGACGTGGAGGATCTCGTCGGAATAGGCGTTGCCGATGCCGGCGATGACCGATTGGGAGGCGAGCACGGTCTTGATGTTGCCGCTCGCCGCCCCGAGCACGGCGCCGAGCGCGGCCACGTCGAATCCGGCGTCGAGGGGGTCGGGGCCGAGCGTGGCCAGGCCCTCCACGTCCTCGGGCCGGCCCACGACCCACACCGCGAGGCGCTTCTCGGTGCCCATCTCGGTGACGTCGAACCCCGCCGAGGGCTCGATGCCCACGCGCAGGGCCAGCGGACCGCGCCCGGGACGGACCCGGTCCCGGGGCAGCGGGTCGCGCCAGCGCACCCAGCCGCCGCGGGCCAGGTGCAGCACGAGGACGCGTCCGTCGAGGTCGATGCACAGGTACTTCCCCCGCCGCGTCACCGACGAGCACACGCGGCCGACGAGGGAGTCGAGCGGGGGGTGGACGGTCTTGAGCGCGGCGATGGCGGCCAGCTCGCAGCGCTGCACGCGACGACCGCTCGTCCTCGTGTCGAGGAAACGGGCGAGGGCCTCGACCTCGGGCAACTCCGGCACGGCGCCATCCTCCCATGTCCGACGTGATGCCGAACCGGCGACGGACCGTGCCACAGTGGCGGCGTGCGCGTCGGCGGGAACGTCGGGAGACGGGGGAGGAGGCCCGCGTCCTGGCCGAGGAGGGCCGCCGCCGTGGCCGCCCCGGTGGCGGCCGCCGTGGCCCTGGGCGGGCTGCTGCCCGCCTGCGCCCGGGTGCCGGGCCGCTCGGCGCCGCTCACGACGAGGCCCCCGGCGAGCGCCGCCACCGCCGCAGCGACAACCGGCACGACCGGGACCACCGCCACCACGATGCCGGCCCTGCCGGTGCCGGCCCCGGTGCGGTGGTCGGCGTGCGGGAGCCTGCAGTGCGCCAGCGTCACCGTGCCGCTCGACTACGGCGAGCCGCAGATGGGGACGATCCAGATCGCCGTGGCCCGGCACCCGGCCCTGGACCCCGCGCAGCGCATCGGCTCGATCGTGATCAACCCCGGCGGTCCGGGGGGCTCGGGCATCGACGACCTGCCCGACGAGCTGAGCATCCTCACCCCCGAGCTCCTCGACCGCTTCGACATCGTGTCGTTCGACCCCCGGGGGGTCCAGCGCAGCAGCCCGGTGTCGTGCAACCCGCCCGGGCAGGCGCCCCAGGCCCCCTCGACCCCCGGGCCGCTGGCCGACCCCATCCCCACCACGGCCGCCGCCCAGCAGGCCCTCATCACCAACGACCAGGAGTACGCCGCCCAGTGCGAGGCGCAGAGCGGTTCGATCCTGCCGTTCGTGGGCACGGTGGACACGGCCAGGGACCTCGACGAGATCCGCCAGGCGATCGGCGACGCCAAGCTCACCTTCATCGGGCACTCCTACGGCACCCTGCTCGGGGCCACCTACGCGGCGATGTTCCCGACGCACGTCCGGGCCATGGTGCTCGACGGGGCCATCGACCCGGCGCTGAGCGCGCAGCAGATGATCATCGACCAGGCCCAGGGATTCGAGGCGGTTCTCGATTCGTTCTTCTCGTGGTGCGCCACGTCGGGCTGCGCGTGGCACGGCGGGTCCGATCCCTCTGGCGCCCTGCTGGCCCTGATCGCCCAGAGCCGGGCGTCGCGCCTTCCCGCCGCCGGCGGTCGCAGTGCCGGCCCCGGCGAGTTCTACGAGGCCATCTTGTCGGCCCTGTACTCCCAGTCGTCGTGGCCGTCGCTCGCCGACGCGCTGGCGGAGGCCGCCGCGGGCAACGGGAACGCCCTCGTGGCCATGTCCACCGGCTACCTGACCGGCGGGTCGTCGAACGCCGCGGCCGCCGAGACGGCCATCGACTGCCTCGACCACCCCGCCCCGCGCGACCTCGACGCCTATCCCGTGCTGGCGGCCGTCGCCGCCGCCAAGGCCCCGCTGTTCGGGCCGCTGCTCGCCTGGGGGCTGGTGGGGTGCGCCGTGTGGCCCGTGCCCCCCACCCGCACGCCCGCTGCGTCCGACGCGCCGGGATCGCCTCCCATCATCGTCACCGGCGCCACCGGGGACCCCGCCACCCCCTATCAGTGGGCCGTGAACCTCGCCGGTGAGCTGCCCCAGGGCATCCTCGTGACGTGGCAGGGCGAGAACCACGTGGCCTATTACTACAGCGCGTGCGTCCGGGCCATCGACCAGGCCTACCTCGTCCAGGGCACGCTGCCCGCCCCCCACACCGTGTGCACCGACTGATCGCCCGCCCCATGGGCGCGACACCGTCCGGCGGCTGTGCGCGAGGGCGCCGTGGCGTCGTCCGAGGGCGGGTCCCGGGACCTCTGAGCCGGCATTTCGGGACCTTGGCCCCTGCCCCGGTGACCCCCGGGATGCGACCGTGAAGGTGTCGGTTCCGGTCGTGGGCGGTCCGTGGACACTGCCGACGCCCGGTTGCATCGTCGAAGACGCGTGAGGAGCGGCAAATGTCGGTACGGGTCGGTATCAATGGGTTCGGTCGCACGGGTCGGGCGCTGCTGCGCGCCGCGCGGCGACCGGAGCTCGACCTCGAGGTGGTCGCCGTCAACGACCTGGGCCCGCCGCCGGCGCTCGCCCGCCTGCTCGCCCGGGACTCGGTCTTCGGCCGCCTGGACGTTCCCGTGACCCTCGAGGGCGACGCCATGGTGGTGGGCGACAGGCGCATCCGCCTGCTCGCCGATCCCGAGGTCAAGTCGCTGCCGTGGGCCGAGCTCGGCGTGGACGTCGTGGTCGAGTCCACGGGCAGGTTCACCGCCCGCGACCTGGCCGCCGGGCACCTCGACGCCGGCGCGCCGCGCGTGGTGGTGTCGGCCCCCTCGAAGGGCGCGGACGTCACCATCGTGCTCGGAGTGAACGACCACGAGTTCGACCCGGCGCGCCACTTCGTGGTGTCCAACGCCTCGTGCACCACGAACTGCCTGGCCGTCTTGGCGCGGGTGCTCGACGACGCCTTCGGCATCGAAGAGGGGTTCATGACCACCGTCCACGCCTACACCGGGGACCAGCGCCTGGTGGACTCCGTCCACAAGGACCCCCGCCGGGCCCGGGCGGCGGCCATCAACATCATCCCCACGACCACGGGTGCGGCGCGGGCCACGGGCCTCGTGATGCCGTCGGTCGAGGGGCGCCTCGACGGGTTCGCCCTGCGCGTGCCCGTGGCCGACGGGTCGGTCACCGACCTGGTGGCCGTGGTGCGCCGCGACGTCACCGCCGACGACGTGCGCGCCGTCTACCGCGAGCGTGCCGCCTCGGGATCGCTCGTGGGCAAGCTCGAGTACTCCGACGAGCCGCTCGTGTCGAGCGACATCGTCGGGAACCCGGCGTCGTGCGTGTACGACGCCGAGCTCACGATGGCGCACAGGCGCCTGGTCAAGGTCATCGGGTGGTACGACAACGAGTGCGGGTACGCCAACCGCCTGGCGGAGCTCACCGCCGTGGTCGGCGCCGCGCACACGTCGTAGGCGCCATGGACGCGGGCGGCTCCCTGTTCCAGGTCCGGATCCACGGACGCGGCGGCCAGGGGGTCGTCACGGCCGCCGAGCTGCTGTCGGTGGCGGCGTTCGTCGAAGGGCGCTTCGCCCAGGCCTTCCCGAGCTTCGGCTCGGAGCGCACGGGCGCTCCCGTCATGGCGTTCTGCCGGATCGACAACGCCCGCATCCGCAGCCGCGAGCCCATCGTCGAGCCCGACGCGCTGATCGTGCAAGACGCCACGCTCGTGCACCAGGTCGACCTGTTCAGCGGCCTGCGCCCCGGCGGGTACGTCCTGGTGAACTCGGCGCACAGCTTCGAGGAGCTCGGGCTCTGCGACCTCGAGCGCATCACGTCGCCCGACCGCCTGGTCACCGTGCCCGCCACCGAGCTCGCCCTGGCCCACACCGGTCGGCCCCTGCCCAACGCCGTGCTCCTCGGGGGCTTTGCCGCGCTGGTCGGGGTGGTGTCGATCGAGTCGGTGGCCGTCGCCCTGGGCGAGCGCTTCTCCTCCGTGGTGGCCGAGGCCAACGTGGCCGCCGCCACCGAGGCCTACCGGCTCGTCGAGTCCGAGCGAGAGGAGCTCGCCCGTGTTGCGCCAGATTGAGGGATCGCGCGCGGTGGCCGAGTCCGTGGCGCTGTGCCGCCCCGAGGTGGTGTGCGCCTACCCCATCTCCCCCCAGACCCACATCATCGAGGGCATCGGCGCCCTGGTGAAGGCCGGGACGCTCGAGCACTGCGAGTTCATCAACGTGGAGTCGGAGTTCGCCGCCATGTCGGTGTGCATCGGGGCGTCGGCGGCCGGGGCGCGCGCCTACACCGCCACCTCCAGCCAGGGGCTCCTGTTCATGATCGAGGCCGTCTACAACGTGGCGGGCCTCGGCCTCCCCGTCGTCATGACGCTCGCCAACCGGGCCATCGGGGCCCCCATCAACATCTGGAACGACCACAGCGACGCCATGGCGGTGCGCGACAGCGGCTGGATCCAGTTGTTCGCCGAGACCAACCAGGAGGCGGCCGACCTGCACCTCCAGGCGTTCCGTCTGGCCGAGGCCCTGTCGATGCCGGTGATGGTGTGCATGGACGGGTTCATCCTCACCCACGCCTTCGAGGCCGTGGAGGTGGCCACCCAGCAGCAGGTCGACGCCTTCCTCCCGGCCTACGAGCCCCGCCAGGTGCTCGACCCCCTCGAGCCCGTGTCCATCGGGGCCATGGTGGGCCCCGAGGCGTTCGAGGAGGTGCGGTACCTGGCCCACGTCAAGCAGCTCCAGGCCCTCGACCTCATCCCCGAGATCGCGGCGGAGTTCGCCGAGTCCTTCGGCCGCCGGTCGGGGGGGCTCGTGACCCCCTATCGCAGCGAGGACGCCGACACCGTGGTGGTGGCGCTCGGCTCCGTGCTCGGGACGATCAAGGACGCCGTCGACGAGCTGCGCGACAGGGGCGAGCGCGTGGGGGTCCTGGGCGTGGGGTCGTTCCGCCCGTTCCCCGCCGCCGCCGTGCGCCAGGCCCTCCACGGTGTGACGCGGGTGGTGGTGCTCGAGAAGGCCCTCGCCCCCGGGGCGGGCGGGATCCTGGCCACCGACGTGACGATGGCGTGCGCCGGCGTCCCCGTGTCGGTGTCGGCGGTCATCGCCGGCCTCGGGGGCAGGCCCATCACCAAGGCGTCGCTCACCCGCCTGGTGGAGCAGGCCGCCGCGGGTGCCCTCGAGCCGCTGACCTTCCTCGACCTCGACCGCGCCCTCGTCGAGCGAGAGCTCGCCCGCATGGCCAGCCGGCGGCGCTCGGGGCCCACGGCGGAGAACGTCCTGCGCGACGTCGGCATCGTGTCGGCGCGCGTCGTGTGAGGAGCGGGCCATGCCCATGCAGCCGGTGAAGTTCTACCAAACCGGGAGCTTCGTGGTCGGCAACCGCCTGCTCGGCGAGGACGAGCGCTCCGTGCAGGCCGACGCCCGGCGCACCAATTCCCTCAACTCCGGGCACCGGGCCTGCCAGGGATGCGGCGAGGCGCTCGGCGCCCGCTACGCCCTCGACGCCGCCATGCGCGCCACCAACGGAAAGATGATCGCCGTCAACGCCACGGGGTGCCTCGAGGTGTTCTCGACGCCCTATCCCGAGACGTCGTGGCGGGTGCCGTGGCTCCACTCGCTGTTCGGCAACGCCCCGGCGGTGGCCACGGGGGTGGCCGCCGCCTTGAAGGCGCGCGGCCGCAGCGACGTGCGGGTGGTGGCCCAGGCCGGCGACGGGGGCACGGTGGACATCGGCTTCGGGTGCCTCTCGGGCATGTTCGAGCGCAACGACGACGTGCTGTTCCTGTGCTACGACAACGAGGGCTACATGAACACCGGGGTGCAGCGCTCGAGCGCCACGCCTCCCGCGGCGCGCACGGCCACCACCGAGGCCGTCGGCCCCGAGCCCGGCAACGCCTTCGGCCAGGGCAAGAACATGCCGCTGCTCGCCGTGGCCCACGAGATCCCCTATGTGGCCACGGCCACCGTGGCCGAGCTGCGCGACCTCGAGTACAAGGTGGAGCGGGCCATGGCGGTGCGCGGGGCGCGCTACATCCACGTGCTCGTGCCCTGCCCGCTCGGGTGGGGGAGCGCGTCGAACGACACCATCCGCCTGGCCCGCCTGGCCAAGGAGACCGGCCTGTTCCCGGTCTTCGAGGCCGAGCACGGCGAGATCACGAGCGTGTCCAAGATCAGGCGCCGCCAGCCCGTCGAGGAGTACCTGCGGCCCCAGTCCCGCTACGGCCACCTCTTCGGGTCGTCGCCCCGGCCCGACATCGTGGACCGGCTCCAGGCCATGGCCGATCGCAACATCCGGCGCTTCGGCCTCGTCGACGACGACACCGACGGGTCCGCCGACCCGGGGGGGCGCTGATGGACAAGCCCTTCGCCATCACCCTCGACGTGAACTCCAGCCTGGCCAACAAGACCGGAACCTGGCGGGTGGAGCGGCCGCGGTACCTCGACCGCCTCCCCCCGTGCAACAACGCCTGCCCCGCCGGCGAGAACATCCAGGGGTGGCTGTACCACGCCGAGGAGGGCGCCTACGAGGAGGCCTGGCGGGTGCTGGTCGAGGACAACCCGCTCCCGGCGGTGATGGGCAGGGTCTGCTACCACCCGTGCGAGACCGCCTGCAACCGCGTCCAGGTGGACGAGGCCGTGGGCATCAACGCCGTCGAGCGCTTCCTCGGCGACGAGGCCATCGCCCGGGGCTGGGAGCTCACCTTGACGGCCCCGCCCTCGGGCAAGCGGGTGCTCGTGGTGGGGGCGGGGCCCGCCGGGCTGTCCGCCGCCTACCACCTGCGCCGGCGGGGCCACGCGGTGACCATCTACGAGGCCGGGCAGCTGCCCGGCGGCATGATGCGCTTCGGCATCCCCCGCTACCGCCTGCCGCGCGACGTCCTGCAGGCGGAGATCGACCGCATCCTGGCCCTCGGGGTGACCCTCGAGGTCGGCCGCACCGTCACCGACGTGGCCGCCACCATGGCGGGCGACGGCTTCGACGCCGCCTTCCTGGCCGTGGGGGCGGAGATCGGCAAGCGCGCCTACCTGCCGGCGGGGGACTCGGCCCGGGTCTTCGACGCCGTGTCGCTCCTGCGGGGCATGGAGGGGGCCGAGCCCCCGATGCTCGGCCGGCGCGTGGCGGTCTACGGGGGAGGCGACACCGCCATGGACGCGGCGCGCACCGCCCGGCGGCTCGGGGCCACCGACGCCGTGGTCGTCTACCGGCGCACGCGTGACCGCATGCCCGCCCACGACATCGAGGTCGAAGAGGCCCTCGAGGAGGGCGTGCAGATGAAGTGGCTGTCGACCATCAAGGAGGTCGGGGACTCGAGGCTCGTCCTCGAGAAGATGAAGCTCGACGAGCACGGCTTCCCCCAGCCGACCGGGGAGCTCGAGGAGCTCGACGCCGACGCCCTGGTGCTCGCCCTCGGCCAGGAGTCCGACCTCCGCCTGGTGCACGGGGTGCCCGACATCGTCGTCGACGACGGCGTCGTCCAGGTGGGCCCCACCATGATGACCGGGCACCCCGGCGTGTTCGCCGGCGGCGACATGGTCCCGGGCGACCGGACGGTGACCGTGGCCGTGGGCCACGGAAAGCAGGCGGCGCGCAACGTCGACGCCTGGCTACGCGGCGCCCACCACGTCCCCGCCGCCCGCCACGAACTCGTCAGCTTCGACATGCTCAACACGTGGTACTACGCCGACGCGCCCAAGACGGTCCGGCCCCAGCTCGACCTGGCCCGGCGCACATCCACCTTCGACGAGGTCGTCTCCGGCCTCGACGAGACCACCGCCCTGTTCGAGGCCCGGCGCTGCCTGTCGTGCGGGAACTGCTTCGAGTGCGACAACTGCTTCGGGGTGTGCCCCGACAACGCCGTGGTCAAGCTGGGCCCGGGCAAGCGCTACGCCTTCGACTTCGACTACTGCAAGGGCTGCGGCATCTGCGTCGCCGAATGCCCGTGCGGGGCCATCGTCATGGAGCCCGAGCCGACCTGAGCTGGCCGCCCGCGCGCCCGGGCCGCCGTGGGCGCCAGGTTCGCCCCGACGCGAACACGCCCGCCCGGCGATTCTGCGTCGAGCGGGCGCACCCTATGGAAATCTGTCGGGCGCCCTCGTCGCGCCGCCGAGCGGCACGTCCCGGGGCCTACGAGCCCCATGTCCGTTACGACACGCTCGAAAGCACGTCCCGAGTGGTCACCGAAACCTCAGACGCCGTGCCCGACCGGTACGCATGCCCGTCGAGCACATCTCGGCGATCCGCCACGAGGAGCGCCGCCTGAACCCAATGTAAGGTCACCATAGGCCGACCTCCTCTCGCTGCCGCTTCATTGTGCCTGTCGATTGGTGCAGCACTTGGTACAACACCGAAGGCGGCCGTCGTGTTCCTGGTCGGCATTCGTTCCATGGCCTGCACCTGAGAAAGTGCCGCAGGCACAATGCCTCAGGACGGCGTCTCGACGACACGATGCCTCAGGACGGCGTCTCGACGACACGATGCCTCATGACGGCGTCTCGACGACACGATGCCTCAGGACGGCGTCTCGACGACAAGGCCAAGGTTCGTCGCAGCCAGCGCCATT
>Ga0209415_10018762_pt1 | contig 10899 bp, 9 predicted proteins | sample PeaSoiSIISIP2007_FD_187696 | JGI IMG/M metagenome (GOLD analysis project Ga0209415, IMG submission 187696) | Peat soil microbial communities from Weissenstadt, Germany - SII-SIP-2007 (SPAdes) (version 2) | ecosystem: Environmental > Terrestrial > Soil > Wetlands > Peat | place: Germany... | reverse complement strand
ACGAGTGTCGATGACTTCACCACGACGTGTCGCACCGACGAGCCCGCGGCACCCGCCGCCGCCAACAGATTCATCGTCCCGATGACGTTGATCTCGTGCATGGCCCGTCTCGGCACCGTCGTCGAGTTCGTGATCATGAACGTGTGCAGGATGGTGTCGACCTGCGTCGCCTTCACGATGCGGTTCATGATGGAGTAGGTCTGGTCCGCCCGGACGAATTCGGCCCGCTCGAAAGGCACCGTCGGCGCATGGGTCCCCATGCCCAGGATCACGTCCATGCTCGGGTCGGTCTCGAGGGCCTGAATCATCCGGCCACCCCAGAACGTGTCCGCACCGGTCACGAGGACGCGCCGGCTCATGCCCGGCTCACCCGAACCAGACGCTGCGCCGGTCGCGCAGCATGTCGTACACGGCCTCCTGGAGCTGCGAGCGGATGTGCTCGGACTCCTCCATGATGCGGCTCTTCGAGTACCGGTCCTGGTCTGCCGGGACGTCGAAGTGCACCGGGTCGAGCACCCGAAGCTTGAACTTGGCAGGGAAGGGGGCCACGACGCCGAGGGGGCCGAACGCCAGCAGGTTGGCCGTGATCGGGAAATAGGGGACGCCCAGCGCCTTCGCCAACGTGGGCAGGCGAAGGAGCACGGGCATGGCCTCTTCCGAGCCGACGACCGCGATCGGGATGACCGGCACTCCGGCCCGCATGGCGATCTCGATGAAGCCGCCGCGCCCGAAGCGGCGCAGCTGGTAGCGGTCCGTGAAGGATTTCGAAGGGCCCTTGGTCCCCTCGGGGAAGACGAGCGCCAGTTGCTTCTGCTCTTTCAAGAGGCGGTAGGCGTTTGCCGGCCGGGCGGAGACCCCGCCCGCGCGCGCCCACAGGGTGCCAACGACGGGCACCGTGCGGAAGAAGTAGTCGGCCAGGCCGTAGACGGGCCGCTCGAGCTCCTTCTCGATACCGTGCATGATGACGGGCGCGTCGGAGGGGATGGCCCCGGCGTGGTTGGCGACGAGGAGGGCCCCGCCGTCGCCGGGGATCTTCTCGAGACCCTCCCACTCGGCGCGGAACCATTTCGAGTAGATGGGCTCGTAGAGCGCGCGGGCCAGCGCTCGCGTCCGTTCCGAGCGACCCCATTCGTCGACGTCGGACAATCGAGGATCCTCCTGGACGTCGTCGTCCTCGGAAGGGAGGCGGATCGGGACGATCGCCGTCGAACGGTTCTTCTCGCCGACCACAGGGCGCCCGCTGGCCATCGGGCCATCGTACCGATCAGCCGGGCCGTGGCGTCCTGGCCCCGGCTGGTGGCGGCGGATGGCCGAGGCGACGACCATCCGCCCAGGTCACGGGTGCGGATGCGTCAGGGCCGCGCCGCTCCGATCAGCCCTTCGGTGAAGATCGGCGAGTACGACACGGTGGACCCGGTGAACGGTGCCTGAATGACCGTGTCCGTCCCGTACGGACCCGAGCCCGTGTACATCACGACGTGATCGACCTGGTTGTCACCGTCGAGGTTGTAATAGAAGAGCAGGTCACCCGGTTGGAGCGCATCGAGCGAGACGTGGGTCAGGGCCGGCCACTGCGTCTCGGTCGTGCGCGGGATGGACACGCCGGCCTGGGCCCAGGCCCACTGCACCAACCCGGAGCAGTCGAAGCCGGCGCCGGCCTGCTCACCGCCGAACACATAGGGCACACCCAGCTGCGAGACCGCAGCCTGCACCGCGGCCGTGCCCCCCGCGCCACCCGTCGAGGACCCGCCCACCGGGCCGGTGCTGCCGGACGCCTGGTTGGCGGCGTCGGTCGCCGCAGCGCCACTCGCAGATCCGCCGACCGCGCCGGCGACGGTCGCGGCCGCTTGCGCCGCCGCCGCCGCCTCTTGCTGTTGCCGTTGGCTCGCCGCCGCAGCGGCCGCCGCGGCTTCCTGGCGCGCCTCCGCGATCGCCGCCTGCGCGACCTCCTGGGCGAGCTGGCCCTGCACCTGGCTCAGGGTCGCCTTGGTCGCGGCAGCCTCCTGCTGGTTCGCCTGAGCCAGCGACTTGGCCTGCGTGGCCTCCGCCTGTGCCTGCGCCGCCACGCTCTGCTGCTGGACCTCTTGCGCGGTCAGGCGCGCCTCCGAGCGTTCCAGCGCGGACTCGTCCTTGGTGAGATTGCCGACGATCTGGTTGGTGTACTGGTTGCGCGCCTCGTTGAGCGTGGCCGAGGTGGAGAAGTAGGAGGCGAATCCGCTCTCGGGCGTGCCGTAGACGTACGCCGCGACGGCGTCGGTCGCGACGAGCCGCTTGTCTGCGTCGACCGCGGACCGCGCGTGGACGAGGCTCGCCGCCAGCGACTGCAACGTGCTCTGTGCGGTCTGGAGATTCTGGACCGCCGTGTTGTACTTGTCGTCGAGGATCGACGTCTGCTGCTCTTCCTGTGTCAGCGTGGCTTCGATCTGGCTCACCTGCGATTGCGCCGCATTGATCTGGGCCTGGTTCGGCGCCGGACCGGGGAGGGTGGTCGAGGTGGTTGCACCCGCACCCGCAGCCGCGACGGCGGAGAGCAGCGCGCCGAGGAGCCCAGCGGCCATGGCCGCCCGGAAGGATTGGGTCCGCCTGCGGACAGTGTCCCGACACTTCACTGAGCCCACGGGGCAAAGCGTAACGGCTGGCCGGTTGCAGAAACGGCACCCCATCGTTTCGTTCGGGTTGCAGCCCGAGTTCGTGTGCCGTTCACCTCCGCCACGTTCGAAACCCCGCAACGGTCACGATTGACCCTGGGAGCCACCGTCCATAGGGTGCCGTGCATGAAGGGAGTCGTTTCCGTCGTTCAGGGTCGGCTCAGGGGTGTCTGGCGCGGAGACCTGTGGTCGTTCTCGGGCATCCCCTATGCGAAGGCCCCCGTCGGCGAGCTGCGGTGGCGCCCGCCGCAAGCACCCGAGGCCTGGGACGAGATCCGGGACGCGTCGACCTTCGGACCGATCGCGCCACAGTCGGCCGCCGTGCCCGGCATCACGAGCCCCTCCGACCCCGAGACGTCGGAACCACACAGCGAGGATTGTCTCTCGCTGAACGTCTGGACCCCGGAGCTCCCGGTGACGCCGACACACGAGCCCGGCCGCGGCCGGCCGGTGATGGTGTTCATCCACGGAGGAGGCTTCACCTCGGGCAGCGGGTCGGTCTTCCTCTACCGGGGCGGCAACCTCGTGCGCAACGGTGACGCCGTGGTGGTGACCATCAATTACCGGCTCGGCGCACTGGGTTTTCTCGGCCATCGCGACCTGGCCGGCCCGGACGGCCTTGTCGGCAACTGGGGCATCCACGACCAACTGGCCGCGCTGGCCTGGGTGCGTGACAACATCGCCGTCTTCGGCGGCGACGCCGGCAACGTCACGATCTTCGGTGAGTCCGCGGGGGCCTTCAGCGTCGCCATGCTGCTCGGGACGCCCGCGGCCTCAGGGCTCTTTCATCGTGCCGTGGTGCAGAGCGGCGGGGTGCACGTGCACACCGTCGAGGAGGCGGAGCGTTCGGCGGAGCGCTTGGTGGCGCTCCTTGGTCTCGCCTCGTGCACGCGGAACTCGTTGCAGGGAGTGCCGGCCACCGAGCTCGTCGCCGCCACCGAAGAGATCGCCAGGCGTCGGCCCGACCCGGGGATGATTCCGTTGCCCTACCTTCCCGTCGTGGACGGTGCCCTCCTGCCGGAGCACCCGCTCGCCGCGGTGGCCAACGGATCCTCGAGCGGGATCGACCTGCTGATCGGCACGAACCGGGACGAACTGACCCTCTTCGGTCTGGGGAACCCGGCCCTCCTCGAGCTCGACGAGCCCGGCGTGCAGCGTTGGGTCGCCAACGCCGTTCCCGACGCACCGCCCGGCGAGGTGGTCGACGCCTACCGGGCGGCTCGGGCCACCCGGGGGGAACCGGTGGACCCCCGTGACATCTGGGTCGCCGTGGGGACCGACGTCGTCTTCCGCTGGCCGAGCCTCCAGCTGGCCGCTGCTCACGCCGCCCGCGGCTCGCGCGCCTACGTCTATCTGTTCGAGTGGGAGTCGCCCGCGTTCGGCGGGATTCTGGGCTCGTGCCACGCGCTCGAGCTGCCGTTCGTCTTCGGTGCGGTACACCTGCCCGTGGTGCAGCTCTTCTCCGGCGGGGGCCCGGCCGTGCAGGCGCTGTCCGAGCAGATGCAGCAGGCGTGGCTCGCCTTCGCCGCCACCGGGAGCCCCACGCACGAGGGCATCGACGAGTGGCTGCCCTGGGACCCTGCCGGCCGCGCCACCATGACGTTCGGCGCCGAGACCGCCCTGGTGCGGGCACCCCGTGACGCCGAGTTGTCGATCCTGGAGCGCCGCCGCCCCCTCGTCTCGGGTGTGCCCGGCTGACCGGTCCCCGTCACACCGTGCACTTCGGTCAAGAATGGTGCACCGGGGGCGTAGCCCAACTGGCAGAGGCAGGGCGCTTAAACCGTCCCCAGTGAGGGTTCGAATCCCTCCGCCCCCACGCTCGGGGTCCGACCGTTCCCCGTGGTGCCCCCCGATGGTGTCGAAGTCGCAGTCCTCGGTCCGTTTGTCGTGCGCGGCGCGGCGGAGCCGTTCCGGCGATCGGCGGCACTCGATCTCGTCGCGTACCTCGCCCTCCACCGGCACGGCGTCCGTCACGCCGAGTGGGCGCTCGCCGTCTGGCCCGATCACGCGGTCGCCCTCCCCACGGTGCACTCGACGGCGTCGGACGCCCGCCGCGCACTGGGCCGGTCCCCGGACGGCACGACCCGTCTGCCACGCGGCGTCCTGCTCCGCCTGCACGATTCGGTGACGACCGACGTCGAGCAATTCGCAACGCTGGCCGACTCCGACGATCCGCACCGGCTCGTCGAGGCCATGCACCTCGTCCGCGGCCCGCTCTTCCACGGCCTGCGCAGGTCCGACTGGGCCGTGTTCGAGGGCACCCGGTCCCGCATCGAGTCGATGGTGGTGGGCACCGCGCTGCGGAGTGCCGGGGAGTTGACGCGGCGCGGCGACGGCAGCACGGCCGCCTGGGTGGTCCGTCAGGCTCTCCGGGTGAGCCCCTACGACGAACGGCTCTACCGCTCGTTGCTGCGCGCGACGGCGGCGGAGGGCAGCCGCGTCGGGGTGCGCTCGACGATGGCCGAATTGTTGACGCTGGCGGGGGAGCCCGAAGGACCGGCGGCGGGGTTGGCCAGGGTGGTCAGGGGCGTCGACGGCCGACTCGAGTGCCTCCACCCGAGGACGACGGCCCTCTACCGTGGCCTGCTGGAGGGCTCGCCTGCCGCCGAAGGGGAGCTCGCCAGGCTGTAGGGTTGCGTCCCGCCATGGCGAGAAGCTCATCTGGGAAATCGGTAGCCCGCGCCGCCTCGACGGGCGGTGGTGCCACCTATCGCGGGCAGATGCCGGTCAACTGGTACGCCGCCCTCGTGATCATCGTCGTGATCGGGATCGGATCGGTCGCCCTCGCCAAGTACCACTACAACCAGACCCCGACGCTGGTCGAGCCGACCACGAACACGACCTGGCACGCTGCCCTGGCCTTCGACATCTGCGGGACCACGCAGCCGGCGCTGGCGGCCTCCCCGACCAGTGCGACCACCGGCCTCACGACCACGGGGAGCGGTGTCCTGCTCATCGCCCCCAAGACGGCGAGCGAGGCCGGCAACAACGCCACCCTGGGCAAGTTCGCCGAGGGGTACACGGGGCTGACCCTGACCAACACGGAGGTGAAGTACCCGTCGGCCACGGTGCCTGCGTATTCCAACGGGCAGAAGTGCGCGGCCGGGACGCCGGACGCCGGCAAGGTGGGTGTGGTGCAGGCCCGAACCTGGGTGCTCTCGACCAAGACGGGGAAGAACGGTCAGTTGGAAGAGGCGGGTGGCCTGACGACCGTCAAGCCGGCCAGCCTCAAGTTGCTCAACCGCCAGCTCATCACGGTCGGGTTCGGGCCGGCCAACGAGCCGCTGCCGAAGCCTCCGGCATCCACGATCACGGCACTGCTGCAGGTGCTGGCGGGGAACCAGCCCGTGGCCACCACCACGACGGCACCGGGCGTCACGACCACGACGGCGCACATGCTCACTCCCACGTCGACGGCCGGCACGAGCACGACCACGGTCCCGGCCACCACCACGACGAAGCCTTCGTCAACCACGACGACCAAGTAATGAAGGCGGTCGTCCTCGTGGGGGGCGAGGGGACGAGGTTGCGCCCCCTGACCCTCTCGATCCCGAAGCAGATGCTGCCGATCGTCGGGGTCCCGATGCTCGAGCGCGTGCTCGGCCAGCTCGCCCTGCACGGCGTCGACGAGGCTGTCCTGTCGCTCGGCTACCTCCCCGACGCCTTCATGGAGGCGTACCCCGACGGGCGCGCCGCGGGAGTCCGGCTGACCTACGCCGTCGAGCCCGAGCCGCTCGACACGGCCGGTGCCGTGCGCTTTGCCGCCACGTTCGCCGGTATCGACGAGACCTTCGTCGTGGTCAACGGTGACGTCCTCACCGACCTCGACCTCACGAGCCTCGTGGCCTTCCACCGGGAGCGGGGGGCCGAGGGGACGATCCACCTCCACCCGGTCGCCGATCCGTCCTCCTTCGGCGTGGTCCCCACCGACGGCGAGGGCAGGGTGACGGCCTTCGTCGAGAAGCCGCCCCGCGACGAGGCGCCCACGAACCAGATCAACGCGGGGACCTACGTGCTCGAGGCGTCGGTCCTCAAGCGGATCCCCGAGGGCGGCCGGGTGTCGATCGAGCGGGAGACCTTCCCCGCCATGGTGCGCGACGGACGCCTCTTCGCCCGCTCCGACGACCGCTACTGGATCGACACCGGCACCCCCTCCGCCTACCTTGAGGCCAACTTCGACTACGTCAACGGGAAGCGCGGCCCCGTCGTCGCCCCCGGGCTCGTGGAACGTGGGGGGATCCTGATGGAGGGTGCGAGCGAGATCGACGGAGAGGTCGTGGGTCCCGCGGTCGTCTTCGTGGGCTGTGTGGTGGAGACGGGCGCCCGGGTGGAGCGGAGCATCGTCGGTCCGGGGTGCGTGGTCTCGGCCGGCGCCGTGGTCGCCGACTCCGTGCTCATGGCGGGCTGCCACGTGGCGGCCGACGCCAGGGTGTCCGGCTCGGTCATGGGCCCCCGCTCCATCGTGGGGCAGCGGGCCGACGTGAGGCCGGTCTCCGTGCTCGGTGCCGATGCAGTGGTCTCCTCGGGAACGCTGGTCGACGGCGAGCGGATCTCGGGGTAGAGAAGTCCCATGCGCACGATGGTGACGGGAGGCGCCGGGTTCATCGGTTCGAACCTGGTCGACCGTTTGCTCGTCGAGGGCCACGAGGTGGACGTGGTCGACGACTTCTCGACCGGCTCTCTGTCGAACCTCGCAGAGGCCCGGGGGAGCGCGGGCCGGGCGCTCACCATCCACCATCTCGACATCACGGCGCCCGCGGTGGTCGAGCTCATGGCCCGCCGGCGCCCCGAGCTCGTGTTCCACCTGGCGGCGCAGGCCGACGTGCGGGTCTCCGTCGCCCGGCCCGTCTTCGACGCCCTGGTCAACATCGTCGGCTCGCTCAACGTCCTCGAGGGGGCCCGCCAGGCGGAGACGGAGCGGGTGGTGTTCGCCGCCAGCGGTGGCACGCTCTACGGAGAGCCCACCCCGGAGAACCTCCCGGTGCGCGAATCGCACCCGCAGCAGCCGCTCTCGCCGTACGGGGTGGCCAAGAAGTCCGTGATCGACTACCTCGTGGCCTACCGGGAGCTGCATGCGCTCGAGTTCTGCGCACTGGCCCTGGCCAACGTCTACGGCCCGCGCCAGGACCCCCACGGGGAGGCGGGTGTCGTCGCCATCTTCGCCGAGCGCATCCTGCGGGGACAGCCCGTCACCGTCTTCGGCGACGGCGAGCAGACACGGGACTTCGTGTACGTCGACGATGTGGTGGATGCCTTCGTCCGTGCCGCCACCCGCGGCGGGGGACTGGTGTGCAACGTCGGGACCGGGCGCGAGACGTCCGTCAACGAGCTGCTCGCCACCATGGCGGCGCAGGCGGGCACCGAGGTGAACCCGGTCATGGCGCCGCTCCGACCCGGGGAGCTGCTGCGGTCGAGCCTCGACATCGAGCGGGCGGCGATTCAGCTCGGGTGGCGGCCCTGGACCGAGCTGGCCGACGGGGCCCGCGCCGTGCTCGAGTTCGTGAGCAGCCGCCTCGGCTGAGAAGGATCAGCGGAACAGGTCTTCGTCAGGGGGCCGGACGACCTCGGCCCGCACCGAAGCGGGGCGCAGCCACGCCGACGGCACCCCGCGCACGACGGCAACGGGGACGCCGCGGTCCTTGCCCATGACGAGCTCGGCGGCCGAGGCGATCTCGTCGGCCACGCAGACCTCGGTGGCGACCAGTTCGCGGCCGCCCGCATCGAGCGTGCCCCGCAGGTCGACGACGGCCGCGACGCCGGCACACCCGATGGCCACGTCGGTGACGCCACGCCGCCAGGGCCGCCCGAACGTGTCGGAGACGATGACCCCCACCTCGACGCCGGGCGCACGCAGCAGGCCGGCCCGGATCCGCCGTGCCGAGCGGTCGGCGTCGTCGGGGAGGAGCGCGGCCGTGCCGTCCGCCACGTTGGACAGGTCGACACCGGCATTGGCGCACACGAAGCCGTGCCGTGTCTCGCTGATCACGAGATCGCCGCGCCGACGCAGGACGCGCACCGACTCCCTGGTCACGAGCGCGAGCTTGGCCTCGGGGTCGGCATGGTCGACGGCGACCAGCTTCCCCTCGGCCTTCGACACGATCTTCTGGGTGACCACGACGACGTCGCCGGTCCGCAGCTCGAGCCCCGCCGCCGCGGCCGCCTCGGCGATGAGCGTGGCCACGTCGGCTCCCGGTGCGACCTCTCCGATGCCGGTGACGGGGAGCACCTGCACGCCCTCAGCCTCCGGCATCGACCACCACCCGGGCCAGGCCCGCCGCCCGCTCGGGCGAGCTCATCACGGTCGGGGTCACGACGCAGCGGACCCCCTCGGCCTCCACGTCGGCGCCGCGCGCCGCATCGGCCGTGTCGACGACCAGCGTGGCGGCCCAGGGCGCGTACAGCCGGGCCACGCCGACCACCGATGCCTCCGTCCCGAGCTCGGTCATGAGCCGGTCGGCCGGTCCCTTGAGGGCGGCGCCGGCCACGATGGGCGACACGGCAACGACCTGCTCCCGGCGGGCGACCAGCGCCTCGCGCACGCCGGGCACGGCGAGCAGGGGACCGATGGACACGACCGGGTTGGACGGGCAGACGACGATCGTGTCCGCCCGTTCGAGTGACTCCGTCACCCCGGGCGCCGGCCGCGCGGCGGTCCCCCCCTCGAAGCGGACGTCCCGGACCGCCACGTCGTGGGCCAGACGGACGAAGTAGTCCTGGAAGCCGACCTCGGTCCCGGCCGGGCCCAGCGCAGTGTCCTCGGCCAGCGTGACCCGGGTGCGGAGGGGGTCGTCGGTGACCGGCAACAGCCGCACCGCCACGCCGCGACGCCGGCAGAGCGCTGCGGTCACCGAGCTCAAGGGCTCGCCGGCCTGCAGCCGGCCGGTCCGGTACAGGTGCGTCGCCAGGTCGCGGTCACCGAGCCGGAACCAGTCCGCACCCCCGAGGCGGGCCAGCTCGTCCATCACCGCCCAGCTCTCGCCGGCAATGCCCCATCCGGTGTCCCGGTTGTCCATGCCGGCGAGCGTGTAGGTGACGGTGTCGAGGTCGGGGCTGATGTGCAGGCCGTGCAGGACCATGTCGTCCCCGACGTTGACGATCCCCGTGATGTCGGCGGGTGGGACGACGTGCACGAGCCCGGAGAGCATCCGGGCGGCCCCGACGCCGCCGCACAGGGCCACCAGCACGCTGCGAGCATAGGAGCGCCGGGCCGGTGGCCCTGCCGGCAGCCCCTGGTACCATCGCCGCCCGCCATGCCTGAGCGCATCCACTCGGACCGGCACACGACGGTCGTGTCGGTCCTGGGGGAGGCGGCGCGGGTCAACGGTGACGTGGAGGCCTATGTCGAGCCCGCCGCGGAGTCGCCGCGCCGCTCCCTCACCTTCGCCGAATGGGACCGGGCCGCCGACGGCGTCGCGGGCGAGCTGGCCCGGCGGGGCGTGGCCAAGGGCGACGTCGTGTGCCTGCTGCTGCCCTCGTGCATCGACTATGCGGTGCTCTACGCCGCCCTGCTCCGCCTCGGTGCCATCACCTCGGGGATCAACCCCCGCATGGGCGGTGCCGAGGTGGCTTCCATCGTGACGCGGGCGGCCCCCGTGCTCGTCGTGATCGATCGTGACGCGGCGGCTCTCCCCTCGACGGGGACGGGACAGGTCGTGGAGCGGGCGGAGGTCCGGTCGTGGTGGGCCGCCGAGCCACCGCCGGCCCGGCCCGCGCTCGCGTCCGACGACCCGGTGGCGGTCGTCTGGACCAGCGGGACGACGGGACAGCCCAAGGGGGCGGTCTTCGACCACGCCAATCTGGCCGCGGTGGCGCGCGGCACCGACGTGCTGAGCGAGCCGGGGGACCGCCGGCTCTCTCCGCTGCCCTTCGCGCACGTGGGGTACATGACACGGGCCTGGGACGAGATCGCCAACGCCGTCACCACCGTCATCACGCCGACACCGTGGCGGGCCGACGATGCCGTCCGGATCATGGCCGACGAGGGGGTCACCGTGGCCCAGGGCGTGCCGACGCAGTGGGCACTGATGCTCGCCAGCGCCGAGCTGGACCGGGCGGACCTGCGCGCGCTGCGGGTCGCGGGGACGGGCGCGGCCCGCATGACCGCGTCCATGGTGGCCGAGATCCGTGATCGCCTCGGCGTTCCCGTCGTCGTTCGCTACACCTCGACCGAGGCATCGTTGGGCACCGGCACGACACCGGCGTCGTCGGACGAGGAGGTGGCGACCACCGTGGGAAAGCCAGTGGCGGGGGG
>Ga0209415_10018758_pt1 | contig 10902 bp, 7 predicted proteins | sample PeaSoiSIISIP2007_FD_187696 | JGI IMG/M metagenome (GOLD analysis project Ga0209415, IMG submission 187696) | Peat soil microbial communities from Weissenstadt, Germany - SII-SIP-2007 (SPAdes) (version 2) | ecosystem: Environmental > Terrestrial > Soil > Wetlands > Peat | place: Germany... | reverse complement strand
GCGTGGATTGAGGGACTCTACGTCGCGACGCTCGACCAGACCGGATCGGCGCAGAAAGGCGGCGCGGTGGTTGGGCATCTGCTTCTCAGCCGCCGGCCGATTGAAGCGCCGAACCGAATCAACCTGGGAAATGCCGACGTGATCCTGGGCTTTGACCTGCTTGGCGTCGCGAATCCCGAGCATTTGAAGTTTGCGTCGCCGGATCGCACCACAGCGCTGCTAAACACGAACCTGACTCCGACCATCGACGTGATCCGCAGCCGAGCCGCATTGGTGGGGCCCGAGCACATGCTCGAGAAAATCAATTCCGTAACGCGCCGCGGACGCAACATCATCGTGGACGGCAACCGGCTCGCGGAAGGCCTATTCGGCAGCCATCTCGCGGTGAACCTGTTCCTGCTGGGCGTCGCGTATCAAGGTGGATTGATTCCCCTGTCGCTCCAGTCGATCGAGCAGGCAGTTCGGCTGAATGAAGTGGATGTCGAGAAAAATCTGCAGGTGTTCGAGTGGGGCCGCAAGTATTATCACGATGCGAAATCGGTAGAAGAGATTCTGACCGAGTCCGGTCCTAAACCTGCCCCGCCCCTTGACCGTGTCGCCGAACTCACGGCCTATCAGGATGCGGACTACGCTCGGCAGTTTTCCGATTTCGTGGACGCCGTTACGCGTCGCGCGCCAGGCTTGGCCGACACGGTCGCACGTAATCTTTTCAAACTGATGGCGTACAAGGACGAATACGAAGTCGCGCGCCTGCTTACCAAGCCTCAATTCGAGCACCAGATTCAGGACACCTGGCAGAAGGTGGATTCGGTTTCCTATAATCTGCATCCTCCACTTCTGCGCCATTTCGGATTCAAGAAGAAACTGAAGCTCGGCGCATGGTTCCGCACTCCTTTGCGGCTGCTGGCTGCGATGAAACGGCTCCGAGGCGGACCGCTCGACATTTTCGGCTACAGCGCACATCGCCGTCAGGAGCGCGCGTTGATCGGCTGGTACCGCGGATTGATCGAGCAGGTGACGGATCGCCTGACCGAAGAAAATCTTCCCTGGGCGCTTGAAATCGCTGCCCTGCCCGACCAGATTCGCGGCTATGAGCGGATCAAAGAGGAAAGCATCGCTCGCGTGAAGAAGCTGGCGGAAGAGCAGTTGGCGCAATCCGCGAGAGTTTCCGCCCCGGCCGCCACTCTATAGAGTGTCGGTAGCGGATGCGATCGAGCGATTTCTCATAACCAGCCGCCAGCCGGTCCTGATGGAAGCCGGCGATGACCCGCTCCCGATCGCCAAAGACACCTTTGCCCTGAACGCCCGAGGCGGAATTTTCATCATCGAATGCTGGAGTGCGACTCGCAACCTGGTTCGCCGCGTTCGGAGAATTCAACTCGAAAAGCGCGGCCGCCTGGAACTCGAGGTCGAGCGCTTCGGAGCACGCACCGGCACGGTCACGTTGCTCGACTTGGCGGATCCATCCAACCGCACTGCCGATCGGCAAGGCGCCCGGCTGAAGTATCGCGAACAGTTCCGAATATCGCTCAGGCGTCAATTTCCCGATTGGCGCATTGCGGAACTCAGCACCGCGCCGGATTTGCAGCACAGCCTCTCGCCGAGCTATCCTCGCGCGCTTCTACGCAGAGGAAACGCCGCGCTCGCGGCCATCGGCGCGGCCGAAGACGCGCTATCTCCTGAAGGCGTGCTCAGTTTCGGGCTGATCTGGCTCGACTATCTGCGCCGGCGCGAGACGCGTCTACAAGTGGAAGGGTTGGCGATCGTTGTCCCTGTCGGAACTGAGACTGTTACCTGTCACCGCGTCCGATATCTACATCCCGACGCGGCCCGTTTCCTGGTTTTCGTCCATCATCGCGGGCAGGAAGACTTGGTGGATCCCGGCGATTACACTAATTTCGAGACTCGGATCGATCCTTGCCGCCAGTCGCTTTCGGACGGCGGCACAGAAGTAGCACGGTGGGTGGATACTCTCGCTGCGCTCGACAGCGTCGAGCGGCGCGACCGGGCCGACGGATCGGTCAGCTTGGCCGTCAACGGTCTCGAATTCGCTCGCACCGCGGGTGACGAACTGCTGTTCGGCATAGACCACAAACACGCCGCGGGTCCGTCTCACCTGGAAGAGATCGCCCAGCTTGCGGCCGGTCTTGCCCGGATGCGTGGACTCGACGCCGCCGACCGCATGAATCCCTTGTATACCCGCCATCCCGAAGCCTGGCTCGAATCCCAGGCGCGGCGCAATATCGAACGGCTTGACGCGACGCTTTATCCGAGTCCGGTATACGGGCAAGTGCCCCAGTTCACGGGCGGCGAGCGGTCTGTAATCGACCTGCTGGCTGCCGATCGCCAGGGAAGGCTCGCGGTGATCGAGCTTAAAGCCGATCAGGACATTCACTTACCGCTTCAAGCCTTGGATTACTGGATGCGGGTGAAGTGGCACCTGGACCGGGGGGAGTTCGCCGGGCGTGGCTATTTCCCGGGCGTTCCGCTGGTGAATCGGGCGCCGAAGCTGCTTCTGGTTGCCCCGGCGCTTGAGTTCCACCCGACCAACGAGACCGTCCTGCGGTACCTGGCCCCGCAGATCCGAGCGGAGCGGCTAGGCGTCGGGCTAGAATGGAAGAGGGATTTACGGATCATGTTCCGCGCCCCCTCTACGCCATGGCCCTCGCCGTATTCCGCCAGGTAAAGAACGCGCTCTCGAATCTCAATCCCAGGGAAGTCCGCGATTCTGCCGAACGGCCGGTATGCGTCGGCTTGGTGGCTGCGACCGATGAGGCGCTGGGGAGAATGGAAACCTATTTCGCTCCCCCTCACTTTTCCGCGCAGCGGCGCGCTCAGGCGGCTTGCCGGTTGGTGCGCGGCGGTTCACCGGGTTGCGATGTCGAGATCTACGAATCGTCCCTGCTTCGGCCCGCCCGGGCTTTTTCCTTCGATCCGGACGCCCCGGACGATTGCGTACGTCGAATTCTGCGCGCTCGAGAGGACTTGGCTCTGCCCCTGGCGCGCAATTTTTACCCTTTCCGCAAGCCCGCGTCCCACCATCTGATCCGCACCATCTCCAAAGAAAACGCCCTGTTCTGTCTGGCGACCGCCTTGCCCGACGTGGTTCCGAGCCTCGCGTCCCTGGGCTGGTCCTTCGGCGAGTTCGGCTCCGACGCGGCGTTTCTTACCATGAACCAGATCCGCATGGCCTTCTATCTGGCCGCCGCCAGCGACCGCGACGTCGGCTATCGCGAGCAAAAGTCGGAAGTTGCCTCGATTGTCGCGGGCGCTTTTGGCTGGCGCGCACTGGCTCGGGAGCTGATCGGAAAAGTGCCGTTCGGCGGCGGGCTGATTCCGAAAGCCGGCATCGCGTACGCGGGGACGTTCGCGGTCGGCAAATCGCTCGAGCGGCTATACCGGCTGGGCTACGGCTTCACGCGCGAAGAGCGGCATGCGGTTTATGAAGAGGCCTACGAGTACGGCCGCCAGATCGCAAGCATGTTGCTCGCCGGCATGCGGCAGCGCAAAGCTGGCTAGGCGCGCCCCGCAAACGCGAACAGCACCGCCGCTACAATGCATGCAAACGATGCGGCGTAATTCCAGCGGAGCGATTCCCCCAGGTAGAAATAAGCGAACGCAACAAATACCACTAGCGTGATCGATTCCTGAATAATCTTCAGTTGGTAGCCCGTGAATTCGCCAAACCCGATCCGGTTGGCCGGGACCTGGAAGCAATATTCGCCCAGCGCGATCAGCCAGCTAACCAGGATGGCCTCAATCAAAGGCGCGGACCTGTACTTCAAATGCCCGTACCAGGCAAAAGTCATGAAAGTATTGGATATGAACAGCAGACCGACGGTTCGCATTTGAGGACCATCGTAGCAATCCTCAGTCCAACCGTTTCTATGTTTACGCGTCAAGTTTCGGATGCTTCAAGTGGAACCCTGAAGCGTCCTGGTAAGCCTTCGCTACCGCCAGCAATTCGCCTTCGCCGAAGGGTCGCGCATAAAACGTCAACGCGCCGGGGCTTCCGGACTCCATGAATCCGTGAGGAACCGACACGGCGGGATAACCGGCCGAGTTCGCCATCGCGAAATGCCGCTGGATCGCGCTGCGGCGCTGCTGATCGAAACCTCCGCGCCCTCGTCCTCCACCGGCCGCATCCGGAGCGCCGCCGCGTCCACGGCCGCCCCCGCCTCCACCTGCATTGGCCGGGACCAGGTAAACGTCGACCTCCGCCGTGGCGTCAGCGAGTTTCATCATCATCATGGTCCGCGCGCGCTGCGATTGTATGTACTCGACAGCGGGAATCAGCCGAGCGCTCTTGAATCCGTTCGCGCGGCCTGGATTGGTCATCTCTTTTTCACGTCCCGATCGGATGAGCTGGTCGAAAAATGCGGCTGACTCCACGCCGTAACTGGCGACGTCCAGCGTCCAGTCGGGCGCCTTCACGGGAATCAGTTTGAATCCCAAGGTCTGGACCTGCGCAATGGCCTGGTCGTCCATCTTTTTGAGGGCCGGGTCTTTCACATCATCGAACGCATCCTTGAGATAGCCGACGCGAAGCTTGTGAACATCCAGGTGCGTGTTGTAGTTGAACGGAAGCTCTGAAACGCTCAGGTCCTGGCCGTCGGGACGCGCGATGACGCTCATCACGATGGCGCAGTCTTCGGAATAGCGGCACATCGGCCCCAGGCGGTCATGCGTCCAGGAAAGCGCCATCACGCCGTGACGGCTGATGCGTCCAAACGTCGGACGCAATCCGGTAACGCCGCAGCGGCCTGACGGGCTTAAAATCGATCCACTGGTCTCGGTGCCGATGGCGAACGCAACGCACCCAGCCGCCGTAGCCGAACCTGGTCCTGCCGATGATCCACTGGAGCCTTCTTCGAGATTCCAGGGATTTTTCGTAGTTCCGCCGAACCACCGGTCGCCTTGGGCCAGCTCGCCCGAAGTCAGCTTGGCGAGCAGCACCGCGCCGGCCTCGTGCAGCATGTCCACCACGCTCGCCTGATTGTCGAGCATCTGATCTTTGTACGCGCCGGAGCCCCAGGTCGTCTTGTAGCCCTTTACCGTGATGATGTCCTTGGCTCCCCACGGAATCCCGTGCAGCGGACCTTTGTACTTGCCCGCCGCGATCTCAGAATCGGCTTGTTTAGCCTGCGCGGTGGCCACTTCATCCAGGAACGTGACCACGCAATTCAGCTTGTCATTGTATTTGTGCAGCCGGCCCAGGTACATCTCGGTGAGTTCGAGCGAAGTCACCTGCCGCGTCTTGATCAACTGCGAGAGCTGCATTACGGGCCAGAACGCGACATCCTCCAGATTCGCGGGACGCTTCACGGCCGGGGTGGCGAACCGCACAGGCTCCTTCGCGCGATTCACCTTCATTCCGGGAACGATGGTGCTGAAGTAGAACGGCGGAGCAACGTCGTTCGGGATGTCGAGCTTGCGCAGCTCCTCGAAGCCGGCCAGGCTCCGGTTCACGCCTTGCAGCATGGACTTCTGATCGTCGTCGCTGATGGTGAGGCCGGAAACCGCGAGCGCCTCTTTCAGCATCTCGGGCGTGACCCGTTGTTCCGCTTCCTGCTGCATTTCCGCCCACAGGACTCCGGGCAGCAGGGTCGATCCCAAGCCGGCGCTTGAGAAAAAGGCCAGGAATCGCCGCCGGTTCTCGTCCATATTCTTCGTCATTGATTTGTTCTCCAGTGCGTTCTTACGGGGAACTTCAGCAGTAACGGAGATTATATCGAAGAACCGGGATCGGGTGGTTCTTCGGTATCGTCCTGCTGATGATCAGGACCAGCCACCAGTCTGACCGTTCGACGGAAGATCCAGAATGCCACGACGGCAATCAGCGCGCCAGTCAGAAGCACCAGTGCAACCGCTGCGACCGTCTCGAAAAAATTTCCGAGCCACTGCGCCGCGTCTTGCAACATAAACTAACGCGGCGGCGCGATTGCTTTCAGATACCGGTAGTAAAACTCCACGCCTTCATAGTAGGAATTGACGCGCACCCGCTCGTCTTTGCCGTGCGCGCGAATATCGTCCTGATCGATCGCGATGCCGTTGACACCGTAGCTGGGCAAGCCGGCCGCGATCGTGTAAATGCTGTCGGAGGCTCCGGTTTCCATGTCGGGAATCACCGGCGCGCCTGGCCACATCTCGTCGGCGATGCGCGCCAAAGGCTTCAGGACCTCCGGCCTCGGCATCATCGGCGAGAACGCGGCTTTATCCGGCGCGGTTTCGAGAACATTCCCTTCGTTACTCACGTAGCGGACCACGATCTTGGGATCGGCGAAAATGCGGATCAGAGTTTGCCGAGTCTCTTCCGCCGAATGACCCGGCAGAATCCGGCAGTTCACATTCGCCTGCGCCAGTTGAGGCAGCGCGTTGTTCGCGTGTCCGGCATTCAACCGCGTGGCGACGCAGGTGGTGCGCATGGTGGAGTTGTAGCGCGCGTCCGCGGACAGCCGAGCCATCGCTTGCGCATCCGGCGGAGAACGCAAAATCGCTTTCATATCGGCGGCGACCTGCCCGGTTTCCAGCTTCGAGCGCTGTTCAAAATAGGTACGCGTGACTTCGTTCAGCTCAAACGGAAACGGCGCTCGCTCCAGGCGTGCCAGCGCATCGGCGATATGATAAATCGCGTTGTCGGGAACGGGCAGGGAACTGTGGCCTCCCGGATTCGTCGCTGTGAGCTGAAAATCCGCGTAGAGCTTCTCACTCGCTTCGATGTCGACGTTCACGGGTTTGCCCTTGACGGTGGTGACGCCGCCTGGATCCGCGTTGAGGACGAACTCGGCGTCGATCAGATTGCGGTGATTCTTCAGGAGCCAGTCGACACCGTTCGATTTTCCGCCTTCTTCATCCGCCGTCAGTGCGAGGATCAGATCGCGCCCCGGCCGGTAGCCTTCGCGTCTGAACCCGATGAACGTAGTGACCAGGATCGCGTCGTTGACCTTCATGTCCTGCGTTCCGCGCCCGTAAAAGTAGCCGTCCTTTTCGGTGAAGGTGAACGGATCGGTGGTCCAATCCTCGCGCCTCGCTTCGACCACGTCCAGGTGCCCGATGATGAGAATCGGCTTAAGGGACGCGTCCGTGCCGTGGAGCCGAGCGACCATATTGCCCTTGCGGTCATTCGGCCCGAGGACGGTCACGTCTGCCGCGGGGAATCCGGCATCCAGCAACCGCTTCGCCATGGCGTTTGCGGCGGTCGTGGTGCTGCCGACCGAATCCGTCGTGTTGATTTCGATCAACTGCTGAAAAATGTCGCGGGCAAGACGGCGAGTCGCCTCGTCAGGCTGGGCGGCCGGAAGCGATCCCGAAAGCAGGAACGCCGCCGCGAACGCGATCCTCAATTTTGATTCAGGCATGTCCCTCTATTATCAGCGGCGGCGCTTTTCGGCATAATCCCATTTGTGGATTCAGACGATGGTACTCTATAACATTCTCGGGAAGAAACTCGCTTTGACTCATAACGTTCTTCGTCGCCTAGTATCTTCGGCTGCGATCACAGGCGCCCTCGCGATGTTACTGCAAGGGTGCGGACGCGCCGCTCAGAATCCTGAACCGCACGCCGCCGCGCCCAAATCAGAACCGGACCCCGTTCCGCACGACCGAATCGTGGACGACGTCGGACGCTTCATCGCCGGATTGCCGGGAACGCCGGGCAGCCCCTTCGCGAATCTCGAAGCCGGCGCGGCCTGGCAGGAGCATCGTGAGCGTCTCGACGCCGCCTGGCGCAAAGCCGATGGGGATTTGATCAGCCGTCTCCGCGCGTTCCAGAATCAGGAGCTCAATCAGGATTCCGTCCGTTTCGCGCCGATCTTCTATCCGTTCGGCGGACCGGACGCCCTGACGGTCACATCGCTGTTCCCGCAAAGTCCCGTTTATGTTGTCGTGGGACTCGAGCCATCCGGCACCTTGCCCGGTCCTCGCGACATCGAAAAAATGAACCTGCAGAAATTTTTAGCGGATACGCGGGAAACCATGGCATCCGAACTCGGACGCAGCTTTTTCATCACCCACCAGATGGATGCGCAGTTCCGCGGCCAGGTGACGGACGGATTGCTCCAGCCGATTCTTCAGTTGCTGGTTCGGACGCATAACCGTGTGATCGGATTCCGCTACGTGCGTTTGGACGACAACGGCAAGATCATCGAACGCGCCGCGTCTTATAAGGCTCCGGGAAGATTCGGAAACAAGGGAATCCAGATCGAATTTCAAACCGATGAGGATCAGTCGCTGCACACCCTGTATTACTTCACCGTCAATCTGTCCGACGAGCGGCTAAAGGAGAACAAGCCGTTTCAAATCTATCTTTCCCATCTGAACGGATTCACGACCCTGTTGAAAGCGACGTCCTACATGACGCACCGCGCCACGTTTTCTTTGATTCGGAATTCGGTGCTCGCCAACAGCGCGGCGATTTTGCAGGACGATTCCGGGATTCCCTACAAATGGTTTGAGCCCAGCGTATGGAAAGTCCAGCTTTATGGCGCCTACGACCGCCCGTATGGCAGTTTTCGCTGGTTCCAGCAGCCCGATTTGAAGGACGCGTACAGCACTCTAGGCTCAAAACCGCTTACGTTGCGGATCGGTTACGGGTTTTCGAAGGTCGAGTCCAACCTCTTGCTCGCCAAGCGCGCAAATTAGCGGTTTTCCGGTAGGGCCCACGCGAGGATCACATTCTGGACAGCGGTCAGAAGATACTGCTTTCCGTCCAGCTCATAAGTCATCGGCGACGCGACCATCCGTCCGCCCACACCCACGTGCCACAGCGTTTTGCCGGTCGCCGGATCCAGCGCGATAAGGTTTTCGGAATTGTCGGCGGTAAATAGCAATTTTCCCGCAGTGGTCAAAATGCCTGCGGTGTCCTCACCTTCACCCAGTTCGTGCCTCCAGCGGATACTGCCGGTTTTGGTGTCGATGGCTTCGAGTACGGACTCCGCCCAAAGATTTCGATCGCGTCCCGCCCACCCCTCCGCCTTGCCGTCTACAGTCATATAGAACATGCTCCACAAGCGGCGCGCGCTCAGGAAAAACAAGCCGTACTCGGGATCGTAACTCGGAGACATCCAGTTGGTCGCGCCATCGGAACCTGGGGAAACGAGTACGCCGTCCGGCTTCGGCTCCTTCCTGATGTCAGGCCGCGGCTGGCCATGCGAGTCGATGCCGCTCGACCAGTTGGTTTCTATGAACGGCTTGGTCAATATGTGCTCGCCCGTCGAACGATCCAGCACGAAGAAGTATCCGTTGCGGCTCCCTTGCGCGAGCAGTTTTCGACGCACGCCGCGATCCGCATCGTCGAACAGAACCGGCGTCTGCACCGCATCCCAATCGTGCGTGTCGTGTGGCGACGGTTGGAAATACCATTTGAGCTTTCCGGTATCGGGATCGAGCGCGACAATCGAGCAGGTATAGAGATTGTCCCCCTTGCGTCCATCGCCATTCAGCACCGGATTCGGATTCCCGATGCCCCAGTAGGTCTGATTCAACTCCGGGTCGTACGTGCCGGTCATCCATGTCATGCCGCCGCCATGCGAGATCGCGTCCGTTCCCTTCGGCCACGTCTCGGACCCAGGCTCGCCGGCCTTCGGTTCCGTGTACCACCGCCACTGCAGCTTGCCCGTTGCCGGATCGCGTGCGTCCAGGAATCCCGGAACGTCGGTAACATCGCCGGACACGCCCACCAGCACGTGATCCTTGATGATGAGCGGAGCCATGGTCGCGAAATAACCGATTTTCGGATCGGCCAGTTCGATATCCCAACGAACCGACCCGTCCTTGGCGTTCAACGAGACCAGATGGCAGTCGGGAGTTTCAAAATACAGCCAGTCCTTGTACATCCCGACGCCGCGTTGCCCGATTTTGTCGCCTACGGATTCGCGAAAATAGTGCCAGATCGTGCGCCCGGTTCGCGCATCCAGCGCCCAAACGTTGTCTGGAGTGGTCATGTACAAAATCCCGTTGACCAGAAGCGGAGTGGATTTGATCGCCACCGATTTCATCTGCGCGATCCAGGCGACTGTGAGCTGCCCCACGTTCTCCTGGTTGATCTGCGACAGCGGGCTGTAACGTCGCCCGGTATAGTCGCCGTTGTAGGTGGGCCAGGAGCCGGCGGGCGGCTTCAGCAGAACCTTGGGATCGAGGCCGTCGCCGGCAAAGCCTAGCGCAGTCAAAATCGAAAAAAGAAGCGCGCGCGTCCACATAATGTTCGTTCCTATTTCAGCGTTTCCAGATACGCGAAAAGATTGTGAATATCCGCGTCTGTGTATTTCGGCATCAAGGCGCGATGCGCGGCCAACGGGTCGTGAATCTCAACCTTGACGCGTGAAGTGTCCCAAGACTGATACCACCCGTCCTTGCCGGTAATCGCGATGCTGAATTCGTCGCTGTGCATTACGGTGCCTTCCACCTTCGACCCATTCGGCAGCGTGACGATCGCGGTCGGCTTGGCTGCTTTGGCCCCGGGATAGAGAAATCGCTGTTGCAGTTCGAGGGGACTGTATTTGCCCGCGATACCGGCCAGATCGCCAGTCGGCGAATGGCATCCCGAGCACCCTCCCGCGCCGCTGAAATACGCCTTGCCGGCATTCGCGTTTCCCGTTAGCAATTTCGAGAGCGGATAATCCGCCGGCACATGATTCGTCTCGACCGCATCCCGCGCGCGCTGGTGAAGAAAAACCGCGATGTCGGAAATCTGTTTGGCGGTCAGCGTCGAAAAGCCCGGCATCCCCTTATCGGGAATGCCATTGCGAATTAATGGGGCCAGCAGATCTCCCTTTACGTCGTGACCCACGGTAACCGAACGCACCAAATCCGGCGCGCGATTTCCGGTTGCATCTTCGCCGTGGCAAAAGCCGCAGCTCGACTTGAACTGCACACGGCCGCGTTCCACAGCGGCGGAGTCGAGCT
>Ga0209415_10018757_pt1 | contig 10902 bp, 8 predicted proteins | sample PeaSoiSIISIP2007_FD_187696 | JGI IMG/M metagenome (GOLD analysis project Ga0209415, IMG submission 187696) | Peat soil microbial communities from Weissenstadt, Germany - SII-SIP-2007 (SPAdes) (version 2) | ecosystem: Environmental > Terrestrial > Soil > Wetlands > Peat | place: Germany... | reverse complement strand
AGCGTTAGTCCAACGGCCACAACCATTTACACTGCCACCGCAACCGGTGCGAACAATCAAACCGCAACTGCAACCGCAACCGTCACCGTAAGTCCAGGAAGCCTCAATGCCTCCGTCAATCACATCATCTTCATGATGCAGGAGAACCGCACATTCGACCATTACTTCGGAATGTTGAATCCTTATCGCGTAGCGAATGGCTACAGCGTAGGGGACGACGGCGTTACCTACAACGTGGACGGCATTGACGACAAGCTGAGCACAATCAATAACCTTGACGACGAGGGTCAGAGCTTTAATTTGTTCAAGCTCAAAAGCACCTGCATTGACGACGACTCTTCGGCTTGGCTGCCCGGCTATGGTGACGTCAATCGTTACGATTTCACCATCGCGCGCGCTATTAACATGGACGGTTTTGTCCACACCGCTGAAGGATATGCGAACTACTGCGCCATACCTGCCAATAACTGCACAGGCGGACAATTCACGGATCTAGTCGGGCAGCGTGCCATGGGCTACTACGATGAGGCATACCTGAACTATTACTACTACATGGCCTCGCAATTCGCCGTTTCGGATCGCTGGTTTTCCCCAGTCGCAAGCGAGAGCATTCCCAACCGCATCGCAACCATGACCGGCGGGACTACGCAGGGGCTGGTGCATGATCCGGGATCGAATGAAGATAACCTTGGGGTGCAACTAACGATTCCAACCATCTTCCAGGAGCTCGACACAAACAACGTGTCCTGGAAGATTTATTACTCAACGACTGAAGACCAGTGTTTGGCTGACAACGACGGGGACTGCGGAAACGGGCAGCTGGTTAACAAGTATCCTGCGACGACGTTTTCTTATTTCACCTACTCAGTCAACTACCTATATTTGAAGAGTCAGCAACGCCCCGCCTGTGTGGCCCCGACTCAGGATTCGGGACCCGCTGTGGGGGATCCAAACAACGCTTTTTGCATAGACGTCAATCACATCGCTCCAATAGGCCAGTTCAGCACGGATTTGACGAACAATGCCCTTCCCAGCTTCGCATGGATTGAACCTGGCTATAGCAATAACGACGAGCATCCTGGCTCGGGACAATCGATCCTCTTGGGGCAAGCTCAGGTCGCGAGCCTGTTCAATGCTTTTATGGCAAGCCCGTCATGGAAGGATTCGATCTTCTTCTTGAGCTATGACGAAGCAGGCGGTCCCTACGATCATGTGCCGCCCGTTCCGGGACACACCAATGACAAGACTGATTCCCAGTTTGTGGCTGACTATCCTACGGACATTTCAAGCATTGCCGTGAATCCGGATTCCTACAATCCGTGCATTCCGGCAAATGGGACAGACACTCCGACGTTGCACTGCGATTTGAGAACTTCCCCTCCAGCGGGGAATCGAGATCCCGGTACAAATCCCAGCGATGCGGCGGCGCAGCAAGGGTTTGCCGCCCAACTTGGATTCCGCCTGCCTAACATTATTCTCTCGCCCTTCACTCGTAAGCACTACGTATCGCACAGGCCCATGGACCACACGGCAGTGATCAAGCTGGTGGAAACCAGGTTTATAGGAAGCAGTGCAGGACTGACGGCAAGAGATGCGGCCCAGCCAGATCTCTTGGACTTCTTCGACTTTACCAACATTCCCTGGCTGACTCCGCCTCCGCCGAGCGATGTGCCCCCGCCCTATCCACTTTCGCAAGCTCAAGCAACATGTACTCCAGACAACATGGGGCCATGATGGCTGGACCGTTTCGGGTTCATGGCACCTTACAATGCACGGAACATTCAGCCTCCCTTTCATGAGGTTACAGGCCAAAGCGCCATGGGGTATTGCGACGGGGATGGCCTGAACTACTGCCACTTCGGGGCATTCAACTTCGCGAATTATCTCAGGGACATGTCGAAAAGCTGCAAAAGGCGGCAGCCGCAGAGTTCGCCGCCAAGCAGCAGACAGCTAAGGTAAAACCAAAAAAGCAAAGCCGTGGCGCCGTAGCGCCTTCCCCACCTATGGCGGAGTGCCTTAAGCACCCCGCCCTTTTCTTGTCTGCAAGAAGGCGGGTGCAGCGGTGTAAATGGTGCTTGCAGCTCCTGATCGCCCATTGCAGCTTCGATAGTCCACGACTCTCCTTCCAAATCCCGCGCTGTTGGCGGCAATTAACATGATTTTGGCGATCACGAAACTTTACCGGGGGCCGTGGGTTCTATAGGTTCATAACGCCACTTCTCCAAACCGCCCTTCTGTCGCCATTTGCGAGGCAGGGCTTTGGAAGCGACCACCGAAATGAAAAGGCGCCCCAGCCAGCTCTGCTCTTGGTGCGGTACCCAGTACAAGCGTACAGGGTTCAGTACTGCGCCACCGCTCTGTCAGAGTTGCCGAGTCCAGCTTGGTCAGGTCCCCACCGAAACCCTGATCCACGTCATTGCCTATCTCGCCGTCTATAACCAGGTAGCTCTCCGGCTTCTGGTGGAGGGCCCTGAGCTGATTAGGGACGCCTCGTCCGGATCGGTGCCACTGGCCAAACTGCGCAGCAGGAAACCGCCAGCGCGGGCAGGAGCGCCAAGCAAACGAGCCCTAAAATCAACACCACAGAGAGCCGAAGCACGTTCAATCGCGAGTTTTCGGCAGCCTGCTAGAGCTCAAGATCGTCCAGGCCGGGTCGATGCCCAGACCTGAGCTTTCTCTCGAGCTGCCAGGCCATCAGATTTCGAGTTGGCATCCAGCGCGGGAAACTTCGTAAGTGCGAGAAAGCCCGCAGCACCTTCAGGCGACGCTGCAGGTCGAAGGAGCGGATATATTGCCGGATGACTTGGGGCATGCTGGTTTGCAACGCAGCCGAGAAGTTCTGGCGAGCCATCCGGGCGAGCCGTTCGTGGGAATGCAGCAGGCCGACAAGCTGATTGGCGAGGCTTTCGACATCGTTCGGCGTGAAGAACTCCATCGCGACAAGTTCGTACTCGGCCAACTCTCTGAAGTCCTCGATATCGGCGGCGAGTATCGGTAAGCCATATTGACATGCGAGATGGGCGACGCCGCTCGATCCGGCCGATGAAGTGTAAGGCATGACTGCCAGGCTCGCGGTCTGAAAGAGCTCGGGAATGGCCCCTTCAGGAACATAGCCGACAAATCGTATCAGCCGATTGTGTTTGACACGCTCCGCCACCGACTTTACATAACCGGGAGTCTTCGGATGATCGCCTCCCGCGACTATCAACTCCACGGGCGGTGACTTGTCCACAATTTGCTCAAACGCCGCAATCAACAACTCCAGTCGCTTGTAGGTTCCCCATTTCCCGAACGCAAGCACGCGGTGCACAGGGTTTCCTCGTTTGGAGAGGTCGGGCTCTTCAGGACAGCTTGCAAAGATTCCGTGGTGACGCACATTCACCGTGCCGCGGCCATATTTGTCCCGTAAGGTGCGGCGATATGCAGGTAGCAGGACGGACAGAGAACTCGCGGACAAGAGTAGGTGGGTGGCTAGGCGCCCAGCGATGCCATACAGCACTGGAGATTTCACCCCCGCGTCGGCCAAGTCGACAGTCTCGAATAGCTGATGCAACGTAACGTGCGTATAGCACGAACAGAATCGCGTCAGCGGGGGCGCGGTGAGCCCGAAAAAGGCCGGGAGTGGTCTGCCCCCAAAACTTGCAAAGCCGATATTGTACCAAACGATATCCGGCTTCAGTCGTTGCACCGTGCGCAAGAGCGAGACTGGGTTGCTGAGACGATTAAATCCCCAGCAACGCACCACGGAAAATTCCGGCAACTCGGGCTGGGGCTCGGGCAGGTGGTCGGCCAGGATCGTAAGTTCGAGTCCCCGGTGCCGCCGGAGTTCATCCGCAATGTAAAACCCATATTCATTGAGGGCTCGGCGACTGGGCGGAAATGCGGTCACCAGCGCGAGCTTCATTGTGGGCTTGGCCTGAGGATAAGGTCTCGGGAGAGTTTTCCCAGCAAATGCAGATACTGCAAGGCGACAGCCGGGCCGGCTTTGCTTTTGCCGGCGTGCCGGACACCGAAGTGAAACGGGATCTCTTGAGCCGAACGAATGCGCGCCCGCACCAATATTTCCAGCAGCAGCTTGAACCCCTTAGTTTCAAAACAAAGGCCATCAATGGCTTCCCGCCGCACGATGAAAAAGCCGGACATCGGATCTGCAATGCGCAGCTCTCTTCGCTGCAATGGCAGAGCGGCCCAGTTGCTCGCGCGGGAGATAGCTGCGCGCACCGGGTTCCGGCCATGCACACCGCTCTTGCCAGCGTAGCGGCTGGCGATCGCGATGTCGCAGCCCTCGCACATTGTCTTGAGAAGAGTTGGGAGCAACTCAGGCGGATGCTGAAGATCAGCGTCGATGACTCCGAGGAGATCGGCGTCTGAATGACGCCACCCGTGGACAACCGCACCGGCCAGCCCTCGCTGATTCTGCCGAGAAATCAGCCTGATCCGGCTGTTCGAGGCGGAACATGCTCTAACAATGTCAGGAGTTCCATCGATACTGCCGTCGTCGACTACAATCACCTCGTAGAAAAGAGGAAGCGGCTCGAGGGCACTTTGAACTCGCTGGAGAAGACTTTCGATGTTTCCGGCCTCGTTCAATGTGGGCACGGCCAAGGCAAACTTTTCGTACTGAAGATTTTGCACACCCGGCTCGAGAGGTAGTTCCTTTGTTCTTCGCATTTTTGGTCGACTGTCAGATCTTTTGATGAATCAAGCCATTACAAATCTCGACAACTTAGCGGCACGGATGGTGATAGAACTTTTCCCCTTGTAGGCAACGAAGCCCAGTTTCCGGAAGCGATTCATAAAAAAACTGATTCGGGAGCGGGTTGTGCCGACAATTTCCGCCAGCTCTTCCTGATGGATTTGCGGAACCACTGCCTCCGGTTTGCCTCCGTTGTCGAAGTTAGCAAGTAAGAGAAGAGCTCGGGCCAGCCGTTTTTCGCTGGAGTTTAAGAGCTGATCCACTATGACTTCCTGGTATCGACTCACGCAGGCAAGCAAGTAATCGAGAAAAAATGCTGCAAAGGTCTTTTCATGTTGGACCACGCGCAACATCTCTTTTCGTTCAATCCTAACTATTGTGCAATTTGTCAGCGCCCTAGCTGACGCCGTACGCCGGGGCCGGAGTGTCGCTATGCACTCCTTGCCTGCGAAGCTCCCCGGGCCAAGCAGGCCAATGGTGGTTTCTTTACCCTGGGAGACCACAGTGAGCTTCACCATGCCCGCCAAGATATAGAAGACAGCATCACCCCGCTTGCCTTGTTCAAAGAGGATCTGTTTTCCGGGTGCATATACAATCGTCCTGCCAGCGCCGGCTTTCGAGAGAAAAGTCTTAATGTGAAATCGTCGTTGTCTATGAGTCAGGCGCAACGGCTTTGTCTGCCTCTCGCGGGCGTCCGTGAGACCGCCATGGATCTCGGCTAACTCACCCCGTTCGTCGAACGTTCCGGCGGAATTCTCCACGGCGTGCACCGAGCCGCCGTTTGTGCGGCTGAGTTCAGACTGGTCGTGTTCGAGCCCCGCCTTGTCCTTGAGGTGCCCCAGGAATACGTCTCGCGACGCGCGGTCGGGATAGTGTGGAACGAGTTCAATTTTCATGCTCGGATTTCCAAAACCGAGCCTTAGATGGCGTTGGTCCATACATCGGTTGCGTCGCCTTCGAGAAGTTTTTGTGACTTTGAACCCGTTTGTCGAGCTTCTACTGTGAATTCCGGGGGGTGGGCCGCTTCACCCAGGACCTAGCCGACAGGTGAGGCGTTTACGAACACATCCGGTCCTTCCGACAGGCACTGCAAAATCAGTTGGCGGACGTTTTCGACACTCGACGGCCCGATCACGACAAGCTGAGGAACAAACACGGACAGCCCGAGGAAGGCGCGGCGGTAGCTGTCCATGAAGTCGAGGGGATATTCTGGTTTCCTCGCGAATGCTTGGTCGGGAAAGGCGTCCAAGATAAACGCGAACTCCGGCTTCGGGGCCAGACCCACCAGCAAGCGAACGTAGGCACGCGCCAGCCAATGCCGGGAATGAATCTGGGCCAGTTGATCGTACAAGTAGCGGTCAAAGATAACGAAGTCGTGGTCCCCGGTGCGTAGCCGGGAGACGATGCGGCGGAGGCGCAGAGTGTCGAGCAAGTAGAAGACAGCTCGTAGGGGCATCAAATACCAGGTTCGGACGTTCTTGTCGTTTCGAAGTGCGGGGTGCTGCCGCGGCGTGCGTTGTTTCTGCAACACGGCAAGGCTCACGCCTGCTCTTAGCTTCGCCATAAAGGCGACATCATCCCAGAAGTTCACACGTGCCACACGGTATCCTTGATGGACGAGGTGCGCAGAGACGCAGTCGATTTGCGTTGTTTTTCCTGCGCCATCGATCCCCGAAAAAGTGACAATCTGTGGGGCATGACCAGTCATGTTCTTCTGAGACCCAACATCACATCCCAATGACAGCAACGCCGGCGCGCAATTCTAATTTTCTCTACTGTGCCCCAGGTGGTTTCGCCGGACTCGCTTTTGACAACGCCACAGCAGACCCGACTGCAACGCAGGCCCCGGCGACCAGCCCGACTTTGATCAGTAACGAGCGCTTGCCCCGTTGTTTCGCAGGTGCGATCGCAGCACCCACTGGCCGTGAGGCTGGGGCGCCCTTCGCAGGGGCTGCTTTGGCAGCAGCCGCTCCTGAGGGCACAGAGCTAGGGTTTTGGGTCTGCGCCGAAGGCTCATCCTGCTCTTGCTGACTCGGCTGCGCAGGCCTTGGAGCATCGGGTAATTCACTACTGCTCGAAGCATTCGCAGAATTCCCGTCGCTCGGGCTGGCGGCTGTCGGTTGGGATTTCTGAGCACCATCAGGCGTCCCCAACGGCTGAGTCTGAACAGGTTCCTGCGGGTTTTCTGGAACAGGTTGCGCGAACATACTGACCGCTGTCGACAGCAGCCCGATCAGAATCACATGGAAGAAGCGCTTGATTCTCTTGTTCATAGATCCCCGGGCCTCCTTTTGAGCTGTTACTCGCGCGGGCGTACGCCTGGCCACTAGGCTGCTCGATGTCGTGGATAGCCCTGCTTCCTGGAGTCGAAATCATTGAGTTGGTACTCATTCGTAGCCTCCAGCACCGAAGGGAACATGTTGAGGACAGACGCTGCCTGAGTCAGTTCCAGGATCACCGCTGTTTGGGGCGAGGCTCCCGCCACGGAAACCTCGCCGTCACCACTCTCCACATGACCGACGCATTCCAGGAGAAGATCGATTGACTGCGAGCTTATTTGCTCAACCGCCGAAAGATCCACTATCAGGCGGGCACGATGCGAGGTATCGACAAATTCTTTGATTTCGCGAAGAAAAAACCTGCGGGATGCGTGGTCGCAGGACTCAGGCAATCGCTTCACCGTCACGGGCGCGGTCGTCGTCATGGGCCGTCTTCCCCTTCTTCAAGTTTTGAGCAAAACGCGCAAAATCAAAGCTACCCTGCCTTGGCATCCGGAGCAGGCAACTCGGAGTTGCGAGCAAGTTTCAGCGACCGAGGGATGCGCCGGGCTGGCGTGCCGATCCGGGCCGACAGCCCGGCGGCGCCAAGGTCCACGGCTACACCTCGAGCCAGGTGCTCCAGCCTTGTTCCGTCAACAACCGATTCACGAAAGTAGAGGCCAGGAGCAACATAAGTGTTCGGCAGGACGCTGGTATGATCAAGCGTCGTTCCGAGATCAATCTCGCAGTCGTGTTCGACTGACGAGCACCCTCGGATTGCAACGCCGGCTTTGATCTTGGTTGCGGGGCCGATGTAACACGGCGCGTGGATCTGTGCTGCGGCATTCACGTGAGCCGTCTCGTCGATCCAGACACGCTCGCGAATTTGGAATCCTTTGGGTTGGATCCCGCAACGTCCCTGCAACGCATCTTCCACCAGGCGGCGATAATTGACGGTGGACGAAAGGCGGACGACGTATCCCAGAAAATCGTATCGGGACGAGGGCAGGTCTCCATCCTGGCCGGCCCGTTCGCGGTTCGTGAGGATGCAATTACGGTCCAGCAGGCTAATTCCGAGCGGGCCTTGCTGGTCAAATACCCTGGTCACTTGGCGCTGCCCCTCAGAGTGAAAACGAACCAAATCGAGCAGGTCGATTTCCGCGTACGAACCGAGAACGATCAGGAGGATGTGCTCAACCCCTTCTTTGGCCCACTCGAACATGGTGTGAACTCGGTTTGGCTCCTGGGGATCTCGATCCACAACCGAGACACGGCCGACACCCAAGCCCCGCACCATCTCCATCCATCGTTCTAGAACGCTTTTGCCAAGAACCGGCCAGGAGGGGGCGTATGAGCTAAGTCCTTGGGCAGCGTTGCTCACGTCATCGCCCGCGGTTACTATTAGCGCTCCCATTTCCACGTGATCTTCCCCTATGACACGGCCATCCCGGCCAAGCGTTGGGTCGAAGACCCAAGAACCAAAACCGGTTGAGTTTCCTGCGAAACCGACTTCCTGACGACCCCACGAATGGCCGGATCTGAGCTCGAACGGAAACCATGATCCCTCGCTGCAAGAGCGATTTTCCCTTGCATTGCAACTCGGCTGCTGCATGGCTTCTGCAAAGGCTGGGTCGGCTGGGGCCCGTGAGAGAGACACTCACGCATTCGCTCCTTCGCTTTGTGCAGCTGCGACTTCGAATTCCCGACCGAACAGTGGAGAATCCGCGCAATCTCCCGATGCTCATAGCCCTGAATCTCGTGCAGCTCAAAAATGGTCCGATAGCCGTTGGGAAGGGTCTCCAAAGCGCGCGCAAGCGCAATCCGATCTAGGGAACACCTCAGCCGATCATCGTGCCGGCCGTGTTCACGCTTTGTGAGCGGAATGTTATCGTGCTCACCAGTTTCATCCAGAGAAACTTGACGCGGATCCCGTCTTCGAAAATGCATAAGCGCTGTCGTCACCGCGATACGATGCAGCCAAGTGGACAGCGCGGATTCTCCGCGAAAGGTACAGAGTTTTCGAAATACCTGGATGAAAACATCCTGGGTCAGATCATCGGCTTCGGCCGTGTTGTTCGTCATCCGAAGGCAAACGGCATATACGCGGTGTTTATGCAGCTGAAACAGAGAGGCGAATGCATCTGCGTCACCGTCCAAGGCTCTACGTACAAGGGCGATATCAGGATTGTGGGCTGCGAAAGGACTAGCGTCGGGAATCACGTCTGTTTTCTCCTGGTTGGCTCTTGGCCACAAGTAGGCTATGCCCGTTGACTAGACGCTGTGTATTCGGTTCAATCCGCATTCCACTCGGTGTTTTCCCCTAGGACTAAAGACCCCTTCACGCCACACATCGCAATACTCGATTCAAGCGATTCGAATGCTCGATGCGGGGTTTGCCAAGAGAACTTGGCAACGATGACGTGCAATTTGTGAATGCCGGTTTCGCGTAAGGTTGGTGGGCATTGAGGTCTACAGACTTCGCCGTACGGTCCATGCAGGTCGCGACCGATACCATCTGCAATTGGTGAACCGCAAAAGGCCCATCCAAGTCGGGCGGCGGCGGCCGCAAGATGGAAACTGGCTTGCGCCCCCACCCTCAAGGGCACGTCTTGCAGAGCCCGCCGCGCGGAGGGTTCTGGGCAACTCCGGGTCAATCACGGGTGGGGACACGGGTGAGGAGAGGAGGCTACCTAGGCATCGGACCGGTGCTGGGCTGGCAGCTACCGTGGAATGTCCGAACGGGCGAGACCGCCTAGAACCTTTGAGTAATTGAGATCCTTTATTCCCTTGAGATTGCTCCCACAAGCGCCATAGAATCACCACGGCGAGCCCCTAAATCACTTGTCACAGGCGCTCGCAGGGAAGGTCAAATCCATTGAAAATGTGGTCGCTTTTTGCGGCGCTGGCGATTGCAACACCAGCAATCGCAGGGGTTTCTGTCGTAGCCCCGCTCAACAATAGCAATGTTGCTTCCAGCGTCCAGTATGCTGCCAGCGCGACTACGACGTGCGCCAAGGGGGTCTCCGCCATGGGTATCTACACGGCTCCCAATGTGCTCGCATACACCGTCAATGGTTCGACGCTCAATACTGAGTTGACCCTCAGTCCGGGTACATACAATACCGTAGTCGAGGAGTGGGACAACTGCGGCGCAGCGAGCACCACCCCAGTAACGATCTTTGTTAGCGGTAGCGCAACCGAGGTACAGGTCACGGCCCCGGCGAACAACGCGAAGGTTGCTACGCAAGTGCAATACGTGGCTACCGCGAGCAGCAGCTGTCCGAACGGAGTCGCCGCCATGGGGATTTATACGGCCCCAGGCGTTCTGGCTTATGTAGTGAGCGGTGCCAGTCTGAATACCACCCTGACGTTAAACCCCGGAAGCTACAACACGGTTGTTCAGGAGTGGGACAATTGCGGAGGAGCCGCGAAAACGCCTATCACGATCGCGGTCGCCGGGCTACAGTCCGGTGGTTCTGTGACGGTGACCGCGCCTACGAACAATAGCACCGTGAGCCCCACCGTCCAGTTTGTTGCCTCTGCCACGAGCAGCTGCCCTGCGGGAGTGGCAGCGATGGGCATCTATACAGCTCCCGGAGTGCTAGCCTTCAAGGTCGACGAAGCCAATCTGAACACTCTCTTAACACTTCAGGCGGGAGTCAATCACACGGTTGTTGAGGAATGGGACAACTGCGGGGGTGCTGCCACCACGCCGGTCGTGGTCACCGTGGGCTCCGGCCCCCAGTCCGGCCAATTCGCGAACCTTCACCAGCAGTCGGGGTGGACGGGATATGCGCTGCTTCCGCCGCTGTATAGCATCTGCTCGTCGTGTGTGCCAGGCGGACCCCTAGTGACATGGGCTATGACACCAGGCGTCTCGTCACCCGCGCTCAGTGGGAGTTCCACCCGCATGGATATAGGCGGGCAGACCGTCTATTCCGATGTGCT
>Ga0209415_10018756_pt1 | contig 10902 bp, 6 predicted proteins | sample PeaSoiSIISIP2007_FD_187696 | JGI IMG/M metagenome (GOLD analysis project Ga0209415, IMG submission 187696) | Peat soil microbial communities from Weissenstadt, Germany - SII-SIP-2007 (SPAdes) (version 2) | ecosystem: Environmental > Terrestrial > Soil > Wetlands > Peat | place: Germany... | reverse complement strand
GCCGCCCGCCGCACCGGCGCCGCCGCAGCCGGCCGCGCCGCCGCCGCAGGTCGCGGTGACGCCGCCGCCCGCGCCGGCCATCGACCGCAATGCAATTGTCGCAAGCGTGGCAGCGCTCACGCGGCAGTTCGATTGCGCCGAGCTCAAGCCCGCGCTGAGCGACGATCTCGCGCTCGGGATCACCGGGTTCGTCGCAAGCCCTGCGGATGAAGCGAAGCTCAGGCAGGAGCTCGCAGGCGTGCCGAATCTGAAGCGCGTCGACGTCGCGGTGAAGGCCTATCAATGGCCGCATTGCGAAGTATTGAAGCTGCTCCAGGATACTGGCGCGACCGCGGACCCTGCGGAGGCGCCCCGGCTCGTCTTCAACCTGCCCACCCTCACCTATCGCGAGGGCGACCGGCTCGTCATCCGCGCCACCGCAAATGCCGTCGTCGATGGCTTTCTCACCGTCGATTACTACGATACCAGCGGCAAGGTCGTGCATCTCTTGCCGCGGCCGCAGCATCCCGACAATGCGGTCAAGGCCGGTGACGCGGTAACGCTCGGCACCGACAAGCCCAATCCGGGCAAGAATGACGCCGTGTACGAAATCGGCGAGCCCTTCGGTCCGAACCTCGTCGTGGCCGTGTTCTCGCGCCAGCAACTCATCCGCGACCGCCGCCCCGAGATCGAGGACGCCACGACCTATCTGCCGATGTTCGGCCGCGGTCTCGACCAGATGGCGAGCACGCAGGGCGGACGCCCCGTCGGCGCATACACCTTCATCAACACGATCCCCCGATGATGCGCTCTCATGCTGTCCGGTCCGACGTCGTTCCTGCCGTGAGACGCTAGGCTCGCCGATGGGACGCGCATGGCCCGTGGCAGGCGGCGTCGTCATCCTGATTGCGCTCTCGGTCTTGGGATTCATTCGCTTCAGCCAGCGCAGCGTGGCCCCGCCGCGCGCGCCGGCGGCGGCGAGCCCGGCGGGGGCCGAGGCAATCGAATACATTCCGTGCTGGTTCCCGCTCCCCGCCGGGCATGGCGCCAAATGCGGCATTCTTACCGTTCCCGAAAAGCGCGCGTCTGCATCATCTCGAATGCTGCATCTGCGCTTCGTCGTCTTTGAAGGTGCAACGCCACGACCGGCCGAGCCCATCACCTATATCAGCGGCGGACCGGGCGAGCCGACGCATATTGACGCGCGCGCGATCGATTTCTGGTGGCATTGGGTCGATCGCGAGGCCTGGCTCAAGGACCGCGACCTCGTCGTCCTCGATCCGCGCGGGGTCGGGATGTCGGAGCCGCAGATGGACTGTCCGGAGTTCGCCGCGGCCGCCGCGCGCGTCTATGGCGGCGCCGGCGACGGCGATGCCGTCTGGGGCGCCGCGGCGGCGCAATGCGCCCAACGGCTGGTCGCCGCCGGCATCGATCTTTCGAGCTTCAATACCGCGGCGATTGCCGCCGATCTCGAAACCCTGCTGCCGAGATTGGGTTATCGGAGCTGGACGCTCCTTGCGACCTCCTACGGCACGCGGGTGGCGCTGCGCATAGCGGCGGAGATGCCGGCGGAGACGCAGGCCATGATTCTCGATTCCGTCGATCCCCCGGACATCCGCGAATATGTCGAAGGTGCGGCTGGCGCCGCCGCGGCGTTTGCGCAGCTCTTCAAGGACTGCGCCGAGGAGCGCATGTGCCGCGTCGCATTTCCCGATCTTGCCGCCACCTTCGAGCGCGTCGTCCGGCGTGCCGCGCAAATGCCGCTGACTTTCACCCTGCGCGGTCCGAACGGCGCGGAGATGACGGCCCGCCTCGACGACGCCAAGCTCATCGAGATGTTCGCGCGCGCCTTCTATGATTGGCGCCAGATTCAGGAATTGCCGGCGCTCATCGCCGCGGTCGGCGCCGGGAACACGGCGCCGCTGGCGCCGCTGGTGCGCCTAGCCTTGGCCGATTACGCTCCCGGCGGCGCTAGTCTCGGCCTCTATTTTTCGGTCGAATGTCACGACGATTTCCCGTTCAATCCACGCGCCGAGGTGGAACGTGCGGCGGCGGCGGAGCCGCTCTTCAAGAATTACGCGCTTGCGACGCTGCCGCTTGCCGCCTGCCCGTCCTGGCCGGCGAGCGTGGCGCCGGCCGATCAGCGTGCCGCGGTCGCCAGCGACGTTCCGACCCTGATGCTCAGCGGCGCGCTCGACCCGGCGACGCCGCCGTCTTGGGCGAAGCAGGCGGCGCGGCGGCTCCCCCACGCCTACCGCCTGACTTTTCCCGGCGTCGGTCATGGCGTGCTGGCCGCGCGCGAATGCGCCGCCCAGCTCGTCGGCCAGTTCCTCGCCGACACTTCGAAGGCGCCGTTCGACAATTGCATGCTCTTGCTGAGGCCGCCACATTTCCAGACAACGACGACCGGCGATACGAATTAGCCTCGGACCCCCGCTCGCGCCGCAACGTCGCGGAAAATGCGCTCCAGCTGGCGGCAGAGCCCGGCGCTGTCGCAGACCCGCGATGCTTCCAGCCGGCGGCGCATGCCCGCACGCAATTCGGCGAGGCGCCGCGGGGTCTCCGCCGCATGGGCAAGCGCGATCGCTTTTTCGACATAGGCCTCGCGCGTCGGCAGCACCCATGCGCCGAGACCGGCCGCCTCGAGTAGCGACCGGCTCGTCCGGCTGGCCCAGCGGTCGCCGTTGACGGTGAGCACCGGCACCCCTTGCCACAGCGCTTCCATCGTCGTCGTCCCGCCATTGTAAGGAAAGGTGTCGAGAGCGACATCGATGCGCGCATAGGTTTCGAGAAATGCGAAATGCTCCGCGCCGCCCTCGAGGAGAACGCGGCTCGGCGCGATGCCGCGTGCCGCGAACCGCTGATGCAAATGACTCTGGGTCGATCCGTCATCGAGATGCCGGTTCTTGACCAGGAGGCGGGTCTGCGGTGCGGCATGGAGGATGCGCGCCCAGGCCGCGACGACATCTTCGGTAATCTTGTATTGCGAGCACAGGCAGCCCAGCACGAGTCCCTCGCCGCTCCGGCAGGGCGGCGGCGCCACGTCCGGAACCGGATATAGCACCGAAAAGGCAAGATAGGAGCCGTCGACGCGCAGCACGCGCTCGCAATAAAAGGACTCTTCTTCGGGCGGAATGACGGCGGCATCCGCGACGATGTAGTCGAGGCCCGAGAGTCCGCTTGTCGCAAACATGTTGAACCAGCCGAGAGTGACCGGCGCAGGATGACGCGCGAACAGGCCGAGACGGCGCTGAAAGCTGTACGCATTGAGATCGACAAGAACATCGATCTCGGCGCGGGCGACGTGGCCGGCGAGGCTGGCGTTGGAGGCACCCCACACCCTATGGACGTAATCGGCGGAACGGTCGCGATAACCGCTTTCGATGCTCGGATCCTGGCCGTCGGAGAAGAGATGCAGCTCGAATGCCGCGCGGTCGTGGTTATTGATCACGCCCCACACCGGCTTCATCCAATTGCGCGCGCCGAAAAACGCCGAGACATAGCCGATGCGCAATTTGCGGCGCGGCAAGCGGGCCGAGGCGCGGGCTTCGACCAGCCGCTCGCATGTCGCTTCGATTCCGGCCGTCCAATCCCGGCGCGCCTGCAAAATGAGCGCGTTGTCAGCCTGTCCGCTGCCGGGGATGATGCAAGCGATCGCCGCCAGCGCTTGCTCGCGAAGCGCTGCATCCTCGGCCGTGGTCGCGCTGCGGAAATGAGCGATGGCGGAATCGATTTCGCCCATTTCGAAAAGCGCCTTGCCGAGGTTGAAATGCGCATCGACGCGCTCCGGCCGCACCGCAACGGCGCCGCGCAACGCGGCGATCGCCGCGCCATACGCACCGCCCGATAGCTCGGCGCAGCCCAGCCCGTACCATGCATCGAAAATCGTTCCATCGAGCGCGAGCGCGCGCCGATAGGCGGCGTTCGCCTCGGCGAGGCGCCCGGTCGCATGCAGGGCATCGGCGAAGCGGCAGGCGATGCCCGCATCCTCGGCATGCCGCGCCACCGCCTCGACCAGAATCGCGAGCGCTTCCTCCGCGGCGCCGCGCGACAGGAGGTCGGTGGTTCGGCGAAAAATCTCGGCAGCCTCGACCTGCGGCACGTCTCTCTCCGGCACGGCGCTTTGCCGGCAATTTTCTGCACTGTGTGGGATATACCACGGCCGGCGCGGGCTGCTATAATCAAGAAGAGGTCGGAACCACAGCTCGGGATTCGGTGGAGGGTTGAATGCGGACCACAATGCTGGCATCGATAATCGCTTGCGCGGCGATTTCCCTGACTTCGACGGTCACGCAGGCGGATCCCAAGCAGCTCGGCGGCAACGCCACGTCGGAAGACTTCATCCATGCACTGACGCCGACGCCGGGCGCGCCGGCAGTGAAGTTCCGCGGCCTTCGCGTGCTCAATTCGAATCCCGCCTCGGATGAAAAATCCGCCGCGCCCGCCGTCACCGTCGATATCAAGTTCGCGCTGAATTCCGCGGATCTGTCGAGCCAGGCAACGGCGCTCATCGAACAGATCGCGACGGCAATTAAGTCGGACCAGCTTGCCAATTATCATTTCATGCTCGAAGGACATACCGATACGACCGGAAGCCGCGCCCATAATCTCGCGCTGTCGAAGCGGCGCGCCGAGGCGGTGCGCGAATATCTGATTAAAACCGATCATATTGCGGCGGATCGGCTGGGCGCCGCCGGGCGCGGGCCGGACGACCTCCTCGACCCGGCCCATCCCGAAAGTCCGGACAACCGTCGGGTCGAGATCGTCAATCTCGGCCAATGACGTAAGACCGCCGGCGATTGAGCGGCCGGCTCTCGCAGCGCCCGGAGCCATCCCCGCAAAGTGCCTTTCGCCATCATCGGCGGCGGCCATCGGCTGGCGAAGAATGCGGCGGTCAGGTAAGATGAAATGCCTGTCGACCTCAGAACGCCGTCCGGCGGGGGGCAGAAGTGGCGGACATTGCCGAGCAATATTTCTCGCTGCCGGCCGGCACCCGGGTCGAGGAATACGAGCTTGTCTCGGTCATCGGCCACGGCAGCTTCGGCATCACTTACCTCGCCGAAGACACCAACCTCGGTACGCGGCTCGCAATTAAGGAATATCTCCCGAAAGACTGGGCGATCCGCGACAGCACGCAGACCGTGCGGGCGAAGAACACCGGCCTCAGCGAGACCCTCGAGCGCGGCAAGCAAGCGTTCCTGAACGAGGCGCGCATCCTCGCGCGCGTGACGCATCCCAACATCGTCAGCGTGCGGCGCTTCTTCCGGGCCTACGGTACCGCCTATATCGTGATGGACTTCATCGGCGGGCGGAGCCTGGGCGACATTCTCGACCATGACTTCCCGGCGGGCGGCTATCCGAGCACGCAGGTCAAGCGGCTGGTGGTCTCGGTTCTCGAAGGGCTGAGTGCGCTGCACGGGGCGGGGATCATTCATCGCGATCTGAAGCCCGGCAACATCCTGATCGAACCCAGCGGCAATCCGATCCTGGTCGATTTCGGGGCGGCACGAAATTTTCAGCGCTCGCTGCAGCGCGGCATGACCGTGATCATGACACCCGGCTATGCGCCCATCGAGCAATACTCGGACGAGGACGAGCAGGGGCCCTTTACCGACATTTACGCCGTCGGCGCGCTGGCTTATCGCGCCATCACCGGGCGGGCTCCCGAGGAGCCGTACAAACGATTGGGCCGCTCGAGCTTCGTGCCGGCGAGCGCGGCCGGAGCCGGGCGATATCCGGCCGCGCTGTTGACGGCGATCGACTGGGCGCTCGCCGTGCAGCCGCAAGATCGTCCGCAATCGGCGGCGGCGTTGCTGACGGTGCTGCGCGGCGTCGAGGAGGACCCCGCGCCTATGCGCGCCGAGCCCGGAGCCGCCGCCGACGAAGCGACGCGATTGATCGTCCCGGTGAAGCCGCCGATCTCGCCTGCCGCCGGCGCGGCTCGTTCGATCTCGGCCGCGCCGGTCACGCGCCTGGAGAAGGCGGCGCCCGCCGTCGAACGCGCCGGCCAGGCAGAGCGCCGCGAGCCAGCCGCTCTCCCGTCGCAGGCCGCAGTCGATGGCAAGGCCGATCACACCGTCAGGGTCGCGCCGGCGCAGCCGGCTGCCGTCCAGCACGCGGCGCCGAACAGATTCCGGCGGATGTCGGTCGCAGTCGCGCTGGCGATTCTGCTGATGGGCGGTCTCGCGGCCGCCTATGTCTTTGTATCGCAATCGGCGCGCCAATCGGTCCCGGCCGCGACGGAGGACGCGGCCAAAGCCGCGGAAGCCGCGCGTCAGGCGGAAGCCAAGGCGGATGCCGCGCGCCAGGCGGCGGTGAAGGCGGAAGCCGCGCGCCAGGCCGCGGCGAAGGCAGAAGCGGACCGCCTAGCGGCGGCGAAGGCCGAAGCCGATCGGCAGGCGGCGGTGAAGGCGGAATCCGCGCGGCAAGCCGCGGCGAAGGCCGAAGCCGAGCGCCAAGCCGCGGCCAAGGCCGAAGCCGATCGTCAGGCGGCGGCGAAAGCGGAAGCCGATCGTCAGGCGGCGGCGAAAGCGGAAGCCGACCGGCAGGCTGCGGCGAAAGCGGAAGCCGACCGTCAGGCGGCGGCCGAAGCCGACCGGCAGGCTGCGGCGAAGGCGGAAACCGATCGTCAGGCTGCGGCGAAGGCGGAAACCGATCGTCAGGCGGCGGCGAAAGCGGAAGCCGACCGGCAGGCGGCGTTGGCGGCCGCGATGGCCGCGGAGCGGTCGGCTCGCCAGGCGAAGACCGCGGCCAAGACAGAGGCCGAGCGTCAGGCCGCGGAAAAGGCGGAAGGCCTTTGCGCCAATGTGTTGCGGGGCGCGTCGCAGGGAAGTGTCCCAGCGAAGGCCGCGGACAAGGCGGTAGCCGACTGTGTCGCTTCCGCCAAGGCAGTGGTTGACCGTCAGGCCGCGGCGGAAGCCGAACGCGAGGCGGCGCGGAAGAAGCCCGCCGAACAGGAAGCGATCAATGCCAACGGGACGAGGAAGGAGCAGAGCGGTCAAACCAATACCTCCGCTCGTTTGACCGATACTCGCTGCACAGCTATCGTGGAGACCACACAATTGGGGGAGGCACTTTCCGATGAAGACCGCACATATCTCCGGGATCATTGCCGATAAGTGTGAGCCGTTTTCATGGATCGGAGCGCGACGCGGCACCGCCGCGCGCCAAGCCGCGACGATCGCGCTGCTGAGCGTCTGGCTCTTTGGTTGCGTGCAATCGACGACGAACGCGCCCACGGCACCGCCGCCGCAGAGCGCTGCGCCGCCGGCGCCGCAAGCGGCCGCGCCGCCGCCGCTGCCGCCGATCCTGCCGTTCGACCAGGCGGTGCTTAACGCCGCGAATGGCGTCTTCACGACGGCCTCCAAAATGCCGATCGAGACGCCGCCCAGTCGTGCCGTGGTCATCGATCCGCTGGTCGACGGCGTCACCGGCTATGAATCGAAGGCGACGCAGGACATCGGAAACCGCATCACCACCCTCGTGAAGCGCGATTACCCGCGCTTCGCCGTCGAGAAATTCTCGCCGGCAAGTCTGAAAGAGGCCCCGCTCGTGCTGGTCGGGACCTTCACCGCCGTGAATGCCACGAACAACCAGCCCACCGGTCCGCGCGAAGCCTATCGCTTCTGCCTGGTGCTGGGCGATCTGAAGACCGGCAAGGTCGTCGCCAAATCAGTGGCGCGAGCCCGGATCGCCGACGTCGATGCAACACCCACCACCTTCTTCCGCGACAGCCCGGTGTGGACGCCGGATGCGAGCACGCAGGCCTACATCAATACCTGCCAGGCAACCAAGGTCGGCGATCCCATCAGCAAGGAGTTCCTCGACGGGCTCATCGGCGCCTCGCTCGTCAGCGAGGCGGGGGAGGCCTATGAGGGCGGGAAGTATCAGGACGCGCTCAACCTCTATACCAGTGCCGCCGAGACGCCGGCTGGCGATCAACTCAGAGTCTACAACGGAGTTTATCTCGCCAATTACAAGCTCGGCCGCAGCGATCACGCCGTCGAGGCCTATCACAATCTCGTCGCCTATGGCCTTCGCAAAAACCGCCTCGCCGTGAAATTCCTGTTCGAGCCGAATGCTTCGCGCTTCTTGCCTGGCACGCCGATGAGCGGTCAATACGGGCTGTGGCTGCAGCAGATTGCGCGACAAGCGGCGGCAAGTCCGATGTGCCTGGAAGTCGCCGGACACACCAGCCCGACGGGATCGTCGGCGCTGAACGAGCGGCTCTCGTTCCTCCGTGCGGACTACGTGATGTCGCGGCTCGAGACCGATGCCCCCGCGTTGCGCGCCCGCATGATCGCAAACGGCGTCGGCTCGCGCGAGAATCTGGTCGGCACCGGAAAGGACGATGCCAGCGACGCCCTCGATCGCCGCGTGGAGTTGAAGCTCATTGCCAAATGCACCGCCGGCTGATGTCGCGTCGCCGCGCCGATCCGCGCGGTTGGTATCGGTTGTAGGTCCGAAGCGTGGGTCGTCCGATCAGGGATCGCCTGCCGTCTTAGCCCAGGCGCCGACCAGGCGCTTCAGTTCGGGAAGCGGGACGATCATGTCCTGATCCTGCTCGTTGACCGAGCCGCGCTGCTCCGGCGACGGCAACGGCGCACATTGCAGCCGGGTGAACCGATGCCCGAGGCCGTGCGCCAAATTTTCCATGAACGTGGGTTGGAGGCGCAATCCGGCGCTGAGCTCGATGACCGCCGCGCTCGGCGGCGCGAAGATGACGTTGACGAGGCCGGCGCCGTGCGGGCCGACAATGATCTTCGCCTGCGAAAAGGCTTGCGCCTGCGCCTTGACGCTCATCGTTCCCGGAACCAGCGTCTCGAAGCTCAACGCCCCGAGCGCGGCGGCGAGTTCTTCCTCATTGACGATTCGGCGAAGTGCGGCGTCGCGGCGCGACACGTAAAGCCGCCGCGCCGCGCCCGCCTGCGCCGGCGCAACGAAGATGCGGCGCAGCCAGGCCACAGCGTCCGGATGGAGCCGCTGCCGATACGCGGCGGCAAGCGGCGCCGCGAGCTCGGTGCACCGGATCACGGCAGGGAGGTCGACCGGTAAGAGGCGCGATTCCGCGATCCCGATCTGCTCCAGGCATTCGCGCTGAAAGCCGGCGAGATCGCGGTTGATGAGCAGCGGAAGCGACGGCGGAACCGCGACCAGCCCAAGACGTGGAAAATAATCTGCGAGCCAGTGGTAATAGTTCCGGCTGCCGCCCAGGAGGAAGCAGGAATCGACGGCGCGGCGCGGCGCATCCAGCTGCAGGATCGCCATCCCGTTCGCGGCGGAAACCTTGACGAATTCACCGAGCTCCGGATTGGCGTTGCACATGTCGTCGAGGTAGAGCGAGTTGTCCGCGGTCAATACGCACCACGCGGTATCGGCGGCGAGCACCCGCACCCCCCGCAAGGTGCGAACGGCAAGCGGTCGATCCGGCCGCCAGGCCGAGGGCTGGCTGCGTGCGCGGATGAGCGTGGCGCGCCTCCTCCCGCCGGCCTCGCGTATCGCCATGCGGCAGGCATCGAGCGCACGCTTCTCATCCTCTTTGAGAAGCAGGATCCGGGCGCGCTCGATCAGCGCCCGGTGGAGCGACGCCGCGATTCCGGGAAATGCCGGATCGATTTCCAAGACCCGCCGATAGGTCGCGATCGATTCGTCCGCCACGGCAAGATCGATCGATCGGCGGGCAAGATTGCACAGAGCGTTGGCGAGATTGTTCAAAGCGCCCGGAGCCTCGGGCTGAAGCCGCAGCACGTGGCGATAGGCGTCTGCGGCCTCCGTATCCTCGCCGAGCTGGTAGAGGATATTCCCGAGATCGTGCCACAGCAGTTCCGGCCGCTCGGGGTCGAGCGCCAGCGCCTGGCGATAGAGATCGTGCGCCTCCTGAAGCCGGCCTTGAGCCATGCGCACCGCGCCGTAGCGAGCGCGGATCAAAGCCGAACCCGGCGCCAGCCGCGCCGCGCACTCCATCCTGGCGGCCGCCGCAGCAAATTGCCCGTGCTCGTAATCGAGCAGCCCGCGCTCGCTCAACGCCTCGGCGTTCTCGGGACGACTCGCAAGGATTGCATCATAGGCCGCGGCCGCCGCCTCGACGAGGCGGCCCTTGCGCAACGCCCGGGCGCGCGCAAGTTCCGCATCGGCCTCATCGTGAAGGTCGGTCGCTCTCGGCGGGCTTTCGGCCAACGCGCCCCCTCTCGAGCCTGCCTCGGGCCCGGTGTAAGCCAAATCCCGTAACCCCCTGTAGAATATTCGATGGTCATTGCAATTGGCAAAGCTCCTTCTTATGGTTGAGGAGGTGGGATCGATGAAGCCGACGGGCACTTTCGGCAGGGGGAATCATCGTGCCTCGAACCGCTGAAGGGCGCCGCGATTGGGTGCCCGCCGCCGTAACTGATCGCCACGAGCGTCGTCGCAGACTGCGGCTGCTCAAGTTCGCGCTGCTTGCCGCAACCTGCGGCCTCTGTTTCGATGCAAACCTTGCTTTCGCCCAATCTTGTACGCCATTTGACGAATCGTCAGTCCCGAATTGCCTCCCGCCGCAAAATGATCCGTCGGTCATCGGCGTCGTCGACGCGATGCAGCAGTCGATGATTTTTACGGGGCTGACGCAAATCGACAATTTCAACCGGCGACTCGAGGAACTGCGTGAAGGCGCTCGCGGCCTGAGCATATCCGGCCTGAACTTGTTCGGCCTGCCCCTGTCGACGGCCGCGTTTTCCGCGCGACCGGGCGCCGGCTCGCATCTGGTGCAGCAGGCGGTGGCGGGCGGCACGACGATGTCGGACGTCGGCTCCGGCCAGGGTCCATGGCGGCGCCTTGCGGCGAGCGATGGCGGCACGAGCGACGCCGGCGGCGCCGCGATCGAATTGCCCGATCGCGTCGGCATCTTCCTCAACGGCATCGTCAGTGTCGGCGACTTCAATGGCACGG
>Ga0209415_10018755_pt1 | contig 10902 bp, 10 predicted proteins | sample PeaSoiSIISIP2007_FD_187696 | JGI IMG/M metagenome (GOLD analysis project Ga0209415, IMG submission 187696) | Peat soil microbial communities from Weissenstadt, Germany - SII-SIP-2007 (SPAdes) (version 2) | ecosystem: Environmental > Terrestrial > Soil > Wetlands > Peat | place: Germany... | reverse complement strand
GGTATTTGGCGACTTCCTCGAAGAGGTTGTTGTGGGCGTTCCAGAAGAACGAGAGCCGGGGGGCGAAGCTGTCCACGTCGAGCCCCGCCGCCAGGGCCGCCTCGACGTAGGCGATGCCGTTGGCCATGGTGAAGGCGATCTCCTGCACGGCCGTGGAACCCGCTTCGCGGATGTGGTAGCCGGAGATGGAGATGGTGTTCCAGTTGGGCATCCGTTCGGCGCAGTAGGCGAAGATGTCGGTGATCAACCGCATGGACGGCCGGGGCGGGTAGATGTAGGTGCCCCGGGCCACGTACTCCTTCAGGATGTCGTTCTGGATGGTCCCCCCGAGCGCGGCGGGGGCGACGCCCTGTTCCTCGGCCACCAACTCGTAGAGCAGCAGCAGGATGCCCCCGGTGGCGTTGATCGTCATCGAGGTGGTCACCTTGTCGAGCGGCAGCCCGGCCAGCAGCAGCCGCATGTCGGCCAGCGAGTCGATGGCCACGCCGACCTTGCCCACCTCGCCCTCGGCCCGGGGATGGTCGGAGTCGAGTCCCATCTGGGTGGGCAGGTCGAAGGCGCAGGAGAGGCCGGTCTGGCCGGCGCCAAGCAGGAATTTGAACCGCTCATTGGTGGTCTCGGCCGAGCCGAAGCCGGCGTACTGCCGCATCGTCCAGAGCTTGCCCCGGTACATCGAGGGATAGATCCCCCGGGTGTAGGGCGCCGATCCGGGCTCCCCCAGCTTCTCCCTCGGATCCCAGTCCTTCAGGTCGTCGGCGTCATAGACAGGCCGGATCTCGATGCCCGAGTCCGTCGTCCGGACGTCTTCTCCGTCTCCTTTGCTGGCGGCGTTCACTCGTCCCAGGTTACGGACAACCAGCGGTTTTCGCCTCTTTGGGCTTTCTTCCGCTTTGCAGCCATTTCCCAGAGTTCTCTCTGAGTCCTCCCAGCCGCCCATGTTACAAATGCGTTACGGGCGGCTGTCAGACGGTCGCCGGATGGGGCGGGACTCCGGTCGACACCGGTCCCGGTGATGGCGATGAGCGATGTTCGTCTGGGGATGGCGCGGTGACCGACCACCGACGGCCGTCGATCGACCACCGGGGGCTCGGTGTCGACCTCTTCGACGACCCGCCCTGGAAGCCCGACGACGTCGAGCGCACCTCGATAGCCCGGCTGCGCCACCTCGGTTTCGTTCTCTTCCTCGTCTTCCTCGGCCTGCTCGGGGGTTGTCTCGTCATCACCGCCGTCGCTTTCGTCTCTCTCGTCAATGGCTTCAAACTGAATCTCGACTTCTCCAACATGAACGTCACTCCGCCCGCCCCCTCGGCCTACGGAATCGATGTCGCACTTTCCTCGGACGGCACCCGGGCGTATGTCACCGAACCGAGCGACAACCGACTGGTCGTCCTCGATACCCACTCCGGGGCCGTTCTGGCCAAGGTGACGGTCGGAGACACGCCGTCGGGTCTGGCCGTCTCACCGGACGGCACCCAGGTCTGGGTGGTCAACACCGCTCTGCCCTCATTGAGCATCGCTTCTCCGTCGACCACCCGGCCTCATCTGAACACGTGGGCCAGCTCGGTCAGCGTCGTGTCCACGGCCACCGACGCCGTCGTCGGGACCATCCCCGTCGACGGGCCCGGCCCCATCGATGTCGCCTTCTCCCCCGATGACCACTGGGCCTACGTGACGAACAACGGGGTCATCACCGGAGGATCGGTCAACATCATCAGCACGTCCACACTGGCCGTGGTGGGCACGTACACACCCTCCACCGCCCTACCGCCCAATTCCTTCGGTTGGAATCCGACCAGTGTCGCCGTCTCGGGTGACGGTCGGCAGTTGTGGGTGAGCGCCGTGAACGACGTGGGCGAATCGAGCGGATCAACCGATGACGTCTACGTCTTCGACACGGCCACCCATGCCCAGTTGGCCGAGATCCCTGTCGGCGCCGGGCCCTACTTCATGGTCCTGTCGGCCGACGGACGCGACGCCTATGTGGCCGACAAGGTGAGCTGCGACATCCGCCAGATCGACACCTCGACGCTGAAAGTCGTCTCCACCGTCTCGTGGCCATCGGACGAGGGATGTCCCTTCGGCCTGGCCGCCGGTCCCGACGACGTCGTCTACACGGTGACCGGCGACGACCACACCTTCAACGAAGGACACGCCGGCGACGCGTTCGGTTCGGTGCACTTCGCCCCGCCGCAGGCGACCGTCCCACCGCAGGCGACCGTCCTCGGGTCGGTGGGGACGGACCCGGTGACCGTGGCGTTGTCGCCCGACGGGACCGAGGCCTATGTCGTCGACGCCGACCATCCCGCCGTCGACGTGGTGGACACCGCCACCGGGGCCGTCACCTCCACCTTCAGGCTTCCGAACTGACGACTCCCGGTCGGCGTACCCGACTGAGATCAGGCCGGGGCGGCGATGGCATGGGGCATGCAGAGGTCGTCGTACTCGGCGATGACGATGGGGGCGGCGTTCTCGCCGCAGGCGGCGCACTCGGGGTCACGGCGGACCTTGAAGGTGCGGAAGGACTCCTCCAGGGAGTCGTAGGCGAGGAGGCGGCCGATGAGGGGGTCGCCGATGCCGAGGAGGACCTTGATGGCCTCGACCGCCTGGATGGAGCCGACGATGCCGGGCAGGACGCCGAGGACGCCCGCTTCCGAGCACGACGGCGCCAGCTCGGCGGGGGGCGGCTCGGGGATGAGGCAGCGGTAGCAGGGACCCTCGTAGGGGGCGAAGACGGTGGCCTGGCCCTCGAAGCGGAAGATCGATCCGTGGACGACGGGGATCCGCTTGAGCAGCGACGCGTCGTTCACCAGGTAGCGGGTGGGGAAGTTGTCGGTGCCGTCGACGATGACGTCGTAGCCGTCGATGATGTCGAGGATGTTGTCGGCGCCGAGCCGGACGTCGTAGGTGACGACGTCGACGTCGGGGTTGAGCGCCGAGAGGGTCTTCTTGGCCGAGTCGACCTTCCGCTCGCCCAGCCGGTCCATGTTGTGGAGGATCTGGCGCTGCAGGTTTGACGCGTCGACGACGTCCATGTCGATGATGCCGATCGTGCCCACCCCGGCCGCCGCCAGATAGAGCGCGGCGGGTGATCCGAGTCCGCCCGCCCCGAGCAGAAGGACCTTCGAGTCGAGCAGCTTGAGCTGGCCCTCGACGCCGACCTCGGGGAGGAGGAGGTGGCGTTGGTAGCGGTTTCTCTGCTCGGGGGTGAGGGTGCGCGGCGACTTCCAGGGACGGCCCTCGTCCTTCCAGCGGTTGAAGCCACCGATCAGGGAGACGACATCGGTGTAGCCCATCTCGTTCAGGGTGCGCGCCGCGAAGGCCGAACGTGAGCCACCGGCGCAGTAGGCGACGATGGGCGTGGACTTGTCGGGGATCCTCCCCTCGACCTGGAACTCGAGGAAACCCCGAGGTACGTGGACGGCGCCCGGCAGGGCTCCCTGCTCGTACTCGTCGGCCTCCCGGACGTCCAGGAAGACGGCCTCGCCCAGCCAGGGCTCGGCCTCGTCGGGCTGGACCTCGCGTATGGCGGACTTGGCTTCTTTCAGAAGCTCCCGTGTGCTGGCCACCTGATCAGGACCTCTCTTCTGAAGCGATCGCTTCATCTGACAGTTAAACCCTACCAGTGAGGTCACCATTCCCGGCCGGCCCCGGGGCACGGTGGGCGTCGGCCGGTAGCGTCGGCCGCCATGGAATTCGGAGATGCCGTGCGGCGGCGGCGGATGGTCCGGAGCTTCTCGGGCCGGGCCGTGGCCGGGCCCGTTCTGGAGAGAATTCTGGAAGGCGCCCTGCGGGGCCCCTCGGCCGGGAACACGGGGGGATTCGACCTCGTCGTGCTCCGGGGGCCGGCCGAGACGGGGATCTTCTGGGAGGCCACCACGACGAGCGGGTGGCGGGCCGGCTCCCGGCGTTGGCCGGGCCTGCGGAAGGCGCCGGTGGCCGTCGTGCTCTTCGCCCATCCCGAGGCCTACACGGCGCGCTACGGCCAGCCCGACAAAGAGGCGAGCGGGCTCGGCCACGGGGACCGGTGGCCCGTGCCCTACTGGTATGTGGACAGCGGGTTCGCCGCCCTGCTGCTGCTGCTCGGCGCCGTCGACGCCGGTCTCGGCGCGTCGTTCATGGGGAACTTCCGGGGCGAAGAGGCCTTGGCGGGTGCCCTGGGCGTGCCCGGGGACCGCCGCTATCTGGGCACCGTCCTGATCGGGGAGCCGGGCGGCGACGACCCGCCCTCGGCCTCGGTGGCCCGCGGTCGTCGCCAGGCCGCGGAGGTCGTCCACTGGGGGCGCTGGTAACCGGTAACCGTCAGGCGCCGGTCAGGGCGGCGAGGCTGCGTCGGAATTCGGGCTTCTCCAGACGGCGCAGGGTCGAGGCGCGGGCCTGGCGGACGATGCGGGCCCGGCGGCTCGGGTCCATGAAATTGAGGCCCATGGCCGACTGGTCCTCGAGAGTGGGCTGAAAGGCGACGACGGTGGTGCCCTTGCGGCGCAGGGCCAGTGCCTCAAGGCCCAGTTGGGCCCGGCTGACCTCGCGGATGACGACGTTACCGGCCGACCATCCGGCGCGCAGGCCCGGCAGGCGGGGCCGTCCCGCCCGGGACATGGGGGCGATGACGATCACGAGGTCGAGGCCCTCGCCCTCCACCTCGAGGAGGTGGGTGAGCGAGTGGGCGCCGCCGTCGACATAGCGGACGCCGTCGATGGTGACGGGGGTGAAGTAGGCGGGGATGGCACAGGAGGCCGAGACGGCGTCGCCGACCCGGGCCGGGGGGGAGCCGTTCTGGCCGAAGATGACGGGCTTGGCGTCGTCGAGGCGGACGGCGCATATCCACAGGGCGCGGCGGGGCCAGATCTCTCCGAGCAGGGCGCTGACACCGTCGTTGATGGCGGTGGTCGGGATCATGCCCGCCGGGAGGAGACCGGCCATGAGGGCGGCGGGGCGGACCTGCCACGGCCGGCGGGCGGCGGCCAAGAGGACGCGCGGAGCCGACGGACCCCACGCCGGCAGCCGTCGTCCGCGGAGCCGCGACGGTGGGGCCGGTGCGGTGTCGACGGGGCCGATGAGGGCGGCACCCTTGGCCGAGAGGGGTGAGCCCTCGACCATGGCGGCCATGTCGTGGGGGGTGAGGCCGGCCCGCAGCGCCGCCGCCGCGATCGATCCTGCCGACGTTCCCATGAGCAGATCGGCGGCGTTCGGATCCCAGCCGATGCCTTCGGCCAGGCCGGCCAGGACACCGGCGTGAAAAGCGAGGCCCGCTTCACCTCCGGCGCTCAGCACCACTCCGATACGTGCGGTCACAATCAGGAGCGGCCGGAGAAGAACGGGGTCATGAGCAGACAGCGAGAAGGCGCTGCATGCCCCCTTCGATGCCGGTACACATGACGTCGAGATCCTCGGTGGAGTCGTGATCGCCGGTGATACCGAAGTTGACCTGACCGTCGTAGGAGAAGATGGCGACGCCGATCCGGATCTGTCCGGCGAGGGGGACGTAGGGATAGGCCTTGAGCATGCGGGAACCGGCCACGTAGAGCGGCATCTGGGGGCCGGGGACGTTGGTGGTGATGGTGTTGACGTTGCGCTGGGCGACGCGGGTGGCGAGGCGCATGCCGAGGGCGAGCAACATGGGCGGGGCGAATCCCGTCATCGAGGTGAGGGCCTCGCCGGCGATGGCCTGTCTCGATTCCTTCAGGCCCTCCATCTGCGCGGTGATGGCGTGGAGCCGCTCGACGGGGTCGTCGATGCCGACGGGCAACTCGGCGAACATGGCCGAGACCTTGTTCTCGAAGGTGCCGTCGCCGACGGCGCGGCCCGTGGTGTCACGGGGCCGGACCGAGACGGGCACGAGGGTCCGGACCACGCGGTCCACCGACTCCCCTCGGGAGAGCAGAAGCTGCCGGAAGCCGTTGGTGATGGCAGCCAGGACGACGTCGTTGAAGGTACCGCCCAGGCTCTTGCGGACGGCCTTGATGTCGTCGACGGTGGTCGAGGCCCAGCCGTAGCGGCGGTGGGGGCCGATGGGGCCGTTCAGGGTCGAGACCGGGGTGGGCCGGACGAGACCGGCCATGGCGGACAGGCCACGGGTGACCTCGACGGCCTGGCGCAGCGCCTGACGCGGGACGCGGGTACTCGCCCGGACGGCGCGGAACTGTTCGTAGGGATTTCTGAGCAGGTCGACGACGGCCTCGCGGGCCAACGAGAGCGAGGTCGGCGCCGGAGCCGGCTCCCAGGCGTCGGGTTCGGGGACGGGGACCGAGGGGGAGAGATCGAAGATGGCCGCCATGATGTCGGTGCCGGAGACGCCGTCGACCATGGCGTGATGGGTCTTCGAGAGCATCGCCCAGTTGCCGGCGTCGAGGCCTTCGACGACCCAGATCTCCCACAGGGGCCGGGTGCGGTCGAGGGGTTGGGACATGACCCGGCCGACGAGCTTGCGCAACTCTTCTTCGCCCCCCGGCGCCGGCAGGGCGGTATGGCGGATGTGGTAGTCGATGTTGAAGTGGGGGTCGTCCACCCAGACGGGCCGGCCGAGGTCGAAGGGGACCATGCGGACGACCTGGCGGTAGCGGGGAACGAGGGGCAGCTTGGCCCGGACCCGGGCGACGATGTCGGCGAAACGGGGCGAGGGGCCCTCGAAGACGCCCACCGAGGCGATGTGCATGTGGCTGACCGAGTCCTCGACGTGGAGGAACGACGCATCCAATGGGCTCAACCGGTCAAGGCTCACTGGCACCCCTGTCGTCGAGACGGTCCCCGCCCGTCACGTACCGGAAGCTAACACCCCCGGCGCGGGCGCCGGAAGAATCAGAGGGGCGGGCCCTGACGGCGCGATCGCCAGGCGGCGCAACGGAAGGCGATGTCGACGGTGACGTCGCCCTCGACTCCGAGAAGATCCCGGAGCAGTTGCCGGGCTTCGTCCATGACCTGTCCCCGTCGTTCCTCGGGCATGGTGATGATCCAGCTGAGGGTGCCGAGCAGACCGATCAGGTCGTCGGCGTTCAGCGCCATGTCCCAGGTGAAGGTCCGGTGGTCGGGTTGGTCGAAGGGGACGCCGGCGGGGATCTCGAGGCTCGAGCTGGGGCGGACGGCGTCGCCGATGATCATGCCGACAAGCTCCCCGCGCGCCGGTGCGGCACCCGTGGCGTCGCCCGCGTCATCGCCGCCGTCGGTGGCGCCCGCTCCGGCCTGGGCGGCCAGAAGCTCGCGGGCCTGGGCCATGAAGGGACCGTCGGGGTCCGGTCCGGACCACAGGACGCCCAGGGTGCCACCGGGCACGAGAACCCGGCCGACCTCGCGGAGGGTGGGAACCACATCCATCCAGTGCCAGGACGAGGAGGCGAGGACGGCGTCGGCGCAGTGGTCGGGCAGGGGCATGGACTCGCCCCGGCCGTCCACCGCCCGGACGCCGGGAACCTCCTCGGCCAAGACCGACCGCATCCGGTCGTCGGGCTCGACGGCCACCACCTCATCGGCTTTGGCCACGAGCAATCTGGTCAACGCGCCGGTCCCGGCTCCGAGGTCGACGACCCGGCCGACGTGTGCCGGGACGATCCAGTCCACCGCGGCGAGCGGGGGGCCGGGCCGAAAGCGCTCGTAGTGCGACGCCACGGCGCCGAAGCTCCCGGCCCGGGCGGCCTTTTCCTGCGGCGGAAGTTCGGAGAGGGGAACGCCGAACGTGCTCACGTCGACGAGGTGGCCCGGAGATCAATGGCGGCGGCAATCAGCGCCACGGTGGCGGCGACGGCCACCAGAATCAACCCGAAGCCGACGTTGGCGCTGGTTCCGGCAAAGACCTGATAGATGGGCGACGACCTCAGCTGGCTGGCCGTCGGGTGCGACTCCGAGATCTTCTGGAGGACGCGCACGACGGCGAAGGCGGCCAGACCGACGGAGACGAGAGCAACGAGGAGAGCGACGACCCGGAGCGAACTCTCGCGCGAGGCGATCATGAGACCTCCGAGAAGAAGCAGCACCACCCCGGCCGTGAACGTGATCCAGCCGCTGATGCCGATGGTGGCGGAGATACCGTCGTCCGTTCCGGCCACGCTGAGCGTGTGGCCGAGAAGCGAGATGCTTATCCACGGAGTCACCGACCCGACCATGATGACGATTCCGCTCAGGAACAGGGCGAGGGACGCCGGCGTGAGACTGACCAACGAGCCCCCCACGCCGGCCGGGCGACCGGCATAACCGTAGGGACCGGCGAAGCCGGGCTGATATCCAGGTGGGTAGCCGGGCTGATAGCCGGCGGTGGACACGCCGACCGGAGGGAGCGGGGAACGGCCCGGTCCGGCGTCCCCGGCGGCTTCGTTCACGAAAGGCATGTCGGCCCATCCGGCACCGGCCCATCGGCGCCGGGCCGTCCAGCTCTGGCCATCCCAATAGGCCTGATCGTTGGGATTCTCCCCGAGGGGGTACCAGCCCGCTTCCTTGCCCTGCACGCCCGGTAGCTCGCCACCACCCTGCACCACGGGTCCGCCCCCCATTCGGTATCGCCGTCCTGCATCAAGCATGCCATTGGACGGACTTTCGGAATTCCTCACGTCGAATGCCGTTCACGACCGGCTCTCGGCACCGGGCAGCCGGCACGAAAGGTGGCGGGCAAGGTTCCGGGCAAGGCCGAGAGTGGACGATGCCTCGGTCATCTCCCCCACCATCCCGACCGGCAGGTGTCGACGTCGTTCCCCCCGATGTCGGCACCGCGCCGGGGCGGGCCGCCCGTTCTACGCGTCGTAGCCTCGGCCTCGCCATCGACTCGGTCGAGGACTGGCTCACCATGAACACGCCTTTGCGCAGGATCGGCACTCCCGAAGACGTCGGCGGGGTCGTCCTCTTCCTGACGTCCGACGCGGCCGGCTTCGTCACCGGGCAGGTCCTGCGGATCGATGGTGGTTTCTCCGACGGATTCGAGTTGTTGCCCCACTCCGTCACCGGTAGGTGAGCCAGGTTTCGGTCGAGCATCTCGGCTTTTCCCGTCGAGAGAGGTGAGGGGCAAGGTTCCGCGCAACGCCGGACGGTGACGCTGGCTCGGTCCGTTGCCCTTGTTCGCATGGGAGGAACCGTCCAATGCCCGATCCAGCCGCTCTCGCCGACCCGCCTCGGCACGGTATCGATCTCCCGGTCGGCCTTGACGCACCGGAGGCGCGGGCCACGCTCCACATCGTGGCCTGGGTCGATCCCGTCGTCGACACCCTCGGCTACGACCCCCGCTCCTTCTACGTCGAGCAGTTCTGGCTTCCCGTCGTCGGACCGACCAGTACCTGGTTTCTGCGCCGGGTCGCCGCCCGATTCGACGCGGCACCGGGCGGATTCGAGCTCAACCTCGACGACACGGCGCGCGCCCTGGGACTCGGGGGCCGCGAGGGTCGTCATTCGCCTTTCCAGCGTGCGCTTCACCGCTGCGTCTCTTTCAAGCTGGCGCGACCACACGGTCCCGGTGCCCTCAGTGTCCGACGGCGGATCCCGCCGCTCACCCTGCAACGTCTCCAGCGGCTCCCGCCGGCGGTCCAGAAACTTCACGGTGAATGGTCCGAAGCCGAGCAGCCGAACGGCCTCCTCGTCGAGTCACGCAACCGCGCCCGCCGGCTGGCGCTGAGGCTCCTCGAGATCGGGTCCGACAGACAGGCCATCGAGCTCCAACTCGTCCGCTGGCGGGTTCATCCGGCCCTGGCCCACGACGCCACCGAGTGGGCGCTCTCCCTCGAGCCGCTGACCCGGATCGGTTAGCGGCCTTGCCAGCGCGGTTCTCGCCGCTCGGCCGCCGCCGTCAGACCCTCGGCCGCGTCGGCCGTGGCGCCGACCACCAGTCGCATCGTTTCGGCTACCCGGATGGCGTCGAGCGGTGACAGGTGAGCCGACCTCGTCGCCATCTCCTTCATCGCCCGCTGGGCCAATGGCGCGCCGGCGACGAGCCGATCGGCCAGAGCCCGCGCCTCGGCCATCAGCGCGTCAGGGGGTATGACCCGCCACACCAGACCGATCTGCCGCGCCTTCTCGGCATCGATCCGTTCACCCGTGAGCAGCATCTCCATGGCATCGGCCCAGCCGATCCGTTGCGGTAACCGGATGGCGCCCACCATTGCCGGTATCCCCAGGCGGACCTCGGGGTACCCGAAGGTCGCCTCCTCGCTCGCCAGCACGAAGTCGCACCATGTCACGAGCGTCAGTCCGTACCCGATGCAGTGCCCGTTCACCGCCGCGATCACCGGCTTGTAGATCTCCCACCCGCTCTCGAACGAGTTCAAGGTGGGCTTCTCCCAGAACGTCCCCCCGAACTCTCCGGTCGCTCCCGCCCCGCCCCGCAGGTCGGCCCCGGCGCAGAACGCCCGCCCGAGTCCGGTCACGATCCCGACCCAGGCCTCCTCGTCGTCGCGGAACCGGCCGAACGCATCGTTCAGGTCACGGCGCATCTCGCCGTTGACGGCGTTCAGCGCCTCGGGCCGGTTGTAGCTGATCGTGCTCACATGTCCGGTCCGCTCGTACAGCACGCAGTCACCCATGGCCGCACCGTATCTCCGGTGCCCTCCCCCGGCGCCCTCCCCATCCCGCCGGGCACCACTGAACGTCACTTTGGCGCCTCAAGTTCGCCACCCTCCGTGACGATGTTTGGGTTGATGACGATTCGGAAGACGTTCTTCGGCGCGCTCGCATTCCTGCTTGTCGGCCCTGGCCTCTTCGTCGTCCTCGGTACGCCGGCGGCGAACGCCGTCGCCCCCCAGGACGTGAGCGGCCCCGGGGGCAGTCCCACCCCGACCGACTACTGGCTGGCCACCGCCACCGGCAGTGTGATCGCCATGGGGAACGCACCCACCCTGGGCTCTGTGGCCCCCATGACCCTCAACCGGCCCGTCGTCGGTATCACCCCGACCCCCACGGACGAGGGCTACTGGCTCGTCGCCTCCGACGGCGGCA
>Ga0209415_10018753_pt1 | contig 10903 bp, 9 predicted proteins | sample PeaSoiSIISIP2007_FD_187696 | JGI IMG/M metagenome (GOLD analysis project Ga0209415, IMG submission 187696) | Peat soil microbial communities from Weissenstadt, Germany - SII-SIP-2007 (SPAdes) (version 2) | ecosystem: Environmental > Terrestrial > Soil > Wetlands > Peat | place: Germany... | reverse complement strand
GGGCTGAGTGGATGACGTGGCGTGTCGTGTTCCAGGCGGCCGCCCTGGTGTTGATCCTGTTAGCGCTGCTAGGACCGCATTGATTCGATGGGATCACTGAATAAAGTACTCGCGCATTTCGCGCTGGCGTGCTTGGTTGCCATGCCGGCGCCCGTCGTGGTGGCCGCTAGCGCCATATGGCCAACGAAACCGGTCCGTTTGATCGTGCCATTCAGCCCCGGCGGCGGCACCGACATTATTGCGCGCAGCCTGGGACAGAAGCTGTCCGAAGCGTTCGGCCAGCAGTTCATCGTCGATAACCGCCCCGGCGGAGGCGGCACGATCGGAGCTGAAACTACTGTACGGGCCGCGCCCGACGGCTATACCATGTGTCTGGTATCGGCCAGCTACGCAGCGAACCCGGCTTTATACAAACTTCCGTACGACCCGGTGAACGGCATCGCGCCCATCAGTCTGCTGGCCGTCGGACCTCTGATCGTCGTTGCGAGTCCTTCCCTCAAGGCGAACGACCTCAAAGAGCTAATCGCACTCGCACGCGCCAAGCCGGACAGCGTTACTTACGGTTCGACCGGGGTCGGAAGCCTGGCGCACCTGGTAGGCGCATTATTTGATCAGAGGAACGGGATTCGGACGGTGCATGTGCCGTACAAGGGCGCGGGCCCTGGTCTGACCGACCTGCTGGCCGGGAATATCAATCTCGGCTATTACACGGCAGTGGCCGTGCTGCCTCACGTGAAAAGCGGCAAGCTGCGTGCTCTTGGGGTGACGACCGAGAAGCGGGTCGACGCGTTCCCGGGCGTGCCAGCGATCGGCGAAGTCGTGCCCGGGTTTGCGGCCGAGCATTGGTATGGCCTGTGGGGAACTCCCCGCACGCCGCCTGAGATCATCGCTCGCGTGAACCAGGCGGTCGGCAAGTTTCTGCAAACGCCGGACCTGCGGGACCGGATAGTCGCCGATGGATTCGTGCCGGCGCACTCCACGCCCGAGGAATTCCGCAACCGCATCGCGCGCGATGTCGCCCGGTGGATAGAGGTGGTCAAACGCGGAAACATCAAGGTCGATGTGAATGGTTAGCGGGGCAGGCATGGGCGCGCAGGCGCTGAAACGAATTCATGGTACTGCCGATATACAACGGCCCGTCTTTGTCGCCTGATAGCACATGCCTTACCATGCATTTCCTGCGCTCAGGCCGAGACAGTCGGATCGGCACCAGGGCGTTCGGGCTTGCCCCCGACCTCCTTCCTCGCGGAATTCGCCAGCTCGATGAGTTTCGTAAAGTCGCACAGCGACTCGATCTCCTCGAACGATCCGATCGCGCGCGATACGGCCGCGGCGGCGTCCGGCTCCAGCACGCGTAGCGCGCAGTTTTCGAATTTCGCCTTGAGGTGCTCGTGGCCGATCGGGTTGGCGGAAGTCCTGCCAAGCGGGTACTCGACCGCGGCCGCGAACGTTCTGCCGTCAGTCAGGGTGACTTTCACTTCGGCGTCGAAGGGGTCGGCCGACGAGAATCGTTTTCCGGTGAAAGGCGCTGCATGAACGCGTCGCAACAGAGCGCGCACCGCCGGATCACGGTAGGCCCTGCCTTCGAAGTGCTCGAGCGCGACTTTCCCGTCCAGCAGGGCGCGGGCCACGCAGTATTGCGCGCTGAATTTCGCATCGAGCGCGCTGTTGGGGTCGGGCCGGTCAGTGTGCGCGAGCCGAGCTGCCGCTGTCAGTATGTTAACGCGCGCTATCGCAGTGGAATCGAACGGGCCGTGTCGCCGCACCAAATTCAATGCCGCCTCGATCGCGGAATGCGCGCTGTAGCAGCACGGGTACAGCTTGTAGCTTGCCCCCGGCGTAACGATGTCGAGCGGGTCGCCCCAGCCCTCGAGAACGCGCGTCGCGTCGTAATTGCCCGGCCCGTTAAACACATTGAAGAAGCCCTGCTTGTGCTCGAATGCATCGGGATTGGCGGTAAAGCCATCGCGGGCGAGCAGCACAGCCAGCAATCCGTTGCGCGCACATGCGCCGGCATGCAACGGTTTCGTCATGGTGCCGAAGTTGGCCTTTATGCCTCCCGCAAGCGAGGTGCTCAGCGCGAGCGCGGTTTCCGTCTCGGCCACCGACAGCTTGAGCAGCCGCGAGCAGGCGGCGGCCACTGCGAACACGCCCAAGGTCCAGGTCGGATGCCAGCCCTTTTCGGTGTGATAGAAGTTGACGCCGCGTCCGATGCGCGCCCCTGCCTCATAGCCGACGGCATGCGCCAGCAGCAAATCGCGTCCGCTGCCGCCGAATGCTTCGCCCGCTGCGATCAGCGCGGGCACCATCACGGCCGATACGTGACCGCCCATATTGGCGGCCGTATTGTCGTAATCGAGCGCGTGCGCCGCAGTGCCGTTGATGAGTGCGGCGTCGAGCGCGCCAACGCGCCGGTTCGTCCCGAAGATGAGGCTCGGACCGCCGCTTGTCTGCAATCCCAGCACTTCCTTGACGATTCTTGGCGCCGCCTCGACGGAACCCGCCAGCATGACGCCCACTGTGTCAAGCACGGCGACTTTGCACCAGTGAATCGCTTCCGGCGGAAGTTGTTCAAATCGCAGCGCGGCAACGCGCTCCGCAAGTTGGCGTGCCAAGCTCATGCAGCCCGTCCTTTTCTCCCTGGAATGATTTTAACCGAATCGGTCGGACACGCGCGTGATAACGTTGAGAGAGGCCGAGTGCCACTGCTGAATCCGATTTGTAACCTTGACACCCCGAAACCCGGAAACCTAGAATCGGGCCTCCCCACCGGTCCAAGACAATTCCCGTGAAACAGTTCGACGTGCTCGTGGTCGGCAAAGGCAACGCCGCGCTGTGCGCCGCCCTCACCGCGCGAGAAAAGAACGTCAGCGTGGCGATGCTGGAAGCGGCGCCGGTGGACGAGTCGGGCGGCAACAGCCGCTTTGCCGGCGGCGTCATGCGGTTCGCTTACGATTCGGTCGCGGACCTGCAGCGGATCGTTGATATTCCCGGCGACGAAGCGCACGCCACTGATTGGGATAGCAACACCAGAGACCAGTTCTATGATGACTTATATCATGTCACCAGTTTCCGTACCGATCCCGAGCTCAGTGAGATCCTGGTGACGCAAAGCCTGGATGCGATGGTGTGGCTGCGCAATCAAGGCACGCGTTTCCTGCCGAACTATCGCCATCAGTCGGCGATCGTCAATGGGAAGCGCAAGTTCTTCGGCCGCATGCCGTTGTGGGTTTCCGGCGGCGGTCCCGGCCTGGTGCAAGCCCTTACCGATACCGCGGTAAAGAACGGCATCGAGATCTGCTACGAGACGCGCGCGGTATCGCTGGTCTACGACGGCGAGCGCGTGCTCGGGGTCAAGACCAAAAGCCGCGGCAAGCCGGTCGAATTCCGCGCGCGCGCCGTGGTGCTCGCCTGCGGCGGCTTCGAGGCGAATCCCGAGTGGCGCACTCGCTATCTCGGCCCGGGCTGGGAACTCGCGAAGGTACGCGGCACGCGCTTCAATGTCGGCGACGGCCTGAGGATGGCGCTCGAGATCGGCGCCTGTCCCTACGGCAACTGGTCGGGCCGCCACGCGGTTTCCTGGGAGCGCTACGCGCCGGAGTTCGGCGATCTCAGCCTGCCGGAAAGCTCATACCGCCACAGCTATCCTATGTCCATCATGATCAACGCCGACGGCAAGCGCTTCGTGGACGAGGGTGTGGAGTTCTACAACTACACCTATGCCAAGTATGGCGCCGAGGTGCTTGAGCAACCCGGGCAGTTCGCGTGGCAGGTGTTCGATGCCAAGGTGAAGCACCTTCTGCGGCCGGAATACGGCGACAAGGCCGTGACGAGGATCACCGCCAACACGCTGGAAGAACTCGCATCGAAAATGGAGGGCGTGAATTCCCAGGGCTTTCTCAAGAGCGTGCGCGAATTCAATGCCGCGGTGCGCACCGACATTCCGTTCAACCACGCCGTCAAGGACGGGCGCTGCACCGTGGGCATCGAGCCGCCGAAGTCGAACTGGGCGAATCCGCTGGACACCCCGCCTTTCGAGGCTTACGCCACGACTTGCGGCATCACTTTCACGTTCGGGGGTTTGCGCATCGTTCCCGCGACGGGGCAAGTGCTCGACGCGTACTTTCATCCGATTCCCGGGCTTTATACCGCGGGGGAGATGGTCGGCGGCCTGTTCTATTTCAACTACCCGGCGGGTACCGGGCTGGTTTCAGGCGCCGTGTTCGGCCGCGTCGCGGGAGCCGGCGCGGCGACCGCCGCGCTTGCCGCCTAAACGTTGCCCGCGCGGCTTTGCAATTCGACTGCGAGAAAGTCACAAGCAAATGCCATTGATTCTGAAGGGCGTGATGCAGAGCCCGGTGACGCCACTAAAGCACGATTTCAGCCCCGATCTCGAAACGTTCGAGAAGCTGCTCGACTTTCACATTCGCACCGGCGCAACCGCGATTTCCTGGCCGCACCACAAAGGCGAATCGCTGAACCTCACGATCGCCGAGCGCAAGGCGTTCGCGGAAGTCGCAGTGAAAGTCGTCGCCAAGCGTGTGCCGGTATCGATTCACGTGAGCGCGCTTGCCGTCGAGGACTCGATGGAGCTTGCGCGTCACGCGCAGCGGATCGGCGCCGATGCGATCATAGCGATTACACCGTATTTCTGGAAACCGACCAGCGAAGGGCTCTACGATTATTTCGTGCGCCTCGGTACTTCGATCGACCTGCCGCTGATCGCGTACAACTCGCCGAGCTATCTGTCGGGGCTCGAATTCACGGGCGACCTTACGCGGCGCCTGATCGAGCGGCTGCCTAATTTCATCGCCATGAAGGAGGCGAGCTTCAACAGCGAGAAATACCTCGAAATCTCGCGCGCTGCGCTCGCGCTGCGACCGACGTTCGCGATGATCTCGGGCGTTGAGTTCCTCGCGCCCGCCGTGCCGCTCGGTGGAGCGGGCTCGTATTCATCGGCCGGTGCGATCTGCCCGAACCTGTGCAAAGAGCTGTACGACACTTGTGTGGCGGGCGAATCGAAGCGCGCACGTGAGCTGCAATTCAAGCTCGCGCGTCTGTGGGACCTCTTCCGCGACCAGTACCCGTCATCGCTCAAAGGCGGCATGGTTGCCATGGGGCGCCCTGTCGGCCCCACACGGCCACCGCTGCCGACCGCCAGCAGGGAGCGTCAGGCATACATCGCGACCCAGCTCGAGGAACTGGGTATTCTCGACACCGAACCGCACGGTTGGTGATCGCAACTTCACTGTCATTGCCGAAAAAGGCACTCAAGGTGGCGAACTTCATCCCCGGACTCGTGCATACGCCGGTCACGCCATTCACCCGCGATTACCGCGTCGACTACGACCTGTACCGCAAAATTGTCCAATTCCATCTGCGCAACGGCGCGGAGGCGCTCGCCGTGCAAATGCACGCGGGCGAATCGGTAAGTCTTTCGGACCTGGAGCAGCGCCAGCTCATCGAACTTGCCGTCACCCAGGTCAATGGCCGCGTACCGGTGATCGCGCACGTAAGCGACTCCGGCACGGCGATCGCCGTCGCGCGCGCGCATCACGCGGAGAATGTCGGCGCCGCCGCAATCGTGGCAACCACCCCGTACTACTGGACACCGCCGCCGAGCATGCTGATCGAGCATTTCGCGCAGATCGGCTCGGCGGTAACCGTACCGTTCTTCGTTTACTACGCGCCGGAGGAACTGCCTGGCGTGAAGCTCGGCACCGATACGGTGATGACGCTCATCAAGCAGCTTCCCAACTTTGCGGGCGTGGTCGATGCGAGCCTCGACTGGCAGTTCATGATCAACATACTCTCCAACGCCTGGCGCGTGCGACCGGAGTTCCAGTTGCTGTCCGGCACCGAGTACATGGTTTCCGCCGGCGCGGTCGGCGCCACCAGCATGTTCTCGTCGCTTGCCGGCGTTGCCCCGAAACTCGCGCGGCGGCTGTACGACATTTGCCGCAAGGAAAAATATTTCGACGCGCGGGCGCCACAGGAGATGCTTGCCGAGTTGCGTCAGATCATCAAGCGCGCCGGCCCCGCCGGTCTGAAAGGCGCAATGCGCGCGATGGGCCGCGATTGCGGCGAGCCGCGGCCCCCGCTCGATCCCTTGCCCGCGGCCGGCGCTCAAAAACTCACGGCAGCGCTGGATGCGTTGGCGCCGCTGCGGGATGAGCCGCGCGGCTGGTGAGTTTATTGATCGCGAGCCGCGATGCCGAATCAGGAAACCGAGGCAAAGCAAACGGCGTTCGTGACCGGCGCGTCGCAAGGTATTGGCGCAGCGACGGCGGTTGGACTTGCTCGTGACGGATTCGACGTCGCGGTTTCGTCGACACGGCCGGAGAAGCTCGCAGATACGCTCCGGCAACTCGAAGCAGAGGGCGCGCGCACGGCGGCGGTGGCGCTCGATGTACGATCGCACGCCAGCATCGAGCGAGCAGTGGCCGAGGTCATTGGCGCTTTTGGCCATCTCGACGTGCTCGTCAACAACGCAGGGGTGCCGCTGAAAAAGCCTGCTTTGGCGGTTACGCCGGCAGAGTGGGACACCGTCATCGCGACGAATCTGACCGGAACCTTCTTCATGAGCCAGCAGATGGGCCGGCATCTGGTGAGCCAAAAGCGCCCGGGGTGCGTGATCAGCATCGCTTCAACCCACGGCGTAGTCGCCATGTCGGGCCGTTCGACGTACGGCATTGCCAAGGCCGCTATCATCCACATGACGAAAATGCTCGCGCAAGAATGGGCGGAGCACGGAATACGCGTCAATGCAATCGCCCCGGGCAGGGTGGATACTCCGTCGCGCGCGGAATCGGCAGCCGACCCCGCCTACGTGGAAATGGCGTTGCGTCGCATACCGATGCGCCGGTTTGGCACCGCCGAAGAAGTCGCCGGCGCGGTCCGCTATCTCGCGAGTCCGCAAGCCGCCTATATTACGGGCCAGACGCTGATTCTGGACGGGGGGCTGACCACGCTTTAATCGCGCATTCCCATTTGGGCTCTACGGTCTCCCGGAAACCCCTTACGACCCTGCCTCCTGTGCCGAGGCGCTTCATGCAACAAGAATTGGGCCGGCTCGGCGGGTGAAATAGACAATTGACGGGGCCATCACTATCCAGATCGTTTATTGCAACGATTTCAGATGCGAATTTTGCGTTTCCCCGTACACGACCTTCCCGCCCACCATCGTTATCACCGCCTCGATTTCCCCGATCTCCGCGACCGGCACGGTCATGTAGTCCTTCGATAGCACGGCGAGATCGGCGAGCTTGCCGGGTTCGAGCGAGCCGCGCTTGCTGTCGTCGTGAGCAAACCAGGCGCTGCCGATCGTATACATCCGAAGTGCGTTCTCGCGCGTAGGCGTCTCCTCGGGCCCGCGCAGCGCGATGCCGCCCGCGGTCCTGCCGTCGAGCATCCACTGCAGCGAGACGAATGGATTGTAGGAGGCGACGCGATGCGCGTCGGTGCCCGCGCCGACGTGCACGCCGATCCTGAGCGCGGTATTCATCGCCGGCATGCGGCGCAAGGCTTCCGCGCCCTTTTCCTTGAGCTGAGTTTCGCCCTCGTAGTAGCCGGCGTCCTGCAGCGCCCAGCCGACGCCGAGCGATTTCATGCGTTCGAGCGTCGCGGCCGACGCGTCCTCGAGATGCGCGATCGCCCAGCGTAAATTCCCGATCGGGTGCTCGCGGTCGACGCGCTCGAAAACGTCGAGCACGATGCCCACGGAGTTGTCGTTGTGCCAGTGGATGTTGAGCGACATGCGTTGGTCCGCCGCCCACTTGCAGATCTCTTCGAACTGGTTGAGCGCGGCTTCGGTGGGATTGTCGTTGGCGTACACGCCCCAGGCGACGTTTTCCCCTATGCCGTTGAATTTGAGCATGGCGTCGCCGAAACCCATCGGCAAGAGCTGAGTGAGGTTCTGGTAGTCGCCCAGTTCCTTGCCGCGCCCCTGCGCGAATATGGTATAGGCGACGCGCACCGTGAGCTCGCCGTCGCGCCATACCCTGAAGAGCGCCTGGTAATTCGGCGGCGCCATGCCGAAGCCGCCCGGATCGATGACCCCGGTGAGACCGAGGCGGTTCAGTTCGCGGAAGAACTTCTTCGTTCCTTCGACCTGCTGCTCGAAGGTGGGCTTCGGCAACCGCGCGAAGAGCGCCGTGATGGTCGGCGTGTTGCCGCCGACGCCACCGGTGAGCTTGCCGCCCGCATCGTGGTCGAGCTTGCCCGCGGGCGGCACGTCCTTGTCCTCACGAATGTTGAGCGCATCGAACCCTTTCGGCGTCATGATTGCCCAGCCGTAAAGGAGCTGCACGTAGACGGGATTGTCGGGCGCGACGGCGGCGAGCTCGGCTTGCGTGGGCCGGCGCTTTTCCCTGAACTGCTCGGGAGTCCAGCCGCCCGCGACGATCAGCCAGTCGCCCGGTTTCGCCGCGCGTGCGGCCTCACGCATGCGCCCGAGCGCTTCCTCCAGGCTCCTCGCACCGATCCAGTTCACCTCGGTCGAATAGGAAAGCGCCGCGCGGATCGCGTGCATGTGCGAATCGATCAGACCGGGAATCACCGTGCGGCCTTTGAGATCGATCACGTGCGTTTCCGGGCCGGCGAGTTTCTTGATCGCGGCGGTCGTGCCGAGCGCGGCAATCTTTCCATCACGCACGGCGAGCGCCTGCCTGACCGAGAACTTCGAATCGACGGTGAGAATTTTGCCGTTGACGAGGATCGTGTCGGCGGGCTGCGCTTCAACGGTGTTCCAGGCGGCAAATGCCAGACACGCCGCGACTACGGTCAAGGCTTTGTTCATGTCCCCTCTCTCTGGTCCTTCGCTATCTTACGCCGCTCGCGCAGGAGGTGAACATGTGCCCGGCGAATCCGCCATCGGCCGCTTGCCGCCTGGTCGCAAATCGACCCATGCTGGTGACAAGATACGGGTGACGACGTATCTTGTTCCTCAATGCAGGTTCATATCCTCGACCCGGACTACGCCAATTCCGAGCGGGCCCGCGCCAACTTCCGGCTGGCGGCCAAGATCGCGCTGGGTTTCGTCGTCCTGCTCTGGCTGATCCACTTGTTGAACTGGGGGCTCGATCTGGGGCTGCAGCGTTTCGGCGTCCATCCACGCGAGTTCGCCGGGCTGCCCGGCATTCTGCTCGCGCCCCTGCTGCACAGTGACTTCTCCCATCTGGTAACCAATTCCCTGCCGTTGCTGGTGCTGGGGACGGTGATGTTGCACATCTATCCGAACTCGGCCATCAAGGTGATCCCGGCGGTCTACCTGGGGCCGGGCATCGCGGTGTGGTTGTTCGCCAAAGAGTCAACCATCCATTTCGGCGCCAGCGGGCTGGTCTACGGCCTGGTCAGCTATATCTTCGTGGCTGGCGTGATCCGGCGGGACCGGCGCGCCATCGCCGCGTCCCTGCTGGTTTCCTTTCTCTACGGGTCCCTGGTTTGGGGGGTATTTCCGATCCAGCCCGGGGTTTCCTGGGAAACCCATCTGGCGGCCGCGCTGATCGGGTTCGCGCTGGCGATCGCGCTCCGGCGCCTGGACTTGCCACCGCTCAAACGCTACGCCTGGGAAGACGAAAAGGACGAAGACGAGGATCGGGACATAGAGAAATAAGGGCTACCGCCGGAAGGATCGATAGGCGGTAAACGACCGCTTCTGGCCGAGACCGGACGCTCACGGACGTCCGCTCTCGACCTAAGCGGACATTGCGCGTTCCCGAAGGCCGACGCCCATTAGCCCAATTGAGGGGTTAACATGGCCGTGCGGGATGACAAGGCATTTCCGGCGCGGCCGCGGTGCCATAATCTTCATCGCCGGCAGGTCAGACACGTTTCCCATTCACAAACAGATGCGCATGCAAGTTTTAAGTCTCACGGTCAGGCTATTTTCATTAGGCGTAATGCTGTCTGCGCTCTCGATGCCCGTGATTGCCGACGAGAAGATATCCACGGACACGCTTCCGATTATCGACGTCCATGGCCATCTGAACGGCGACATGCGTGCCGAGCGGCTCGTCGATCTGATGAATCGGGCGGGAGTGAAAAGCATGGTGCTCATGGCGCGCTACTACGGGGGCAAAAAAAATGGAGGTAACGGAAGCGACCAGCAAGCGCTCGAATATTCAACGCGATTTCCCGGTCGATTCATTCCATTTGTCGCCGGTCAGCGTGGAGACCTGGGGCGTCAGCATAGTCGGGCTTGGCAGGAATCAACCCGCATAGGAGATGCGTTCCTGGATGAAGCCCGGGATAAACTCGCGCGCGGAGGATTCTACGGTCTTGGGGAGTTCATCCTGCGCCATTACGCCTATTCGGCTTTCGGGTCGCAAGGCGGAGACGACGTTGATCTGCCGGTCGACAGCTATTTGATGCACCGCATCGCCGGATTGGCCGCGCACCATCACGTCCCGGTCCTGTTTCACGCCGAGGCCGAACCCGATGTGCTGGCTGCAGTCAGGAGATTGGTTAATAGCGAACCCGGCACGCGCTTTATTTGGGCGCATAACTGCGGACGAACCAGCGCGGACGAGATACGCAAACTGCTGACCGATTTTCCAAATCTGATGTGCGATTTGGGCGGCATGTCGGCTCCCACCCCGTACGGCTACGGCACATATTGGCCTAAGCGCACGCCCTGGATGCATGTCATAGAGAACGGATTCGGAGTCCTGTATCCCGAAATGGTCGCGCTCTTCGATGATTTTCCCGATCGATTCATGATCGGGACCGATTGCGCGCATACGCCGGCACTGGATACCTATTTGGCACGCATCGACCGCTTCCGCAAGCTGCTTACGCAGCTCAAACCGGATACGGCGAAGAAATTGGCTTATGAAAACGCCGAACGGGTATTTGGTCTTGAGCAAAGATAATCTTCATCCTGGACTCTTCCATTCCGTTTGAC
>Ga0209415_10018752_pt1 | contig 10904 bp, 6 predicted proteins | sample PeaSoiSIISIP2007_FD_187696 | JGI IMG/M metagenome (GOLD analysis project Ga0209415, IMG submission 187696) | Peat soil microbial communities from Weissenstadt, Germany - SII-SIP-2007 (SPAdes) (version 2) | ecosystem: Environmental > Terrestrial > Soil > Wetlands > Peat | place: Germany... | reverse complement strand
GCCAACCTTCAACGCCGTAGAGACCAGTTACTCAATTGCATCAAACATTCATGAAACCTACACTCCGCTCGCATGCCGTCGCGGCAACAAGGGTACGGCCATGATTACCAAGAACAAGATCAAGCGCTTTGTCGAAAGGCTAACCGGCGTTCACCTGTATCGCAGAGTACCGCGCGGCATCGATGTCCACGGCGACATAGAGGCCAACCTCCCCGCCTTCCGCATGAACGTGATTTTTGATGTTGGCGCCAACACGGGCCAGTCGACCCGACGCTACCTGGGCCAGTACCCTCTCGCACGCGTGTACTGCTTCGAACCTGTCCAGGCAACCTTCCACGAGCTGCAAAAGAACGTCGGCGGGCACGGCAACGTATCAGCGTTCCGCATTGCTCTGGGTGCGATCACGGGATCGGCCAAGATAGTCTTGCAAGGGAGCTCCGACCTGTTTCACGTTCTGAATGCGTCCCGGGATGCGGCACGGATTGATGCACCCCTCGAGGAGGTGCAGATGGACACCTTGGATCGCTTCTGCCAGTCGCACAACATTGACCATATCGATTATCTGAAAGTCGACACTGAGGGCGGCGATCTCGACGTCGTGGTGGGGGCTACGTACATGCTGTCCGAGCAGCGGATCGATCTGCTCGAACTGGAAGCGGGGATGAACCCTGGCAACTCACGTCACGTTCCGTTTGAGACGTTGAAACGCTTGCTCGAGGAGAAGCGGTATTTCCTGTTCGGTCTCTACGAACAAGTCGAGGAGTGGCCAACGAGCGAGCCACATCTTCGACGGACGAATCCGGTTTTCATTTCCGAGCAGGCAGTCAGGGCGAACAGCGGCAAGAGAACAGCATGAAGCGCAACTTGCTTGCCGGGAGCAGCGGCGGTGGTAACCGGCTGGCACTCACCACGTGCGGCTGCGGCTCTCCGTGGCCTACGCCTGACCGGCGCGGCAGCTCGGGGCAGTTGTGGCGGCAACGGCTGTGCCGCGGCCCGCGCGATCGACTTGGGCCTGACGCTACGCTTGCGTAAGCCTCACACAGTATGCTGCTTGGCATTGTGCGCTGCCCCGCCCGTTCGCTCGAGGCGCCCACAATTGCATCGCTCGGGGTCGCTGGCGAAGACGAGCGCAGCTCGCCGTCTGCGGCTTGGTGCAACTGCTTCCGCGCTGTCAAGTGGTCACCTCGCGCGAGCGCCGCGAGACAACTCAAGCAGGCCGGGCAGTGGAGCGTACTTCTCCCGGGCCTCGCATGCGCGAAGCTCCGGGCACGTCCAGCAATGCCGAGGGCGATGCCAACCAAGCCGGCATGTGTCGGCCGCGCCGGGACATTGTACGCCCCAGCGGGACGGCTCGCCCGGATGCTCCCCCGGCCCTTAGGCGCCACTGCGTCGTAATTTCACGGCGAGATCCGCCAGTCGAGTGCACTGACGGGAACTCATCCGCGCGCCGCTCGCGTGACAGGCGCTGGGCCGCGTCCCGCCGCAATTGCTGATGGAGCGAGCTGACTTCGGCTGGTTGCGCTAGCGGGAGATGCGCAACCAGCCACTTGCGGGCGGCCAGCACAGGCAAGCGCGGCGAACACGGGGGTGGGACGGAATGTGCACGACTGGCTGGGTGCAACGCCGCCGCAGTAGCGGGCGGGCGATAAGGAACGCGCCGGGCTGCTGCCCGGCCGGCGGCCCATGAGGCGAGTGGAGGGCGAGGAAGGGTCAGTGCCGCAGGTGGCTTGCTGCCATCGACGCTCAGGACCTAGTCGGTCGTCTCTGGCTGAGCCGTAGTGCGGTATATCAAATGCACGAGCGACGTGCGTGCCGCGCCGGCGCCATCGCCATCGCCGGCAACAGGCACCAGACCGGCCGGCACGAGTGCGCGGCACTGCGTCACCACGAATTGCGATGGCGGCGCCGGCGCGCGGTGAGAGCGCGTCGTTCACGCCGGCCACGGCCGCCGTTCACTTGCCTCCACCGGGTCAGCGGCCAGCGGCGAGCAGTCGCTGCAAATAGCTAGAGACGGCTCTGGGACGCAGCACAAGCAGAAGTGCCTTCAGCATCATGATGCCGATGGGTCGCGTACGCCCGGTCAGGAATAGCGCGAACATACCGGAAGTGGCGTAGGAAACAACTGTGGCGAATGCGGAGCCGAGACCACCGTACTGCGGGATGAGCCAAAAGTTGAGCACAACGTTCAGTACTGCGCCAGCGACTTGCGTGACGAGCGCATAGCGGACGAGATCTTCGAGCAACAGCCAGCGCGACAATATCGCTCGCATGAACACGAACACCCCTGCCCAGATATGCACCTTCAGGATCGGTGCCGCAGGCGCGTACGCGGCCCCAAACAGCGTGTGTACGAGCGGTCCGGCGCCCCATTGCACGGCGATGGCGAGCGCAATTGCAAGCCAAGCGAGCGCGTCGAGGGCCGCCTGCAGCGCACGCTCGTATGCCTGACCCTGCAGGCGGCGTGCCCATAGGGCTGGGAATGCGCTGGCGGCAATCAGCGTCGGAACACCGTACCAAATCTCCGACAGTCGGGCGGCCACCGCATACTGTCCGGTCTCGACTGCACCTCGCATGCGCTCGAGCATCACGATGTCGATACGGAGATTGACGATCTCGGCGATGCCGGACAGCAGGAGCCAAGTCGCGCGGCGCACAAACCAGTCGAGCCAGCGCGGCGCGAACGCCGGCCACGCCCATCGGCCCGATGTGCGGCGGTAGGCAACCGCACAGGTCGCCGCGACTGCGAGCGTCTCGGCGGCATACACGAGGGCGACGGCGACAAGACTCCGCGTCGCGAGCGCAACGGCTATTTTGGTTGCTGCAGTCAACAGGCTGGTGCTGAGGCGCAACTGCACGAGTCGCGCCGCGCGCAAGTGCGCCTGGAACCAGAATTCGAGCACCTGCATGATGGTTGCCGGTTGCACGGCGAGCAGCAGCACGAACAGCCAGCGGTTCGCATCCGCTGGCTCAAGCAGCGCGGCATAGAGCAGGCCGGCTGCGACGGCAACCAGCGTACCGGCGAGACGAAGCGCCAGCGCGGCACCGAGCACCGCCTGCTCGTCGGAGCGATGCTCGAGCAACGCGCGCGTGACGAGCCCATTGGCGCCCGCCTGGCTCAGCGGCGTGAGCAGCCCGACGAGCGCGAGCAGGTAACTCAGATGGCCGTAGGCACCGGGACCCAGCACGCGCGTCAGGACGATGCTGGTCACCGCGGAGAGCGCGATCGCCGTCAGCCGCTCAGTCAGCCACCAGCCACTATTGGTTACGATCGTGCGCAGCACAGATACTCGCAGAGGTCAGTCGGCGGTCGTACGCAAGCCGGCAGCGACCGGACATTTTGCGCAGTGCGGCTCGCTGCTCGGTGGGGTTGATTTTCCGGTGAGCCGGGCATCGCCACGCGGCAATCGGATGACGCCGGCCGCATGGTACCCAAGGGTCGGTGCAGTGGCGCAACGCGGGGGCCGTTGACGGGGCGGGCATGCCTGCCGAAGGGCTCGTACACTGGCAGCAACGCAATCGCGGCCGGTGGGTCGCCACAATGCGGGCACCGGGCCGGTTCCCGCGAGGTGTGCGGCGATGCCTGCGATAGCGGGCGGTGCGCAGGTTTACGCCACCGGCTCGGTTGCCGGTCGGGGCAGCGCCCCGTGCGCGTCGCCACTCCCGATCGGCGCGGTGGCCAGTCTCGGCGACGGGCAGGCACGGCGCACCGTCTGGCAGCCGCCGCGTGGAACACTTCAGGTGCCGGGGCGGGGTCGTCAGCGGCGAGGTTGCATGATGGACACTGCATGCGTAGGGCGCCGATCGGGGGGTTCAGGTGCGGTAGTGGGCTGATGCGCGGAGCATCCGTTGCGGCGGTGCGGTGGGTGTAAGCACGGCGCACGAAAGTCAGCACTGGCGCCGAACCGGGCACACCAGACGGAGGGTGAATTCGGACTGACGGCATGCCGGTTGGGCTAGCTGATTGGCCGCGGCAGGCGGTCCAACCAGGCGGCGAGGCGCGGCAGGTTCGAGCGCAGCGCATAGCGCAACACGGCGGCGGCGCTCTGCGGCGCGAGGCACGCGAGCGCCTCGCGCAGCGTCAGCCGGCGCCGCGCTGTGGCGGCGAGTATCAGGCGCTGGCTACGACGTTGCGACCAGGTCATCAGAGTGCTGTAACGCTCAAAATACAGGCGCGCACCCTCGACGACGGTGGTCGACGTGGAAACGCGCACGCGCTCATCGTTGCCGCGCACGACGAGGGATGGCGTCGCGATGCCAATGGCGGGCCCGAAGCGCAGCACCAGGCGTGTCCAGAGGTCGTAATCCTCGGATGCCGGCAAGGTTGTGTCGTAGCCGCCGACGGCGCCCAGGTGTGCGGCAGGGGCGAGGATCTGGTTGCCGACGACATTCCCATGGAGGAGCATCTCCAGCGTCACTGGGCCCGGCCGCGCGCCGTACACCCGCCGCTGACCGGCCTGTTCCTGTATCCAGCGGCTGCAGACGAATGCAGCGGGTGGCTGGTAGCCGGCCACGAGCGCCGCAATGCGGCCAGGCAGCATCCAATCGTCGTCGTCGAGACCGGTGACGAACTCGCCGCGCGCCGCCGCGAGCCCATAGTTGCGCGCGGCGGCGGGTCCGATTGCCCCGGACGTGTGCAGCACGCGCAGCCGCTGATCCTTCTCCGCGGCTAGGATTTCGCGGGTCGCGTCCCGCGAGCCGTCGTCGACCACGATGAGCTCGATTGCTGGGTAATCCTGCTCAAGCACCGAGCGCATTGCCTCGATCAGCAGGGCCGCGCGGTTGCGCGTCGGTATGATCACGCTGACGAGTGGCGCGGGATTCATAGGTACGTGGCGTCGAGCGCAGGGCTCACTGGACACCAGATTGTGCTACCGCGCGAAGCGAGGGTGGCGTGCACTGACTGCACGCGAGCATCGGGGGTCGCCAGCCGTGAGCAGGTTTTGAGTGCCGTTACGCTGTCGACGTCTGCTTTGCCCAGCAGCCAATCGGCGACGGCGCACTCACTGTGCACATAGGTGCGGCTGGGAGGCCACCGCCCGGCGCGGCGGCCGATGCGCGGGTCGGAAGGGCGGCTGTCGCGGAGAGGGGCGAACAGGGCGACCGGATCTTTCGTTGTCTCGGCAGCGAGCACGTCAAAGTCGGCGGTCGCAGGTCGAGCTCCGTCCGGGGCTGAGGTCGCTTGGGAGATCAGCGCATGGTTGGCGCCTACACGGTTGAGGCGGCGGACGGGTGCCGCCGGCGGGTGCGGCAGCGCATTGATAGCCGACGCAGCCCTGGGGCCGCTCCGAGGGAACTTCTGCAGCTGGAACGTATTGCGGTCCGCGTGATCCGCTTTGCGCGAATTGCGGTCCGGGGTCAGTAACACGGTCGCATTCGGTCGCCGCGCCCGTTGCTTGTGTCGAATCACGCGCAGCATCAGGTGCGTGCCGTTGTGGTTGAACCGCACGCCCGTGATTTCGAAGATCAAAGCCGGCTCGTCCGGGCTGCGCCCTACTCCCGAAAGGCGGTATGGTAACAGCTTCGGCCGTAACACCTTGGACCGTCCGCCATTCGCGTATCTGCCATCGTCGCCACGCACAACCGGGCCGGTTATCTGCGCGAATGTCTGGAGAGCGTGCTCGGCCAGACGCGGCCGCCCGATGAACTCATCGTCGTCGATGATGGCTCGACGGATGGCAGTGCCGAATTGGTCGCATCCTATGGCGCACGAGTCCGGTTCTTGCAGCAGCCCAACCTTGGCAAGAGCACTGCTCTCAACCGGGCTATTGAGCTTGCCATCGGTGATGCACTGTGGTTCTTCGACGACGACGACGTGGCGCTGCCGGACTCGCTTGCGGCGCGCGTCGCGGCGTTGTCGGCTGCACCCTCGGCGGGCTATGTTTGCGGTGGACATCTCGTTGGGCGCGATGGCAGCGACGGCCGGGTGGTGCCGGAGTGGCGCATTGACATTCCGCAACTCGAGCCGGAGGAGCTACGCTGGCGGGTGCTGCACAGTTTTTTGTTCCAGCTACAGAGCGTGCTGGTGCGGCGTCAGTGCGTCGCGCGTGCCGGAGGATTCGATCCGTCACTGCTGCGCGCTCAGGACTATGCATTTCTGGTACGCCTCACGCAGATCGCCGACGGCGCGGTGCTCGGCGCGCCGCAGTTCGTCCTGCGGGAACACCGTGGCGCGCGCGGGCCTCGCGCGGCGCGGCACACTGCGGGCGAACGCAGCGCGGTCTGGGCAAAGTACGCGCAGCGCCTGGGCGAGGCGCTGGCGGCGACTCTGGCTGTTGCTCGCTACGCGCTACCGGGCAGCCGCGAGTTGCGGCAATCGGGTGACGCAGCCCCGCTGATCGGGCGGATTGCCGTCATGGCAACGAAGGGCTGTCTCGCACCAATTGTTGCCGATTTGGCGGCGCTGGACCGTGAGCCGGACGCGCTGTTGCGGTTGACGCCCGCGGCGATGGCTGAATGGGTGGAGGCATGCTCGCACGAGTTCTTTCGCCTCGCGCTCGTCAACAGCGATTGCGGGCTGTTCCGGATCGTCGGCAGCCGCTCACCCGTGACCCGGCATTTCGCCGCCGCAGCCACCCTTGGGTTGCTGCGCCCACGAAACTACGTGAATGGGCAGGCGAGCGCCGCCGCGCGGTGGATTGTGGCGGCATGCCGCTTCGGGCTCGCGGCCGGGATACCGACGCTGGCGTCTGCCGCCAGGGCAAGGCTCGCAAACCGGCCACTGGGACTTCGTCCGCGACCCGTGCGGCTTTCGGCAGCGGAGCGTCGGGTAGTGCTGGAGTCGCTTCGATCAGGCGCCGCGCGAGCGCGGCAGGCAGGTTTGCGGCGCTGAGGGATGCAGGGGACGGCGGCAATCCGGACAGTGTAAGGCCGGCCGCCGGCCGCTGATGGGCCTAACCCGACTTCGCGGATTCACCCTCGATTCTGAGGGTCTACGGGGTCCCGCCCGATGGGTATTCGGGCACTTGGGTGCAGCTGGGGAGCGAGACTGGCTGTAGTGAAGACTTCGGTGCTGGTCAGTGCCACGGCGATGCGCATAATAGATTCGCGTGATGTTTCTGCGCGCCACGACCCGCCAGCGCTTTGCCTCCGGCTTCCTTCAGACTCCCGGTCGCCCGGGAAACGTTGCCGTACAGCGAACAGTTTCCCGTGTCGGGTCTCTAGAGGACTTCTACCTCCAAGAGCGCGCGCCCTGCCGGGCGCACGAAAAAAAGCGGCGGGGCTTTCTTGCCCCGCCGCCTTCTTTCGAGTGACTAGCAGTCGACTTAGAGCTGCGAGCCGTTGGTCGTCGAAAGGGCGCCAGCGCCGGCCGCGATGGTGCCGGTAGCAACCTTGCCGTTGCTGTTGTTCACGACCGCATTCAGCGCCCCATTGTTGTTGTATGCGCTGTACAGCTCGCCGAGACCGGCAGGGATGTTCGCGATCACGTTGAACGATACCTTGTCGGTGAAGCCTGCACCGTAGCAGCCGTCAAACAGGGTCGCCAGCGGGCCCGCCAGCTTCAGGATGGCGCCTGGCGCAACGGTGGCGATCGGCGCCGCCGAGTTGCAGGCCGCACCTTCCGTATTGTACGCGGTGATGTTCACAGAGCCGGTCTGGTTGCTCTTGTTCGTCAGGTACACGATCTGGCTGATGTTCGGACCGTACGGCATGTACGACACGAACGCATTGAAGCCGTTCAGAGCCCACGCACCATCACCGAGCGTGTACGTATCCGAGCTACTGAAGTTGTGGTAGCCGCTCACCCAGTTAAATGTCGTCGTTGCGCCGAACGTCTGCGGCGCCGGCAGAATCGACGTACCGTCCGAAACTGCGGTCACCAGAAACACGTCCGGGGCGCCCGGAGCCAGACCCGCCACCGGCGTAGCAGCCGCCGGAGTCACCGTGACGCTGGTGCAGTTCGCGGCAACCGCCAGCCCCGCCACAGGAGCGATCGTGATGTTCGGGTGCGCTTGCTGCGCGGCCGTGCAATCAAACGAGAAGTTGCCATTGAGGACAATCGACGACGTATTTAGGGTCGCGAAATTGCCGACGGCCACCTGCTCCACGTTGTAGGTCGTGAGGGTGGTGCAGTCGCTGCCGACCGGGTGGCCCGCGCACGCCGTCGTGCCAGCAACCCACCGCGTACGGCCGTTCGTCAGTATGTTGTTGTAGGGGTTCACGTCCACGGTGCCGGTGAAGCCCGTGTCCGCGAACGCGAACTGGTTGAAAATCGTCGCGACGGTCCCAGTGTTGACGCCGGTGACGTCGATCGGCTGGTTGCCCAGCAGCGGAACGAATGCGGCGTAGCTCACGGTGATATTCGTGCCCGTGTAGCCGGCCGCACCGTAAGGTATCGGACTCTGAAGCGGCTCGCCCGTGGCAGCCAACGCGGACGGGCTCGCAGAGAAGCCGGTGAACGTGCAGACATCGCCGATCGTGGTCGCTGTTGTCACCTGCGTCACGCGGAACGTGTAGACATTCGGGGTCAAGCCGTTCAGGAACGCAACGATCGGATACGGGGCATTAGGCGCCGGACCCGTGCAGGTTGCCGTCGGCGGCACCGCTGCGGAGATGAACGTGCCAGATGCGCCCGCGAAGGTGAGCGTGATCTCGTCGTCGACCGTGTAGTCAGCGCCGAGGGTGACGGCGATGGCCGCCAGCGGCACGGCCGGATCGCTCGCGACAGCACCCTGCAGGTACTGCCACGAATAAGCTTCTACGGCCGCTGGGACCACGGTCGCCGCCTGCGACGCACCGCACCCGAGAGCCATCGCCGAAGCGACAACCGCCAATCCCATCCTGTTGTTAAAGGTCATAGTACGACTCTGCTCCATTGAAGCGATAGGTTGTTGTTACCCGGAATACGGCCCGAAAAGTTGTAATTCCATGCCCATCCGACGATACCGGCCTCGATATTAGGCCCGCCGCCCGCATTCTAGGAGCGTTTGGGACATTGTCAATAGCTTACAACCAACATCTCGGTAGGGTGTGACGCACCCGACGCGGCCGAGGAGGTGCTCCTCGGAATCCCCTCGATTCCATGGCCCGCCCGCGGTGAGTCTACCCGATTCCCGGCGGGTCGTGTCGCATTAGTGCGACGGCCCGTTGGTCGGCTCCGGCGCCGGCTGGTCGATCGCTGCCTGTGAAGGCGGGTTGGGGACCGGGGGCAACTTGAGGTTCTCGAGGGCCCGCTCCAGCCCCCCCCGAATCGAGTCCCACTCGTCTGGCGAGTCGATGATCCGCGGAGTGATCAGCAGCACAAGTTCGGTCCTGGTTTTTTGCTTGTCGACGGAGCTGAACAGCCAGCCGAGCCCCGGGATTTGCCCGAGTCCGGGCACGCTGGTTGTCGTGTTACTGATGTTCTCGGAAATCAGCCCGCCGAGCAGTACGGTTTGGCCGGATTTCGCCACGACTTCAGTCGTCAGGGCGCGGTCGAGGAACTCAGGTGCCCCGGCAACGCCCGAGTTGCCGGCCACGACGTCGGAGATGGTCTGGTCGATCTCCATGACGACGAGGCCCTCGGCGTTGATCGTCGGACGGATGTTAAGCGTGAGACCGGTGCGCCGGTAAAGGACGCTCGTGACGGTCAGACTCGAGGTGGTGGGGCTCGAGGTCGTCGCACCCACGGTCGGCACGTCGTTGCCCACGGTGATGGTGGCCTGCACGCCGTCTCGGACGATCAGGATCGGATTCGACAGGATGTTGACGAGGCTGTCGTTGGCAGCGAGGACGGCATTGATGCTGTTGGTGGCGTTCGCGATGTAGTTGAGACCGATTCCGCCGCCGGCCGGTAGGCCGAGGCTACTCGTCGTACCGCTGACCTTGCCGGACGTGAATGCGAACTGGACGCCATGCGCGAACTCGCCGGTGAGCGTGACCTCGGCGATCGTCGCCTCGAGCAGGATCTGCTTCGGCGGCACGTCGAGCCGCCGCACCATAGGAAGCAGCGACTGGTAGCGCAGGCCCGTCGTGTAGAAAATCAGCGAATTCGAGCGCGGATCGACCGACATCGTCACGCCCTCGCCCTGAATCGCGATTGGCTGCTCGGCCTGGCCTGCGCCGGTACCTGCGTCGCGGCGCATCGGCGTGCTCGGCTGGGTACCCGGTGTGGTGGTGCCGCCGCCGCCGCCCGCGCTCGGTTGCTGCGTGCCGAGCGCCGAGCGCGTGTCGCGGGACTGATTACCTCGGGCGAGTCCCTGCCCCGCCCCGATCAGCGGCCCGAGCGACTCGCCGAGATCCGATGCCCGGGCGTATTTCGGGTGGTAAATGAAGTACTGCTGCGACGGACCCAGACTTGGCCGGTCGATCTGCCGCGCCCAGAACTCAACGCGCTCGAGCAGCTCGCTACCCGTCGCGAACACGACCAGGGACCCGAGCTGCTCGAGCGGGACGATCGCCACGTTCTTGCCGTCCGCCCGTCCGATACCCGCCGGGATGCCCTCGTTCTCGAGCAGCGTCAGGATCTGATCAGTGAATTCCTTGGTGCCGACGTATGTGAGATTGATCACGGCGACGGCGCTCGCCCGCGTCGCCGGCTGGTCGAGGAGCCTCACGACGTCGAGAACCCTGAGGATCGACTGGCGCTCACCGGTCACAAAGATTGCACTCCGCTGCGAATCGGGAGACACCTGGACGTCGACGAGTTCGCGAGCCGTTCGCTCAATGCTGATGTTAGTGCCGTAGCGGAGCGGAATGATCTGCAGGATCTTGCCGGCCACGTCCGGCACGTCCTGCGGGTTGCGGCCGAGGCCGAGCGGGATGTTGCCCTTGCCCTTGTTGTCCGCGGGCACGACGAAGTAAATGCCGTCCTTATAGACGATGCCGACGTTGCGCTCGTTCAGCAGCTCGGCAACCAGCTTGTAGAGCGCCCGGCTGCTGACCGGCGCCTGGACGTTCAGCGTCACGGGCTGATCGAGACCGGGGAT
>Ga0209415_10018751_pt1 | contig 10904 bp, 12 predicted proteins | sample PeaSoiSIISIP2007_FD_187696 | JGI IMG/M metagenome (GOLD analysis project Ga0209415, IMG submission 187696) | Peat soil microbial communities from Weissenstadt, Germany - SII-SIP-2007 (SPAdes) (version 2) | ecosystem: Environmental > Terrestrial > Soil > Wetlands > Peat | place: Germany... | reverse complement strand
GAAATTGAAAACTGTGGCCAAGCACGCGCCGGCTAAAGCCGGGCGATCTTCTGAGAAGAAGGATTCGCAGGATTAGCAATCGCGTCGATGCTTTGGGTGTCCGGGTCTAGCCCAGGACAGGATTATCTATTCCCCATTGGGAGCCCTTATAGGTTAGCGGTCGATCCGGTGCCCCCGACTCGCTGTTGCCTACGTCCCCACATGCGCCTTTGCAGCCTGACAGGTTGAGTTGGTAACCGATTCCCGTGGGTTTGGGAAGTCCATATTCGCCGGGTCACAACAAGAACATTTGCAGAACAAAACGACTCGTGTTAACTCTTGGGTAACGGTTGAGGAAAGGTAAAGCCATGGTTGACCTCAGGACGGTTGAGCTTGAGCTCCACAATGCCCGCCAGGCCCGCATCAATGCGGAGCTGGCGTGCTGCGATATCGAGGAGCTGGCGGAGGAGATCCGGCAGTCACACCACGCCTTCATGCGGCTGATGGCAGAGCAGCGCGGCCTGCGGCTGCACTGACTTTTTTAGCTCCCTGCTGAATTCCCTGCACTCAGGGAATTGGCCGGCCGTGCCGGCCCAGCCCAGCCCGTAAGCGCTACTTGGCGATTTTCGTCACAATGCGGTCCCAAATCATCGCGGCAATGTCCGGGCCGCCGAGGCGCTTGATGGCCCGGATGCCGGTCGGCGAGGTGACGTTGATCTCGGTGAGATAGCCGTCGATCACGTCGATGCCGGTGAACAGGAGCCCGCGCACCCGCAGCGCCGGGCCGAGCCGCTCGCAGATCGCCCGCTCGCGTGCGGTCAGATCGGTCGCCCGCGCAGCGCCGCCGCGCACCATGTTGGAGCGCAGGTCGTCCGCCTGGGGCACCCGATTGACGGCGCCGGCGAACTCGCCATCCACCAGAATGATACGCTTGTCGCCCTCCTTCACGGCGGGCAGGAACTTCTGCACCACCCAGGGCTCCCGGAAGGTCGCGGCGAACATGTCGTAAAGCGAGCCGAAGTTCACGTCGCCGACCTTGAGGGCGAACACAGCGGCGCCGCCATGGCCGTGGAGCGGCTTCATCACGATGTCGCCGTGCTTGGCGCGGAACGCCTTGATCTCCTCGAGACTGCGGGTGATGAGCGTCGGCGGCATCAGGTCGGGAAATTCGGTGACGAAGAGCTTTTCCGGCGCATTGCGCACATGGGCGGGATCGTTGACCACGAGCGTTCGAGGATGCACCCGCTCCAATAGATGTGTGGTCGTGATGTAGGCGAGGTCGAACGGCGGGTCCTGCCGCATCAGGATGACGTCGAACGCGGAAAGCGCGGTGCGCTGCGCTTCGCCCAGCGTGAAATGCTCGCCCTCCACGTCGCGCACCGTCAGCGGCCGCACGGTCGCGAACACCTCGCCGTCGACGAGCGCTATCTGGTCTGGCGTGTAGTAGGACAGCCCATAGCCCCGCTTGTCGGCTTCCAGGAGCAGCGCGAAGGTCGAATCGCCGCCGATGTTGATCCGCTCGATCGGGTCCATCTGCACGGCGACGTTGAAAGGTTTGCGATCAGCCATCCGGGTACGGTCCGCCATAGGTCGAAGAATGCAAGACGAGGGGCCGCGCCATCGCGCCGGCCCGATGCCTATAGATCAAATCGTGCTCCGATTGAAATATCAGACGGACGCATCGAACGCTGCCTGCAGGTGGCGCGGCAGGCGGCCCGGCACCACCAGGACGACGTCGAACCGCATGTCGCGCATGGCATCTTCCGGATGGCCCGCAAGCCATAGCTGCGCCGCCGCGATGATACGGTTCTGCTGGCGTTTGCCGATCGCCTCGGCGGCGGCGTCGAAGCTGTCGCGCGCCTTAACCTCGACGAAAACCAGCACGCCGCGTCGCATCGCCACGATGTCGATCTCGCCGAGCGGGGTACGGAAACGGCGCGCCAGGATGCGATATCCCTTGGCGACCAGAAAAGCGGCGGCCCGGCTTTCGGCCGACAGCCCGAAGCGAAACGCGATGCGGCGCTGCGCCTCGGGCGAATCGCCGTCGTCCGAAGGCTCCCGGTCAGTCGGCTTCATCGGCTTCAGGCTTCGTGCCGTCATGCTTCGTCAGGGCGAGAGCGCGCTGATACACGATGCGGCGCTTCTCCCCGGTGGCGGCCGCGACCGCTTCCACCGCATCCTTGAGCGAGGCGGTGGCGAGGGCGTGCCGGAGCATGGCGTCCAGATCGACCTCATCGACGGCTTCCGTCTTGCCGGGCGAGCCGACCACCACCACGAACTCGCCGCGGGTTTCAGCACCGTCCCGATAGGCCTGCGCCAACGCGTCAAGATCGCCGCGGCGGATCTCCTCGTGCAACTTGGTCAATTCGCGGCAGACCGAGGCCGGCCGCGCTCCGAGTCCTGTGGCGAGATCGTCCAGCATGGCGGCGATCCGCGGCCCCGTCTCGAACAGCACCAGCGTTGCCGGCATGGCGGCAAGCGCACCGATGCGGGCGCGGCGCGCCGTTTCCCGGGGCGGCAGAAAACCTTCGAAGTAAAACCGGTCGGTCGGCAGCCCGGACGCCGTCAGGGCGGCCAGCACCGCGGAAGCGCCCGGCAGTGCCGTGACGGCGTATCCGGCGGCCTGAGCGGCCTGCACGAGCTTGAAACCGGGATCGGAAATCAGCGGCGTTCCGGCATCCGACACCAGCGCGACGGCTGCACCCGCCGCGAGCCGCGCCAGGATTTTCGGCCGCGCCGTCTCGGCATTGTGATCGTGGTAGGTGATGAGTGGTGTCGTGATGGCATAGCGCTCGAACAGGCGCCGCGTCACACGGCTGTCCTCGCAGGCGACCACCTCGACACCCGCGAGCGTCTCCAGCGCTCGCAGTGTCACATCGCCCAAATTGCCGATCGGAGTTGCCACCAGATAAAGCCCCGGCGGCACTTCGCGCGCCTCGATGTTCTGCTCGAAGACGCGGAAATATCTCGACTTTTGGGTTGCAACCGCAGGATGGGTCCGGACCGTCATAACCCTATGTTAAAAGATCGGGGCCGATTTGTAATTGCATGGATTATGACAGCGCGCCTTTCCTGCGTTAAAATTGCCCGTCGACAATATGCCTGAATGGCCAGTTGAAGTATTTGCGATCCGTTTGCCGTGGAGACCAGTTGAATGCCCCTCGAGGGCCGCCTGCCGAAAGCGCGCCGCGCCTGTGTCCTCAGGTCGTGGCGGGCGATTGTCATCTCGGTGGCCTCGATCGGTGCAGCGACTTGGCTTGCGGGCTGCAGCGGGACCCTCAATACCAGCGACCTTTTTCCCAACAGCACCGCGCCGCCGCCGACCGCCATGGCGCCGGCACCTGCACCCGCCCCGACGGCCCCGAGCCTCGGCAATGGCGGTGTCAAGGTCGGGCTGATCCTGCCGCTGTCCGCCACCGGAAATGCCGGAACGGCCGGCCAGGCCATGCGCAATGCCGCCGAAATGGCGCTCGCAGAATTCAGCGAGCCGAACATTGCGCTGCTTGCCAAGGACGATGGCGGGACCGGACAAGGCGCTCAGCAGGCCGCCCAGCAGGCGATCGACGAGGGCGCCGAGATCATCCTGGGGCCGCTGTTCGCCCACTCGGTGACCAGCGCAAGACAGGTCGCCAGGTCGCGCGGCGTGCCGATCATCGCGTTTTCGACCGACACCAATGTGGCCTCGTCCGGCGTCTACCTGCTGAGCTTCCTGCCGGAATCCGATGTCGACCGGGTGGTCGCCTATGCGATTTCCCAAGGCAAGCGCTCGTTCATTGGACTGGTGCCATCCAATGCCTACGGCACCGTAGTGGAGGGTGAGTTCAAGCAGGCGGTTGCTCGCCGCGGCGGTCGGGTGATCGCGCTGGAGCATTACACCGACGGCAAGGTCGGCGAAGCGGTGCGGGCCGTCACCCAGGCGGCGGGCCGCGCCGACGCGATCTTCATCCCGGATGGCGGCGACGGCGTCACCGACGTGGTGCAGGCATTGGCGGCAGCGGGCGTCAACCTGCGCCAGTTTGCGCTGCTCGGCACACAGTTGTGGGAAGACCCGAAGATATTCGCCAATCCGGTGCTCGACGGCGGCTGGTACCCGGCGCCCGATCCGGCGGGCTTTCGTGCCTTCGCGGCTCGTTACCGCACCCGTTACGGGCAGGATCCGCCGCGGCCGGCGGCGCTCGCCTACGACGCCGTGGCGCTCGTCGCCGCATTGGTGAAGACGCAAGGGTCGCAGCGCATCACCAACGAGGTCCTCGCCAATCCGTCGGGGTTTGCCGGGATCGACGGCGTTTTCCGCTTCCGAAATGACGGCACCAATCAACGCGGATTGGCCGTCCTGCGGGTCACACCGTCCGGTGGGCAGGTCATCGCACCGGCATCGCGGAACTTCAGCCAATCGGCGATCTGAGTCACGCTATTCGTCCCAGGCCTGGACGACAGTCTGTTGCGCGATCTTGCCGCCCTTGAGCTCGAGCATCGCGACGCACAGTACCTTGGCGCCATCCGGATAGGCGCAGGCCTGCGTGAAGGCGAGCCGGTCGCCCTCCGCGATGCTGGTCTCGATCTTGTGGGTCATGGCCCGGCTGCAAATGTCGTCCCAGAACGTGCTGATGGCCGACCTGCCCTTGACCTCGCGTGGGCGGCTCGGGGGGTTGTTGCGATCCACAATGCGCAAGATGGCGTCGTCCGCATAGAAGCCCGCAAGCACGGATCCGTCGCGTCCCTCGATCGCGCGCTTGATGGCCGCGCACGTCACTCCATCGGTCTTGGTGGTCATGGTGTCCTCCCGCGCGGTTTGGGGGCGATGCACGATGCACGCGCGGCCCGCAAGCGCTCGCGTACCGCTACTCGAAGCAGCCGCCCGTTGCTTCCCCCGAGCGGGCCATTGCCGCGATGGCCCATACGGGCCAGCGCACGTCCGGACGGCTCAGCGTTCGCGGCCGATCAAGGCCGCCGCGGCGGCACGGGTCGGCAGATCGAGCTTGAGGAGGATATTTGCGACGTGCCGTTTCACCGTGTGATCGCTGAGCCGCAACGCCTCGGCGATCGCGGCGTTGCTCAGTCCGTCGGCTACGAAGCCCAGTACCTCGCGTTCGCGCGCGCTCAGCGCCTCCAATCCGGGCGCCCCAGCCGCCCGGCCGTGCGGTTCGAGGTGCTGCTCGGCGGCGACGGCATAAAGCCGCAAATGGTCGTCCATTCCCTGGATCATCTCGTCGCCGCGCTCGATAAAATGCAGCCCCGAACCCGGGACGAGGTCCTTGACGATCCCGGACACCAGCACTTCGCCGGCGGCCGCACGGGCCGCGATGCGCTCGGTGAGGTTGAGCGCGAGACCTGTGACACTGTCGGCGCCAACCTCGACCTCGCCGGTATGCACCCCTGTTGCGAGCCGCAGGTGCAACGCCTCGGCGGCATCCTGCAGCACCATTCCACAGCGCACGGCCCGCACCGTGCCGTCAAACCGCGCAGCGATTTCCGCGCCCATGTCGACCGGTCGGCCGCCATGGCGCGCGATCGTATCGGCAGCGGTTTCACGCAGCCGATGGACGCGCTCGGTCCACAGGTGGTCGCCGGCAAATGCTGCCGGTCGTGCCGCTCCGGTCAAGCGCGCCACGAGGAGTGTGGCAAGAACACGATCGAGGCTCGGCGCCGGGCGCTCGCCGGTGAGGAATTCCTCGATCTTGTCGACCACGCCGTCGATGTCGCCGGTCCAGATCGGATGGTCCCGGCCCGGCACCTCGACGAACCGCGCCCCGTTGATCTTTTGGGCCAGATAGCGCCCGCCTGCGATCTTCACCCGCGCGTCGTTGGCGCGATGGATGACGAGGGTCGGGACCCGGATGCTCGCGAGGGCGTGGCGCACGTCGATCTGGGCGTTCATGCGGGCGAGCGCAATCGCGGCGGACGGACTGACGGACAGCCGCTCGAAGCGGGCCCACCACGCCTTGAAGCGCGCATCGTCGATCCGGCCGGGCGCGAAATTAGCAAGCGACGCGCCGCTTCCCCATGTGCGCTCCGCATTGTCGACGAATGCCGCCAGGGCGTCCGGTCCCATCACCCAGGTATGAAAATGCGCGTAGCCGCCATAGAGCACCAGCGCGCGCGTGCGTTCCGGATACGTTGCGGTGAACAGGATCGACATCGGGGCGCCCTCGGAGGCACCGAGCAGCACGGCGCGGCCACTGCCGGCGGCATCCATGACGGCGCGCACGTCGTCCATGCGGGTTTCGAGGCTCGGCAGGTCGCGGTTGTCGACGCGATCGCTCAGGCCGGTGCCGCGCTTGTCGAACTGGATCAGCCGCGTAAAGGCACCAAGCCGCTGCAGCAGATGGCTGTAGCCGGGGTCTTCCCAATGCACTTCGAGATTGGAGAGGAAGCCCGGCACAAACACGAGATCGATCGGACCGTTGCCGATCACCTGGTAGGCGATCCGGACATCGCCGCTTTTCGCATAGCGGGTCTCGGGCGGTCTCATGACAATCCGTGCCGGATTGGAGCTTCCGCCAGCCTATCACAAGCAGGGCGGGGTCGCTGAGTCCGGTCGGATGCCGGCGCTACGCCGAAAAAGCTCCACGCACCGGGTAAGACTTCGACCTTTGCCTGCGGCGTGCGTTGTCCGCAATCTGCACGACCGATCCTTGCCGCGCTGCGCTTGCGCTCACGTCGCGGGCGAATCCTCCTCCATGACTCAAAAAAATTCCGGAGCGGCTTCGGATCGAGCGTGACCCTTAAGACCGCTCCGGATTCTTGCCTGCAATGCCCCGACGAACCGCCGCCTGTCGTGTCGGCGGCGTTCGCTTCCAGATGCTCCAGACCTACGACGACTTCTTCTGATGGTGACGGACGTGATGGCTGGCGGTCGCCGTGGTTGCCGCCGCCTCCGGGCACGTCGCCCAATACCCGTATCCGTTGTGGCTATCCTTGGCCGAAAACTTCCAGCACTGATTGCCGTTCCTCTCCGGACCCCAATTGAGCTCCGCATAGGCGGTCGTCGACAAGGCGGCGCCCATCGCCACGATGGCTGCGGTAACGATTGACTTCATCTGCATTCCTCCAGATCGGCGAAACTAGGTTCGCGTAACCGCACATTCATGACACGCGGTTGAGACTTATAATCCGCTATTAATGCAGATCTGAATTGCGAAAACCCACATGATATACAAAATCAATTGCTTCTTTATCTCAAGTATATACCGGCCGATACGCAAAATTTCGGACGCGGAAAACGCTGCGGCACAGTCGGTTTTGAACACTTTCGGGAAGAGCCTGGTTCTTTTCTTACTACCCGGGCCACGAGCCGAGTTTCACTCGTCAGCGGCCGTCCATCATGTAAATAAGGTATCTCTATTTTCTGCCATCTATATGAATCAGATTATCTGGAATTTACGCTCGCCGAACGCCCGGCCATGGTCACCGCCCAATCCCGCTCGATGACCTTGGCGGGCTGGAACCAACGGCAGCATTGCGGGTGGTGTGGCCGATCCGAGACCTCCGCGGCCGCCGCGCTACGCCGCGAGATCAGCCACGATCGCATCAAGTACCGGGAATCCCGCCGGCGTAACTCGCAGGCGTCCGGTCCCCGTCGTCTCGATGAGGCCGTGCTGGGCAAGGTCGGCGATCTGCTCGGCTGCCAGCGGGGTGCCGGCCAGCGCCTTGAAACGCTCGAGGTCGATGCCCTCTGTGAGACGCAGGCCCATCAGCAGGAACTCGTCCGCCGCCTCGACGCGCGACAGCGGCTCGTCGGTGGTCAGCCCGTGGCCCTCGGCCTCGACCCGGGCGAGCCAGGTCTCCGGCCGCTTCTCGGTCGCAGTAGCGCGGCGGGTGCCATCGATGTCGAGGCGCCCGTGGGCACCGGGACCGATCCCCGCATACTCATGGTAGCGCCAGTAGACGAGGTTGTGGCGGCACTCGCCGCCGGGCCGGGCGTGATTGGATACCTCGTATGCCGGCAGCCCGGCGGCGCCAGAGACCTCCTGAGTCACGTCGTAGAGCGTGCGGGCATGATCGCTATCCGGCACCGCGAGCTTGCCGGCGGCATGGAGTGCCGCAAACGGTGTGTCCGGTTCGATGGTGAGCTGATAGAGCGACAGGTGCTCGGCTGCCTCGTCGATCGCGCGGTTGAGCTCGGCGCGCCACGCCGCGGGCGTCTGGCCGGGCCGTGCATAGATGAGGTCGAAAGAATAGCGCGCGAAGATGCGGCGCGCGATCGCGACCGCGTCGAGCGCTTCGCGCGCCGTGTGGGTGCGCCCCAGCGCCGACAGCGCGGCATCGTCGAGCGCCTGGACGCCGAGCGAAACGCGGTTGACACCGGCGGCCCGATAGCCCGCAAACCGCCCGGCTTCCACGCTGGTCGGATTGGCCTCGAGTGTCACCTCCACGTCGCCCGCGACGGCCCAATGACCGGCTACCGCATCGAGGATCGCCGCGACTGTCGCCGGCTCCATCAACGACGGCGTACCGCCGCCGAAGAATATCGTCGAGACGGTGCGGCCCTGCGTGCGTGCGGCCGTCGCGGCGATCTCGGCCCTGAAGGCGCGCAGGAATCGCGACTGGTCGACGCCGCCGTGCCGGACGTGGCTGTTGAAATCGCAATAAGGGCATTTCGACAGACAGAACGGCCAATGGATATAAACCCCGAACGTCGGCTCAGGGCCGAGAAGTGAGTCAGTCCGTGCCATTCGACGCTCATGGCTTGCCAAGGCAGGCCTCCGCAAGCTTGAGAAAGGCCCGCGCCCGGTGCGACAGACCGAGCCCCCTCGGCGGCAGGCCGTGCTTCGCCTCGCTGCTCATTTCCCCGAAAGTGAGATCATATCCATCGGGCAGGAACATCGGGTCATAGCCGAAGCCCTTGTCGCCACGCGGCGGCCACGCCAGCGTGCCGTCGACGCGGGCCTCGAATTCCTCCACATGGCCGTCCGGCCAAGCAACGCACAGTGCCGAGACGAAGTGCGCCCGGCGCGCATCGGGCGTGACCGCGCCGTGGCCGCGCAGCAGAGCGTCGATCTCCCGCATGGCGCCCGCGAAATCCTTGCCGGGCCCGGCCCATCGGGCCGACTGGATGCCGGGTGCGCCGCCCAGCGCGTCAACCACGAGCCCGGAGTCGTCAGAGAACGCCGGCAGGTGCGCCGCCGCGGCCGCCGCCGCGGCCTTGATGCGGGCGTTTTCCCGGAAGCTGGCGCCGGTTTCCTCCGGCTCGGCGAGGCCGAGCGCGCCCGCCGCAACCGCCTCGACCCCAAATGGCGACAGCAATTCGCGCATTTCACGCAGCTTGCCGGGGTTATGGGTCGCGATCACCAGCCGTCCGGAGATGCGGCGATGATGGTGACCTTGGCCCTGAATCGCGGCTGCGCTCACATCACCGCCATTTTTTGCAGGTCGATGAGCTTGCCGATGCCCTTGCGGGCGAGGGCCAGCAAGGCCAGCAGCTGCACTTCGGTGAACGGGGTCTTCTCCGCGGTGCCCTGGATCTCCACGATACCGCCACTACCGGTGAGCACAAAATTCGCGTCGGTGTCGGCGGCCGAGTCCTCCGCATAGTCGAGGTCGAGCACCGCCGTCCCGGAGCAGATGCCGCACGATATGGCGGCGACATGCTCACGCAGCGGGGAAGTGCGGATGATATCGCGCGTCTTCATCCAGGCGAGGCAATCATGCAACGCCACCCAGGCCCCCGTGATCGATGCCGTCCGGGTGCCGCCATCGGCCTGAATGACGTCGCAGTCGATGGTAATTTGCCGCTCGCCGAGCGCCTCGAGGTCGACCACGGTGCGCAGGCTGCGTCCGATCAGCCGCTGGATTTCGACGGTGCGGCCGCCCTGCTTGCCGGCGGTCGCCTCGCGCCGCGTCCGTTCCAGGGTGGCGCGCGGTAGCATGCCGTATTCGGCCGTGATCCAGCCGCGGGCCTGGCCTTTGAGCCAGGGCGGCAGGCGATCTTCCAGCGTTGCCGTCACCAGCACGTGGGTGTCGCCGAACTTCACGAAACACGAGCCCTCCGCATACTTCACCACGCCGCGTTCGAGCGATACTGCCCGCAATTCGTCGGGTTGGCGGCGGCTTGGTCGCATGAGCTTTCCCCCGGCGGCAATTGGAGTTTGATGAATCACGCGCGCCGCTCACATGGCTTTTAGGTTCGCCAGAGCGGCAGGACAAGGCCTGCATCGTTCCGACATCGGTCAAACGGCGCCCTCGGGGCTTGAACCTGCGCTCCGGGATGGACAAGTAAACCGCCCCAAGGCATTCATTTGGTGATGCGCTCCATGTCGCAAGACGTCCCCATCGGATCGAGCGAAATCAGCCTCGTGCAGCTCAATGAACGCTCGCGCGAGATTTTTCGCCAGATCGTCGAGAGCTATCTGGCGACCGGCGAGCCGGTCGGCTCGCGCAACCTGTCGCGGATCATCCCGATGACGCTGTCGCCCGCCTCGGTGCGCAACGTCATGCAGGATCTCGAGCAGCTCGGCCTCATCTATGCGCCCCATACGTCGGCCTGAAGGCTGCCGACGGAGCTCGGCTTGCGGTTTTTCGTCGACGCCCTGATGCAGGTCGGCGATCTCAGCGACAAGGACCGCGTCGCCATCGAAGGCCAGGTGGCGGCGGCGGGAAAAACCGTGGAAAACGTGCTGAGCGAAGCCTCGGCGATGCTGTCGGGCCTGACGCGCGCGGCCGGCGTGGTGCTGACCGCCAAGGCCAATGTGCGCCTCAAGCACATCGAGTTCGTCCGCCTCGAGCCCGAACGCGCGCTCGTCATCCTGGTCGCCGAAGACGGCCAGGTCGAGAACCGCATCCTCAATCTTCCGCTCGGCCTGCCGTCCTCGGCGCTGACGGAGGCCGCGAACTTCCTCAACACCCATATCCGCGGCAAGACGCTGGCGGAGGCCAGGGCCGAGCTCGAAAAGGCGCTCGAGGCGGGCCGTGCCGAGCTCGATCAA
>Ga0209415_10018750_pt1 | contig 10904 bp, 8 predicted proteins | sample PeaSoiSIISIP2007_FD_187696 | JGI IMG/M metagenome (GOLD analysis project Ga0209415, IMG submission 187696) | Peat soil microbial communities from Weissenstadt, Germany - SII-SIP-2007 (SPAdes) (version 2) | ecosystem: Environmental > Terrestrial > Soil > Wetlands > Peat | place: Germany... | reverse complement strand
GCGGGTTCTCCGCGGCGCGAGCTTCAGCAGCGAGCCGGTGGCCCTCGATCCCGCCCAGCGCGCCGGCGGCCTCGCCTACTTTCGGAACAGCGGCATAGGCTTCCGGTGCGCGAGGGCGCCCTGACGCGAGCTCTCCCCGGGCGGCCGCTTGACGGCCGAGGAGCGCGGGCGGAGGATCGTCAGTCGGGCCTTCGCATGCCAAGCCCCGAGAACGAGCCCGACATCGGCGCGAAGCCGGGCGATGTGCTGGCGGGAAAGTACCGGGTCGAGCGCGTGCTCGGCAAGGGAGGCATGGGCATCGTCGTCGAGGCCCACCACCTCCAGCTGGACGAGAGAGTCGCCCTCAAGTTCCTCTTGCCGGAAGGCTTGAAGGACGCCGAGGCCATCGCCCGCTTCGACCGGGAGGCGCGCGCGGCGGTCAAGATCAAGAGCGAGCACGTCGCCCGGGTGACCGACGTGGGTCGCCTGGAGACGGGCGCCCCTTACATGGTCATGGAGTACCTGGAGGGCGAGGACCTGTCGGTCTGGCTGAGGAAGCGCGGGCCGATGCCGGTCGAGCAGGCCTGCGAGTTTCTCCTGCAAGCATGCGAGGCCATCGCCGAGGCGCACGCACTGGGCATCGTCCACCGCGATCTCAAGCCGGCGAACCTCTTCTGCATCCGGCGCGCGGACGGCATGCTCTCCCTGAAGGTGCTCGACTTCGGCATCTCCAAGATGACGGCGAACCTCGCCGGCTCTCGACCTGACCTCGGGATGACCAAGACGAGCGCCGTCGTCGGGTCCCCCGTCTACATGTCGCCCGAGCAGATGCAGTCGTCCAAGGGCGTCGACGCTCGAACCGACATCTGGTCCCTCGGGATCATCCTCTTCGAGCTCGTCACGGGGGAGCTCCCTTTCGACGGCGCGTCGGTGACCGAGCTCGCGATCAAGATCGCGACCGCTCCCCCGGTTCGAATCGCGAGCCTGCGCCCCGATCTCCCGCCGGGCTTCGACTACGTCGTCAGCCGGTGCCTGGAGAAAGACCGGGAGGCCCGCTTCCAGAACGTGGCGGAGCTGGCCATCGCCCTGAAGGACTACGGGCCCCGGCGCTCGGGTCCTTCGGTCGAGCGAGTGTTGCGGACCCTGCAGGTATCGGGCGTGTCACTCCCGCTGCCGCCGTCGGGCGCGTTCAAGTCGGCGCTCGCCGAGACGATGTCGGCCCCGGGCGCTGGGCCGACGCCGGACGGACCGACGGCGACCGGATCGGCGTGGGGTGGCACGCGAGCAGGGAAGCGACCCCGGCGCGCGGCGGTCGCGGCGATCCTCGTCGGCGCGGTCGCCCTGGTCGCCGCGGCCGGGGCCCTGGTCGTGAAGACCCGGCGACCGCCTTCCGCCCCCTCGAGCCTATCCGCCGCGACGCCTCTTCCCGCAATCGCGGCCTCGATGCCACCGCCCGCGGCTCTGGTGGTCCCGAGCGCATCGTCATCGAGCTCGTCGACGCCGCCCGATCCGCCGAAGGTTTCGGCGACCCCGGTCTCGAGCGCGAGGGCGCCGTCGCGCTGGGTTGCCGCTCCCCCCGCCGCGGCGCCACAGCCGGCCCCCTCGCCCGCCACGGCGCCTTCTGCGCCGGCCCATCCCGCCTGCACCCCGCCCTACTTCGTCGATTCGGCGGGACGCCGTCGCTACAAACCCGAGTGCCTATGAGGCCGCGCATGAAGCTCGCGAGGTCGGTCCTGGCCGTCGGCGTCCTCGGGTCGTTCGCGCTCGCGAGCACGAGCTCCGCGGCTGACGACAAGGCGGCCTGCGTCGATGCCTCCCTCCAGGGGCAGACGCTCCGGAACGCTCACAAGCTCCTCGAGGCGCGGGATCAATTCCGCGCGTGCGCCGGACAGCAGTGCCCGGCGGTCGTTCAGACCGATTGCGCCGCGTGGCTCGACGCAGTCGAGAAGAGCCTGCCGAGCGTGGTCGTGACGGCGAAGGACGGGAAAGGCGCGGATCGCGCGGACACGAAGGTGACGGTCGACGGCGTCCTTCTCGTGACGCACCTCGATGGGCAGGCCGTGTCGCTGGACCCGGGGATGCACGTCTTTCACTTCGAGCTGGGAGATGGCACGAGCCTCGACCAGAGCGTGCTGGTCCGGGAGGGGGAGCAGAACCAGAGGGTGGCGGTCGTCCTCACGAGGAGCATCGTGGCTCCCCCGCCGACCTTGCCGTCGGGGCCCGCCCCCGGCCGATCCTCGAGCGAGGGGACGAGCGGCTGGAGAACGGTGGGCTGGGTCCTGGGAGGCCTGGGCCTCGCGGGGCTGGGCGTGAGCGCGGGGTTCGGTGTCGTGGCCATCCAGGACAAGAACAACGCTCACTGCGATGCGAACGGCCTGTGTGATCCGGGGACGAGCGGCTCGATCAAGAGCGCGGCTCTCGTGTCCGACGTCGGCCTTCTCGCGGGCGGCTTCCTGCTGGCAGGCGGCGCCGCGCTGGTCCTCCTCGCGCCGCGGGGAGGTCACGACGCCGCCACGCCGGCCATCGCGGTGGCGCCGGCGCCGGCGGCCAACGGGGGTGGCGTCGTCGTCGCGGGGAAGTGGTGATGCCACGGCGGGAGCGGTCGAAGGCGCTGCTGGTCTTCGCGTTGGCGTCGTCGTCCGTCCTCGCCCTTCACGGATGCGAGATCATCCTCGGCGCCGGGAGCCTGAGGGAGCGCCCCACCGACGGGGCCGCGCCGGAGGATCGGTCCGTCGTCCCGGACACCGGTCAGCTCGACGCCGGCTCCGACTCGGGCTCGGGCGGCGGCAGCGAGGGCGGGTCGGACTCGGGCCCCGGCGACGGCGGCCCGGACGCAGGCTCCAGCAGCGGAGGCGACGCGAGCTCGGAAGGCGGCGTCGTCGCGCTGCCGAACTGTCAGACGGGAAGCATCGGCGTGACCAGCTGCGGAGCGGCCAGCGAGAGCTGCTGCATCAGCCTCGAGGTGGAGGGCGGAGCGTACGACCGCACGTACGTGAACCCGGGCGACGGCGGGACGGGAGGCGCCGATCCGGCGAGCGTGAGCGGCTTTCGGCTGGACAAGTACGAGGTCACGGTGGGGCGCTTCCGTCAGTTCTCGGCAGCGTGGAGCGGCGGGTGGCTGCCCGACGCGGGCTCCGGGAAGCACACGCACCTGAACGACGGGCAGGGGCTCCTCGGCGTCGGCATCTCCGCGCCGGATGGTGGACCGGTCTACGAGCCGGGGTGGGAGGCGTCGGACGACCACAACCAGTTCTTTGCGCCCGCCAGCTACAACCTCGTGATCTGCGGCACGGACGCGACGTGGACGCCGGCGGTCGAGAGCACCGACGACAAGCCGGTGAACTGCTTGACCTGGTGGGAGGCCTACGCGTTCTGCATCTGGGACGGAGGGTTTCTGCCCAGCGAGGCGGAGTGGGAGTACGCCGCCGCGGGCGGGAGCCTGGAGCTCGAGTACCCGTGGGGCTCGACGGCCCCCGGGGCGGCAAGCGTGTACGCGATCTACGACTGCTACTACCCGAGCGGCACGGACATGTGCACGGGCGCGGCGAACATCGCCCCGGTGGGAACGGCGACGTATCCGGGCACCTTTGGCCAGCTCGACCTGGCGGGCAACGTCTACGAGTGGAACCTGGACTGGTACGCGAGCAGCTACGCCGGCCCGTGCACCGATTGCACGAACCTGGCCCCCGCCAACCCCCGGGTGCTCCGGGGCGGCAGCGGCCTGCAGACCGATCAGCTTGGCGCGACGACCTTGCTGCCCCCCTACCGCTCGTACAACACCCCGTCGAATCGCAGCGGCGAGGTCGGGTTCCGGTGCGCGAGAGCGCCGTAGCCCGGTGAGCCCTTCGTGAGCTAGTACCGAGGCATGGCCTCGGGGCGGGTGTCCTTCGTGTCGTTCGGCCCCGGGGACGCGGGGCTCGTGGGGGGGCGCGTCACGGAGCGCATGGAGGCGGCGGACGTCGTCGTGTTCGACGGGCAGGGCAAGACCGGCGCGGACCTCGCGCGGCTCGCGCTCGCCGGCCAGCGCGTCGTCCGCGTGGTGCGAGGGGACGCGCTCGAATCGGTGCCGGTGCTCGAGGAGGTGCTCGCGGTGGCGCGCGCGGGGGCGCCGTTCGACATCGTGCCGGGCGTGGGTGCGCGTGCGGCGGCGGCGGCGTTCGCCGGTGTCGTCGGACGAACCGTGCGGGCGCGGGTGGAGGAAGTGGCGCGCGCCGTCGAGCGGGAGCCGCCCGACGCGGTGGTCACGCTCGTGGTGCGGGTGGGGGAGCCGACGCAAGAGGTGGTGGTGACGACGGCAGGGGAGGCGAGCGCGTGTGCCCGGGGGCTCGGAGTGGAGGAAGTGCTCGTCGCCATCGGCGCGCCCGACGAGGAGCTGCGATGGTTCGAGCGACACCCGCTCTTCGGCAAGCACGTGCTGGTGACGGGGCCGCGCGAGCAGTCGAGGCGCACCTGGGTGATGCTCCAGGAAGAGGGCGCCCTTGCGGTCCTCGTGCCCACCATCGCCATCGAGCCGCCGGGCGATCCGGCGCCGCTCGCGAAGGCCATCGTGGACCTTCGCGCCGGAGCCTACGCGTGGGTGGCCTTCACCAGCGCCAACGGCGTCGAGCGCACGTGGCAGGCGATCGAGGCGGCGGAGGGCGACGCGCGGGTCTTCGGCGCGGCGCGGCTGGCGGTCATCGGACCGGCGACGGCCCGGGCGCTCGCGGCCCACGGGCTGCGCGCCGACGTGATCGCCGAGGAGTCCCGTGGCGAAGGGCTGGCCGGGGCGATGCTGGCGGCGATGAAGGGGGCCAGGGGGCGGGTGCTCCTGGCGCGGGCTGCGCGGGCGCGGGAGGCCTTGCCGCAGGCCCTGCGGGCGGCGGGCTGCACCGTGGACGTCGTGGCGGCCTACGAGACGCGTCCGGCGGCCGGGGCGGCGGTGGAGGCGATCGCCGTCGAGCTGGAGGCCGGGCGGCTCGACGCGGTCACGTTCACCTCGGGCAGCACGGTCGACAACCTCTGCGACGCCCTCGGCCCCCGCGCCGTCGCGCTCCTCGCCCGCGCGCGCCTGGCCAGCATCGGTCCCGTGACCAGCGAGGCGATCCGCGCCCGGGGCCTGCGGGTCGACGTGGAGGCCCGGGAAACCACGGTCGCCGGGCTGATTCGTGCGCTGGCGGACAGCTACGCGAAGCCTGTAGCCTAGGAGGCCGATCCCTCTGCGGTCGCCATGTCCCTCAGCTCCCTCATCGTCCAGCGCGAGGTCGCGACCATGCGTCAGGTCGAGGAGGCGCTGGCGCGCCAGGTCATCTACGGGGGCGACCTGGTCACGAACCTGCTGGAGGTCGCGCGCATCGACGAGGGGGTGCTGACGCGGCTCCTGGCCGAGTCGATGAGCCTCACGGCGGCCCCCACGGGCGAGCTCCCCGTCGCGGTAGAGCGGGTGCGGGCGCTCGTCCCCCCGGAGATGGCGGCGCAGCGCTCCGTGGTCCCGCTGGAGCTCGACGGCGAGCGGCTGGTCCTGGCGGTGACCGAGCCGATGCCGGGCGAGCTCGAGGAGCAGCTCGCCTTCGCGCTGGGAATGACGATCGAGCAGCGCGCGGCGCCGGCGGTGCGCGTCAAGCAGGCCATCGCGCGCATCTACGGCGTGCCGCTGGAGCGCAGGATGCAGCGGCTGGTCGCGCGGCTGTCCGGGGAGGCGCATTCGAGCGGCTCGATGCCCCCGCCGCTGGGCGCCGCGCCGTCGGTGATGGAGCCGCCGCGTCCGCCCAGCGCGCCACCCGCCGGGCGCTCGACCGCCCGGAACTTCCTCGCCGCGCGCAAGCTCTCCGAGCCGGCCCTCGCGCCGGCCGCGCCGGAGACGTCGCCGTTGGCCCTCTCCGCGCCGCCCGCCGCGGAGCCGGCCGTGGAGCCGACGGAGGCCCCGGACTCCGCTCCCCCGTCGACGCCAGTCGTCCCCGAGCGGCGCATCGGGCTGCTGCAGCGCGAGGTCCCGCAGAGCGTGCGGACCGCGCGCCGGCGGCGGGGTCCGGTGACCTTCGAGACGGCCAGGAACGAGGCGGAGGAGGCGGCGGACCGCGATGCGCTGCTCGACCTCTTCTTCGATTTCGCGCGCCAGTTCTTCGACTACTCGGTGATGTTCCTCGTGCACGGCGACATCGCCGAGGGGCGCGACGCCTTCGGGGCCGGGGCCTCGCGCGAGCGGGTGGTGGGCATCGGCGTGCCGCTCGATCTGCCCGGCCTCATCGCCAGCGTCCGCGACAGGCGCCAGGCCCTCATCACCCGGCCCCCCGCCGACGGCCTCGACGCCGAGCTCCTCGCCGACCTGCAGCGCGCGCGGGACGCCGAGATCGCCGTCGTGCCGCTCGTGGTGCGGACCCGCGCTGTGGCCATCCTCGTGGGCGACTGCGGCGAGCACGGGGTGGACCGCACCACCGTGCAGCAGATCATCGCCTTCGCGAGCGTCATCGGGAAGGCGTTCGAGCGCATCATCGTGCGAAAGAAGCTCGACGGGTTCATCGCCGGCAGCCAGGGGACGGCGGCGGGTCGCGTGGACGCGTCGCTCGTCTCCGCCAGCATGTCGAAGAAGGCGGGCGGGCCCCCGAGCGATTTCTCCCAGGCGGCCCCTCCGCCGACGGCGAACATCGCGTCCGTGCGCCCGATCCTGGGACCGCCCATCCCGCGCGAGGAGCCGCCCGACTCGGCGCCTCGCGGCCGGACTCCGTCCGCGCCTCCTGCTCGGACGCCCTCGGCGCCTCCCGTCGCGGCCCGCGCTCGCTCCGTCCCGCCGCCCGCCAGCGCGCCCGCCTCGGTCCCTCCGCTCCCGGTGGTGACGTCCGACGGACCGGAAGCCGACGCGGACGCGCGCATGCTGTTCGACGAGCTGGGGTGGGACTCGGCCCACGAGGACATCCCGCCGCCGCCGCCGTCGGCGGCCATCGCCGTGCCGCCGCACAAGCCGCCGCTCCGGCACACCGATCCCCCGAACGAGCTGCCCTCGGTCGTCGTCGACGTGGACCGGGAGCTGGCGGCCATCGTGGAGCGGCTGGCCCAGGGCGTCATCGACGAGGAGGCCGAGGGTGAGCTGCTGCGCCAGGGCGAGCGCGCGATGCGGGTGCTCATGGCGTACTTCCCGGGGCCGCTCACGTTCGAGCGCTCGCGGATCGCCATCACGTCGCCCCCGCCGCGGCCGAGCGAGTGCGGGCCGATCCTCCGCCTGGTGACGCGCGAGCGGAAGGTGGCGCTGCCGTTCATGCTGGAGAAGCTGAGCGACCAGGACACGGAGATGCGCGGCTGGGCGACCCACGCGCTGAGCGAGCTGCCCTATCCCGAGGCGATCGCGCCCCTGCTCCTGCGCCTCCGGGACGTGGACCTGAGCACGCGCGTCTCGGCCGCATACGCCCTGGCGGCGGTGGCGCGGCTTTACCCGGAGGAGGTGCGCGCGGGCGTGCTGGCGGTGGCGCACAGCGCCGACCCCATCGACCGGGCCGCCGCGATGCGGGTCATGGGAGAGCTGCGCGAGCCCTCGCTGGTGCCGGACCTGGTCCGCGCGCTGGCCGACGGGGACGAGGCCGTGGTCGCCTCGGCGCACGCTTCGCTGGTGCTCGTGACGAGGCAGGACTTCGGCCTCGACGCGCGCCCCTGGCTGCGGTGGTGGGAGCTCAGCTCGTCGCGGTACCGCATCGAGTGGCTCATCGACGCGCTGACGCACGAGGTGTCGGAGATCCGCCGCGCCGCCGGCGAGGAGCTCCGCGCCCTGAGCAAGGAGTACTTCGGCTACGCCAGCGACTTGCCGCAGCGCGACCGCGAACGGGCGCAGCAGCGCTACCGCGACTGGTGGATCACCGAGGGGCGCGCGCGCTTCCGGCGCAAGGTCTAGGCGGCCTGGACGAGCCGGGCGCGCCAGTCCGACGGCAGATCGAGGAAGCCGTCGTTGTAGAGGTAGTCGTAGATGGCGTCGCACACGAGCTCGCAGACGTCCGTGAAGATCTGCGGATCGGCGACGAAGCGGAGCGTCTCCGCGCGAAACTCGCTCCCCTTGGCGCGCACGCGCTCGAGCATGCCGTCCTCGACGAAGCCGACGAGCCGCTGGAGGAACTTGCGCTCGAAGGTGGCGCGGAAGCGGGGGAACGCCTCGGCGCCGATCTTGTAACCGGCGCGGGCCTTGGCGTCGGCGAGGCGTGCCTCCTTGACGACCTCCCAGGCGAGCTCGCCGACGGCGGGCGGCAGCTCGACGGTGAAGAAGCTGCGGAGCAGCTCGTTCAGCGACTTCACGAGCGCGTTGAGCTCCGGCATGGTCGCGCTGAGGAACGCGTTGCGGAGCTCCTTGGTGATCTCCTCGAGGCGCCCCTTGGCGTCCTCCAGCTCCTCGGGCGACTGGTACTCGAACGACTGCAGCTGCCGCTCGAGGAACTCGTGGTTGCGCGCCAGGACGAGGTAGAGCGCCTGCACCCCGAAGCGCATCGTCTTCTGCTCGCCGGACGTCCCGCGGATGCGCTCGCACAGCTCGCTCTCGAAGAAGATGCGCGCGAACCGCTTGCTGGCCTCGCCGACCTTGCGCTCCACGGTCCCCGACAGCTCGCCCGCCCGGAAGAGGCGCCCGAGCCGGTGCTTGAGGCTCGAGATGAGCTCGATCTCGATCTGCGAGCGGTCGGCGGGAGGCGGCGCGCTGGGCGTGTCCCCGCCCGCGGCCTTCTGCAGCGCCTTCAGCTCGGCCACGACGGCGGCGGTGACCGCGTCGAGCTCCGGGCTGGTCTCCAGGTCGGCCTTGTAGTGGACGACCCGGGCCTGGAGCTGCTCGTCCCGCAGCTGGAGCGCGATGTCGGCGAGGGACATCTTGGCGCGCGTGGACATGACGCCGTCGGCCGAGGGGGCGGGCAGGGCGTGCTGGGGCGGTCGTGCTGCACGCGCAGGCAGAGGGGGAGGGCGCGGCAGCGGCGGCGGGTTGTCCACGGCGGTCCCCGACCATGGTCGCGCCGGGACGGACCGGTTGCAACGGGTGGCCCCGCGGCGCGCACCGGGTGCGCCGGATTGAGGGGGAAGGGGCGATGGAGCTTGCCCTCCCGGGTGGCTGCGGCTATTGACGTGCCGCGCGGTGGAGCAGCCTGGTAGCTCGTCGGGCTCATAACCCGAAGGTCGAAGGTTCAAATCCTTCCCGCGCAACGACCGATCTCTACTTTGTCGGTAGCGATCCCCGAGGCCCCGGTTGGCGATGCTGACTGGGGCTTCGGTGTTTTCCCGGCCAGCCGTAGCGGAAAGACCGCCGACTCGCCCTTCCAGGACCCGTCCGGCTGGGGGTGCATCACCAGGCGCCCGTCGAGGAGGAGCCGCCGGAGGGCCTCGCGGGCGGTCGTCGGGTCGTCCTTGATGCGGGCCTCGACGTCGACCACGTAGGCCAAGACCTCATCCTCGGTCGGGAGCCGGGGCTCGACCATCGAGGTCTTGTGGGCGTCGAGCTTGGCCTTGAGGTCGCGTTGCTCAGCCGTCGCCTTCTCCAGGGACGTGCGGATGGTGTCGAACGCGCCGGGGCTGGTGGCGGGGTCGGTCGAGCGGACGAAGTTCACGAGCCGCGCCACCTCTCCGTCGATGCGGGCGAGTTCTTTCTCCAGCTTCTTGCGGTCGTCGTTGGCTCGGATGCGGAAGGTCTTGAGCCGGACTCGGATCTTCTCGCGGAGCTTGTCGTGGAGGTCGGTCTGCAAGAGCACGCGCTTCAACTCGGCGACGGCGGCTTGAATGAGGTCGCCTTCCCGAAGGCGCCTCCGGTTCGTACAGGTGCCGCCGGTGGTGGCCGCACTGCACTTGTAGGCCCTCGACGTCGAGCCGCCGTTGTTGACCATCCGGTGGCCGCAGACCCCGCAGAAGAGGAGGCCGGAGAACGGAGCCAGGGTCCGGTGCCCCGCTGCACCCTCACCCCGTCCCGAGTAGTGCTCTCGTACCTGTTCCCGTCGGGCCCTCACGGCGTCCCACAGAGGCTCGGGGACGATCCTCAGGTGCGCTCGTCGTTGACGCCGCCGCCGTTGCGCGTGAGGTACTCGCGGCACAACGTCACCTGGTCGTCGATCGACGTGTCCTTCTGGTTGTCCGAGGAGAACCTCGCGTAGATCGCGCCGTTCAGCCCTGCGAGCGAGTCCATGCGTCCAGGCCCTGCTCGATTAGGAAGTCGACGAAGGTCTCGTGCTCGGGTAGGGGCTCACATCCAGGAGCGAACGTCGCGCTCCATCGTCTCGACGTCCTTGCCCAGGATGTCCGCCGCCCGCTCGATGGTGATCTGACCGGCCTCAAAGGCCTCGCGAACAAGGCGACTGAGACGACCCGTGACGAAATCGGCCTCTCGAAGGCGCTCGGGTTCGTCCTTGCCGCCGAGGGTGGTCCCCATGGCGTTGCGGTACTCCCCTTGGAAGCGAGGCCAGATGTTCTTCACATCCCGCGTGCTGGCGATTCTGTAGAGGACCGTCTTGTAGCTGACGTGGAAGATCCTCTTCACCTTGAGCACGCGCTTCACGAGCGGTAGTCCGCGAGCCTCCTCCCAAGCCTTCTCGAAAAGTCTCTCCGGCATGAGGAAGTAGCTGGCGAAGATGTCCGCCTCTTGCTCTTCAGCCTTGTTCTCCAGCGCCTGGGTGACGTCGAACGAGTCGAGGTGCAGGATCAGGTGCGCGAGTTCGTGAGCAGCCGTGAAGATCCGGCGCTCGACCGAGATCCGCTCCCAAGTGTTCACGACAATAGCGGGGCCGCCATCGTCCTTCGCCACGGACAAGCCGAAGAAACCTTCGGACGCGACCTTGGGCGTGATGACCTTGACGCCGTTCTCCTCAAGTAGACCGCTGATGTTGCGGATCACGTCTTCGTGTTGGTCCTCGGCCAGGCCAACCATCCGACGTGCCGAGCTGGCAGCGGCTTTCGCCCGCACCTCCCCCGCCGCCATGGTCGCCACCTTCTTGGTGACGCCCCCG
>Ga0209415_10018749_pt1 | contig 10905 bp, 8 predicted proteins | sample PeaSoiSIISIP2007_FD_187696 | JGI IMG/M metagenome (GOLD analysis project Ga0209415, IMG submission 187696) | Peat soil microbial communities from Weissenstadt, Germany - SII-SIP-2007 (SPAdes) (version 2) | ecosystem: Environmental > Terrestrial > Soil > Wetlands > Peat | place: Germany... | reverse complement strand
ACATGGAGATCATCCAGGAGCGCCTCGAGCGGGAGTTCAACCTCGACCTCATCACGACGGCGCCCAGCGTCGTCTACATCGTCTACAAGACGGACGGCGCCGTCGTCCGCGTCGAGAACCCTGCCAAGCTCCCGCCGCTCGTGCACGTCGAGCGCATCGAGGAGCCCCTCGTCACGATGGCGATCCACGTCCCGGTGGAGTTCGTCGGGGGCGTCCTCGCGCTCTGTCAGGAGCGGCGCGGCACGCAGAAGGGGATGCAGTACGCCGCCGCCGACCGCGTCATCGTCACCTACGAGCTGCCGTTCGCCGAGGTGCTGTTCGACTTCCACGACAAGCTGAAGAGCATCTCGCGCGGCTACGCCTCCATGGACTACGAGCTCACCGGCTATCGCGCGGACGACCTCGTGAAGGTGGACATCCTGGTGAACGGTGAGCCGCTCGACGCGCTCTCCATCATCGTCCACAAGGAGAAGAGCTACCCGCGCGGGCGCTCCCTGGCCGAAAAGCTGAAGGAGTTCGTGCCCCGCCAGCAGTACGAGGTCGCCATCCAGGCCGCGATCGGGGGGAAGATCATCGCCCGCGAGACGGTCAAGGCGCTCCGCAAGGACGTGACGGCGAAGTGCTACGGCGGCGACATCTCCCGCAAGCGCAAGCTCCTCGAAAAGCAGAAGGAGGGGAAGAAGCGCATGAAGCAGGTGGGGACCGTCGAGATCCCGCAGCAGGCGTTCCTGGCCATCCTCAAGGTCGACTGAAGCCCCTTGCTGCGAGTGGCCCCGAGCTTCTAACCTGCGCTTGCACCCAGGAGAAATTGCCCATGCGGTTCGCAATGATCGCGCTCGTGGCGGCAGTAACCGCCGCGTGCGGCTCGAGCTTCCCTCCCCCCAACGACGAGTACTCCGCTGGCCAGGCCGACGTCGGCCGCGCCGAGTCCGGCGGCGCGCCGGGCGTCCCCGACGCGAAGCTGCACCTCCAGCTCGCGCAGGAGGATCTGCAGAAGTCCAAGGGTCTCATGGACAACGGAGACAACAAGCGCGCGGCGGACCTCATCTCCGTGGCGCGCGTGGAAGCGCAGCTCGCGCTGAGCCTGGCCAAGCAGCAGCAGGCCGAGGAGCAGGCGCGCAAGGCGCAGGCGGACGTGGCGAAGGCCAAGGGAGGTCAGTGATGCGCACAGGAACCGTTCTCTCTTTCGTTGCGGCGGCCGCGCTGGCGGCCTGCGGAGGCGAGGTCCCCGCGCCGAAGGCTCTGGTCGACGCGCGCGCCGATTACGCCAAGGCCAAGGGCGGCATCACGCTGCAGCTCGACCCGACCGACGTCCACGAGGCCGACCTGGCCCTCCAGAAGGCCGAGTCGGCGTGGCAGTCCAGCCAGGACCCGAACGACGAGCACGCCATCGACCAGGCCATCATCGCGCAGCGCAAGGCGCAGATCGCCATGGCCGAGGCGGCCGCCCTGAAGGCGCAGCAGGAGCTGCAGCAGGCCAAGACCGAGCTGGAGGCCACGATGTCGGCGCAGCTGCAGGCGACCCGCGGGCAGCTCGACAAGACCCAGCGGAACCTGGCGCAGACGCAGGACCAGCTCCAGCTGACGGCCGCGCAGGCCGCGGAGCAGAAGAAGCAGCTGGCCGACCTCGAGGCGAAGCTGAAGGACGCGCGCGACACCATCGCCAAGATCGCGGCGGTGAAGGACGACGACCGCGGCATGGTCATCACGCTCCAGGGCGAGGTGCTCTTCAAGACCGGCAAGTGGGACCTGAAGCCGGGCGCCATGGCGAAGCTCGACCAGATCGCCGACGCGCTCCGCGGCAAGGAGCAGCCGATGGTGGTCTACGGGTTCACGGACAACGTCGGCGCGGTCGACATGAACATGGATCTGTCGCAGAAGCGCGCGCAGTCGGTGCGCGACTACCTGGCGAGCAAGGGCATCCCGGGGGACCTCATCACGGCCGAGGGCAAGGGGCCCGCGGCCCCGGTGGCGGAGAACACGTCCGTCGAGGGGCGGGCGCAGAACCGGCGCGTGGAGATCGTGGTCAAGCCCAAGAAGTCGTAGGGCGACCCGCGGAGACCAGGCGCTTCAAAGCCCCTCCTCGTGTGATCTCGATGCGATACACTCGCCCCCAGCTTGCGGAAGACCACTCCGGCCCGAGCCAAGAAGCGCCCAGCCCCCTCCCGCAAGGGAAAGCTGACCGTCGACCCGACACGGCTCGCACTGTCGGCGCTGGAGCGCATCCGCACCGTTTTGGCTCGCAAGGGGCACGCCGACAAGTTCGGGCCGCCGGCGACGATGCGCGAGCTGGCAGCGCGCGCGAGCTACCTCGGGGTCGCCCTGCCCCCCAGCTACTCGGCGACCGTGCGCGTGGCGTCGAAGATCGGCGAGCCCGAGAAGCTGCTCTCGGCCGCCGAGATGCGCGCGGGGTTCGACGACGCCATCGCCCCTCGCGCGACCCGTCCGGACGCCGAGAGGCTGGCCCCCTTCGCGAAGCTCGGCGAGCGCGTGTTCGCCTGCTTCGACCGCGCGGCCCAGTCGGAGGACGGGGAGCTCGCCGTCATCGAGTGGAGCGACGGGATCGTGCGCCCGCGAGCGAGGCACTTCGGCGAGTGGCTCGACCAGATCGCGGACGCGCGGGAGGAGGCCCTCTCGGCCGCGGCCGACATCCCCGACAATCTGCGCGATCTCCTCGTCGCGCTGGGCTTCAACTTCGACGACCCCATCGCCGGGCGCATCGAGACCGGCGACACCGAGGCCATCGAGGCGCTGCTGGGGCCCGCCCGCACGCGCGAGGTGCGGGCCGACGTGGGGCGCCTCTTCGATTCGAGCGGCAAGGCGTCCATCACGCTGAACCTCGACGAGTTCACGATGGCGGTGGCGCTCCGGACGGGCCTCTACGTCTTCGAGCCGGAGGACGTCTTCCGCTGGCTGCGCTGGTTCCGCGACGAGAGCTTCTTCGGCGAGCCCACGCGCGGCGCGACCCATGCCGACCGCGCGCGGGACATGCGACGCGCGCCGAGGGAGCCGCCGCTGGTCCTGCGGGGCGTGCTCGAGGTGTCGTGCCTGCCGGCCCGGCGGCATCACTTCCGCGCCGCCGCGGGGCGCTCGGCCGACGACTTCTACCTCCTGGGACGCACCGGCTCGACCAGCGACCGCTCCCCTTCCCTGCTCCTCCACGTCCTCGAAGGACAGATCCGCGGCGCCCATTCCCTCGACGAGCCGCTGACGCACCTCCACGTCGCCACCGACGGAACCGTCTGGGGTCTGTCGCACGCGGGCACGGCGCTCCGGTTCACGGACGGCGTCGCCCGGGCGTACCCGCTCGCGCGGCGCGGTCGAGGCGGCGCGCGGTGGTACGGCATCGGGGGTACGGGATCGCGCGTCCTGGTGTGGGGCGCGGGGGCGTTGCTCGAGTTCGACGGCGAGGGGTTCGTGCCGTTCGAGCCGAAGGCCGAGCTCGAGGAGCACGAGACGGTCGTCGCGGTGAGCGCGCAGGGCAAGCAACTGGCCATGCTGGTCTGCGGCGACGGCGTGGGGGCGGTGGCGCGCTTCGACGGGCGCAAATGGCTCCCCATCTCCGAGAGCCACGTCGTCGAAGGGCAGCTCGTCGACCTCGACGTCTGGCGCGGCATCGGCATCGTGCTGGCGCGGAGCGGCGAGGTCTGGCGGGTCGACGAGGGCTCGCCGCGTCCCGTCATCTGGGACACGCATCAGGCCGCCTTCCTCAGCGACACCGGCGCCCCCCGGGCCACGTACGCCGTCCGCGGCTTCGACGGCGGCGCTCTGCTCGCGAGCGACGGCGGGATCATCGCGGTGGGCTCGGGAGAGCCGGTGTTCCACGCGCTCGACCGGACCACCGGACCCGCGCACGAGCCCGCTCGCCTGTCGCGCGTGGGCGCCGACAGCGGCAGCGGCGCGAAGAGCGACGCGGAGCGCCGCCCCGCAGTCGTCGCCCTCTGCGGGCCGAACGCATGGATCTGGTCGTACGGGCCCGACGCATCCGAAGTGCGCGATGCATTCTGGGTCATCGACGCGCGCGACTGGTGAGGAGCAAGAACCTCCGCACATCCGCCGGGCTTCTGGTAACGCTCTTGCCATGGCTTCGGCGCGAGACCCCGCCGCCGGTCGCCGCGCGTGGGCTGCGCAGGCGGGCGGCCTGACCTACGAGGGCGCTCACCCGTTCGGCCCGGAGACCGTGCACAGGTGGCAGCTCGACAACGGGCTGACGGTGCTCATCCTGCTCGACGCGAGCGCGCCCATCGCCAGCTACCACACCTGGTACAAGGTCGGCTCGCGCCACGAGAAGCCCGGCAAGACGGGCCTCGCGCACCTGTTCGAGCACCTGATGTTCAACGAGACCGAGAGCCTCCGCGCCGGCACGTTCGACCGCAAGCTCGAGGAGAACGGCGCCGAGTCGAACGCCGCCACCTGGGTGGACTGGACCTACTACTACGAGAGCCTGCCGGCCGACCGCGTGAAGCTCGCGGTGAAGCTCGAGGCCGAGCGCATGGCGCGCCTGGTCCTCCGCGAGCCGCAGGTCACGAGCGAGAAGGAGGTCGTCGCCAACGAGCGGCGCTACCGCGTCGACGACGACGTGGAGGGAGCGGCGAACGAGCTGCTCTACAAGACCGCCTTCGCTCGGCATCCGTACGGCTGGCCCACCATCGGGTGGATGGAGGACATCCAGGGCTTCACGCCCGAGGACTGCGTCGCGTTCTACCGGACGTACTACGCCCCCAACAACGCCACCGTCGTCGTCTCCGGCGACGTGCGCGAGAGGGATCTCCTCCTCGCCATCCGGGACGCCTACTCGGCCATCCCGGCGCAGGCGATCCCGCCCGAGGACATCGTGCCCGAGCCCCCGCAGCTCGACACGAGGGACCTCGTGGTGCGAAAGCCCACGGCGACCGAGAAGCTGCTCCTCGCGTTCAAGGGTCCGGCGCTGGGCGATGCCGACCACGCGACGCTGACGGTGCTGAGCGAGGTGATGTTCGGTGGCCGGGCGGCGCGCCTCTACCGGACGCTCGTGGTCGAGCGCGAGCTCGCGACCGACGTCCGCGGCTGGGTGTCGACGTTCCGCGATCCGGGGCTCTTCGAGTGCTGGGCCACGGCGCGCAGCACGCACACCACCCACGAGATCCAGGCCGTGATCGACGACGCCTTCAAGGTCCTGCGCGCCGACGTCGTCGGCGAGGAGGAGCTCGTGCGCGCGAAGGCCCGGCTCGAGCTCGCGGCGCTGCAGCAGCTCGAGACCATCCCGGGCAAGGCCGAGCAGATCGGCTTCTACGAGACCGTGCTCGGCGATCCCGCGCACGCCTTCCGGCGCGTCGAGTCCTTCCGCCGGGTGACGACGGGCGATCTACGCCGGGTCGCGAGGCGTTACCTCTCCGAGGGCGGCCGCACGATCGTTCGCGTCCTGCCCGAGGGCAGCGCCACCGCCGAGGCGGCGCAGTGAGCGCGGCGCGCGCCCACGTCCAGGCGCCCCCCCTGCGCTTCTCCCTCGACGGAGGGGCGCTGGCGCTGTTCGAGCCGGCGCACGCCGTTCCGCTGGTCTCCATCGTGCTGTCGCTCCGATCGGGCTCGGCCGTCGAGCCGCCCGACAAGGCCGGGCTCGCGCGCATCGTCGTGCGCATGCTGCGCCGTGGTTGCCAGGGGATGACGGCCGAGCAGATCGACTTCCGCGTGGACGCGCTCGGCGCCGAGATGGCCGTCGATACGTCTCCGTCCACGGTGGCCATCCACGCCCAGGTCATCGCCCGGAACGTCGACGCCTTCGTCGAGCTCCTCGCCCGGCTCCTCTCGACGCCGACCTTCCCATCCGAGGAGCTGGAGCGGCTGAAGCGAGAGACCCTCGCAGAGATCATCGAGGCGCGCGACAACGACCGGGTCGTCGCGCAGAAGGCGCTCCAGCGGACGCTGTTCGAAGGCCACCCGTACGGGCGCAATCCGGGAGGGACGACCGCCGGCGTGCAGGCCATCGGCGGCGACGACGTGCAGGCCTTCTACCGGACCTTCGTCGTGCAGGGCAACGCCGTCGTCGGCATCGCAGGAGACGTCACGCCCGAGCGCGCGCCGGAGCTCGCGCGGAAGCTGGTCGCGGCGCTCCCGCGGGGCGAGCGCACGGCGGACACGGTGCCGGAGCCGACGATGCGTCCGGGGCGTCACCTGCTCCTCGCGGACAAGCCCGAGCGCACGCAGACGCAGATCCTCGTGGCGACGCTCGGCACGGCCGCGCACGACGACGATCACGTCCCGCTCCTGGTGGCGAACGCGGTGTTCGGGGGCACGTTCACCTCGCGGCTGATGCGGGAGGTGAGGTCCAAGCGCGGGTGGTCCTACGGGGCGAGCGCGCGGACCCTCGTCGACCGGCGACGGCAGGCCTGGGTGATGTGGACGTTCCCGGCGGCCGAGGATGCGGCGAAGTGCCTCGAGCTGACGCTCCAGCTGATGGAGACGTGGGTGAAGGAGGGGGTCAAGTCGAGCGAGGTGGCGTTCATCGCGCGGTATCTCGTGCGGTCGCACGCGTTCGACGTCGACACGGCGGCCAAGCGCCTTCACCAGGCGCTCGACGTCGAGCTGCTCGGATTGCCGGCCGACTACTACTCGTCGTGGATCGAGCGCGTGCGCGCCGTGACGCCGGAGGCGGCCAGCGCCGCCGTGAGGAACCGCATCCACCCGGAGGATGTGCTCGCCGTGGTGGTCGGCACGGCGGCCCAGGTGCTCGAGCCCATGCGAGGCGCCATCGCGAACCTCGCGGACGCCAGCGTCGTGCCGTTCGACCTCGAGTAGCCCTCTCAGGGACGCTTCGCGAGGAGCTCCGCGAACTTGGTGTCGTACCGGCCCGCGCGAAACTCCGCGTCCGCGAGCACCTTGCGCAAGAACTCCCGGTTGGTCGTGCACGGCGCGATCGTGGTGCCCCCGAGGGCGCGGTCGAGCTCGTCGAGCGCCCGGTCGCGGGTCTCGCCCCAGGCGACCACCTTGGCGATCATCGGATCGTAGAACGGCGTGACCTTGCTGCCGACGCGCACGCCGGACTCGACGCGCAGCCGCTCCGTCTGCGCTTCGCCCGCGCCACCGGCCCACACGAGCTCGTCGATCCCCCCCGGCTTGGGGATGAACCCCTTGCTCGGATCCTCCGCGTAGATGCGGGCCTCCACCGCATGCCCCCGCCTCACGGCGCGCGACAGGTCGGGCAGCTTCTCGCCGGCCGCCACCCGAAGCTGCAGCTCCACGAGGTCCAGGCCCGTGACCATCTCCGTCACAGGGTGCTCCACCTGGAGCCGCGCGTTGACCTCGAGGAAGAAGAGGCTCCCGCTCGCGTCGGCGATGAACTCGCACGTCCCCGCTCCCACGTAGCCGGCGTGGGTCACCACGCGCAGGGCCGCCGCGAAGAGCGCCTGCCTCCGGGCCTCGCCCGCCTCGCCCGAGAAGAACGGCGCCGGCGAGGGGCTCTCCTCGATGATCTTCTGGTGGCGCCGCTGGACGCTGCACTCGCGCTCCCCGAGCGCGTACGCGCCGCCGTGCCGGTCGCAGAACACCTGCACCTCGATGTGGCGCGGCTGCTCGACGTAGTGCTCGAGGAAGACGCGCGCGTCGGAGAAAGCCGACTTGCCCCGATCGGAGCAGCTCCGCAGCGCGCGCTCGAGGAGCTGGGGCTCGGTCACGACCTGCATGCCGATCCCTCCCCCGCCGCTGACCGCCTTCACGACGATCGGATACCCGACGCGCGAGGCCACGCCGCGTGCCTCCTCGAGACCGGCCTCCGTATCGATGGCGATCGGGTCGTCCGTGCCCGGAACCGGCTGCGTCCCTGCGGCCAGCGCCACGTGCCGGGCCTTCATCTTGTCGCCGAACGCCTCCAGCACCTCGGGTGGGGGCCCGATGAACACCGCTCCCGCCCCGGCGACCGCGCGCGCGAAGGCCGGCTTCTCGGACAGGAAGCCGTAGCCCGGATGAACCGCTCCGGCGCCCGTCTGGCGGAGCGCTCCGAGGATGGCCTCGACGTTCAGGTACGAGTCCTTGGCGGGGGGCGGCCCGACGAGGACGGCTTCGTCGGCGTCGGTCACGTGGGGGGCTTCGCGATCCGCCTCCGAGTAGACGGCCACGGTCCGGATGCCGAGGCGCTTGCAGGTTCGCATCACCCGACGCGCAATTTCCCCACGGTTCGCGACGAGCACCTTGTCGAAGGGTCGCTGGGCCATCGAGGGCGGCTACTTACAGCACCCCTGCGACGGATGCCAAGCATCCCCTGGCTCCGAGGAATTGGCCCGCATCCTGCTGTGTTGTTCCCCTGGTCCGATCCCCATGAAGGCCGCCCTCCTCGCCCTCGCCACATTCTCGGGCTTCCCCGGGGGTCTCACACCCTCGTACTCGACGCACGAGCCGACGGCTGTGAGCTGGGCCGACAGCTGGATCATGCTCGATCCGGGTGCGCACGGTCTCCGGGTGAGCCTGGCGGAGGATCCCCTGGCTCCCGAGGCGTCCGCGACCGACGAGATCGCGAGCGACCTCGTCGAGGACGCCGACCTGGCCCCTCGCGTCGTCTTCACGGGTTGCGAGCTCTCCCTGGCCGGGAGCTTCACCCCCGAGGCGTGGGCGCGCGAGATCTGGCTCGGCGCTCCGTTTCCCGTGATGCGCGACAACGGGCACACCGAGAAGGACGGCCGGTGGATCGACTACGAGCAGATCCCCAGGCGCCCCGAGCGCCCCGACGCCTACCAGGCGTACCGGTATCCGCTCGCCGACGCGCCCGTCGTCAGCGGCTACGATCTCGACAAGCCCGACAGCGAGCAGCGGCGCGGGCGCATGAACGCGGTCGGTCACGGCGGCGTCGACCTGATCGCCGAGATGGGCGCGCCCATCGCGATGCTCCGGCTCGAGCACCAGGTCGGCGAGGCCGAGGTGCTCTACGTGGGGACCCTCTACGGCGAGACGGTCGTCACCCGCCATGTCCTCCGCGAGGGCGGCGCCAACCACGACTACCTGCTCATCTTCGGGCACCTCGACCGCCCGGCCGAGGGCGTGCTCCGCGGCCGGCGGCTGCGCGAGGGCGAGACCGTGGGCTTCGTCGGGAACACCGCGTCGCCCGAGCTCGTCCACCTCCACCTCGAAGCGCGACGCGTCCGCGACCGCATCGACGCGTGGAAGCTCCCGGGCGACTCCCTCCACGCGCGCGAGTACTCGGTGGTGACCGATCCGCGCAACGTCCTCCCGCTCCGTGCCCCCCGGCTCCGCTCGGCCAAGTGCAACCCACGCCTCTCCAGCCCTCCCCGGCGCTACTGGCTGGGGGAGGCGATGGAGCTGACGCTGGAGTGACGGACGCGGACTGGGTATCACTGGCGCTGCGCCAATGCGCCTCGCACTCATCGTCCTTCTTGCGCTCGGCCCGGCGTGCAGCCGCGGCCAGTCCTCGGGTAGCGAGCAACCCGCGCCCTCGGCCAGCGTCATCACGCTCGGCGTGGAGCTGGGAACTTGCCCGGACGTCACGGCCTGCGAGAAAGAGTGCGACGCCGGCTCCGCCGACCGGTGCCGGAGGCTCGCCGCGACCTATGCGTTCGGCCAGGGCGTTCCGCAGGATGAAACACGCGCGACGGCTCTCTACGCGCACGCCTGCGACATGAAAGACCCATCGGCCTGCATGTTCGCCGGGCAGATGAACGAATTTGCCCACGGCGTCGAGAAGGACGACGCGAAGGCGGCGCGCTTCTACGAGCGCGCATGCGAGCTTCAATGGGCGGCCGGTTGCTACAACCTCGCCATCATGTACGAGCGAGGCACGGGCGTGCCGAGGGATCGCGCGAAAGCCGGCGAGCTCTACCAGGTCGCGTGCACGGCCGGCGCGCGACCCGGCTGCGACAAGGCGCGGGAGATGCACGAGCCGCCGCCGGTGCCGTTCCTCGAGGGAGGGCTGCCCTAGTCAGAGCTTCTGCGAGAGCAGGATCCCACCGTTGACGACGATCTTCTAGTAGCCTCCGCCCGCGATGATCCAGAAGCTCGTCGATTTCGCGCTGAGGATGCCGTTCATCATCCTGGCGACGGCGGCTTGCCTCATCATCGCCGGGCTCACCGCATACAGCCGGCTCGACATCGAGGCGTACCCCAACCCGGTGCCGCCCCTGGTCGAGGTGATCACGCAGCCGGACGGGTGGAGCGCCGAGGAGGTCGAGCGCTACGTCACCGTCCCGCTGGAGATCGGCCTGGCGGGGATGCAGGGGCTGGAGCACACGCGGTCGCAGTCGCTCTTCGGCCTCAGCGACGTGAAGTGCTACTTCGACTGGTCGACGACGTACGAGAAGGCGCGGCAGGAGGTCATCAACCGCCTCGGCTTCGTCCAGCTCCCGGCGAACATGCAGGCGAGCATCTCTCCGTGGAACGCCATCGGCGAGGTGTTCCGCTACTCGGTGCAGGGGCGTGGCTATACGACGCGCGACCTCAAGACGGCGGAGGACTGGATCCTCGAGCGGCAGTTCAAGCAGGTGAAGGGCGTCATCGACGTCGTCAGCTTCGGCGGCGAGACCAAGCAGTACCACGTGGGCGTCGACCCCTACCGCCTGCGTGGCCAGGGCATCCAGCTGTCGCAGATCGTCAGCGCCGTGCAGGCCGCGAACACGAACGTGGGCGGGCAGCGCCTCGTGATGGGCGAGCAGGCGTACACCGTCCGCGGCATCGGCCTGATCCGCGACGTGCACGACATCGAGAGCGTCGTCATCAGCGAGCAGAAGGGCGTGCCCACGCGCATCCGGGACATCGCCGACGTGGACGTGGGCTTCGCGCCGCGCCTCGGGATCGTGGGCCACGACGACGATCCGGACATCGTGCAGGGCGTGGTGCTGATGCGCTACGGCGGCGAGACGCAGCCGACGCTCGAAGGGATCCACAAGCGCGTCGACTACATCCGGCAGAACCACATCCTGCCGCCGG
>Ga0209415_10018747_pt1 | contig 10905 bp, 11 predicted proteins | sample PeaSoiSIISIP2007_FD_187696 | JGI IMG/M metagenome (GOLD analysis project Ga0209415, IMG submission 187696) | Peat soil microbial communities from Weissenstadt, Germany - SII-SIP-2007 (SPAdes) (version 2) | ecosystem: Environmental > Terrestrial > Soil > Wetlands > Peat | place: Germany... | reverse complement strand
GAAACAGGAAAGACCGGCACGTCAGTGCCGGGAATCAAAGATGGAAGAAAGCCGAGTCCCGGAGGGACGGCACTCCGGTACTCCGTTGCGGGAGATTCTGCGCTTCACCTTCCCGCGCCAGAAAGAGGGCCGCCGCCTTTGCGTCTCCGACTTCTTCGCCGCCCCATCCTCCGGCAAGATGGATGTCCTCGGCCTGTCCCTGGTCACGATCGGTCCGAAAGCCTCAATAGAAACCCAGCGCCTCTTCGAAGGCGGAGAATACACCCGCTATCTCTATCTCCACGGCCTAAGCGTGGAGACGGCCGAGGCCCTGGCTGAATTCCTTCATAAGAAGATGCGCGAAGAGTTAGGCATCGCCGCCGAGGACTCACCGCACATTCGCGACCTCTTCCATCAGAAGTATCGCGGCTCGCGCTATTCCTTCGGCTACCCGGCGTGCCCGAATCTGGAGGATCAAACCAAACTCTTCGCACTGCTCAAGCCAGAGGAGAACGTAGGCGTGCGCCTGACTTCCGGCTTCCTGCTGGAGCCAGAACAGAGTACCTCGGCCATTGTGGTGCATCATCCGGGGGCGAAGTATTTTGTGGTGTGAGGTGATTATGGCTGGCCTCAAGAAATAAGTCCTGGGAAGGGCACGGCTTCACGGCTTGCTTCGCTCCTGTCCCCATTCGACTATACTGATCCGACTTGATTCCAAGACTTTATTCCCCAAGGAGACAGAACATGCCACGTACCACTTCGCTGTTCGTATGCCTGGCCCTCGCCGTACTGGCCGTCGGTTGCGCCAATGCCCCCACTCCCCCACCTCCCGACACGCGCGCCGCCGATGTGCAGGCGGTCAAGGACATCGAAGCTGCCTGGTCTAAAGACGCTAACACCAAGGACGCCGACAAGGGGGCCAGTTACTTTGCCGAAGATGGCTCTGGGCTCTATCCCGGCGCCGGAACACTGAATGGGAAGGCGGCCATCAAGGCGGCGATGACGTCGATATTGGCCGATCCCAATTTTGCCCTGACGTTCCAGTCCACCCGGGCCATGGCCTCCAAGGGTGGCGACATGGTCTATTCCGAAGGCGCCTACACCATGACCATGACCAACCCGAAGACGAAGAAGCCGATGACCGACAAGGGAAAGTATCTAACCGTCTATATGAAGCAGGCCGACGGAAGCTGGAAGGTCATAGCCGATACCTACAATTCCGATTCACCAATGTAGCCCATGAAACTAGGTGAGGGGCGGGGCCCGCTCCTTGTGGCATCAGGGGGAGGGGGCACCCCTTCCAGCAGGCTAACTTTCTTCCACGTACTCGGCTGGCGCGCCGGCGAGCGTGCGGGAGTGCATACGCACAATCAGCAGGCCCACCAGAACCGCGCTGACCAGCATGACCACCCGGATGTAGAGCCCGGCATGAAAGGCCTGGTCGCCGGCGACGGTGCGCAGCAAGCCCGAGGTGGCGCTCACCGTGCAGAGTCCGAAATAGAATCTTTCCATCCATCCGCGGGAGATCACGAACAGCCACAAAAGAATGGTGGAGACGATGGCGAAGATTCCGCAGAGAATCCAGGTGCCCTGGGAAACTGCGGACGGTAACCAGATGCCAGCGGCAGGGTTGGCCGCAACCATCTGCCGCACCGCAACCAGAAGGAACACGACGGAGTGCACCAGCGCCACGATGGCGCGTTTGCGGTTGGTGAGAATGGAAAATCCGCCCATGCTGGCAATACTGTAACCAAAAAAGCGAACACCAGGCAGTGACGTGGATCACGCTTGGGAGAAAGGGTCGTTCCCGAGACGTCGTTCCCAGCCCCAAAGAACGAGGCATCCGCCTGGGTCGGAAGGGGGCAATTAGGGGTTAAAAGCCGCGGACCACACTCAGCCGCGCGGCGCAAGGTAGCATGATAAAACCCGGAACACAGTACGCTAGCGCACACACTTATGATCGCAACGAGCGTACACTTGAATTGTCTCTTCTAGCATCCTTCCGCCGGGCCTCACGGTGACGGTCCCTTGCGAAAATCAGACAGCGTTCACGCTGCGCAAGGAGGCCGTTATGGCAAACAAAAGTCGTCCGCCTACAAGACCCTCTCCTAGACCAAACGCCGACAGTGACGGCAACCGCATCTTTAATGAGATATTACTTGGCCTGCCCGCGGAAGAATCCGAACTACTGTTTCCAAAGTTGGAATTTGTGCGCTTGAGCACTCACCACGTCCTGCATGAGCCGGGCGACACTTTGAAGTCTGCCTGGTTCTGCAACAGCGGCCTGGTGTCCATTCTGAGCGTCTTTCCCGACGGAAAGAGCGTGGAAGTCGGTCTGGTAGGCAAGGAAGGTTTTATCGGATTGCCGCTGGTGGCCGGCTTCCGCACCGCGCCCACGCGGGCGATCGCACAGATTGAAGCCTCGGCTTTTCGGATCGATAGCGAAAGGCTGAGCGGACTCTTGCGGGAGTGTCCCAGGCTGGAGCGTCGCTTGCAGCAGTTTTCGCAGGAAATGGCCATGCAGGTGACGCAGATTGCGGCCTGTAACCGCCTGCATGAAGTGGATGAGAGATTGGCCCGCTGGTTATTGATGAGCGCCGACCGCATCGGATCGAATTCGGTGCCCTTGACGCAGGAATTTCTGGCGCAAATGCTGGGCACCCGGCGCTCCAGCGTAAGCGTGGCGGCAGGGATACTGGAGAAAGCGGGTCTCATCACGCACCGGCGCGGCGACGTAAGCATCATCGACCGGCCAAAACTCGAAGACGCAGCCTGTGAATGCTACGAACTAATGCTGCTGCAGATCAGGGAATGGCACAACGAAGCGGAGTAAGTCGCCGTGCGCCAGCGCACGTTCGCCAGTTATGCAGCGTACCGACACAGCGCCAGCCTTGGGCATAACGTGATGGTCATGCGAGCATGATCCCGCGAGTCGGAACCAGTGCTTGCCATTGCGCCCCATGGAACCCTCATCCCTGCCGGAAAACGATCTCCTCGATCTTCGTGTTGACAAGCATCTCATCACCTGCCCACATTGCTTAAAGCAAATTGTTCACCATTGGTCGGGAACAATGATCCTGTTTTCGCCGGCGAAGTGCGTGCACTGCCGCCGGAATTTTGTCATCGCGCTAAACCAGCCCCAGCCAGCGGCCTGAGCTCCAAACAACGCCGCTGTGTCCACTCCACCTGGCCTCGTTTTGACAGAAGGGTTGTGGTTGGCGAGAATAGCGGGTATCTGTGGGAGTTCCGAAAAAAAATCCAAGACTTTGAGAGGAAAATCTATGACCAAAGCGCTTGCAGTAACGGTTCTTTCTGTGTGTCTGTCGTTTGTTGCCGGAATCGCGGTTGCGGAAAGGGTTCGTGACTGGCACGACCTGGAAGCGGCCCATAACCACACGCAAGAAGCGATCAAAGAGATGGATCACGCCCGCGCGGCCAACCACTACGATATGGCCGGGCATGGCGCGAAAGCGGAAGAACATTTGCGCGCAGCGGAACACGAACTGCACGAGTCCATCGAGGCGGCGCGAGCAGCCCGGTAGAAGCGCCAGGTAATCGGCCATCAGCCATCAGGAAAAGTCCCCCAATGTCCGCCCCCGAAGTCCGATGTCCGAGGACTGATGGATGACTGATGTTGGGTCAACTGACGGCTGATGGCTGACGGCTCAAGCGTCAAACGAGACCGCTGCCGACGTGGCGACTGCTCCCCCGCCGAGGGCGAACGTTTGCAGTTGTTGCTGCAGGGTAGCATAGGCCTGTTGAGCGCTGGAAAGATTGCCGGACGACAGGCTTTGGCCCACTTGGTTCAGGTCCTGGTTCAGAGACTGAAGCAGGGAATTCTGGCTGCTGGAATCTCCTCCTCCGCTGGTCCCGCCGGAGTGGTGGTGATGGTGGGAGTGGCCGCCGCGTTGCGCGCCGGTCGCGCTCTGCAGATCCTGTTGGATGCTCGAGACATCTGCTTGCGCGGCAGAAAGATTGCCGGCCTGAAGATCGCTGCTTAGCTGTTGGAAGGCTTGCGCGGCGGGACTGACGTTGGGGGCTGCAGAACTGAAAGGGCTGGAAGTGGCGGCAATGTAAGTGGGAGACTGCGAAAAGGCGGCCCGCAAAGTGGCGAAATCGGACTGCGCGGCCGACAGATTGCCTGACGTGAGATCCTGGCTGAGCTGTTGAATCTGTTTTTGATAGGTAGCACTGACGCTATTGAGCTGGTTCTGATTGAAGCTGCTGCTGAGAAGACTGGAAACAGACATTGATGCACCTCGATGTAAGTCTTGATAGCGTTCAGATCGGAATCCGCTGGCGGAAGCCGTTGACTGGCGAAAGTCCGAGGGAACCTGGTGTTGCTGGAGCACGCTCGATTCCATAGGCGCGGCGAAAGTGCGGAAGGAATGTTGCAGCATTTTGTGGGACTTGCGGTAAACGTCCTCCCCGAGATGGCTCAGCCAGGGAAACAGTAGGCAAAACGTGCCGGGATTGGCGGCGGCAAGAGTTGCCGGCCCCACACAAAACGCTGCCGCAGGGACTGCCGCGTGCGCCGAGAACCCTAAGAGCCAATCTTGAAACTCAATCCAGAAACAGTACACTGTTCGGCATGGCGCGAAACTTCAAAGATTTGTCGGAGCGCGAAATTCTGGCGCTGGCGATCTCGCTCGAAGAAGAAGACGGACGTGTGTATGCCGATTTCGCGGATGGCCTGCGGGAGACCTATCCGGCGACGGCCAAGCTGTTCGATGACATGGGGGCGGAGGAGTCGGGCCACCGGGCGTCGCTGATCGCGACGTTCCGCGAGCGCTTCGGAGAGCACATTCCGCTGATCCGGCGGCAGGACGTGAAGGGGTTTGTGCAGCGCCGGCCCTTCTGGCTGGCTCGTCCTTTAAAGATTGCCGACGTGCGCAAGCAGGCCGAGATCATGGAACTGGAAACGCGCCAGTTTTATCAGAAGGCGATCGGGCAGGTGACGGACGCGGGAATCCGGAAACTTCTGGGCGACCTGGAAGAAGTCGAACGCAAACATCAGGTGGCCGCGGAGGCCATGTCGGAAAGCATTCCTCAGTCCACTAAGAAGACGGAGGACGAGGCCCAGCGGCGTCTGTTCGTATTGCAGATCGTGCAGCCCGGTCTTGCCGGGCTAATGGACGGATCGGTATCCACGCTGGCGCCAGTGTTCGCGGCGGCGTTTGCAACAAAGAAAAGCGAGGATGCGTTTCTGGTAGGCCTCGCGGCGTCGATCGGCGCTGGAATCTCGATGGCGTTCGCCGAAGCGCTCTCGGATGACGGATCGATGACCGGCCGCGGGCGTCCTGTGCTGCGAGGTGCGGTAACTGGATTGATGACGGCGGCGGGCGGGATTGGACACACGCTTCCATTCTTACTCAAGGATTTCCATGCGGCGTTTATTGCGGCGGTAATTGTTGTGGCGGTGGAACTGGCCACGATTGCCTGGATTCGAAACCGCTATATGGACACCCCGCTTCTGTCGGCAGCCTTTCAGGTGGTGGTGGGCGGAGTGCTCGTGTTCGTGGTGGGGATTTGGATTGGTAGCTCTTGAGGGAATTGGTAATTGGGCAATCTGGTGAACGAGTAGAAAATCTCTGCGTCCTCGCCGCCCCGCCAGTGATCTATTTCCCATGGAAGCAACGATTCGTCCCCCGGCATGGAAGACCGTGCTGGCGTTCGGCATCATTTATTTCGTCTGGGGTTCGACGTTCCTGGCTATCCGCGTGGGTGTGCGTGAGGTTCCGCCACTTCTTCTAGCCAGCATGCGTTTCTTTATTGCTGGAGCCGTGCTTTTCGGATGGATGCGGCTCAAGGGCACGCCGTCGCCGTCCCGCCGCGAATGGGCAGCCGCTTCGGTTCTCGCCGTTTGCATCTTTGTGTTGGATTACGGCCTGTTGTTCTGGGCCGAACAGCGCGTGCCTTCCGGAATAGCCGCGGTCATGCTGGCGACCATCCCCGTATTCATGGCGCTTTCGGAGATCCTTTTTCTGCGCACGCAGCGGCTCACGGTCCGGCTGGCGCTGGCCCTCCTGGTAGGGATCGGAGGGGTCGCGGTTCTGCTAAGCCGATCCTTCAGCCTGAGCCTTGGCGAAGCTCCCATCGATCGCGCCGGTGCGGCTGCTTTGGTAGTGGCGGCGATGAGTTGGTCGGTGGCTTCGGCCCTTACCCGCAAGCTGCCGCTGCCCGCGTCCAAAGCCATGAGCTCCGGAGCCCAGATGCTTGCTGGAGGAATCATGCTCGCCCTGGCGGCGGCAATTGTCGGCGAGTTTCGTGGATTTGATATTCAAGCAGTCTCTCGCGGCGCCTGGTTCGCGCTCGCCTACTTGATCGTCGCCGGTTCCATCGTGGGTTTCACGGCCTACGTCTGGCTCATCCATCACGAATCGCCGACGAAGGTCGGTACCTACGCCTACGTCAACCCGGTTGTGGCCGTGATCGTCGGATATTTTCTGGGAGGCGAAACCGTCGGTCCGAGAACCTTGCTCGGGACCCTTCTGGTGCTGGTCAGCGTGATTGTGATTACCACCACCCGCGGCACGAAGCCAGCCGCCGCGCCCCTCGTGAAACCGCTGGCAGAAGCGGCAGAGTAGTAATCCACCTCCGTTTCGATCTGCTATTCACAGCTTTTTAATCTGCGATTCACGTCCTGTTAACCCAGACGGACAGCGCACGACGAATACTTCTAGCTCAAGTTGTATTCAAGGAGGCCAAGAGTGTCCGATCGTCGTTTTCTCCCCCTCGGGCTGATTGCTTTGGCGCTGGCGGGCCTGTTTTCGGTAACGGCCGCCGCCCAAGGAAACAGCAAGATTCAACGCGTTTTACTCATCAGCATTGACGGCATGCATTCGCTCGACTTCGCCAATTGCGCGAAGGGCGTTCCGCTTTACGGCAATCAGACCTACTGTCCGCATCTTGCGACGCTTTCGGCCACCGGAGTCCATTACCTGCAAGCCCTCACTCCGAAACCTTCCGATTCTTTCCCCGGGCTGGTGGCGCAGATCACGGGCGGGACGCCACGTTCGGCGGGAATGTACTACGACGTCAGCTATGATCGCGCCCTGTCTCCTCCGGCGAAAACGACGCCTTACGGAATTGTTGGCGGAGCCAAACTTTGCCCGAGCGTCATCGGCACGCAGGTTGGGTTCGACGAGGAGATTGATTACAACTATCTGAAACTTGACTCCGGAAAAACCAACGGCAGCTCCGGCATCAACGGAATCAATCCCGATTATCTGCCGCGTAATCCGAAGAATGGCTGCGCGCCGGTGTATCCGCACAGCTTCATCCGCGCCAATACGATTTTCAACGTGGTGAAGAATGCGGGTGGTTACACCGCCTGGTCGGACAAGCACCCGTCCTACGACTTTACCAATGGGCCAAGCGGCGATGGCGTGGTTGATTTGTGGTCGCCGGAAATCAATTCGATTCCGGTTGCGATACCCTCAGTGCAGGGCTGCAATCCGCTTCCCGATCCAGGCGCTGCCATGTCGTCCAACGCATGGACGGACAGCTTCCAGAACATCCGCTGCTACGACCAGTTCAAAGTGCAGGCCGTGCTGAATTGGATTGACGGCAAGACCCACGACGGAAGCGCTACGGCGCCGGTGCCGAACCTGTTCGGCATGAATTTCCAGGCGGTAAGCGTAGGCCAGAAGCTGGTGGAAAATTCGCTCAGCCTCACCGGCGGCTACGTCGACGCTCTGGGAACACCAAGCGACTCATTGTTCGCCGAGATCCAATTCGTGGACGGTGCGATTGGACAATTTGTTTCAGAGTTGACCAAGCAAGGGCTGCTGGACTCGACCCTCATCATCGTGTCGGCCAAGCATGGGCAGTCGCCGATTGATCCAAGTCGCGTCCTGCGCATTCCGGGAGACGTTTCTTCCGACGAACCGCCATCGCAGATTCTTTCCCCCGCCGGAGTTGGGCCGGGCCTGCCGGTGGCGCAAGCCGACGAAGATGATGTCTCGCTGCTCTGGCTGACGGATCAAAGCCAAACCGAGAGCGCCGCGTTAACATTGGGGCTGCTTGCCAATGAAAACCTGTTTGGGCAAGGAGAAATCTTCGCTTGCCCGTCGCTGACGCTGCAATTCAATGATCCGCTGACCGATTCGCGCACTCCCGACATCATCGTGACTCCGAACGTTGGGGTGGTCTACACAGGTGGAACGAAGAAGGTAGCCGAGCACGGCGGCTTTGCCTACGACGACCGCAACGTCCTCTTGATCGTCTCCAACCCGAAATACAAGCCGTCAACGTTTAACGATCAAGTCGAGACGCGGCAGATTGCTCCCACGATTGTGAAAGCGCTGGGATTGGATCCAAACCTGCTCAGCGCAGTGAAGTCCGAGCACACGGAAACGCTGCCAGGGCTGCCGTTTACACAGCCGTAAACCGTGGAGAGAAGTAACAGGGAGTATTTAGAGTAGATGCGGGAAGCGAGATGCTTCCCGCATTTTTTTGTTTGCCAGCCGCTCGCACACGATGTGGTCGTAACACTCGCGGGCGGACATCGGGGTGCCGCGTGAGCGGCGGTTATTTGGCTGGTTTAACAATGCGCTCGATCTGATGAATATGGTTGATATCGTGTCCGGCGACCATGCGGACGATGTGTTCGATGGATTCCTGGCCGCGCTCGGCATGATGGCCGAAATGCTTCCATTGATCGAGGGAAAGCGATTTGAGAAGCGCGAGATTTGCTTCGCGCACCACTCGCTGCAGTTCGATCGATTTACGGGGATCGCGCTTTTCGTAATGTCCAGAAATCACCCAGGCGTTCTGATCGTAGGCCTGAACGGGCGTCCCAGGGTCTCCCAGAATCGACCGCATGCGCCAGCCGATCACGATCTCCACATCGGCCAGGTGCGCCAGGATTTCAGCAACGGACCATTTCTCCGGCGCGGGACGCTTGCGAAGTTTGGATGTGGGGATGCCTTTGATCAGGCGAACCAATTTCTTGTTGGTCGCGAATTGGACTTTGACTGGATCTTGCCCTTGGGCATTCGCCAGGATTCGCTGCGTGTATTGCTGAGCAGTTTCGGACATTCGGGATTTCCTTTCGTTTGGTGCGGCCCCACAGGCTCTCGGATTTCATGCCCCTCTGGTTTTGTGTCAGCTAAACATACTGACTGACCGATGGTCAAAACAGGAAAGACCAATTTATCAAAAGCTAACGAAAGACCATGGAGAAAGCCATTGAAAAATGGTTTGTGACTCCTGTATCGTTCGTTGACCGAAGGTCAAAGAACCTGGGAGGAGTTGGGCCATGGAAGGCATTACCAGTAGTCTGGCGAAACCGACGCAAATGAGGCGGGACGGCAAGCCGCGTCCGCGCTCGGAGGCGAAGCGGGCGCGGATTGTGGAGGTTGCCATACGGCATTTTGCCGAGCGCGGCTATAGCGCGGCGCGGGTCGAAGACATAGCGGCCCAGCTAGGCATTGCCAAGGGATCGGTGTTTCAGCATTTCAAGAGCAAGGATGGCTTGTTCTTCGAAGCCTACAAGAAGGCAGTGCGGTCGTTTCCCAGATACATGCAGGCTCCGTTGGCCGCGCAAGAACGAGGTTTTTTTGAAGTGCTCAGGTACTGGCTGGGGCGCACGGAATACATGGTGCGGGACAACTGGTCGTCATACCGGATTTATCTGATCGGCAATTATGGTACTGACTTGGCGCTGCGGCGGGAAATTAATCGATTTCTGGTGATGGAGGATCCTTACGGATGGCGCGAGTTTGTGGGCTTCGGAGTGAAGCACGGAGAGTTGCGCTCGGATCTGGATGTGGACATGATCGGGTCCATTCTGGAGTGGACAATGGACCGTTTCCAGGACGCGCTGCTTACGGAAGAGTTGGATCCGGGGCTGTTTCGCAAGTCGGGTCCGGTACCAGAGGAGAAAGAAGCACGCATTGAACAGTTTGTCGAATTATTGCGGCGGGCCGTCGGATCGGAGAAAACGCGGGGGGCGGGGCAGAGGGCATGAAAGCCGCATTGACAGTAGAGCAGATTGTCGCGAGTTATGACGCGACAGCCCCGTTGACGGAAGCCTCGACGATCCCGGCGCCATGGTATGTGGATGAGCGGATCGCGGAATTGGAACGGCAAACCGCGTTTTCGCGGACCTGGCAGGCGATAGGGCGAGCGGACCAAGTGGAAAAGCCGGGACAGTTTGTGACCGCAACCGTGGCAGGAGAGCCGCTGGTGGCGGTGCGCGGAAACGACGGCGTGCTGCGCGCGTTTTATAACGTGTGCCGGCATCATGCGGCGGCGGTGGTCACGGAGAAATGCGGGCAGGCGTCGATTTTACATTGTCCGTATCACGGGTGGAACTATGGGCTGGATGGAACGCTCAAAGGAATGCCGGAGTTCGACGGGGTAAGAAACTTCGAACGCAAGGACAACGGGCTGGTTCCTGTCAAGGTTGAGACCTGGGAGCAGTTTATCTTCGCCAACCTGGATCCGGAGGCGTCGCCGCTGGCCGAGTTTCTTGGAAGGCTGGCGCGGCGCGTGGCTCCGCTGGGGTTGCGTAAGCTGCACTACTTTACGAGTCGCAGCTATGACATCCACTGCAACTGGAAAGTGTTTGTCGATAACTATCTCGATGGCGGTTACCATGTGCCTCATCTGCACAAGGGCCTCAACTCCGTTTTGGACTACAAGCATTACACGATAGAGAACGAAGACCGGTATTGTCTGCAGTCGAGTCCCATGGTGAGTTCGGAGGAAGACGCAGCCACGGGCTCGACGCGGAAGGGTTCCCGGGCATGGTATTTCTGGTTGCATCCGAATTTCATGTTGAATTGCTACGAGGGCTATCTGGATACGAATCTCGTGATTCCGGTTGATGTGGACCATTGCCGCGTTATTTTTGATTTCTACTTCAGCGATGTGAGTGAATCGGCGCGAACCTACAACGAGCAAAGTGTCGCCGTCGGA